>ODAJ011719193.1_pt1 | contig 10622 bp, 12 predicted proteins | sample 1539241 | NCBI WGS metagenome assembly ODAJ01 (sample SAMN02144231, study PRJEB22623) | gut metagenome | biome: sheep rumen | host: Ovis aries | place: New Zealand
TTGGAATTATGGATAAAATAAGATATTTTTTGTGAAAAACGAAATAAAGGAGTTTGTATAATGAGCGTTGGGTCAGATTGGGCTGTTGAATTGGCGGAACAAAATGGAGAGTGGAGAACCTATCGGTGTGTTTGCTGTGGAGAACCCTTCAAGGTTAATATCACTCTGCATCCACATGAGGAAATGTGTGGGAACTGTAAGGAAAAGATGAATAGACCGGATAAATGGGATGAAAAAGACGATGATGAGGACGCTGCGGAATCGTAGTTGATATTCTGTCGCTTGCGGAATATTGCTTTTGCTCAAGGGGCTTACTTTGGCTTTGTTGAAATTGATTCTTGTGAATGTCTTTCCGATGTGTATGATGATTCCGATAACGTATATATGTCACTGGGTAATAAAATTTATTGAAAATTTTATATTCGCCGAGATTGTATTCAAGTTTTTACGAAATGGGGGACTTGCCGTTTTTTTCAGAACACTTCTCTCAGGAAGCGTTGTTTCTGTCATAGTGCTGTTGATTTATTGTGTGTTTTCTGGAGATCTTTCTTCCATAGGATCTCTTTTCACTTCGAATTGGTGGGATCATACTGCACGATGTGTTCTAATAGAAGATTGGTGGAAGTATTGTGGAATTTACGCTGCGGTTTACACTTCGTATTACGCTCGTTTTGTGAGCCAATGGTCATATATTTCAAATTTGTATAACCAAATAAAAAATGCCGATATTAGTTTGTGCATGAGCTGCGGGCAAAATTGTGATTGTGATCAGCACGTACAATTGACCAATTGCAAAAGTTGTGCTGTAGAAAAGCTAAATGGATGGAAAGCCGGTTTTATTGAGGATGCAGAAACGCTTCATTTGGTTACAAAGCCATTGTTTGCTGGCGTCATATATACTTGGTTGACTCACAATGACAGCGTTGCTAAAATGTATAAAGAATACCATTCCGAAGCTTATGCGAAGTCTGATGATGCTGACAAGCGGTATCAAAAACTTTTGAGCGATTTAAGAAAAAATTTAAAAATGGATGTTTAGTCTTCTACACTTCCAGATCGGCGGAGTAGACGGTTTCCGTAGTTCCGTCATCGCACTCGAATAGCAGACTGCCATCGTCGCGCATATCGGCGATGCGGCCTGTTTTCTTTTGTACGCCCGTGCCGCCTTTGCGGTTCTCGTCGGTACAGTGGTTGTTCACGATGATTGTGCCGCGCATGCCGATAAACTGGTCCATCTTGCGCCAGGCGCTTACCCAGGGAGAAATCCCGAAAGCGCGGAACTGGCCGACAGCCCGTTCAAGGCTTGCTACCAGCACCTGTAAAAGCTTTTCGCGGTTGATTTGCCGCCCGGCGATATCCTTGAGCGTGGTGACGTCGCGTCCCAGGTGCGCGTAGTCGCACGCATCGCTGTTGACGTTGATGCCGATACCCATGCTGATTGCCGGCGTAACTTGCCCGGCAGCGCATTTTATATAAATTAACTCCGCCAAGATTCCGCAGAATTTGTGCTTGCCGCAGAGTATGTCGTTGGGCCACTTTACGGTAACCTTGCCGATATCGCGGTTGCCCAGTCCCTGGGTGTTGGCGTCGTCTTGCAGCTGTCTGAATACTTCGGCAAACGTGAGCGCCGCCACTTGCGTTATCTGCGGGGCGGATGCAATCGGAATCCCGTCTAGCGGAATCAGGATGTTGAAGTAGAGGTTCTTGCCTGCGGGGGAACTCCAGGTGCGTTCGTGCCGCCCCCTGCCTGCGCTTTGGGAGTCGGCGACAAACAGCGTTCCCGGTGGAATTTCCCCTGCGGCGGCGAGCGATTTCATGAGGGAGTGGGTGCTTTCTATAGTGTCGAAGAGACGGGCCGGAACCCCGTTGAATCCGGAAAGTTCCCAATCGCAAAATTTTCGTTCTTCAGAAAACATGATGATGGCGGCTGTCTTGCCGACGTCCGATTATTCGTCTTCCTGTTGTTCCTGCAGTTCCTTGAGCGCTTCTTCGGGGAAGATGACAAAGAATTCGCGTTTCTTGTCTTCAAAAAGCTGCAACATGCGTTCCTGCTCGAACTGCTCGCGGTCGATGTTCTGCATAAAGAATTCATCGCGTGCGAAATCGCGGGTCGTCATCAGCTTCTTCATGTCTTCCGAGAGGTCGACATGGTCCCAGAGAATATAGTACGACTGTACGTCGAGGCTTCCGAAGATATCCACGTTCAGCATGACAGAATTGCTCTTGCTGGAATCGACGAGCTCGACCCTGGTCTCTCGCTTTTCCGGACGGAAGATGTCGACGTCCTTTACCGGCTTGGCAATATCCTGCGCCCAGCCAGATGCCGAAAGGCAAATGACTAAAAACGCGGCCCATATCCAAGCCGCCGACGAGGTTTTATGCGTCACCTTGAAACCCATGCCTATAATATACAAATGAAACATTGCAAAGCAAAGCCCCGGGCAAAAAAGTGTGACTTAAAATACGGGGAAAAAGGGCCAATTATACCGCAAGCGGCATCCAGGGCTTCACGACGTCGATGGATTTCAAAAGCCCTTGTCGGGCCCTGCGTATGGCTGCCGCGGCAATCATCGCGCCGTTGTCCGTGCTCAGGCTCCTGTCGGGAATGCAGAAACGGATTCCGTGCCTTGAGCAGTAGTCCTGCAATCTTGTCCTTAACCAGGCGTTCGCGCTGACGCCGCCACCGACGACGAGCGTTTTCATCCTGGTCTGTTTCAGTGCCGAAATGGTCTTTGTCACGAGACTGTCGACGATGGCGTCTTCGAGGCTTGCGCAGATGTCGCCCAGGTTGGCCTTGATGAATTCGGGGTCGTGCGTTTCGGTGTAGCGCAATACGGCGGTCTTCAGGCCGCTGAACGAGAATTCGCAGTTGCCGTGCGTATGGAGTGCTCTCGGGAATTCGACAAACTTGCGGTTGCCGTTTTGTCCGAGCCTGCTGATGGTGGCTCCTGCGGGGTACTTGAGCCCGAGCAGCTTTCCGCATTTGTCGAACGCTTCGCCGGCGGCATCGTCGCGTGTGCGGCCGATGCTAGTGTACTTGAATCCGGGTTCTTCCAGGACGAGCTCCGTATGGCCGCCCGAAACCGTGAGCGTGAGGAACGGAGGCTCGATATCGGGATTGCTGAGCCATGCGGCAGCGAGATGTCCTTCCAGGTGGTTCATGCCGTATGCTGGAATCGAGAGATCGCGGGCGAGTCCCTTGGCGAAGCTGGCCCCGACAAGCAGCGGTCCCATGAGCCCGGGGCCTGTAGTAAAGGCGATGGCGTCGATGTCCTTGAGCTCTATGCCGGCTTCCTTGACGGCAGCTTCGGCGATAGGCGCAATCTTTTGCAGGTGGGCGCGCGCGGCAATTTCGGGAACGACACCGCCGTAGAGTGCGTGCTCGTCGATCTGGCTGTATAGCGGGTTCGAAAGTACTTTAAGCGGGTCGTCTTGCAGTACGGCGCAGGCGGTCTCGTCGCAGCTGGATTCAATTCCTAGCCAGATCATTCCTCGTCGTCCTCCTCGTCTTCTTCTTCGCCGTAATCTTCGTTGCTCTTTTGTACGGGGACTACGGGCTTGACTTCTTTGCGGACGAGGGCAATCTTGTCCGGGACGATTTCGGTTGCCTTTATAGAAAGGTCTCGGTTGATCTTGGCGTCAAGTTTTAGCTTGACTGTCGGAGTCAGGCTGTCGACATCTTCGATGGCGAAGCGGTTGAATTCGATAAACAGTTCGATGTCCTCGCTGCTGATGGAGTCCAGGATGTCGGAACCGCCGGTGATGTTGACGGAAACGGTGTCGGGATTGAGCTTGACAAGGGACTTGTCGTATCTGCCGATGAGGTGCACCGGAATGTTCTTGAATTCCTTGGTGGCTATCTTCTGGACGTTCACCTTGATCGTGACGTTGGAATCGCTGGGCGAGACGTAGGCGGGGAACTGGTTAAAATTCAGCGGGACGGAGAACGCCCTGCTGCCCTTGAGCGTATCGAAATGGATGGAGTCTGTCGGGATTTCGAAAATTCGGGTAAGGGCATTGCGCGCGCCCGATACGGTGACGAAATTCGGTGAGAGAGTCGGTTCGTCCGAAAGCAGGTAACCCGAGGCGGTATTGAAGGTCACGTTGGAGTGTACGGGAATGTCCCTTTCGATCCGGGTGTCGAGTTCGATGTCGATAAAGAGCAACTGGTTGTCCGGTTCAATAAACTTGATGTTCGGGAAACTCGGTGCCACAAAGTTCCTCGCGTAGATATGCTTACGCGACGCTCCGAGTTCCGCATCTTGCAGGTCGACGACTATGGAGGCGACAGAAGAATCGCCACGGTTGATTCGGCTGCGCATGCGCATGAGGTCGAACGCCTCTCCTTCGACAGTAATGGTGATTGCCTGGGGCGGCTTCGACGCGATGGCGAGCATTTCGGGCAACTTGACCAACCTGACCGGTACGTCCATCGTTATCTGGAACGTGTTGAGGGACATTACATACAGCCATAGCGCAATGGCGAATAGGAATGCGGTAATCTTTAATCCGAGGTGTTTCATAAGCCGCCTGTAAAGAACACCATAAAAAATAATTATATTCCAGACGTGTTCGGACAACTTGGTTACTTAATAGCGGAATCTTTTCGCGGCTGGAAGCAACAACGCACGGTTATATTGCCGTCGCTTATAACGATTTTCCTGTGTTCGCTCTTGCTTGCCTCGTCCCTGGTGGCTTTTGGCGGCGTGCTCCGTCTGTTGGAGACGGAAAAATCCCTGTATGCCGTCGAGGCGTTCCTCCCGGGCGAAATTCCCGATGATTCCGTGGCGGTCGTCAAACGTGAACTGGAACGCTCCAAGCATGTCGGCTCCGTCGAGTATGTCAGTGCGGATTCCGCCCTGGCCGATTTCCGGAGGCACTTTAATGGGGAAATGCTGGAACTTGTAGAAGGAAACCCGATTCCCCCGTTTTTCAGGATTAAGCTAGACGAAGAAAGCGCTAACCCGGTAGACCTTCTCGATGTCCGCAACGCGGTGGTGCGCAGCGGCTATTTCGAAGAAGTTCAGGCTCCGGTAGAATGGGTCGAAAAAATTTCGGCATGGAAATTCAGGATGGTGTTCTGGCCGGTTTGCCTATGCGTGTTGCTGCTGGTGACTCTTTCCCTGATCATCTGCAATTCCGTCAGGCTTTCCCTGTTGAACCGGAAACTCCTGGTCGAGAACATGAAGTATGCGGGCGGAAGCTACGGTTTCATTGAATTCCCGTTCATACTCGAAGGCCTGATGCAGGGTGTTGTCGGCAGCGGCCTTGCCGTGTTGCTGCTCGTCGTGATGATGGATTCCTTGACAGAAGCCTTGCCGATGGTTGCCGCCTATATGACCGGGTACGGGCTCCTGCTGGTGCTCGTCGTATTGATGGTGAGCATGTTGTCGGCTTACTTCAGTTTCCGTACGGTCCGCAGTTTTTTGATTGCGACGAGGAACGAGCAGGTTAAGTGATGCGCACCCTGGCCTTCCGTCTTGCGACGTTGCTGCTGTGCCTGTTCGTGGGCATGGCCTTTGCCGCACCCAAGAAGACGGACGCGCAGATCAAGGAACAGAAGACCGCCCTCAAGAAACTGGAATCGGACCTGGCCAAAAAGCGCAAGGAAATCGCCCAGCTCGAAAACGAGGAGAAGGGAGTCCTCAACACGATTTCGCTGTTGGACCAGAACCTGAACCAGACGCGAATCTATATTACCGAGCTTTCGAAAAACGAGGTGATGGTCCAGCGCTCCCTGGAAGAACTTGCCCGTGATATCGATTCCCTGGACAACAAGATCCATGTGCGCCGCGAGGCAATGAAACGCCGTGTACGTACTTTGTACGTAAATGGCCGGAGTAGCGAGGCCAAGGCCCTGTACAGCCTGCTTTCGGAAGAGGGTAACCCGGAGCGTCAAGCTTATTGGGTCCATCGCCTCTTGAATCGGGACAAAGAAGAAATCGAGACCCTTTCGCGCATGGTGCGTGAACGGGACGAAATGAGGACGCAGCAGGCCGCGCGTCTGGCGGACCTTGCCGTATTGCGCAGCAAGAAGGCCTCCGAAGAGAAGGGCCTTGTAAGCCAGATGAGCAACCAGGAAAAGATGCTGGTGAGCCTCAAGCACGACAAGGCCATGCAGCGCCGCGCCCTGGAGGAGTTTGAACGCAACCAGAAGACGATGCTTGCGCTTATCAAGAAGCTGGAAGAGAAGAGGAAAAAGGAAATTGCCGCGGCAAAGAAGGCCGAGGCGGAACGCAAGAAAGCCAAGGGCAAGAAGGCCCCGAAAGAAGTTTCCAAGCCCAAGAAGACGGTCGCATCGACGGTCAAGGGCCCCAAGTGCATGCCGCTGGAAGGCGAGATTATCAGTCAGTATGGCTTGCAGGAACATCCCGTGCTGCATATTGCCACGCGCAACCTGGGTATCGAAATCCGGGGCAAGCGCGGCAAGGCCGTGCGGGCTGCCGCTGCCGGTACGGTAGCGATGGTGGCCGAAATCGACGGACGCGGGCCGTCGGTGATTATCGAACACGAAGGCGGGACGTATTCCGTGTACGGCCATATGCGCTCAATCCGGGTCCAGGAGGGGAGTGAAGTCCGCAATTGCGAAGAAATTGGCGAAGTGGGCGATATCGCGAGCCTAAATGGAATTAAATTGTATTTCCAAGTCAGCGAAGGCACCCAGACGGTAGACCCGCTACAATGGTTGAAGACAAAATGATTGAATACCGGCTAAAAGGACCCGTATCCCAGGAACGTCAGCGCATCAGGCTGATGGCTTCGTTGCGTGAAAACCGTTTCCCGCAGGCGATTCTTATAGACGGTCCCGTGGGCATCGGCAAGAAGGCCCTGGCCATCGAAATCGCGAAGGCGCTCCAGTGCAGCGACCCGAACATGCGTCCCTGTGGGCATTGTTTCGGTTGCAAGATGGCTGCCGATGCCGGCGTCACGGACAATTGGGTCGTGCCCATGGAAAGCAAGGAAGCGCATGCGAAAAGCGCCGACGATGTTTCTGCGGGGAGCTCCGCCAAGACGGTCCAGGATTTTAAGCAGGCCTACATAGAAGAAATTTTCAAGAACCCGTACCGCATCGATATCTTTGATGCCGGAGCAGAAATCTCCGTTGGGCTTGTCCGTTCCATGACATCGGCCTTCGCCCTCAAGGGCGACCGCGTCCGTGTGGTCATTGTCGCCGAGGCCGACCGCATGAACGATTCCGCCTCGAACGCATTTCTCAAGACTCTCGAAGAAGTCCCGCCGAACACGTATTTCATCTTGACGACGTCTTCCCGCGAAAAGATGCTGCAGACGATTCGCAGCCGTTGCCTGGCCTTGCACCTGTTGCCCCTTTCCGATGACGAAGTCCGTAGCGAGACGTTGCGCATGCTGGGCGAAGATGCCGATGCGGACGATGTGACCGACGATATTGTCGGGCTTTCCGTAGGGTCGCCGGGAAAGGCTTTGTATTACGTGGAAAACGGGAAGAAATGGTGCGAGCTCGCTGCCGCGTTTGTCAAGAAATCCCTCCTCGCAGATTATTACGACTTGTTCCAGGATTTGGCCGAGGCCGGAATGGAAGAGGCTGCCGATGCCAACAGGTTCCTCGAGGTACTGTCGTTCCTGCTTTCGGACCTGATGCGTTCCAGATCGGGGGCGCGCCTGCGTATTCCCGCGACGACGGCGCTGGTGAACATCGATGCGTTCCCACGTATAGACCACTCCGCATTGGAACTGGCCTTGAATACGGTACAAGAAACGATGAGCCGTGTTGCAAGCCGCCGTACGGCCCCGCCCATGTTGTTGCAATCGCTTGCGATAAAGCTTTTTGAAGGTTACAAGTGATGGAAGACCTGATTGCATCGACGCTTTCGCAGGAACTCAAGATTCCTCATCTCGTAGCGAGATTCCTCGTTTCGAGGGGCGTGAAGAACGTTTCCGAAGCAAACCGCATCCTTTGCGGCTCTGTAGAAGACGTTCTGGACCCGATGCGTATTATGGGCATGGACAAGGCCATCGAATGGATTCTGAAAGTTCGTGACCTTCATGAAAAAGTCTTTATTTTCGGCGACTACGATTTGGACGGTGTTACGTCGGTGACGCTTTTGACCCGAGGGCTCAAGGAAATTGGAGTCGAGTCGGAATGGCGATTGCCGAACCGCTTCGGTGACGGCTATGGCCTTTCCCTTTCTGCCGTCGACGAGATGCACGAGGCTGGCGCCCGTTACGTGATTACGGTCGATACCGGTATTACGGCCAATGCCGAGATTGCGCATGCCAAGGACCTCGGCATGGCGGTGATGGTCATGGACCACCACCAGCCTAGCGGTGACGGCCTTCCCGTATGCGACGTGCTTCTAGACCCGCACCAGGAAGGGGATACGTACCTCAATCCGGAACTTTGCGGCGTAGGCGTTTCGTACAAGTTCATGTGCGCCCTTTATGCGCGGCTTGGCCTCCCGGTTCCCGAGAAGTTCTTGGACCTGGTTGCATTGGGAACTCTTGCCGACCTGGTGCAGATGACTCCCGAAAACCGCTACTTTACTAAATCCGGCCTGCGCCAGCTGCAAAAGAGCGAATGGCCGGGAATCCAGGCGATGTATTCGAACTTGATGAAGCCGGGCAGCGCTGTGGGCGGCATCGACGTGATGTACAAGATTGCTCCGCTGTTGAATGCGCCCGGCCGCATGGAACGCCCGGATCCCGCATTGAAACTCCTGATGTGCGACAACAAGAGTGAAGCGCCTGCGCTGCTTGCCGAACTCAAGGACTGGAATAGCCGCCGCAAGCAGAAAGAAGCCGAGATTACCGAGATGGCCCTGGAGCAGGTGCAGAAGGTCTATGGCGACAAGATTCCGACAGTGCTTGTCGTTGCCGGTGCGAATTGGCATGTGGGCGTAATCGGGATTGTATCGGCAAAGCTTGCCCAGGAATTCGGGCGCCCTGCCGCCGTCCTTTCTATTATGGACGGTATGGCCCATGCGAGCGCCCGTGCGGTGCCGGGGTTCAATTGGCACAAGGCCCTTTTCGAAAGCCGCGAGCTGTTTGACCGCTGGGGCGGGCATGCCAACGCGGCCGGCTTTTCGCTGCCCGCCGACAAGATTGACGAACTCCGTGTCCGTCTCGAGGCGTCTGCGAAGGAACAGGGTTACGATGGTGAAGCCGCATCTGTCGACGAGACGCATTCGTACGACATCCAGGTGGCCTTGCGCGAACTGGTTGTCGATGGGTTGCATTGCTCGGAACCTGCCGGGAACCGCTTTGCCGGGCAGAACCGCGAACATACCATTCTTGAATATTTCGATTTGATGGAGCCCTTCGGCGGGAATTTCCCGTATCCGACGTTCAGGGCGGAAAACGTGAAGGTGCACCGATTCCGCGAACTGCGCGGAGGCCACCTGCAGATGGAAATCTCCCAGGCCGGGAGCCGCGTCTATCCGGCCATCGCCTTCGGCCTCCGCAAAAGCAAGTCCAAGATAGGTTCGAACCAGAGGGTGACTATCATCTTTGAGCCGACGTGGAACTATTACAACGGGCGCAAGTCGCTGCAGCTCTGCGTGAAGGCTATCGAGTAGGGGAACTTATGCTGAAACGGAACTTTCCCCTGATTCTCCTGTTCCTCGTGTTTGCCGTGATGCTGGGAGTGCTGTTCAACATCCCGCGGGCAGTGCCTAAGCCGGCGGCGCCCTTTGTGCCCGAACCGGAAGAAGAGACGAACGGGTTTACGGGGCGTGTCGTGATGCCTGGCTTCGACGACATCTACATCCTGGAGAATTCCGCGGGGAGGGACCTGGAGCAGCTCGAGAAATTCTTGCAGGGCCGTGCCGCCGGCCTCCATTACCTAGCCGGCGAACATTTCAAGAACCTCAAGAAAAACCACAAGAAGTCAAAGGCGCGCAAGGCGGGAGATGCCTCCGTGGACGACATCGTCGTCGGAGTGCGCATGACTCTCGATTCTCTCGGTCGTTTTAAACTGGACGAGTTTGTCTTCTCGAACACCGATGACGAGGAATTCAAGGAAAGCCTCGTTAACCACGTAGAGTATTACTGGCGCTATCCCAAGAGCGCTTCCGGTACGCTTGAATTCTGGATTCCCATCCGCTGGATGGAGAAATACTAGCCCTTCAAAATCTTGAGCAGCTGTTCGGCCCTGTTCTCGATAAGGATGAACGCCTCGAACATGCGGGCTTCGCGCCACTTGGTCAGGTACTTGGCACGCCATTCGGCAGCGACCATGTCGGGCGCCTCGGGACCGTTCTCGTTCCTGTACCACACTTCCTTGGTGATTTCCTTGATCATGTCGCCCATCTCGGCGGCCGGTTGCAACGAACCCTTGCACAGCAGGAGTGCACGGAGGTTGTCGAGCAGGATCTCGTCGGTCGGTTCGTCGGAATCGTCACGGGCGCAGTCCCAGATTTCACCGCGGTGACGTTCTGTCCAGCCCATGAGGTGTTTCTCGGTCCTTTCGAGCTCTCCTTTGGCGAGCTTTTCTTCGACCGCTTCACGCGGGTAATAGATGCTGTTCGGGTAAAATTCGATCATTTCCGACCTCGTTGAAGAACAATGCCCGGGGCGGGACTTGAACCCGCACGAGGTTGCCCCCAAGGGATTTTAAGTCCCCAGTGTCTACCATTCCACCACCCGGG
>ODAJ012180869.1_pt1 | contig 10622 bp, 8 predicted proteins | sample 1539241 | NCBI WGS metagenome assembly ODAJ01 (sample SAMN02144231, study PRJEB22623) | gut metagenome | biome: sheep rumen | host: Ovis aries | place: New Zealand
CGCATGGCGTCGATCTTGTGCCCGGTCATCCCGCTGTGGAAGTAGAGCTTTCCGTCCTCCGGGTCATACCAATGATTGATGGGAAGAGCATAGGGGTAGTCTCCATCGCCCAGAACGGAGAGAACGCCCCGCTTTTGCTGTTTCAGGATTCGGATGCATTCCTCTGGGGAGAGCGTCTGTTTTACCCGGGCCACGGGGCGGAAGGCAGGAGAGGGAGTATCCAGCTCTTCGGCCAGAATGGAATAAAGCGCCAGATCGCAGCAGGGATCGCTGTTGTTGCTGCCGCTGCGGCGGAGGATCCCCTCCTGCTTCATGCCGGCCTTGCGCATGACCTTGCCGGAATTGGGGTTGTGAACATCGTGACGGGCAGATACTTTCCGGAAATGAACCTCCCGAATCAAATATTCGACCACAGCCCGCAGAGCCTCCGCTGTAAGACCCTGACCCCACCAGGCTTTCCCGATACAATAGCCCAGCTCCGCTGTCTCATATTGTTCGTTGATGCGGACAACGGAAATACTGCCTATGGGCTCGCCCAATTCCTTCGGAACAATGGCCCATTGATAGAAATCCTGATTTGCTGTTCCCCTGGCCCAGGCCTCGGCGATCTGTCGGGAAACGGAAGCATCGGCATGGGGCTGCCAGGTCAGATACCGTGTCACCTCTGCGTCATGGGCCCAGTTGCGGAACATGGCATCTCCGTCCTCGGGCGTAAATGCACGCAGCAGCAAACGATCCGTCTCAAGACTGCGGGTTCCCTTGTGATCCATATGCTCATCTCCTTTGATGATAACTATATCATAAATGCCGGATTTCGCAAGCAGAGAAAGCAGGGCTTGCATGGAAAGTGATTGTCCGATATAATTGTACAAAAGGAAGGAGGGGCTGCCTGTGTCGGGAAAACGTTTGCTTGCCGTGTTTTTGATGTTGCTTCTCTGTCTTGGCCTTTGTGCCTGCGGGGAGAAGACAAAGGAAGAGGAGAGCGGTTATTATGTGATCACTGCATCGGATCTGCATTATCTTGCACCGGAACTCACAGACCATGGGGAGTATTTCCAACGGGTAATGGAAAACGGTGACGGCAAAGTGACGGAGTACTGCGTTGAGATCACGGACGCCTTCTTGGAAGAGGTGATCCAATGTAAGCCGGAAGCCCTGATCCTCACCGGAGACCTCAGCTTCAACGGCGCGCGGGTCAGCCACGAGTCCCTTGCGGCAAAGCTTCAGCTTGTTGAAGATGCGGGGATCCCGGTATTCGTCCTCCCCGGCAATCATGATGTCTATCGCGGCACCTCTGCCGCCTTCTTCGGGGACGCTTATGAGTTGGTGCCCAGCGTTACCGGGGAGGAGTTCAGTCAGATCTACGGCGCATTCGGTTTTGAGGAGGCGCTGTCCCGGGACACGGACTCCGAGAGCTATATGGCGCAGATGAACGGCAGCACAAGAATTCTCATGCTGGACGCCAATACCTTCCATGACTACTGCAGCCTGTCCAAAGTGACTTTGGCGTGGGCAGAGGAACAGCTGTCCGCTGCGAAGGAGGAGGGCATGGAGGTCCTTGCTGCCTGTCACCAGAACCTGTATCAGCATTCCGTTTTCCGGGGCGGTTATATGCTGACATGCTCGGAAGCCCTGCAGCGGCTGCTGGAGCGCTTTGAAGTGCCCCTGATGCTCAGCGGGCACCTGCACATCCAGCATATCCAAACGGAAGGGACGGTCACAGAGATCACCACATCCCCGCTCACCATGAGCGCCTGCCGTTACGGACTTATCTATCGGGAAGCGGATCGCCTGCGCTACGAGACCAGGAGCGTAGACCTGGCTGCCTGGGCAAAGAAGCAGGGGATCGAGAATGAGAATTTTCAGCATTTCCCGGTGTATGCCCTGGACAGGCTTCGAGATCGCACCAGAGTTCAGGCCGAAGCCATGCTGGCAAAGAAGGATTATGACCCGGAGATAGCGCAAAAGCTGATCCACTATGCCTGCGAACTCAACCTGGGCTACTTTACGGGGGACCTGCGAGACATTCCGGCACTGGACCCGGATGGGTCGCTGCTGGCGGAATGGGAAAACAACCGCAGCTCCTTCAGCGGCTACTTTGCCTCTCTTGTACCGGAGATTGGCGCTGATCATACCCAATGGAGCAACGACAAATAATCATTCAGCCGCATCGAGAGCGCTCGGTGCGGCTGTTTTCCTATTCCTGCTCCTTCGCCTGGTCTTGTTCCGGCTTGAACCCCTGCAGAAAGCCGTTGAGCGCTGTGCTGTGGATGTCTCCGGCGATCACCCGGTCCCCCTGAATATACAGCGTCGCCAGCACGGTTTGCTCCTTGTCCGGATAATTCAGGACCCGATACGTAAATTGCTGACAGGTTTCTCCCAGATGCCCGGTCAGATCATAACCCTGCTTCAGCTGTACCTCGTTGTAGCGCAGCAGCATACCCTCCAGCACCTGAGGAAGCTGTACGGTACGTACATCCTCGCTGGCAGGATCGATTTCCCAGCCAAACTGCTGCAGGAAGGCTGCCCGCCCCTCCGAGGTTGAAACCCCGTCGGATGTTTTGTTTCCACGGAACAGGATCAGAGCCGTGAGCAGGATCGCCGCGACCAGCACGATCCGCAGCGCCTTCTTCCGGTTTTTGCCTATGCCTGTTTTCTGTTTCATGTCTGTCACCTCCACAAAAGCTTATTCACAGGCACCGGGAATATGTGCATCCGCTGTTTTTCACCTGTTTTTCTGGAAAGCTCCACCACAAGCAAAGTCAAAACAGATAAAAATGGTTGCAAAAAAGTAAAAAATCTGTTATAGTATACAAGTCACGAACTGTATGCAGCAGGAGGAAAGGATATGCCAAAGCTCAGATTGGATAAGTTTCTTGCCGATCAGGGCCTTGCATCCCGAAAGGAGCTGCGGGAGATCATCCGCAGCGGCCGCGTCAGCGTGAATGGTGCAGCAGTAAAGAGCGCCGATTGGAAGGTGGACCCGGAAAGCGACCGGATCTGTTTTGACGGCAGCTCGGTTACCGCCGCCTCGGTTCATACCCTGATGCTGTATAAACCGCTCGGCGTTGTCAGCGCCACCGAGGACAAAAACGAAAAGACTGTGCTGGATCTGCTGCCGCAGCAATACCGCCGGATGGGACTCTCGCCGGTTGGAAGGCTGGACAAGGACACCAGCGGTCTGCTGCTTCTGTCGAACGACGGAGATTTTCTGCATCGGGTCATTTCCCCAAAGTCTGCAGTCGAAAAATGCTATTGTGCCACCGTGGAAGGTGAGCCTGACGAGGAGGACGTGAAAGCTTTTCGGGAGGGCTTGCTGCTTCGGGACGGGACGGAATGCCTGCCCGCCAAGCTGGAATTGCTGGGTAATGGCAGATGTCTGGTCCGCGTGACGGAGGGGAAGTACCATCAGGTCCGCAGAATGCTGGCAAGCCGCGGCCTTCCGGTGAAGGAACTGAAGAGACTGTCCATCGGCAATCTTCTGTTGGACGAAAATCTCGGTCCGGGAGGCTGGAAAGAATTGGGGCAGGAGGATTTGTGCAGAGTGTTCAGAACTTGACATATGGGAAAAATGTCAAAAGTCAAGCCATTTTTTGAAGCTTTTTGAGCGTTCCCACCACAAAAGCAAAAAAATTCACAAAATAACAACGCATTTTCTATTGAAAATCACGAGCTTTGGAGTTATTATGGTCAAAGATATTATGCGGGGCTTTGGCAATTTGACCAGATTGGCTTTGACCGCTGCTCACAGGAGGAGATAACATGTCCAGCAGAATTTTCCAGAACGTGATTATTCAGATGAAGGACGCGGTAGATCGCCCCATCGGCGTCGTGGACGAACAGGGATTCGTGGTCGCGGCAAGCGAGCTGGCGATGATCGGCTCCCGCCTGGACGATTTCCACAGCTTTGACCTGGAGCAGGCTCACGGATTGCCTGTTTCCGCGGAGAACCGCAGCTTTTGTGCCCTGAATTCCGATAGCGGCAAGCTGGACTTTGCCGCCTTCGTGGAAGGGACAGACGGCGTTTCCCGTACGGTATGTGCCGTTGCTGCGGTGGCTTTCGGCGAAGCCAAGAATAATTTCGAGGAAAAGCACAACAAGGCTGCCTTCATCAAAAATATCATCTCGGATAATATCCTTCCCGGAGATGTGTATGTCCGTGCCAAGGAGCTTCATTTTGTCACGGACGAGCCCCGGATCGTGCTTCTGGTGCGTCAGATGAACAACGCCGATGTGGCTGCCGTGGAAGTGATCGGTCGGCTCTTCCCGGATAAGCAGAAGGACTTTGTGCTCAATATCAACGAGACCGATGTGGTGGTCGTAAAGTCCCTGCTGAATCCCGAGAATCTGGACGAGGTCAAAAAGGTTGCCCGCGGCATTGAGAATGCACTGCACGAGGAATTGGGGATTCGCTGCGTCATCGGCGTGAGCACCACCGCCCGCCACCTGCGGGAGCTGGCAGATCGCTACAAGGAAGCGCAGGTCGCCATTGACGTGGGCCGCATCTTCGAGAGCGAAAAGTCCATCATCCACTATGAAAACCTGGGCCTGGGCCGCATCATCTATCAACTGCCCACCACCCTTTGCGAAATGTTCCTGAACGAGGTGTTCAAGAAAAATCCCATTGAGACCCTGGACGAGGATACGCTGGAGACCATCAATCGTTTCTTTGAGAACAATCTGAACGTCTCCGAGACCTCCAGAAAGCTCTACGTCCACCGCAACACCCTGGTCTACCGCCTGGAGAAAATCAAGAAAATCACCGGCCTTGACCTGAGAGAATTCGACCACGCCATCGTGTTCAAGGTGGCCATGATGGTCAAAATGTATCTGGACTCTCTGAACAATTTCAAATACTGAGTGCTCGCAGCAGGGGGAACTCCCCATAGATCCATACGATCGCAGATCATTCGCAAATCCCACATAACGGAGGATAACTATGGTTCGCTTTGAAAAAGTCAAGCTGACCTACGACAACAGCGGCGCGAAGGCCCTGGACGGCGTAGATCTGAAGGTTGATGACGGCGAATTCGTCTTCCTTGTCGGTCCATCCGGATCCGGCAAGACAAGTCTGATGAAGCTGATCACCGGCGAGGTCCGGGCCGATGCGGGCCGGGTCATCGTCAATGGCTTTGACATGATGAAGATCCGGCGCCACAAGCTGCCGAAGATGCGGCGCACCCTGGGTGTTGTATTCCAGGATTACCGTCTCATCGAAAACATGAACGTGTACGATAATGTTGCTTTTGCCATGCGTGTGGTTGGCGCTTCCGCCAGGGACATCCGCCGCCGCGTGCCCTATGTTCTGGAGCTGGTCGGGCTGGAAGGACGCGAAAAGCGCCTTCCCCATGAGCTTTCCGGCGGCGAGCAGCAGCGTGTTGCCATTGCCCGCGCCCTGGTGAATTCACCGCGGATGCTGGTGGCCGATGAGCCTACCGGCAATCTGGACCCGGTGCGCAGCCTGGAGCTGATGCTCCTGTTCGAGAAGATCAACGAGATGGGGACCACCGTTCTGGTGGTGACCCATGAGAAGGAACTGGTCAACGCCTTTGCCAAGCGCGTCATCAAGATCGAGGAAGGCCATGTGACCAGCGACGGAAATGACGGGTATTTCAGCTATGAGTAGAGGAAGTTATTTGATTCGTGAGGGCTTCCGGAGCATCAAGACCCACGGACTCATGTCCTTCGCAACTGTGACGATCATCATGGCCTGCCTTATTATCATGGGCAGCGTGGCGCTTCTTTCCCTGAACATCAACTATCTGATCAAGGACCTGGAGAAGCAGAATGAGGTCGTCGCCTTCGTGGACGATGAGATCGAAGACGAAGAGGAAGCCAAAGCCATCGGCAGTCAGATCCTGGCCGTGGACAACATCAGCGCTGCAGATTTCGTCTCTCGCGGAGAAGCGATGCAGAACTACATGAGCAAGTACGATAAGTCCCTGATGGAGGGGATCGATGAGACGGTGTTCCGGCATCGCTTTATCATCCATTTGAACGACATCGAAAAGCTTGCCCAGACCAAGGAAGCACTGGAGGGTGTGCCCGGCATCGCAAGAGTGCGTGCCCATCAGGAATATGCGGATACCTTCGTCAAGATCCGCAACATCGTGAGCGGTGTGGCCCTGGTGCTGATGGCGATCCTGGTGTTTGTGTCCATGTTCATCATGTCCAACACCATCAAGCTTGCCACCTTCAGCCGCAGGGAAGAGATCGCCATCATGAAGATGGTGGGTGCCAGCAACGGCTTTATCCGGCTTCCCTTTGTGGTGGAGGGTCTTGTCCTCGGCATCCTGGGCGGTGGCCTCGGTTTCCTGGCCCAGTGGGGCCTGTACGACCTGGTTACCAAGAGCCTGATGGAGTCTCTCACCGGAGACATCCTGGAGGTCGTACCGTTCCTGTCCATTGCGCCGATGATCCTGGCTGTTTACCTGGGGATCGGCGTTGTGATCGGCGTGTTTGGTGGCGTCAACGCCATCAAGAATTATCTGAAGGTGTAAGCGACGTCCTGTAAAGGAGCATTTTATGGATCGTAAAAAAATGGTATCAATCCTGGCCTTCGTGATGGCAGTGATCATGATCCTTTCTCTGTTCCTGTCCGTTCTTCCCGCTGCTTTTGCCATTGAGCAGGAGGAGATCGACGAGCTGGAGGAGAAGAAGGAAGAGCTTGCCGCTCACGCCGAAGAGGCCAAGCAGCGGGTCGAAGGTCTGAAGGATCAGGAAGCCAGCGTCCTGGAGCAAAAGGTCGCCCTGGAGGAAGAGATGAAGGCCAAGGAGGCCTCTCTGGAAATCCTGGACCGACAGCTTGCTGTCTATGAGCTCGCCATTGCCGAGAAGGCCATCGAGGTCCAGCAGGCCAGGACCGTGGAGGATGAGCAGCTTCGCCGTTACCGGGCGAGAGTGCGCGCCATGGAAGAGGACGGCGGATTCAACATTCTTGTCCTTATTGCCCAGTCTTCCACATTGGGAGAACTTCTCTCCGCCCTGGATGACGCGGGAGACGTGATGGCCAGCGACAAGGCTCTTGAGCGTCAGTACCGCTCCGCCCGGGAAGAGAGCGAGCGTGTCATGGGCGAATTCGAGGAGCTGCGCGACGCCTGCGAGGAAAAGCAGAAAAAGCTGAACGATGAAAAAGATGAGATCGCCCAAGACATTCAGGAGGCGGAGAGCAAACTGAGTGATCTGGAAGAGGATATCCAGGTCGCCACCGTTCAGTATGAAGCCGCAAGGGATGCGGAGGCAGCTGCCGCGCAGGAAATCCTTGCCTTCATCGCCGCTTACCAGGAGCAGAAAGCCAAAGAAGAGGAAGAAGCAAGACAGCGCGAGCAGGAGAACTACGACAATAACGGTGAAGGCGATTTGGGCTGGATCGACGTTCCGACCCCGATTCCCACCGAGGCGCCCGCAGCGCCTCAGGAGCCGGAGGAGCCCCAGCCTCAGGAGCCGGGTGAACCCGATCCCGGCAGCGAGGGCGGGGAAGAGCCCGGAGAAGGCGGAGAAGGTGGCGAAGGCGAAGAACCGGCACCCACTCCCGCCCCCACACCTGCACCTACTCCCGCTCCCACGCCTGTGCCTACGCCGCCTTCCGGGCCGGCTACCGGCAGCTTTGTATGGCCGGTACCCTGCAGCATGCGCATTACCAGCCGCTTTGGCAACCGTATCGACCCCTTTACCGGCGCGGTTCGTTACCACAGCGGGATCGATATTGACGGCTATAACCATGAAGGCTATCCCATCATTGCGGCTGACGGCGGCACGGTTGTAACCGCGACCTATAATGACGGTTACGGCAACTATGTCATCATTGACCACGGCAATGGCTATATGACCCTCTATGGACACATGTCCGGCCATGCGGTGAGCTACGGCGATGTGGTCAGCCAGGGTCAGACCATCGGCTATCTGGGCGCTACCGGCCGCGCTACCGGCACCCACTGCCACTTTGAGGTCTTCCTGGACGGAAACCGGATCGATCCTGAGCAGTTCTTTAGCGGTATGTCTTACTGGGGCTGCTGAACGAGCAGCATTCATTATGAGAAAGAGATCTGTTATACGTCTGTTATCCTGCGCGCTTGTTTGCGTGTTCCTGCTTCTTTTGCTTCCCGGCCAGGCCTGGGCGGTGTCGCAGGAGGAGATTGATGAGCTTCGGAAAGAGCGCCTTGCCATCGCCGAGGAGCATGAGGAAAAGCAGGCGAAGGTAGACGAGCTGGAAGAGCAGAAGGCCAGCGTCGTCGAAAAGAAAAAGGCCATGGACGAGCGCAACGAGTTTGCCCGCAAGGAGATCGAAAGCATTGAGCGTGAGATTTCCCTCTATGACCAGATCATTGCCGAAGAGGCGATCAAGGTCGAGCAGGCAAAGGCTGCGGAAGAAAAGCAGCTGGAGCGCTATCGTACCCGCGTGAGAGCCATGGAGGAATATGGCGAGATGAGTTATCTCAGCCTGATCCTCCAGGTGAGCAGTCTCAGTGAGCTGCTTACCGCCATGGACGACGCCGGAGACATCATGAAGAGCGACCGGGAGCTCTATGACGACTACATGGCAGCCAGGGAAAACACGGAAGCCGTGAAGGCCGAGTATGAGAGCTATAAGGCCGATCTGGAAGAGGAGGAGGACGTCCTCCTGACCCGGAAGGCCGAGCTGGAGAAGGATATTGAAGAGGCGGCCCAACTGATCCGTGAACTGGAAGAGGACATCGATAAGCGCAATGCGGAGCTGCATGAGCTTCTCCTGGCGGAGATCGAGGTCGCGGAACGGATCGACCAACTGGTGGCCGAGCAGGAGCAGGAGCGTCAGGCCGCTGCTTATCAGGGCGGCGGTGGAGGTGGTTCTGTCACCGGTTCCGGTTCCTGGGCTTGGCCTTGCCCCGGCTGCAGCTACATCACCAGCCGTTTCGGCAATCGCTTCCATCCCATTTTTGGGGAATGGCGCTATCATTCCGGCCTGGATATCGGCGCCGGTTACGGTTCCGCGGTGGTTGCCTCTGATGGCGGGACTGTGATCATGGCCGACGTCAACGGCGGCTACGGCAACTGCGTCATGATCAACCACGGCAACGGCTATTATACGCTGTACGGCCATCTTTCCGGTTACGCGGTTTCGCAGGGGGACGCTGTCGGCCAGGGCCAGGTCATCGGCTATGTGGGTGACACCGGCTGGGCCACCGGACCTCATCTGCATTTTGAGATCCGGTCTGGCAGTACAAAACTGGATCCGGAGGAAGCAGGCGGGTTTTATGGCCTGACCTATGCTCCGGACGCGGGCGAATAAGTCTTTCGGTGTCCCGAGATACCGAATGCCGGGCAGTTATATGCTGCCCGGCTGTGCCATGCAAAGGGAAATCTGTTGTGCCCCCGGGCATTGTTTCGTTACAGGAGGGTTCTTGTGAAATATCTGATACTGAGACTTCTGCGAAAGATCTATTTTGCCTTCAAGCGCCTTTTTAACGCCGGGATCCCGCTGAAGTTCGTGGTGATCCTCTGTGTACTTGTCGGCGTTTTTACTTATCTGAGCACCCATAATGCCTTGATCCGGGATGTTGGTGGGACGGAGGATTACGCAGAAGCGAAACGCTATATTGAGATCAAGGACGTGCTGGATGAATATTTCATCGAGCCGGTGGACCGATCTGTTATGGCGGATGCGGCGGCATCTTCCATGGTACTGGGCCTGGGAGATCCCTGGAGCTATTTCATGACCGCCGATGAGTATCGGGCCTATCAGCTTTCTGCAGGCAACGACTATGCCGATATCGGCCTTTCCATTGTCAAGGATGAGGCAAATGGCGGCTTCCAGGTGATTTCGGTCTATCCCGGATCCCCGGCGGCCAATGCGGGCGTGGGCACCGGCATGATCATTACGGCTCTGGATGGGGAAAAGCTCCTGGGCTACACCACGGATGAGGTTCGCACCAAGATCCGGGGAAAACTCAATACCAAGTTTGTGCTGGAGATCGCCAACGGTCAGGGCTCCATCGAGGTGGACTGCACCAACGTGAACGCGGAATCCGTGAATTTCCGCATGGAGAAAACCGGCGCCGCCTATATTCAGATCCACAACTTTGAAGCCGGCAGCGGTCAGTCCGCCGTTGACGCCATTGAGTATTTACTTGGCCAGGGTGCCGATTCCCTGGTGATCGACGTGCGCAACAACCCCGGCGGACTTGCCGCGGAAGCTGCCACGCTGCTGGACTATCTGCTCCCTGCGGGGCGGCTCTTCTCCGAAGTGGACAAGAAGGGTGTCGTCTCCGTGACGGAGTCTGATTCCATGAATCTGCAGATGCCTACCTGCGTGCTTCTCAATTCCGGAACCTATGGGGAAGCGGAGCTTTTTGCCGCGGTCATGAAGGAGTGGAACTGGGCCACGCTGATGGGTGAACCCACCTATGGCAACACCCGGTCCCAGGAGACGATTCCGCTCTCCGACGGAAGCGCCATCCGCCTCTCCACGAGAAGCTACCTCACCCCCAGCGGCGTGGACATTTGCGCCACCGGCGGCGTTGTACCCGATTTCATCGTATATAACAGTGATGAATCTGCCACCGGTACCACCGAAGGCACCACCGGCGGCGAAGACGGTACGGCCAGTATTTCCGACGACGATCAGCTGATGGCTGCGCTGAGAC
>ODAJ012175653.1_pt1 | contig 10618 bp, 12 predicted proteins | sample 1539241 | NCBI WGS metagenome assembly ODAJ01 (sample SAMN02144231, study PRJEB22623) | gut metagenome | biome: sheep rumen | host: Ovis aries | place: New Zealand
ATCCGATTTTCGAGCATCTGCCTGTCGAGAACATGGTCTATTCCAACCAACAGGCCTATTACCATGCCATCAACCGGAGTTCCGACCTCGCCGACAGTGGCCCCTTCATCGACTTCATGCTGGAAGAAATCCTGAACGCACTCGTCGGCCATCAAGGGAAATCCAATGCCGACATTGCCGATGAGAAAGGCCTCAACTTCCAGCAGCAAAGAGTCTTGGGATATCTGCGTGCAGACAGACACACCACGGCGGCCAAGATCGCCGCAGATCTGAACATGAGCGCCCGCCAGATTGAACGGATGCTTGCCGACATGAAAGCCAAAGGCATCATCCGCCGGATCGGCGCCAACAGGAACGGCTATTGGGAAATCGTGGATGATTGAGCGTCGACACTTTTGATGAACCCCTTCACCTTCCGGAGGTCTTCCACAAGGTTCGAGAATTTAAGTGTTTGGTCTACACAGCAAGCCAGCCTTTTCGAGGCTGGCTTTTTCGTTTGCCCGTTTCATCCTCAATTTCGGCCTAAATTGAGGATGAAAACGCTATAAAAGGATGAGATCACCATCGACAAAGCCCAGGCCAAGGCCCTGCTTGCTGCGGAGCAAGGAGGCGTACTTGACCACTTTAAAGGATGCTCCCGGTTATCAAACACTTCATCACAAGCCCAATCGCTATTCCCGGGGTCAAAGGATGCTGCGCCGATAATCTCGGCCGACCATTGTCCCTTTCCATCATCATACAGATTGAAACAGAAGGCTTCAATACCTTCCGGCAGATCCGCCGACAAGGTAGCGTCCACCCATTTCTCAAATGCTTTGTATGACAGATCCTTTTTCCCGAAGAAACCGGATAATTCCATCATGATACTGATCTTTTACTGCAGGCCTGCCATGTTCAAGTGCCGGCAAAGATACCGGGCTACAGGAGCAGGGACAGGTCCTTCTCCTCAATGGCATGCAGGCCGTGGGAGGCGATGAGTTCGGCGGCCTTTTCGGCGTGGTCGGTGCGGAAGATGAGGACGCCTTTCCCCTTCAGCAGGAAGGAGTACAGGTAGGCGATGCTGATGCCTTCGCTGGCGAAAAGTTCGATGGCATCGGCGGCCTGGCCGGGACGGTCGTCGAGTTCGATGGCGAACACTTCGCAGAGCGAAACGGCGACACCGGCTTCCCGGAGGACCCGGTAGGCCTTATCGGGCTGGGAGCAGATGATGCGGAAGATGCCGTAATCGACGGTATCGGCAATGGTGGTGGCGATGAGCTGGATATTCTCCTGCTTGAGGAGCCGGAGGACCCTCACCAGGGAGCCGGACTTGTTTTCGATGAAGACGGAGAGTTGCTGGACAGTCATAACAGTTCGGGTATTCAGTATTTCTTTCTGGTATCGACGACCCGCACGGCCTTGCCCTCGCTCTTGGGAAGGGTGTTCTTGGGCACGAGGCGGACCCTCGGGGTAATCAGGATTTCGTCGCGGAGCTGGCGGGTGATTTCCCGCGTCAGGGACTGGAGTTTAGCGTAATCGTCGATGAAGAGGTCCTTCATCTCCACATCGACGATCATGGCATCGTTGCCGTCCACGGTCTCCAGCGTGATGAGGTAGTCGGAGGCAAGCTCCTGGAACTGCATCAAGATTGTCTCGATCTGGATCGGGAAGATGTTGACGCCCTTGAGGATAATCATGTCGTCGCTGCGGCCTTTCATCCGGTCCAGCCGAAGGTGATGGCGTCCGCAGGGGCACTCGCCCGGCAGGATGCGGGTGAGGTCGCGCGTGCGGTAGCGGAGCAGCGGCATCGCCTCGCGCTTGAGCGTCGTGAGCACGAGCTCGCCGACTTCCCCGTCCGGAACGGGTTCCAGGGTGTCGGGGTTGACGATCTCGACGATGTAGTAGTCCTCCCAGATGTGCATGCCGTTTTGCTCCGGGCACTCGAAAGCAACGCCCGGGCCGCACATTTCCGACATGCCGAAGGAGTTGTACGCCTTGACCCCGAGCATGTCCTCGATGCGCCGGCGCGTATCCTCCGAGTGTGGTTCGGCGCCGATTACGAGCGTGCGGAGTTTCGTGTCCCGGCGGGGGTCGATGCCCTTTTCGCACATCACCTCATACAGGCGCGCTGCATAAGAAGGGATGGCGTGCACGACGGTGGTGCCGAAGTCCGTGAAGAACTTGAGCTGGCGCAAGGTATTGCCGGCGGCGGCAGGGACCGTGAGCATCCCCACCCGCTCGGCCCCGTACTGGAAGCCGAGACCGCCGGTAAACATCCCGTAGCCGGACGTGTTCTGGAACACGTCCTCCGGGCGGCATCCCACCATCCACAGGCAGCGGGCGACGGCTTCGGCCCACGCCTCCAAGTCTTTCTGCGTGTGCAGGATGACCGTGGGGTTGCCGGTAGTGCCGCTGGAGGAGTGCAGGCGAACACATCGGTCCAGCGGAACGGCGGCCATCCCGAAGGGATACGTATCCCGGAGATCCTGCTTCGTGGTGAACGGGATCTTCCGGAGATCATCGAGCGTCCGGATGTCCGACGGCGTCAGACCGGCCTGACGGAAACGCTCCCGGTAGAAAGGCGAGTCCATGCAATGCCTGAGCGTGGCCTGCAGCCGCTCGAGTTGCAAGGCCTCGATCTCGGAACGGGAGTACGACTCCTCCGGATGGAAAAACTTCTGGTAGGTCATGATCGGTAAACTGATTATTGCAAAGCATCGAACGAGACCGGACTCCGGCCGACATAGGCCTGCCCGGTGAAGGTGGCGATACGGACACCGTCCTGGTTGGTGACGACGACCTCCGCAGACGGGATGCGATGGTGGGCACAGGAGACGTGTCCTTCGGCCCGGAGCGTGTCGCCTTCCCGGGCGGAGACGTGGTAGTAGATGGTCGAATTGATGGCGAACGTGAGGTTCTCGCCCTGGTTCACCAGCGCGGCGAAAACCAGGTCCGCGAGCGTAAAGATCGCCCCGCCCTGGCAGACGCCGCCGGCGTTGAGATGGGCGGAAGTCACGTCCAGGACGGCGACGGCAGCCCCGGGAGTGATCTCGACGAGCCGGGCGCCGGAAGCGGCGGCGAAACGGTCGCCGGTATTCAGGAATTCCTTCAGTGTCATATCGTTGACTCTTTACCAGTTAATCTCCACCCGGACACCGTCGGGATTGTTCGGGAAGCGGAGGAAGCAGGTATGGGCGGTTTCGTCCCAGGTATGGGGCGTTTCCACGCCGTTTACAAGGACGGAGACGGGACGGCGGGGAAGCCGGATCTGCGTGACATTGACCGTCTCGACCGGGCCTTTGCACAGGTAGGAATAGCCGTGACGGGAGGCCTTTTCCTCATAGGCCCGGCTGGCCGCCGCAAGGATGCAGGGGGCCTTGGGGGCCTTCCGGACGTCGTAGAGAAGGGCCTGGGTGCCGGGAGCGACGACCTTATGGGCATAGACCGGAAGGTTGGGGTCATACAGGTCGATGTAGCAGCCGTCCAGGGTCAGCGGCTCCCCGCCCTCCAGGACGGCGACGACCTTGTAGGGGCCGCGGTCCAGGGTGAAGGAAGCCTTCTCTTCCATGGGCCCGTAAAGGTCCCGGACGGCATCCATCAGTATTTCCTCCGACTCCATGACATACGTCTTCGGGTCGTAACGGAGGATCCGGACCGTGCCTTTCCCGTACCGATACGTCCCTTCCGCAGCGCCCGGGTCGATGCCCATCCGTTCGAAAAGATGGTCCGAAGGGGCTTTGTACGCATTTCCGCCCGTATTCCACCACTCCTGCACGTCCTGGAAGGGATCCGTGTCTGTGGCGGAATAAAGCAGTTTTCCGCCGCCCCGGACCCATTCCGCCAACTGCTCGTGGGCGACCGGGTCCAGCGGTTTCATGTTGGCGTAAGTCATCAGGAGGAGTTTTACCTCCTTCAAGGCCTCCGGCCAGCCGAGATTCTCGATGTGGGTGATGCCCACGGGAACGCCTTTCCGGATAAGCGGCAGGGCGAGGCCGTAGAAGTTGGACATCCGGGGATCGTCATAACTGTCATGGACCGGGAAACGCTGGAACATCAGGGAGTTGCCCATAAGGACGGAGATGCCCGCCGGCCCGTCCGGCCGCGTATCGGTCACCGGCATGTGCTGGAGGGCGTTCGTCATGACCTGCATCATGGAAGAGAAGTCCTGGGGAACGCGGATCCGCTCGTCCGAACCAGGGGCTTTCGGATAGAGGTGTTCGTAGATCCGGTCCGGCCAGGGCATGATTTCGTAATCGGCAATCTGCGGATACAGGAGTTGGGCCGTATAGGTGGCCTGGTAGTTCCGGCGGAAGTCCTCCCAGTCCCGGGTCGCGTCCTCGATGGGGTCCGTCAGGAACCAGACGCGGCGGCCGGTCGGGGCCACCATCGACGCCATGCAGCCGTATTCCAGGAAGGCGGTCTCGAAGACGCGCTCCTTGCACTCGCCCCGGTACCAGGCCGGGACGCGGGAGGTTCCGGTCCAAACCTGCGCGATATAACCGTCCACGCAGTCCAGCGAGGCCAGGGAGGCCTCGGGGCTCACGATCTCCCACTGGGAATAGTTCAGGAGGGAGTGCGTAGGAACGTAACACTTGATGTCGCGGCCGAGGGAACGGCCGTACTCCTTGGCATAGGTAAACGCCTCTTCCAGCGCACGATAGTAAAGATGATACTTCAGTTTGGAGGAGAGGTAGGTCGCTTCCGGGGATTCGTCCTGAGGACGCCAGGGAGTGCCGTAATAGGCCTCCCACTCGCGTTTGAAGGAATCGCTATAGCCGCCGGCAGCCCAGAATTCGGGCTCTTCCAGGAAGATGGCATCCACCCCCGCGTCGATGACGCGCTTGATATGACGCTCCTTGAAATAGTCCAGGTAGTTCTCCGTGGGAACGATATAGGGCATGTTCTTCCCATGCCAGAGGGTGTCGCCGGCGACATTGACCTGGCCCTCGTCCCAATGGGCCCGGCCGTCCCACTTGCCGGTGAAATAGTCGCCATAGCCGCCCCAGGCGATGCCGGTCATGAAGTGCGTCGTGTAGCCGCGCTCCCGCCAGGAGGCCAGGCGTTCCTCCAAAGGGACCCGGCCGCCCACGCCGTACACCATGACGGCATCGGACCGGGTGTCGATGGTGGGACGCCAGCCCTGGGAGGTCTGGATGGTCGTTTTCGCCGGCTCTTCCTGCACGCGGGGGGCGCAGGCGACGGCCAGAAGGAGAAGGAGGATGGATTTACGCATAATACTGGATGAGGGTGGCGACCGCCTTTCTAATGTTTTCGACAGCTGTTTCCGGGTCGATGGCTTGCTCCCGGGGCATTCCCTCCGGGGTGACCGGAAGCAGGTGTCGGAAGCCGGCTTTCCTTAATTCTTCCCGATCGTTGATGGCGCCGGAAACGAGGGCGACCGGGATGCCTTTCGAGCGGCGTAATACGCCAAGCGGGGCCTTTCCTTGCAAGGTTTGGGCATCGGATTTTCCTTCGCCGGTCAGGATGAGGTCGGCATCCTTTACGGCTTTGTCAAAGCCGATGAGGTCCAGGACCCCGTCCACGCCGGAGCGCATCCGGGCGCCCAGGTACGCCGCCATCGCGCCGCCCAGGCCGCCGGCCGCTCCCGCGCCAGGAAGGGCTTGCAGGTCCAGACCGGTTTCCCGAAGGATCTCTTCGGCCATCGCCTGCATCATCCGGTCAAGGATTTCCACCTCCTGTGGCGACGCTCCCTTCTGGGGACCGAAGATGCGGGCTGCGCCCATGGGCCCGTAAAAGGGGCAATCCACGTCATAAAGGGCTTGGAATGAGACTCCTGCGGCCTTTTCCCGAAGGCCGGCAACGGACAGCATTCCCGCTCCCCCGTCGCAGGTCGATGTCCCGCCGAGGCCAACAAGCATGTGCCTGCACCCCTTTTCCAACGCGTCCAGGATGAGTTCCCCGACGCCCCGGGAGGTCGTATGCATCGGATTTCGTTTCTCCGGCGGCACCAGCGGCAGACCGCACGCCGACGCCACCTCAAGGATGGCCGTCGGGCCGGGTTGGGCGATGGCGTACTCCGCCTCGACCGGCTCCCCCAGCGGCCCGGTGACCGTCGCCCGGACGGTCCGCGCCCCAAGCGCGGCGGCGAGCACCCTGACGGTTCCCTCTCCCCCATCGGCCAGCGGCATTTCCACCACCTCCAAGGAGTCCTTGCCCTCCCCTGCCCAAGCCTCTTTCAAGCCCACTGCCATCGCCCTGGCCACCTCTCGGGCGTCCAGGCACTCCTTGTACGAATCCGGTGCGACAATGATTTTCATACTAGTGGCAAAGTGCTTCTTCCGTCCCACGTTTAGGGACGATGGAATCAAAATAAGCCAAAAATGACGCCTCCGTCCCTCTTTTCGGGACGATAGAATCACTTAACCCTTCATAACAATTCTTCCAGGGCAGCATGATCGATCGTGTTTAGATTCCCTTTCCGGACGATAACATACTCATTCTCAAAAGGATTTTCGGCCGAAACATGCTTGGTCCGGAAGGTCTGATACTTGATTTTCAACAAGTTCTTCACTCTGGAATCCTCAAACATGGCGGCAGCGGATCCAAAGTAAAAATGCTCGTGGGTGTCCTTGACCTCCACGTGGATGATAGTACGGTTGTGCTTTAGCATGGTGTATCAATGGCAAAGATAGCAAAAATCAACGAATCATATAGTTTTGTAGAAATAATTTGGAGATTATCAACGCATGATTTATATTTGTAGAAACCGTGGTCGCGGCTGAATTATGTATAATTTTAAAGTGATGAGAGATGGTTGCGTTGAATCAATGTTTGGAAATCATCAACCTGACATCCCTGGACTGGGGAAACAGTGATCGCTACGCTATCGTGGGGCATTCCTGCCGAGTGGCAGCGAAAGCTACAAGTTTTGATGAAGTTATCGTGGGGCTCATGCATGCCCTGTATGCGACATCGTCATATACCCGGGCACTGTACCACTGTGATGTGGAGGGCGTCAAAGCATGGGCCGAGGCCTTGGACCTCTTTGTTTGGCGCCAGGACAAACTGCCTGAAATCATGAGCGAAGATCGTGTCAGGGCCTGGCGTCTGGAAAAGACAAAATGGTCTTCCACTTTCAGGCAGCGCCTGATAAGGATGTCGAAAAACCAGATTACCCGGAACGTAATGATTCACAGTCTGGAAGATCGACTTGACATCCTGTCCGAACCTGAGAGATACGAGGATCTTGGACCGCACCGGTTCGTCCTCCCTTGGGAAAGATGCAGTCCAGCTGAAATTCGAAGGGGAAAATGGGATGAAGACAACGACTATTCAAAAGTTAACGAAGAGGTCCCGCTCCTTCTGCTCCCATTGTCAGAAGAAGAACGGGAGAACCTGATCGAAAAATACCACCGAGCCATAGAACTGCTCATAAATGCCGATGACGGGACCCAGAGTAAGTATACCTTCATGGAAGTTACGCGAAGGAGGTACTCCCAAAGCATGTTGGACTGGTTCGATGAATGGAGAGAGTGGCAGGAGGAGCTGAAACTGTACGATGACAAGGAGTATGAGGAAATCGGAGAAGGATCTCTTCTTTGTGACGACGGACCATCTGGAGCAACGGATCTGGTTCAGGGATGAGGAGGATTTCAAGGCCGGGATGAATGCAGTCCCGGTCGTGGCCGTGGCGTTGGGAATCGTAATCGTGTCATTTATCCTGATGTCCAACCATGTTCACTTCGTATTGTACTGTTCCCGTGATGAGGCGCAGCGATTCATTGACGGATACAAGAAGCATCATGCGAGATACTTGCGTCTCAAATACGGGATCAAGGAAGCACTGCGCGGAAACAAGGTTGATATCCAGCGGATTGTGCGGGCAGATGAAGGTGCTGAGAAAGTCATCGCCTACGTGTTGATGAATGCGGTCGCCGCTAATATCTGCCTTCATGCCACGGCATATCCGTGGGGATCTGGCGCGGCTTACTTCAAAGGAAGCGCGACCGCAGGCAAACGGATTTGCACCTTATCCGGCCGTGCTGCAAAGCGACTCTTGCACAGCAACATACAGCTCCCCGATGACTATCTGGTCGGGGAAGAAGGATATGTCCTGCCAGAATCATACGTTGACGTCCGCTATGTCGAGTTTCTGTTCCGCACGCCCAAAAGGATGGAGTATTTCCTACGCAATTCATCCAAAGCCAAACTCAGGCTGGAGGCCGATCAGGAGGTCCCCGCTTTCCGCGACCAAATCCTGACGGCAGCCGCGGAGGACCTTTGTCATACCCTATTCAGAAGAAACGAAGTACAGGAACTCTCGGAGGCCCAACTCTCCGAATTGCTCAAACAGTTGCGATTCCGGTTTTCTTCCCATGCTGGCCAGCTTGCGAGGGTCATGGGTATCCCCTATAAGCGAGTTGTGACCCTGTTGGATGCACCGGAGACGTTGCTTCACGGCACGGAAAAACAACAAAGTGATTCTTTCGTCCCGAGGAATGGGACGAAGAAATCAAAATAGGCCGAAAATGATTCTTGCGTCCTGGATTATGGGACGCAAGAATCACTTATCGATGGAATCGAACAATGGCAGCGCGCGAACGCCTCGAAGAATTACTGCAATTGCCGGATGCGGACGTCCTGGCCGGGAAGGAGGGACGGGAGGGCGGAGAGATCGGTCTTGCTGTAGTGGTAAGGGATGAGGACCTTGGGGGCGATGGCTTTGGCAGCGGCGACGCACTGGTCCACGGTCATCGTAAATGGTTGGTTTACAGGGAGGAAGGCAACGTCAATGTCTTTCAGGTCGGCCATCTCGGGAACATCCTCGGTGTCGCCGGCCACGTAGATGCGGAGACCGTCGATGGTGAGGACATAGCCGTTGCCGTTGCCCTTGGGATGGAACATTTCACGGCCGGGCGTGGTGTTGTAGGCCGGGACCGCGTCCATGACGATACCGCCCGGAAGTTCGGTCCGCTGCCCGTTCGCAATGGCCTCGCCCTTGCCGATCTGGGCACGGCTGGTTTCATTGAGGATCAACCGGGTACCCTCCGCGGAGAGGATGTCGATGGTGGCGGGCTTGAAATGGTCCTTGTGCTCATGCGTCACCAGGATGACATCGGCCTTGGGAAACTCCACCGCGTAGTCCGTATGCTTGCCGTACTCGCCCACCGGGTCGATCTGGATGGACAAGCCATCGTATGCAACTTCCAGCGAGCCATGCTTGATGAGGGTGATCCTCACCGGTTTGCCGCCGTCGGTCCAGAAGGTTTCCACCTCATATTTCGTGACGCGCTTTCCGGCCTCGGTCCAGCCCAGGAAGCCGCCCCGGAGGTTATACACGGTGAATCCCGCTTTCTGGAGGGCGGAAGAGGCCGCGGCACTCCGCTTGCCGCTCCGGCAGTATGCCAGCACCGGACGGGCGGGATCCAGTGCCGCCTTTGCCAGGTCGATGAAGCCGTCACCCTGCCAGTCGATGTTCAGGGCGCCGGGAAGATGATTCTCTGCAAATTCGTCGGCCGTACGGACGTCCACGAGTTGGACGGTCGCATCCTGGGAAAGCATCTTGTCGAAATCGGCCACCGAGAGGTCGGTGTAGCCCTTGCAGGAGAAAAGGCTCAGGAGGGAAAGGGCCATCAGGGAGTGGATTAACTTGTTCATGTCGATCAGTGTTCGTTCTTACAAAGATAACGGAATTTTTCGTACATTTACCGCATGTTCCATGTAAGCGACCCACTCACCACGCCCCCGCCGGCCTTTGCCACGCCTCTCCAGCAAAAGGTCTATGAAACCTTTGCCGCCCTGGGCATCCCCTTCGAACGGGTGGACACCGATCCCGGCCTCACCATGGAGGACTGTGCCCATATCGACGCGATGATCGGCGTCCGCATCGTCAAGACCGTATTCCTGTGCAACCGGCAGCAGACGGCTTTCTACCTGTATGTGACCACGGACGACAAACCCTTCGTCACCCGGGAGTTCTGCGGCGCGCTGGGCATTCCCCGCGTCTCCTTCGCCCCGGCAGACAAACTTCAGGAACTGACGGGCGTCACGGTGGGCGCCACCACGGTCCTCAGCGCCATCCTCCCGGAATCGGCCCCCGTGCAACTCGTCATGGACCGCGCCGTCGCCGAAAGCGACTGGTTCGCCTGCACCGACGGCACCGCCACCTGCTTCGTCAAGTTCCGCACCCGGGACCTCCTGGACCGCTACCTCCCCGCCTCCGGGCATTCGCTGTCACTGATCTGACCGGGAAACGGGTGACCTGAAGATTAAGAAAGGAGCGAATCCGCAGCACAGAAGGCCTGCAGGCCTTTTGGGGATTACTGTCAGGTACTTGCTGGAGGAGACCGAAACAATAAGAGCCCGTTAAAAACGGGCTCTTATTACGCTAACTATCTGATAATCAAATCAATATTCCTCCTCATTCCAGAAGAAGTCGTCCTTGGTCGGGTAGTCCGGCCAGATATCTTCGATGGATTCGTAGATTTCTCCGTCTTCGTCAAGTTCTTCCAGGTTCTCGACAACCTCGTCGGGAGCGCAGGTGCGGGTGGCATAGTCGATGAGTTCTTCTCTGGTAGCCGGCCACGGCGCATCGTCCAGGCTGCTGGCAAGTTCAAGGGTCCAAAACATATCGATTACAGGTTTAAATTGTTATTAGTCCATTTTGGGGCTGCAAAGA
>ODAJ011752297.1_pt1 | contig 10610 bp, 15 predicted proteins | sample 1539241 | NCBI WGS metagenome assembly ODAJ01 (sample SAMN02144231, study PRJEB22623) | gut metagenome | biome: sheep rumen | host: Ovis aries | place: New Zealand
CATCCGCATCCCTGTACTGCACCAGATACTTGATGATGTCACGCTCCGCATCCTTGTACTCCTTCCTGTTGTCGATGTCCATCACCAGATAACTCCGTGTCTTGTCGGGCAACTGTGTCAGCACATCCTTCTTCAGTCTCCTGAAAAAGCAGTTCTTCCGCAACAGGTAGTTGAGCTCCTTCAGGTGGCTTGACTGCCGCAGACCGGCGCAATACCTCGCCATGAACTTCGAATAGCCGCCGAAGTCATTGAGCCGCCCCATGATGGTCAGCTGCTGAATCAGATCCGTGTTGTTGTTCACCACGGGCGTACCCGTCAGTTCAAGGATATACTCCTTTCCTTGGGCGATACCCTGCACGAACTTCGACTGCTGCGTACTCCTCGACTTGCACTTGTGACTCTCATCGATGATGACCGTTCGGAAGATGTCCTTGCGCTCGTCGAAGTCGACGCTCTTCAACGTGAAGCGGCTCTCACGCCTCACTCTCTGCACGAAGTACTTACGCAACGACTCATAGTTCGTGATGAACACCTCCGCACAAGGCCTGCCGTCCTGTCTCTTCAATTCCCAGAACCTCTGCCACGTCGAGCGGTTCTCGTCACTCAGGATGACGGCATCCAGCCCTCCGAACTTCTTCAGCTCACGCTGCCAGTTCACCTTCAGCGACGCAGGACAGATGACAAGGGCGGGGAACGCCCTGCTCACCGTCAGCACGCCGATGGCCTGCGCCGTCTTTCCCAGACCGGGCTCATCCCCCATGATGCAGCGCTTCTTCTCCAGCGCATAGGCGATGCCCTCCTTCTGATACTCATACGGCTCAATCAGCATGTTATGCGGCACCGTCAGCCTCGGCATAGGCAGCTCCTCGTAACTGATGACGGGCTCCCTGTCCTCCAGCCACAGGACAGCAGACACGAAATGCTGATCGCGTGCCCACTGTCCCATCTTCTGGAGATACGTGACATCGTTGACGGACACCTCCCAGAACTTCCCGTCTGCCTGATACCTTGCAGACGGGATGCGACGGATGCACTTCACCAGCATCGGATGATACTGGAAGCCCACCTTATAGCAGTTCGGTGTCAGCGTATATGTCATCGGTGCTATCATGCCACTTTCTTAGGCTTGCGTCCTCTCTTCTTCGGTGCCGTACCCTCGGCCACAGGCACCTCGTCAGCCTTCACCTCACCGTCAAACGGGTCTATGTCACGGAAGTCGATGCTGGCCTCCTTCATGCCCCACTTGCGGTCCTCGACGTAGGCCTTCGCCTCAAACTTCAGCGCCTCGATATCGAGCGACAGCTCATTCATGAATGGATATTCCTCCGGGTCCTGCGTGTCGATGTTCGGTGTTGTCAGCTTCACCACTCCCCTCTTCATCAGGATGCGGATGCCCGACAGGCTCACCTCACGCTCATCATTCGAGAACGACACGCCCTCGCAGGTGAACCGCTTGAACACGCTGCTGTTATTGTCATCCGTTATCCTGTCGGCCTTTATCTCCTCCAACATACGGCCATAGGCCTCCCTCTGCTCCGTGATGAGTGCCAGATGCGGCACCAGCGCCGTCATCGCATCACGGAGATCCTTGTGCACGATGTTCGCACCCGTGAACTGGATGATGTCACCATCATCATTCTTGTACGTGACGTTCAGCGTCTGCTGCTTCGTCAAGATAATCTTTTGAAACTCCATAATAAAAACGTTTTTAATTAATTAATAAATATCTATCTGTAATCCTGATAGAATGCTTCCCAGAACCTGTCCTGCGGCGTCGGCAGCGTGATACCCAGCTCAGATGCGGCATCTGCCTGCAACTGGTTTAGGAACGTGGTCATCTGCTCCGTGTTCAGCTTGCTTGTGGTCATGTAGATCTTCTCCATCCTCTGACCGATAGCCACCGTCCGCATCAGGAACTTCTTGCAGTAATACATGTACACCTCATCCCTCGGCGTACCCGTCTCCCTCTCGATGCAGGTCAGCCACATCCACATGAGGTCGTTCTGGGCGATGCTCCGCTTCTCGGACACCTTCTTGATGGTGATGGTGTATGTCCCATTCTGCAACGTAGAGAACAGGTAGGCGAGCTCCGTGTCAAGCGTCACCCGCCCGTCCTGCTTCTTCATAATCACCTGCTTCGCCATACCGTCTTAGAAAGGTAGTACGTCATCACCCTGCGTTGTCGGTGCCGCAACCTGAGGCTGCGCTGCCGCCCGGGGTGCCGCCTGAACGGGCTGCGCCACAGCCTGACCAGCCCTGCGGGTTACCGCGATGTCGTAACACCGTATGCCCGTCGTGTACTGGGTCTTGCCGTCCTTACCCTTCCACTGCCTTCCCTGAAGGTCAAAGGAGATGGTCACGATGTCATCCTTCTGGATGCTGTCCAGCACGGGGTTCACCTTCTCCAGAGTCTTGTCACTTACGAACTCCAGCAGCGGCTTGTTCTCATACTGACTGCGCTCGCCCGTATATGGGTCATAGCGTGTGCAGTCGATGTAGATCTCCCTCTTCTTCAACGGTGCTTTGCTTGGGTCTGCCGAGGCCACCGTCTGAACCTTCGACACGGCGATCACTCGCCCTGAAATCTGATTTGCCATAACTTATAAAACCTTATATGTGATACTCTCGGCCACCTTCGTGACCTTCTTATAACTCTCATAGATGCCGGGCTCGTTCTTCTTCAAGGCCGCCGTGTCGATGCTTGTACGCTCATAGGCTGCCTTGCGTGAGAACTCGATAAGGTCGTTACCCATCTTGTCCACTCCGTCCTTCTGCATCTGGGTGAGGAACACCTGCTTGATGGCCTTCTCCCTCTCCTGCATCTGCTTGATGGCCTCGCTGATATTGATAAGCTCATCCATCATGTCTGCCATCGCCTCCGGCACGTCTCCCGCCTTTCTCTGCCTCTCCATCTGGAAGCCTGTGGCCGCAAGGATGCTCCGTGCCTCCATCGGGTCGCCGCCCTTCTCCCATATATCGACAATCTCCCTGCACACCTCTGCACTCACACGTTCAAGCCTGATGAGGTCTGCCTGTCCGTACTGAGGCTTCGGGAGCCAGCAGCAGAACAGCTCGCCAGCCTTCATCCCCGGGTTCTGTTCCTCAAAGAGCCAGGCATAGATACTCAACTGCATCGTCACATTCGGCACATGCACCTTTGACGTGGTCTTTACATCCCACAGGTCGAGGTTGTCCATCACCACGTCGATGCTGCTTGCAATCCTTCTCTCGTCACTCACCAGATACTCATTGACGAGCGTCTTGACACCCTTCTGCTCCTTCAGCTTCATGTAGTCACGCACGGCATCACAGTCAACGATGCCCAGACTGTCAGCCAGTTCGATCTTCTTGTGTATCATGCCGCCATGCTCCGCAGCAGCATCGAGTACACTCTGGGGGATGCCACTGTACGTCTCAGGGAACAGCCATGCGATGATCGGCGTCACGCCCTGCAGCTGATGACCTTCGAGGTGATAGGTGTGCCCGTCCTCATTGAAGAGGACCGGGCTCATGTTCAAATTCTTTCTTTCCATAAATGCTTTGTTTCTTATAGGTGAATAATTATGCTGCACTCTGCAGCTCGTTCTTTCTCTTGGTCACGGCAGAGAGGAATCGGTTGTCCTTCATGTACTTCTTCTCATACTTGTGGTAGATGCTCTCCAGTTCCCTGATATCTGCCGCAGCAGCAGCCTCCAGACATGCATTTCCGAGTTCATCGTTGGCCTTCTCCTTCTCCTCCTCCGGCAGATCCTCGCCTGCATAGATGTAGAGGCCGAGCCCGTGGCGTGCGACCGCCTTCGTCAGCGAGCGCTGGATGGCCTTGTTCACATCGAAGCTCGTCACCCTCTCCAGAGGTATGCTGGCATTCTTGTAATCCATGACGGGCAGGTATTCGATATGCTCGATCCCCTCGATGGTGACACCAGTCTTTACCCAGCATGTACGTCCGTCGGTATGGTAGTTCATGCCGTCCTTGTTCTCATAGATGGTGTAGAAGGCTTCCGGGTAGTTCTCCTTCACCTTCGACCATGCCCACGCCCACGAAAGATACGTGAGGTTGTTCTTCTTCTCCGTGTGCTCATTCACGTTGATGGCGTTGAGCACCGCAAACACACTTTTCTTCTCTTCTTTCATAATTGTAAATATTAATTGGTTAAACACTAAAACAACTCGCCCAATGCGCAGAACGCCAGAAATACTGCGAAAGCAACCAGACCGTACAGCAGACCCGTCCATGTCAGTTCAACTCCCATGACCTCCTTGTAGGTCTTCAAAAAATCGCTCTTTGTCATAATCATATTGTCTTTATAAATTCTTAAGTCTTGCGAACCTGAGGACATCGCCAGCATTGCACTGCCACTTTCCGTTCTGGGCGCTGCCGTTGACCTTCTCGGCCCTGATGCTTCCGTCGGTGATGAGCTTCATCAGCCGGGTCATGCCGCCTACGATCCTAGCAGACGTCCTCTGTCCGAACGTCTCCCGGTTCATCACCAGGTAGATCGTCTCCAGCCGTTCCCTGTCATCGTTCGTCAGCATCATATACTCTCGATTCCCTTTTCCCTTATCTCACTCAGATCGAACTCCTTGCCAAGACGCTCAAAGATCATGTACCACATCAGTTCCGTGTCCTTACTCACTCCAAGCTTATGGTAGATGGCCTTCTTCTGCGTCCTCACGGTGTGGTAGCTCCTGTACAGCCTCTCAGCGACCTCCTTGTCCGTCAGTCCCCTGCATATACCCAGAGCCACCTCCCGCTCGGCCCTGCTTAATTTCTCCTTCCGCTCACCTCCTCCTTTACGTCAAACCAGTTCGGTATCGCACTCCTGATGGCACTCTCCAGTCTCGGTGACTGATGACTGCCCTCGGCATGATAGACGCACACGTCAAGGTCATCGATATACGTGCCATTGCTCAGCCTCACCTCTTTCACGTCGACATAGACGGCAGCATCGCCGCAGACCTTCTCATAGTTCATATAGTCATAGCCACTCTCGATGGCATCCTTCATCGCCTCACGCACGCTGTCCACGATGTTCCTGATAATCCTCTTCATGCTTATGCCCTCCTTACTTTACATAGAGTGAAACCTGCAGACCTCTTCTCAGCTTGCACACGCACACATCCTGCATGCACCTCAGAGCCCTTGCCACAAACTTGCTGAACAACTCGACACCGATCATCCTGATGATGCCAGAAACACCCAGCAGCGTGTTGATACGCCTGCCATTCTCATCACGTCCGTAAACCTTAATCCTGAAGTTCTCGTTGATGAACTTCGTCGTGTAACCTAATTCCTTTTGCTTTTTCATAACTGCCTTGTTTTTTAAAATTTGCCTCGTTTGAGGTATTGCTTAATTGGATGATTTTTTGTAACTTTGCCCCCGAAAGGACGGTACAAATTTATAAAGAAGTTCTTTATCAAACAAGGAAACCTTTATTTTTTCGTTATCTTTTAAATTATTTTAATTGGTAATCTTTATATTTTAAAATATTTTTAATATCAAACCTATAAAACAAAGTGATTATGGCAAAGCAATTACGAACAACGATGAGCGGCAAGGAAGCCCGCTACATCCTCAAACAGAACAGCATCAACCTCGCATGGCTTGCTGAACAGATTGGCATCTCCCCCCAGGCACTCAACTCACGCCTGAACGCCGACACCTTCACCCGTGCCAACCAGATGGAGATCAACTCCATCCTGAAAAAAGATGTCTTCGGCATCGGGGAACAGCCGACGGAGGTGATGGCCGCAGGAACCATCCCCATCTATGACATGAGGGCATCCATGGGCACAGGCACCGGGCTCTACGATGACGAGAACACCCCCGTCGAGCACGTCAGCATCCCCAGACTCTCAGGTTCCCTCGGCATCACCGTCTACGGCGACAGCATGATTCCACGCTACCATAGCGGTGACATCGTGTTCGTCCGACCCATCATCGACATCAGCGAGGTCGACTGGGGACACCCCTACATCATCGTGTCACGCTCCGACCGTTTCCTCAAACTGATCTACCCCTCAGACGATGCGGAACACATACGCCTTGTGTCAGCCAATGAGGAACTGCGCACAGACGGCACCCGCCTGTACCCTGACAGGGACATGGAGAAAGCCGACATCCTGCACATCTATAAAGTTATAGGAAACCTCAGACGTGAACAGATATAGGAACACGCCGTTATTTGGCTCTGCTTTTCCATCTGAGCCGCTTTTCTTCATCAGCCGAATAATTACCCAGCCGGACAAAGAAAACAGCCCAGCAGCCAAGAAAACGAATATTTTCAAAAATGACAATCTTCGGGAACGCCCATTAACGCTGGCACTCCAGAAGGTTTGCGTCACGCAGTCACATTGCAGAGGTCCCCGGTTCGAGCCCGGGTGTCCCTACCCAGCAAACAAAGGCGTTTTCAGAGATTCCAGATATAAAAGGAACTACTTCTGAAACGCCTTTTTTGTCACTTTTGAGGGCATCAACGAATAGAAAACGAACAGAAGAAACGAACAGATATAATTAAAATGTACCCGTTCTTATTTAATTTATTTAAATGACTACCATCAAACTTGCCGTACTCAAGCATACCCGTGCCAAGGATGGGACATATAAGATCCGCATCGCCATCGGACATAAGCAGGAGACGCACTATATCGTCACAAGATACTCCGTGCAGTCCCTTGCCAACTTCTCATCGGGACAGGTGGTCAATCAGCCTGATGCCAACTTCATCAACACCAAACTGCGGCAGATCCTTAACGACTACGACCAGCGCCTCGACCGGGTCATCAACCCGGATCTGTACACCTGCGGGCAACTCCGTGACGTTCTCAAGGCCATGCGCCCTTCCATAAGCAATCGTACATTCATGGAGTATGCCCGCTACACCGCAGACGAACTCCGCAAGGACGGCAGACTCACCACCGCCTCCATGCGTGAACAGCAGACAAGCCGCTTCTCTGACTTTCTCGGCGGTGACATCCTTCTCTCTGAGATAACCCCTGCCACCATCACCAACTATGAGCGATGGCTCCGCAAGCAGGATATCAGCACCGCCTACACGGGCATGCTCATGACTGCCGTCAAGACCGTCATCAACGCCGCCGTCCGTGACGGCTCCGTCTCCTACGACATACATCCCTTCGCCTACTGGCACGCTACCTTGTCAGAACCACGGGAGCAGGATATCTCCATCGAGGAACTGCGCCTCATCCGTGACTTCCAGACCATATATAAGGGAGAGGCCAAAGCCCGTGACCTCCTCATGCTCTCCTACTACCTGGGCGGCATCAACCTCATTGATCTCCTGTCCTTTGACTTCCGTGGCAAGCATGTCATCGAATACATACGTACCAAGACAAAGAATAAGAAGAAGTCGAACCGCACCGTCTCCTTCTCCATCCCTGACGAGGCGATGCCCATCATATCCCGCTATATGAACGCCAGGACGGGCCATCTCGACTTCGGCACCAAGGGAACGTATGACACATTCAAGAATATCGTCACGCGTGACATCAAGCGCATAGCGAAGAAGGCTGGCATACCAGACTGGCAGAAATGCTGCTACTACACTGCCCGCAAGTCCTTCGTGCAGCACGGCTTTGACCTGGGCATCAGCCTTGAGGTGCTTGAATACTGCACCGGGCAGTCGATGAAGAGCGGACGCCCTATCTTCAACTACCTGAAGGTCATGCGCCGTCACGCTGACTCCGCCATCCGCACCATCATCGATGAACTGAACAAAGACAAAGAATCTGGCGAACCTCTCAGCCCGCCAGAAACATAAACTACCAACTATAAAGAAGTAAAAAAGAAAATATCTGTCTAAAAATACTTATATACTTTCCACCGCCATCCGAGATAGCATGCACATGCTGCAAGCAGCAACAGGAAGATATTACCCATCCATATCCTCAGACTCTGCCACCATGTCAGTTTGGCTGGTACTTCTTTCTCTACCGGGTATGGCTGCGGAATGGTGTCATGTGTGGCCTGATACAGCGTGTCGTGCGTCACTTTCTCGATATACTTCGTGTGCCACTTCTCAACCCATACGGAATCTTTTTTCACCTTAACATAGATAGAGTCGTGCATCCATACGGAATCCCTCTGCCACTTGGTGACCGTGGTGGTGTCCGTCCTGACCTTCTCGACAGTCAAGATCTTCTCTGTCGTGCAACTTGACAGTAACGCCACAATCATCCCTGTCAATACGCCCACGAACAGCCATGCTCTCACCTTGACCATGACATCCTCAAACCTCTTTCTTTTCATATCACTCAACAGTTATGTAAATAGTACCTTTTTCTTTCCTGATCATCTCATAGAGTTTCACGAACGTAGCACGGCTATCCAGAACCTTGCCCACCTTCGTGTTCCTTCCAACAAGGATGCAACCATCTGTGTCCTTGGCCGTGTTGCCGATATGGATCAGCACGCCCTCATAGCCTGGCACATCGATCAGCCTTGGCAAATACCCGTCACAGAAGCCGTAGTTCTTCTCATACTTCTTCTGCGAGAACTTCGGCGACCTGACATCAAGCGTCACCCTATACCGTCCCGTGGGAATAGCAGTAACTCCCTTGCGCTTAATGGCACGGATGACTGCATGTGACATAGACTGGGTGAGTCCCCTGTCCTTGTCCTCACAGGTGTCACAGACATAAGCACCATCAACGTACAAATGTCCGATGGTGTATGTCTCACGCCGTGCTATCCTCTTAAGCAGCAGTTCCATCCTTGCTTCGTTTCGACAGATACTTGGCCACGGCCTGCGCTATCTCCTCCGGCTCACTCCTGTGGGCTGCAATGGCCTTTGCCAGTTCCGTCACCTCCTTCATCTCCCTGTTCTCCTTGACATCCGCTGGCTCATAGATGCTCTTGATCTCCACAGCCGCCACGAACGCCACGCCAATCAAAGTAAAGATAGGCACCGTCCATGCCCCCCACCCGTTATATAGGTGGAGGAACACGAACATGGCTATCTGTATCACGTCAAGAACCATCATGGCGAAGATGCCGTTGTAATACCTTGACGCCTTGTCTATCGTCCGCTTCATCTTATCAGAGTGAATAGGGACGCCCCGCTTCTTCGCCTTCCTGATGCCTGACCAGAAGTCGAGGGCTATCAGGACTAACGGTGCAATCAGCATCAGGATGACGATGAAAAGCAGGAATATCAGTTGCTCACGTAATTCTATCATATTTTGTACCTACTTATTACAATAACTCTATCTGTTTTGTATAGGGTTAATTAACCAATTCTATCATAATCACTTCTTTTTTGTTGTTTCACGATAACCGTTTGCGTAGGCTGCACGGCCTTGTGCCTCTGCCTGCGCTCTGGTGGGGTACACCTTCCCGCGCGTACCCCACTGATAACCTCCTTGTACTTTTCTCACTGGAATATTACTATTGTGATTTATTCAAATAAACCTTCCAAGACTCCATTAAGGTAGCCTATAACCTGCTCTTTTATCATTTCCATTCCTGCAATACTCGGATGGTTGTTCTGCTTGGCAATGCCGTACATCTCAAAACATCTTACGCCATAATGCTCGCAGGCACTCTTCATCTTGCTTTTATAGGCATCGCCGATTGCAGGATTTATAAGGGTGACTATAATTGCACTTGGATTCCATTTCTGCAAATAATCGAGAATATAGCAGAAAGCGGGGATAGTACTCTGCAAGTCTGTTTCCGTCCACCCTGAATATTGCAGATCGCCAACATTAACGGAGCTGTAATAGTCATTCGTACCTCCCTCAACAAAGATAATGTCTGGCTTTGGCTGAAGTGCCCTGTCTTCGCCTATTGACGTCTTCATTCTTGGAATGAAAGGTGTCTGTGCCCCAGCATTTGCAATACAGGAACCTGAAAAACTTTCATTGACAAGAAGGCTTACTTTTGTCTCATTTGACATCTTCCACCACCATGTCTTTTTCACGCTATCGACATCGTTCAGATGTTCCTCGCCTGCTCTTGCGTTGTGACCATCTATGCCGTCGAAAGCATACCAAGAGGTGTTGTCCTGTGGTATCCATCCGTAATACGTACTCCAGCTATCACCAAGGATAGATATGTTTGTAAAAGCCTTTTTAATCAGGGCAGCATAATCTATGCTATCCATATCCTTGCACTCAGCGACCCTGAATGAAATCGTACCATTTGCAGCAACGGCACCTGATGCAGCGTAAATATATGCGCTGACAACCCTCTTCTGTTCAAGCCTGTACTGCAATACATTTGGATAATACACAATCATACGCTCAAACGTCTCATCTTCATAGTTTACCTGTGCATAATAATAATTTGATTCTGAGTTTGTCTTCAACACACCGCTATTGTCTATCACAATAAAGCTGTACACGGTGCCGGCCGGAATATCTACATCAAGCATCGAGTGGTTACCATTGATCTCAGTACCAGCAGTGGCAGAAATACTTTTTTCCCAGACCAAGGAGTCTGCAATCTGCTTTTCTATTGACACAGTCCTTCCGTCCAAGTTATTTATTATGCTTGAATATTGGTTTTCCACTACAAAGGAAATCTTAACGTCCCCAGATGCCAACACGTCTGATGATGGAACATATATTGCAAGTCCTATCAAATCGG
>ODAJ012122431.1_pt1 | contig 10609 bp, 7 predicted proteins | sample 1539241 | NCBI WGS metagenome assembly ODAJ01 (sample SAMN02144231, study PRJEB22623) | gut metagenome | biome: sheep rumen | host: Ovis aries | place: New Zealand
CTCCGGAGCCGCTTTATCAACCAACTTAACCTTATGTTTCTCTTGTTCCTGCCAGCGGCACCAGACGCTGCCTTCCGGAGCGTTCGCCGCCCGCATGGCATCATACAGCGGCCAGGGATCCCAGAGCGGAAGGGCCGGATCGTAACCGGGATTGAACGTGGTCCCGTACGGGCCCAGCCGCTCGGGCTGGACGCCCGGAACACCCTCTTCGTAAGGGCCGAAGAAGATGCCGTCTTCCAGCGTAGGGGCGGTCGTAAGGTCTTTCTTCCCCAGCGGCAGCGGCTTCAGGGCGTACCAGGCCATGTTGAACACGGTACTGTAGGAAGCGCCGGCCTCGCGCATGGACCTGATCAGATGATAGCACTCATAGGCCAGGCCCTCCATCCGTCCCAGGGCGGATTCGTAGGCCCGGTCCCCATTGTATCGGGACACTTCCTGCGGGGTTCCGTAATAAGCCATGCTGTGTTCACCCACGCCCCAGGGCTTGCCGAGGGCTTTCCATTCCCGCATGGACCCTTCGTCACCGTAATGGCCCACCGTCACCGGCAGGATGCCCATGCCATCCTCTTCCCCATCGGAGGAAATCCAGGGCCGCGACGGGTCGTTTTCCCGGACGATAGCCACCCAGTCACGCCAGGCCTGTTCCTGCAGGGGCATCAGGTCCGGACGCTTGTGGACATGCAGGATGACGGGCTTGTTCTCGTTGGACACGCTCCAGCCGAAGACGGAAGCATGGTTGCGGTCCCGGAGCACCATCCGGCGGAGATGCTCCCTGGAATGCTCCCAGAACTGCGGGTTCTCCAGGGCGGGGCCGCCGTCGCTGGCCCAGTTCGCCGTCTCCTCCAGCACGCAGATGCCCATCTCGTCCGCCAGGTCCAGGTAGAAGCGGGGGTACACCTGCGCATGGGGGCGGACGGCGTTGCCGTTCATCCCCTTGATGGCCGTAAACCAGGCCCACGCATAACGCCGGGTCATCTGCGGGATGCCCATGAAGTGCCAGGAGTCGCCCCGCAGCGGATACGGTTCGCCGTTCAGGCACAATTTCCCGTCTTCCAGGGTCCATTCCCGCCAGCCGAAACGCTCGTACTTCGTATCCAGGGTCTTCCTGCCCGTTCCCAGCGTAAGCAGGAGGACGTACAGGCCCGGATGGTCCGGAGTCCAGGTTCTCAGACCCGCCGCCGGAATGCGGAAGGTCCGGGTAAGCGTATCGCCCGCGGGGACCGTCAGCTTCATCGCCGGGATGTCCAGCGCCTTCCCTCCCAGTTCCCACGCCGGTACGGGGGCCTCCTGCACCGATTTACCAGATCGGTCCAACCAACCATTTATCCCGCCCGAAAGCGTGACGGCGGCTTTCCTGTCGCCGTCATTCCGGATACGGGCCTTTATTTCCAGGATACCCTCCGATACCAAGGGGCGTATATACACGTCATCCACCCGGACCACCGGGCGGCGCAGGAGATAGACATCCTGCCAGATGCCATCGATGAAGGATCCCCACATGGACCCGGCCGGAACGGTCCGGCGGCCCACCCCAGAGCGGTCCTCGAACAGTTTCTGCGACTGGACGAAGACGCGGAGGTCGAAGTCCGCGCCCGGTGTCACGAGGTCGGTGACATCGGCCTCGAAGGGGAGGAACAGATCGAAGTTCTCCGCCACCTTCTTCCCGTCCACGAACACCTGCGCCTTGCCGGCCACGGCCTCGAAATGCAGGATCACCCGGTCGTTCCCCCAGCCGGCCGGCACATGGACCGTCCGCTGCATCCAGGCCTCGCGGACGCTGTTCCAGGACGCCGGGTAGGACGGGAAATCCCGATGGTCGGGTCCCTCCAGGCCATGGTAAGCGAAACCGTTGGCATTCCAGGGGGAAGGGATCCGGATCCGGACATCCTCCCAGGCCCCGGTGCAGGTTTCCCCCGGCTGGAAATTCCAGGAACCGTTCAGGCACACCTCGTCGCGGTACGGCTTTTCCAGACGATTCGTGAAACCCTCGGAAGGAGCGAACCGGTAGGGGAAGTGCACCCCGGCCGTAAGGACGGACGGGAACAGCAGGCTGGCAAACAGGAAAAGGCGGGCAATCGGTTTCATCTTGTTGTTCTCATACACTCAAAAAAGGGGCAGGATGGACTCTATCCACCGCCGCATCCTGCAGGTCCCCTTCAGACAAAAACCAACTATTTGAGTATTTGATGGAGTACGATAGACCGGAGAATCACTTCTGCGGGGTGCTGCAGGTACAAAAATACCCGCGCACGCTTTATTCCGTCTTAATACCGGAATTAAACGTCCTTAAAAAACAATTAAAACCGTCCGGAAGGGGCTGCTATTGCCCCAGGAATTCCCGGAGGGAACGCTCCACGAACTCCCGGGAGGAAGGCATGGCAATGCGGATGTCGGCATACCAGGTGCCGGTGGTGCTCACGCCCACGTGGCCGACAAAGGGGCAGATCCTGCCTTGGGGATTGATGGCATGGAAGGGGATCCGGTCCCGGTTCGGGAGATGGCCCAGCAGACGCCCGTCGGGGGTGCGGACCTCCAGGGAGCCCCGGTCACGGTCCTCCCGGATCAAGCCGGCCACGCCGCCCATGTCATCCGGCCGGACATTCTCATGGAACCCGGCGATGAACGAACTCATGATCCGCTCCGGCAGTTCGGGATCGTAGGGAAGCTGGTCCAGGAAACTGAAGTCCGGACCGGAAAACTCCTCCGTGTACCGGAACTCGGAGGACCGTTCATCCAGTTTCCGGGGCCGGTACTGTTTTTCTTCCGGCACGATGGTCCGAGAGGTCTGCATCGCGGGACGGGGCGGCGCCGCCGGCTTCTGTACGGGCTTCGAAGCCTGTTTCTTCACCGGCTTGGGTTTTTCGCTGCGGGTGTAGGAATCGTCGTGGTCGTCCCTGAAAATCAGGAACAGGGCGACGGCGGTGATGGCGATGATGAGGGCGATGACCATATCGGATGAAAATTACGGGAAGGAGGGACGGAGACGGCTATTCCGCCGGGGGAAGTTCGTCCCCGTCATATCCGTTCAGTTTATACGCTTTGATCAGGTGCGAAATCTCCGGATCCAGATTGCCCCGGTGGACGTAGGAAGGTTCCTGGCGGCAGGCGCGGAGGAAACGTTCCACCGCCTCCTGCTCATCGCCCTGGCGGGCATAAAGGATGGCCATCAGGTAATTCACCGAGGCCGTCGGTTTCATCCGGGACAGGATGGCCATGGCGCTCTGGTTGCGGTCCAGGCCCATGTAGGCGATGGCCGTATTGTAGTCGTCATACGGCCGAAGCAGTGCCAGCGCACCGTCGTAATCCATGTTCAGAAGTGCCCGGACACCCCGCATATACGTGGAATCCAGGACCGTGGTATGGATTGTATCCTTGACCATGTCCTTGCGGTGCAGGTGGAAATCGAAGGCGACCGTACGGAGGCGCGGATACAGCTGGTCGCGCAGGTACGGATAGAAGCGTTCCCGGCCCAGCAGGGCTTCGCGGCCGTCCAGGTCGGGGACGCGGGCCAGCAGTTCATACCGGGACTTGTCGCCTTCGGTCAGGTAAGTGTCTTCATCGACCAGGACATCCAGGCGGTCCCAGTTCTCTCCGCGATAACGGCTGACGAACGGGATGCGCACATGCTCCGTGCGGATGCGGCGGCCGGACTCGTCGAAACGGAGCCCGCCCCTGCGGTCCAGGGAATCCTGCAGGGTCCGGATCTGCTCGTCCAGGTAACGGGAGATGGATTCGCTGCGGGAGCGGGACAGCCGCCAGTTCAGGCTTTCGCGTCCATCGGGCGAGGCCGATGCCGTGACGATGATGGAATCCATCAGGAAGGTGTCGTTCTCCAGCAAAGCCCGCAGCGTCCGGCGGATCCGGCCCAATTCCCGGCGGTTGTTACCCAGGGAAAGGTCGATGTTGCTCCGGCCCACCTGGAAATCGATCCGGCTCGTGGTGTTCGCATCGGCATGACGCTCGATCACTTTCGTCATATAATGCTCCGTACGGTCGGCGAGACCGGACACGGAACTGATATAGAAGGTAAGCGGGGAACTCTCGGGAATGGCATAGAGCCGCTTGTCCGATTCGTAGATGTCCCCCGACAGGACGATATCCACCTTGCGGAGTCGCGGACGCGTGGCGATGGTCTGGACATAGTTGTAGATGAAATCGCCGTTCTTGCTCACCATCACGGTATCCAGGCGGATGCCCTCCGTGACGATCGGCACCCGCACGTATTTGCGGTACATCTCGTCCATCCGGCGCTTCCGGCGCTCATTGATGCTGCGGGCAATCTTGTTCGTATAGTGTTCGACGGCTTCCTGCTCGGACACGCCGTACATCGTATAGAACTGCTCGTCGGAGACATAAGTGCTGTCCGTCTTGAAAGCGTACAGTTGCGGGATGTTCCTGCGCAGGAAGATCTCCAGCGCCTTCACGTTCACGAAACGGGTGGTGTCGGAAACGATCCGGGACAGGAACCGGTTGTACTGCTGATACCCCCGCAGTTGGGCCTTCCGGTAGGCGTTTCCGGTAATCATCACCGGATCAAGCCGTTCCACGTCACCCAGCATGTACATGTCGGGGTAGAAACGGAGTTGCCACTTGCTGTCCCGCATGGCGGCGGGGACGATGATCTGGAACGCCAGGTCCACTTTCCCGTGGCGTTCCGCAATGTTGCGGAACCGGGCCGTGACCCGGGCGGCCTCCAGCGTTTCCGTCGCCACCATGTCGCCGGTGGCTTCGTCGCGGATGGCTTTCATGAGCAGCAGTTCCCGGCCGTCATCGTCCTTGATGCGGAGGGTGTCGCGGAGGGTTTTCGCTTCCTTCACCTCCGGGATATACACGTCTTTCCCCAGGACCAGGGAAGCGGCAGGGTCGCCGCTCTTGATGGCGGCCAGTTTCCGCTGGGAACTGCAGGAAAAAGCCGTTGCGACAAGGGCCGCAAGGGCGCCGCAGAGTATGATCTTGTCTTTCATCTAGAATACGTATACAAGACTGAGGGACACCTGGTCGGGATAGATGAAGGTCTTCCGCCCTTCCTCCCGGACGAACAGTTTTTCAGGGCTGCTGTAAAAGCCGTACTCCTGGAATACGCCGGCCCAGCCGCCGATGCCGGCTTCCAGGTTCCAATGCTTGGAAAGCATGAAGGTATAGCCGGCCGCCAGGGCGCCGCCCCAGCCGTTCTTTCCTTCCTTGAGGGCAGCACGCCAGATTCCCGTATGGGAGAAGGAGTGCATGTACTGCGCCTTGGCGGAGATCCAGAAACCCGAATTCACGTACCAGGGCCAGTAGCGGACGCCCAGATAGGCCGTCTCCTGGCGGTTCTGGATCAACGCCTCCGGATCCTGGGAGTGGAAATCCCAGGGGTTGTAACGGCCGCCGGCCATCAGCGAGAAATGCTGGGACACGGACATGCCCACCTCCGCATTGACGGTCCCGAGCGCGGCCCAGTCCAGGAAATTGGTCTGGACCGTCCATTTCTGGGCGGCGCAGGTCAGGGGCAGCAGAAGCCCCAGGACCCCGATGAGAATCAGTCTTTTCATCGCGATTCCTCCTTAATTGCCCTGGGTCGGTTCGGCCCCGGCCTGGGTCACCTCGACTCGGAACATCTCGAAGCCGGGATGGTCCTTCGGGCCAACCGCGATGACAGCAGAACGGACTTCCGCGGCAGTGTTGGCCGCCACGTCATAGGTAAGCACGGGAATACCTTCCACGGTCTCCACCTTAGCCGTCAGCCAGGGTTCCACGCCTTCCGGGAAGACGCAGGATGTTTCCAGGTCGAAATTGGTTTCGAACGTCAGCATGACGCCGGTCTCGCCGGCCGCGGGTGCGGTATGCCTGAAATCGCCATACAGGACCCGGAGCGTCCGGCAAGTGAAACGGATAACTTTCACGTCGGAACGGCCGTTCCCGTCGTTGACGGTGATGTAGACATAGCTTCCTTCGGGGAAAACCGCCGGGCAAGTCACATCCACAGTACCCTCGGTAGCCGACTCTTCCCGGATGGCGGTCTTTAGGCGGCCGTCGGTCCCGGCGACCAGCAGGGCCTTCTCCACGCCCGTGCCGGACAGGGCATAGTGCACGGAGATAGTCTCACCCGGAGCAATCAGGATGTTTTTCTCCGGATCCTGGCCATCAACGGTCAGGACTACGTCCACAGGCAGGAAGCGGGGAAGTACGAGAACCGAGCCATCCGTAGTAAGGGTCAGTTCCACCCGGTCTTCAAAGGATACCGCATTCGAGAACCATTCGAAGGCATCTTCGCCCTTGGCTTTCCATTCGGTCTTTTCCCAATTCTTCTCCGGGTCATCCAACTCCTTTCCGTCCCAGGAAATGGACCAGAATCCGTCTTCAATTCTCAGTTGCGGCGTCCTTCCGTCCACACAGAGACGATTTCCCTCATCGTCCGTGAGCCAGTCTTCATCCTGGGTAGAATACCAGTACCAGCGCCCATCTTCGTGTTGTTTCACACTGACAACGTACGGAAGGGCATCTTGGCCGTCTTTTCCGTCTACACCGCTGTACAGGTTGATAGAGAAATTCTCTTCGGATGAGACAACACCGTTTTCGTCGATCGTCACGATTCGGAATCTGAGGATGTATCCCCCTCTTTCGCCTTCGGCTGGTATCTCTTCCACATCCGTGATATAACCGTTGGCGGCCATTGCACGGACGATGTCCTGAAGCGTTTTCAATCCTTTGTTCGCCTGTTCGACTTGTGCGTACAGGAGATCGATTTCGTTCTGCATAGTAATCAGTTCGTCCCGGACGAACTTTCCGCATCCGCTGGCCAAGAAAGCGGCCGACAGGATACCTGCTACAATGTATTTTTTCATTTTCATGGTCTTATCTTGATTAATTGACGGCCGCCGCACCGGCCTGGACTACCTTGATATCTCCGATGGGAACCGCACCCGACTGCAGACGGAGGGTGAGGGTGCATTCACGGCCTGTGCCACTGGTTTCGGGGTCCACATGGATCTGCAACAACCGGAAGCCGCCTACGTCGGTCAGGGCAGTTTGGATCCAGTCCACCGTTTCTGGTGCCGTGACGGCCAGAGCCGACGGGAAGGTGATCCACAGATCTCCGTCACCGCCCTCCGCGGGCACGGAAAGCGTCTTCGAGGCGGGATCGAACGTAAAGGGAGTGTCTTCCTGCAACTGGACTGTGAAGGAATCCGTCGCCTGGAGCACCAGGAACGTCGTGCAGACAAAGTCCGGATTGTCCTTGGGAGAAAGGGTGACCTCGCACGAGCGGACCTCGCTACCGGTATTCGACCGGGGCGTCAAGGTCAGGGTGCCGGTTTCCCGGTCGGCGGCGACGTCCAACCAGGAGTCATCCGGGGAAACCTTAACGGTGTATTCGAAGTTGGTTTCGTAAGACAGGACCTGCGGTTCGTCGCCACTGCCCAGCCGGACCGTGACGAAGGGCACCGCCGGCGTGATTTCCCGAGGGCGGAACGTAATCATCTTCACGGCGGAATAGCCGCCGCAGCTGGCCGAAAGTAGGATGTAGCCGTCGGCATAGACGGCTGGAGCGTGGACCCGGACCACGCCCGTGGTGTCAGTTTCCCGCTCGATGCCGGAAAGATAGACTCCGTCCGTGCCGGAGGTGACGACCAGCGGCTGGTCCGTCGCCCCTTCCACCAGGACCTTATAAGGAATGGGGAGCACTTCACCGGGGGCGACCAGAAGCGTATCGCGGACCGCGCCCTCGAAGGATAGCCGGAACGGGAACTGGCTCATCAGTTCCACGACTTCACCATTCCAGAGCGTCAGCTTGACCGTCCCTGAAGAAGTCTGCTGCACATCTTTAAACACGCCCACGCCGTTCATTTCGTCGCAACTGGCAAACTCACTGAAACTTTTGCCGCCATCTACGGAAATCAACCATTTTTCGCCTTCAACGATGAACTGGGGCGGAATACCATCTGTGGCTCCAGCTCGAATCCGATTGCCCTCGGCATCGAGCAGCCACTCCTCGTCCACCTGCCACCAATACACACCGTCCTCATCTTTGACACCGACAGGAATAAGCGAACGGCCATCTTCGCCATCCTTTCCGAAAGGAATGAAAACCTTCTTCCCGTCCTGGAACGACACTTCGTATCCATCTTCTGTGAGCCGGAGAGACTCCGGCCGAATTGTATGGCCATCATCCAATTCTTTGACAATCAGGTCTAGGGTGGTCAAATCCCTGTTCACGGCGCCGACCAGCTCCTGAAGCGCCTGCAGCTTCACGTGCGTCTCGTCCAATTCGGCCTGGACGGGTCCCGTACAGGCGGACAGGAGGACCAGGAAGACCGGTAAAATCCATTGTAAGCTTGTTCGCATAATCTGAAGTTTGAATACAAAGATATGAATTTCCACCGTAAATCATTATCTTTGTAGGATAGAAACCTTGAATTGACATGGACTTTGTGCATCACCGTTTCCTGCTGACGATTGCCGTCGCCGTGGCGACCTTCTGCGCCTGTGACCGCGGCAACTACACGGTCATCGTCTCCCTGGACGGCAACCGCTGGGACTACCCGGAACTCTACGGGATGCCTTTCTTCGACTCGCTCGGGACCGTGGGTGTAAAGGCGGCGATGGAGCCCTCTTTCCCGGCATCCACTTTCCCGAACCACTATACGATGGCCACGGGCTGCGTCCCGGACCATAACGGCATGGTACACAACAGTTTCCGGGACCCGGACGACGGATCGCACTATTCGATGTCCGACTCCCTGAAACGGTTCAACCCCAAATACTACCTGAAAGAACCCATCTGGATCACGGCCCAGAAGCAGGGACTGAAGACCGGCAACATCTACTGGCTCGGCGGCGACGTCGCCATCCAGGGACAGTTCCCGACCTATTACCGCAACTGGAACGAACAGCCCCACTGGGAGTTCGGCGAACGGGTGGACGAGGCCGTCCGCCTGATGTCCCTCCCGGAAAAGGAGCGTCCGCGCCTGCTGATGGTCTATTTCGACGAGCCGGACCACACCGGCCATGTCTTCGGCCCGAACTCCGCGGAAACGGCGGAAATGACCCACCGGATGGACTCGCTCATGCATGCCTTCTACCTCCGGCTCAAGGCCCTCCCCCACGGGAAGAGGATCAATTTCATCCTCGCCGGGGACCACGGCATGACCGAAATCAGTCCCGAGCGCTTCGTCCCCTGGGCCGACGCCCTGGACCAGGCCTGGATCGAGGACATCGCCGGCGCCACCCCTACCAGCATCTTCTGCAAGGAAGGTTATGCCGATACGGTCTATAATGCCCTCTCGCAGATTCCCCATCTGAACGTCTATCGCCATGGCGAAATGCCGGACTCCCTGAACTACGGGACCTCCGACCGCCTAGGCGACATCATCGTGAACCCGGATTTGGGCTGGCAGTTCAACTTCGCCCCGTCCAGGAACAAGGGTTCCCATGGCTATGCGCCCCAGGAGGCCGACATGCTCGTCTGCTTCCGCGCCGTGGGCCCGGACTTCAAGAAGGGCTATGAGGCCGTTCCCTACCAGGAAGGCCGCCAGGCCGCTTTCAAGAACATCGACCTGTATCCCCTGCTCTGCCATCTGCTGGGCATCCAACCCGCCCCAGTGGACGGAGACCTGAAACGAATCGAACAAATCTTAAAATAACAGAATATGAAACTCGACGGAAGACGCGAAAGTTCCCATGTGGAAGACCGCCGCAGAATGGGCGGCGGAACGGTTGCCGGACTCGGACTCGGGGGCGTCGCCCTCGTGGCACTCATCACGTTCCTGATGGGCGGAAACCTCGGCGACGTGGTCCAGAACGTCCAGAATGCCGGCGGCATCGGCGGTATGCAGCAGGAATCCTCCTATGAACCCACGGCCGAGAACGAGGCCCTCGCCAAGTTCTCCCGCCAGATCCTCGCCTCCACGGAGGACGTCTGGTCGGCCTATTTCCGGCAGAACGGCATCGGTACCTACCGTACCCCGACGCTCGTCCTCTACACCGGTACCACCTCCACCAGTTGCGGCACCGGCCAGGCGGCCATGGGCCCGTTCTACTGCTCCGCCGACGAGAAACTGTACATCGACCTGAGTTTCTTCTCCACCATGCGGCAGCAACTCGGGGCCGACGGCGACTTCGCCTATGCCTATGTGATCGCCCATGAAGTGGGACACCACGTGCAGAACCTCCTCGGGACCTTGGGCCAGGCCCATCAGCAGATGGCCCGGATGAACAAGACCGACGCCAACCGCGTGAGCGTCCGGATCGAACTCCAGGCCGACTTCTACGCCGGCATCTGGGGCCACTACGAGAGCCAGTTGTTCGGCTCCCTCGAGGACGGCGACCTGATGGAAGCGATCAACTGCGCTTCCAAGATCGGTGACGACTATCTGCAGAAGAAGGCCCAGGGATACGCGATGCCGGAATCCTTCACCCACGGCACCGCCCAGCAGCGCATGCGCTGGCTCAAGAAAGGCCTGCAGACAGGCGACATCCGCCAGGGCAATACCTTCGAACTCTCTGATAACCAGTTATGAGTAAACACTTTACCTTACCTTATGAGGGTGGCCTGATCGAGAAGGATCTCCCGAAGGGCATCCTGCACAACTATGAAAAGATCTGGACCGAGATCTATCCCGAGTCCAGACCC
>ODAJ011859374.1_pt1 | contig 10600 bp, 3 predicted proteins | sample 1539241 | NCBI WGS metagenome assembly ODAJ01 (sample SAMN02144231, study PRJEB22623) | gut metagenome | biome: sheep rumen | host: Ovis aries | place: New Zealand
GACCTTGACCCCGTCCACCGCGATACTGCTCGGTGCCGTTGCCTGTTCAAACGAGTAAACCCCGTCGCTCTTTGTCAAAGTCCCGTAATTAACCGCCGCGCTCGGAGACTCTTCATCAAAATAAACAGCATAAGCCCCTGCAGGAACAGCACTGCTGATAGTCAAAGCACCACCAGTAGTCAGCCATATCGTCTTCCAATCATCGCCAACCAATTCAGCGGTGGTAATGCTGTTGCTAGTCGCCGCATTAAGATTTAGCTTACCGCTCGTGACCAAACCGATTGAAGACATCGTGTAAGTGCTGTTGCCGTAAGTGAAACTCTCGCCCGAATCAAGGTCGCCGATTGTGACAGTGTTATCAGTATTGCTTACCTCAACCGTTAATGAGCCAGAAGTCGTCTTAATTGTTTCGCTAATGGTAGTGCTATCAGTCGTGCGACGTGTAGTAATTGTTGCGTTCTCTTCAAGCTTAACTTTACCATTCGTCAAGAATGCATTTCCCGACGCAGTCGCAACAGTTAGGGCGTTTTGGGCATTAAAGGAAATATCATTTACGGTGAATGTTTCAACGCCAACGGTGGTTACTGTCGTTTCAAGAGTCGTCGAGAAAATTGTAATCGTCGCGTCGAGAAGGACGGCTTTAAGGCTATCAATGTCGCCGCCACTGACAGTACTTAGCACATAACCTGTTTGGTCGTCATTGTAAGCTATTTTCGCAATGCGATTCGTCGGGTCAATATTGCCGTTATCATCAACGCCGACAACAATCGCCGTCGTGTCAATGCTGAGTTTCTTTCTAAGGTCAAGCTCCGAATCTTCATTGAGCGAAATAATCGCGTCGTATTCGCCGTCGACAATATTGCTGTAGCTAAGGCTGTTATTTGTTATCGTGCCGTTGTAGATAGTATCGACTTTGCCGCTACTGTCCAGTTTGGCAAGGGTCGTGCCGAAAACTTTATAATTGGTGTCGCCGATTGTGAAAGTGTCACCATTATCGAGACTGCCCAGCGAAGTCCATTCACCGTTCGTAGCCGTCGCAGTGATAGAGACATTATCGCCCGTTACAGAGATTGCCGTTTGGCTTGTCGTAGCTGTGACTGCATCCGAGTCTTTAGCAAGAGTAACTGTGCCTGTATAAAGTGTAGAATCCGTATCTGTTGTTTTTATCGCCGTGATTCCGTCGTCTTCGTCCGTGGTGTAATCTTTGCCGTTGACGGTGTAGGTACCCTTGGGCGTCTGAACTGTCGTAGCAAAGTCAATATCAATCGGTATCTCATCAACAAGCTTAACTGTTGCAATCAGATTGTCGGTGTCGGTAGAGCTTAACTCATAAGAATCGTTCGCGTAAGTAATCGTTGCCCGGCGTTCGCTAGTATCGCTCGTGACAACAACGTTATTGCCCGCCGCAACACTTGCATTGCTACTGCTTAAGTCCAGAACGCCTTTTGACGTTAGCTTAACGATATTTGACCAAGTGCCTTCCGAGGGCAAAACATAACTTTCAACATCTGCTTCAGTCCAAATCTGATTGGACGCAGTCCCACTGATTGAAGTCTTCGTCAAGCCCGCGCTCGTCATCAGATATGCGGTATCGTCGACTGTGAAGGAATTGCCTTCAACGGGCGTGAAAGTTTTATTCTGAACGACGACGCTATTAATCGTGCCGCTTATCGTGTAGCTGGTGCCGTTGGCGGTGCTGACGTTAATTTCTGTGGCATTGGTGGCAGTGAGCGGTATGGTTGAAAATTCATTTCCAATACTTGCCGTCACATCAGAGCCAACTGAGATTAAAGAAGGCGTTCCTTCCGCTATAGTGCTAGTATCAGAGAATTTACTTAGCGTGTAAGCTCCGCTGTCATATGTGATTTGACCGTAGTTTTTCGTTGGAGTGTTTATCGAATCAACGAGGAAGACGGAATTTGTCAAGCTACTGTTAAGGGTTATAACGTCGTTGGAAACTTCCACAAGCCCAAGCCACGTATTGCCGCTTGTTGCCATCAACGATTCAAGCGTAAGTTGATTGTTTGTAGGGGTGAGCGTCGAAAGAATATATGTGCTACTTCCCCTAGTCCTTACCAAACCCGCTTCCGTGTAGCTAAATGTGAAGTAGGAACCGAGTGAGTCAGCTATTCTGAACTTGTCGTTTGTATTGAGACCCGTAACCGTCGTATTGGTGGTGTCGGAAATGTCGGTGCCTTCCGTTTCAATTTCAAAGCCGTCGCCTTCCAACAGCGTATAGGTCATGCCGTTAGCTTTGATACTCTCGTTTGTGCTGATGCCAGAAATAGTTGCTTTGTCATCGTCTTTATCGTAATCAACGGTGAAATCGCCTGAAGCCGCCTGGAAAGTTTTACCATTAGCCGTGACAGTCTGATTTGAAGTGCCAAGGATAAGTTCGCCATTCAGCAAATTGACAGCCGTCGCGGTTCCTATAGAAACTTCATCGCTGTCGCTGTCGTAATTGACTGTGAACGATTTGCCCGCAGTCGCCATGAAGTCGGTTTCGCCCGCATGAATAGAGGTATTGAGCAAATCGCTCGTGAAGGTGACTTTGGGCAAGGCGACAGTGACGGAGCTAAGTGACGTGTTATCGCTCGCGTCTGTTGTGCTTAGGGTGTAGTCGTCATCGTCGTTCTTTTTCAGCGTGCCGTAAATCGTCGTGGGTGTTGAGGCATCACTTACAACATAAGCCGCCGAGGAAGGTATAGCATCGTCAGTAAAGATTTCGACCGCTGATGAGGTAAGCGATAAGTTGCCGGCAGAGTCTGTCTCGATTAAACCATTCCAAGCCGTGGCACTTAAACTGCTGAGTGCTATTGAGCCTTCTTGCGTAGCTATGGTTTTGCCGCTCCAAACCAAATCATCATAACGCAATCTGCCGTTGCTTAGCAGAGTATAAGTTTTATCGTTGTCGACCGTGAAGGAATCGCCCGTATCCAATGCGCCGACCTTGACATTGTTGCCGCTTACGTAAGTTGTTATCGGTTTGCCCGCCGCGCCTGTTATGGAATGAGTTCCCGCAACGATTGACTGATTTGAAGTGCTAAGAGCAATGGTGCCCGCCGTCTGATTAATTTTCCTCGCGCCAGTGATACTTGCGCTACCCGTCGTTGCGTCCGTTACTGTGAAAACATTACCCGTCAGGCTATCGACTGTGAATGCCGCGCCCGAATTCTCGCCAACAATATTTTTGCCCTTAAGGTCGCTAGAAAGAGTTATGGTCGTAGAGTCAATGTTAATCGTGTAATCGTCTTCCCAATCTTCGTAATCAGCCGTCGATAAGGAATAGCCACCTTCTATCGAAGTCAGCAAGCCGTATTTAGTGTTTTGGCCGTCGATTACAATCCAATCGGTTATGCCTTCTTCTTGTGCCGGCGGAATGGCGAGTTCATTGGAGCTGTTTATCGAGGCAATGCCAATCCAGTTACTGGAAAGTTTAAGGTCAGTTAAGGTGACAGAGGAAACACTTTCCGTCGCACTTGCTCGCCAGAATTTATTGCTCGTCACCAAGCCGAGGGCAGTCATCGAATACTTATCCGTATCGTTGACGGTGAATATATCGCCTGTGTTCAATCCGTCGATTGTCGTCGCACTGCTCGCCGCACTGCTCGCCACGCTGACTTTAAAGCCGTCGCCCGCGTTATTGGCAACGATACTGCTGTTGTTGCCGTTAGTGATTGATTGCCCGACAGACGAGGCGATAATTCCCGCCGTTTGAGTGATATTGCTGGCGTTTGTGATGATTGCGCCGTCGCTAGCGTCTTCGACGACAAAAGTATCGCTGTTTGTCGTGAACGCCGCTCCAGAAGTTGCACCTTTAATGCTTGTGCCGCTAAAGCCACCCGTAAGAGTAAGTTTGATAGCGTTGATATTGATTGCGTAAGCCGGATTCCAATCATCATAATCATCAGATGTCGTCAAAGCGTAGCCGTTGCTCGTTACGCTAGTGAGTTCCGCGAAAAGGCTTGTGGGGTTGTCCGTGTTATCGACGACAAAAGCCGGTACTGTTGTATTGGGGATAGCTAAAATACTGCTATTGTTCGGCGCAATCATGTCGCCCCAATTATCACTGCTTGTAATTTGGGCAAGAGTAAACGTCTTATCCGTGTCTCCGTCAGGTTTGGTATTGCTTAGAAGTTTGTTATCGCTAACCAAGCCGACCGCACTCAACAAATAGTCTTTGTTGTTGACTTTGAAACTTTCGCCCGAAGAAACGCCCGCGATAGAAGCCGAGCTACCACTTGCAACCAAAGTTACTTCATTGCTTGCGGCAACCGAATCATTCCCAACAGAAACGGTAAGGCTATCTTGGCTTGTCGTCAAGGAGCCGCTGATTAAAGAGGCGGCTCTTGCACCAGAAAGACTTGTACCCGTGCTGGAAAGGAGGACTTGATAGCCAGAAGAAGTTGCGTCCGTGACATTGAGCGAGAAATTGGCAGAAGTAATCGATACGCTCGTAAAGCCACTGCCCAAAGAAAGCGTGTTGGCTATGTTGTTGTTTGCAATGTGAATTTTGGAAAGCGTCGGCTCGCTATCACTCTTGCTAAGCGTGTAAGAAACGCTATCTCCTGAAATGCTCCCAAAAATGCTGGTGAAGTCGCTGTCGATGAGCATTGACGGGAAAGTAAAATCAGCGGGCGTAATGGTTATACTTTTATCATCAGCAGACAGCGTTACAAGAGATTCCCAGTTACTCTCGTCATCAAGATAAGCAGCTGTTACGGATTCATTAGTTAAAGAATGCCCGTTCGTGCCCCCATAAAGACTATAAGAGCCTGACAAACCTCTGACAAAACCCGCACCCTTAACGGAGTAATTGTAGCCGTTATATCCGAGAACATCATTTTCACTATCAAGCCCGCTTATCGTAACTTCACCCGTATTGCCAATGGTAAAGGTCATAGCGTCGCCGGAATTCGCTACGACATTATAAGGTACCGCCGAACCCGTGCCAGTTTGAATAGTGAAAGAGTCACCTACTGCACCTGTAACCGTTGCTTTGGAGCCGTTGAAGTTAATACTAATTTCGGCTGGTGTAGTAAGTTTAAAGACCGTGGTGCCGTTTTCGCCGAGAGTGATTGATTGAGTCAGCTTATTTACAGTTATTGAACCACTAATCAAAGTGATTGCTGTTGCTTCAGGTACATTTGGGCTTGCGTACGTCTCGCTATCTACGGTGAAGGTATCACCATTAGCCGCCGTGACTTTAAAAGTAGTGTTAGCAGTAGCGATTGTCTCATCAAGGGCAAGAGAACTATAAAGGACTGTCTTGTCGCCCGAAAGCGAGATGGTCTCGACTGCCGCTGTAAAGAGAGTAGGATTGGCTCCAGAAATCGTGCTCAAGGTATAGTCGCCGTCTGCGGAAATAAGTGAGGCGTATTTAGTTGTTGGTTTCGTCACACTATCATAGATTAGTGCACTGTATGTGTTGCTACTACCTATATCCAAAACACCGCTACTATTTGGAGCGATAATCGCGTCCCAGTTCTTGCTAGAGGTAAGGGAGGCTAAATCTACATAAATATCGTCGTCATCGTCTGTGGCAAGTGAAGCATTGTAGAGCTTGTAAGTAGTGGTATTGCCACTTCCCGTGCTTTGGAATAAGTAATCGCCTGAGCGGTAATATCTCGCCGTTGAATCGTCTATGTTAAATGATTCGCTGTCATCAATGTCGCTGACAGTTACGACACTAGCCGAAGACTTTGATAAAATTATGCCATCGTTCGTGCTATTACTGTCGCTGTAATTAAAAACCGTGTGCGTCTCTAAGAAATTATTTTCTGAAGTAATCGACTGATTTGACGTGGCAGTTTTCAGCGAGCCACTTATCAAACTGATAGACTGCGAGCCGCCGATTGAAAGCGTGCCGTCAACGGAATCATTACTCGGAACCGTGAAGGCGTTCGACGTATCAGTAGAGGCAAATACATTTCCAGAAACGGTGATTGGGACATTAATAAAACCTGCCTCCATTATGACAGTCAAGTCGTCCGAAATTACGATTGACTTTGTTTCGGGTTCTTCGGCTGAGTTTTTAGTAAGGATATAGGTTTTGCCAGTGGTGTCTGTGTTGTCCTTTTCTATATCGGCGTAACGTTTGGAGTAGACCAAGCTTGAAGAATTAACAAGAGTTGCGCTGTTGTCTATCATGCTTGACAAGAAGTCTTCTGAAATGGTGAGGACACCCGTGCTGGCAACCGTGAGAGCTTGTATAAAATCATCAGAGCCTGGAACTATCTGCTCCGCGCTAACAGCACTTGAGGAAATGCTGTCAGCTTTATAAATCCAGGTACCTTCGTCTGTGGTTATACCGTTCGTCGTAGTCGTCTTTACTGCACTCAAATAGCCGTCGCTATCTACCGTATACGCTATGTTCGTTGTTGTATAATTAACTGTTGTTGAGCCTGCTTCGGTGTAAGAGACGTTGAATGTCATATTTGACAGGTTATTAAAGTAGATAGTTTGATCAGTGGTATCGTAAAAATAGGTAATAGAACCTCCTGTCAGCGAATATGTCTTGCCGTCATAAACGAACTCATAATTTGGAGTACTTGATGTAATTGATCCTGTGGTAGTGATTTTGGTATTACTGTCTGATAATGTATAGCCATATGTGACTTCGCTATTATAAGTGCGGTATGTTACTTCACCGAGAGAATACTCAGCATAGTCATCACCACTTGCTATATTTGCATAAACGTTAATCGCCGTTGATGTTAACGTTACAGTAGCAAATTCGCCTTTTGTACATAAAAAATCGAAATCATTAGTGCTGAAAGTAAGCTCTTGGTTTGGTCTAACCCTTACATAACCTCTACCTTCCGTCAAAACAATGCTGGGATAGTCTTCGTCACATTTTAATTCAGTAACGCCACCTCTTGTAACGGTAAGTGTTATTACATTACTTGAATCAATGTCAACGGTTACAGTAGAAACAGGAGCTATTGTTATGGAATAATTTTTATTATTATGCGTGAAAGTTTGAGTTACCGCATCTTCAGTTGTCCTGTAAGTTTGATTGTAATTGGCGAAACGCTGTATATCGAAGGTGAAATCTATCATGATGAATCTGTCTCCTTTCCTGCCTTTCTTTTCCTAATTTTTATCGTAGGAATTATGCCGTGTCTTAATTAAAAAGGGATTAGGGATAAGCAGAAAACTGCTCCCTAATCCCTCGCTTAGTTGCTATTTCAACATGGCAAGCATTGTGCCAGCCGCGACCGCCGTTCCGATAACGCCCGCGACATTCGGCCCCATTGCGTGCATTAGGAGATAATTGCCAGGTTTGGACTTCATTCCGACGAGCTGACTGACACGAGCCGCCATAGGAACTGCCGAGACGCCCGCCGAGCCGATTAAAGGATTAATCGCGCCGCCCGTCAATCTGCACATAATCTTTCCGAAGATTAAACCGCCAGCTGTGCCGCCCATGAAAGCAACGAGACCCAGCCCGATTATAAGCAACGTGTCCGCCCTCAGGAAAGATTCGGCGTTCATAGTCATGCCCGTGCCGGTGCCGAGGAAGATTGTAACGATATTAATCAGAGCATTCTGCGCGGTGTCTGAAAGTCTATCCGTCACGCCCGATTCACGGAAGAGATTGCCTAACATCAAACAGCCCAGGAGCGCGGCTATCGGAGGCAGGAGCAAGCTGATAAAAATCGTGGCGACAATCGGGAAGACAATGAGTTCAAACTTTGTGACCTTGCGCAAGTCTTTCATGACGATTTCGCGTTCGGCTTGGGTCGTCATGAGTTTCATAATCGGCGGCTGAATCATCGGAACCAGCGACATGTACGAATAAGCCGCAACTGCGATTGCGCCGAGGAGATGGGGCGCGAGTTTCGTAGACAGATAAATCGACGTGGGACCGTCCGCGCCGCCGATAATGCCGATTGCCGCTGCCTCGTGAACGTTGAAGCCGACGAGCATTGCGCCGCCGAGAGCTACGAAGACGCCGATTTGAGCCGCCGCCCCCAAAAGCAACGTCGACGGGCGGGCTAGGAGCGGGCTAAAGTCTGTCATTGCACCGATACCCAAGAAGATTAGCGGAGGAAAGATTTCGTAGGTTATGCCGTAGTTGATTGCCTTCATGACGTTCATTTCTTCGCCGAAAAAGCCTGTGTTCGGAAAGTTAGCGAGGATACACCCGAAGGCAATCGGACCGAGTAGCAACGGCTCGAACTCTTTGACGAACGCCATGTACAAGAGCACCAAGCCGACGACAATCATAATGCCGTTGCCGACCGTGAACGCCGAAAAGCCGCTGTCATTCCAAACTGCCTGGAGCGACACCGAGAACGCGTTTAAAGCTTCCAAACTGAATCACTCCTTTTTACTTACGTTGCAGATTGTTGTTGAACTTGGCGGCGGCTCTCCACGGTGTGCCTTCGTGATTGATTATGTGCACCGCCTTGACTTGTCCCGCGAAACCGTAAGCCGCGATTGCCGCTGTGATTGCCGCTATGACTTCGGGCTTGATACCTTCTTCGACGACGGGTGCAGGTTCGGGGGCTGATGCAGTTGCTGACTTCACGGCGACGAGTGGTTCTTCTTCTTTGGGAGCTTCTTTTACTTCAGGCTCTTTCGTTGGGTCGAGGAAGTGAATAAGCTTAATCAGATACATCAACACAACTAGCACAATGAAGACAACCGTCATGTTAATCATCATGATTATCAGCGGGTTCGTTGTTACCGGGGAATGTTCCATGTAAGAAATCACCTCTATCGTTATTTGCAAAGCTTAGCGCATTATAAATCCTTGCTCTGAAAAAATAAAGGGCAAACGGCTTGCCCGCCGACGAAAGTTTTTTTAACGTTGAAATCGTCGTCGAAGAGAACAATATCCGCCGCCTTGCCGACCTCAAGACTTCCAAACCTGTCGAAGAGTCCGAGTTTGACGGCGGGATTTTTCGTGACGAGTTCGACGCCCGCCGCAATGTCAAAGCCAGTGTTCGCGCAGAAGTTCTTAAGAACGTCATTCATCGTGGCGACGCCCCCGGCAATCGTCCCGTCCTCTAGCGTGGCGAGGTTGCCCTTGACGAAAACTTTTTGTCCGCCGAGTTCGCTTAAGCCTTCGCCGACGCCGCAAGCCCTAAACGAGTCCGTTATCAAGATGATTTCATTGCGTGGCTTGACTTTGGCAACGAGCCTTTGCGCGGCGGGGTGCACGTGGACATTATCGGCAATGAGTTCGACGGTTGCGCTTGAGTCGAGAGCCGCCCCGACGACGCCCGGTCTCCTGTGATGAAGTCCGGTCTGCGCGTTGAAAAGGTGCGTAATGTGATTCGCGCCGTGAGCAATCGCCGTTAAGGTCTGTTCGTAAGTCGCCGCACTGTGTCCGATACTCACGACGATATTTTTTTCTAAGCAACGGGCAATGAAATCCAATCCGACCTCTTCGGGGGCAACGGTTATGATTTTAATCACGTCAGCAAAATCTTTTATCGCGTTAAAGTCGGCTGGCAAGATATTTTCCTCCGCCTGCGCCCCCTTGAACTTCTTGCTGATGAAAGGTCCTTCAAGGTGTGCTCCGAGTATTCTCGCGCCGCGTGAAAAGTTTTTCCCGTCTTGAATCCTCTGCAAGGCACGATAGATATTTTCAAGGGGCATGGTCATCGTCGTCGGCAAAAAGCTCGTTACGCCCGTCGAAGGCAGGAACTCGGCTAACGTCTTCAAAGCGTTAATGTCGTCGTCCATAGTGTCGACGCCCGCCGCCCCGTGAATGTGGACGTTGATAAAGCCGGGCGACACGTAAGCCCCCGCCGCGTCGATAAGCTCTGCGCCTACCACAGCCTCGCCGATTGAAATAATTTTCTCGCCGAAGGTCAAAGCCCCCGTCCAGACTTTGAAGCCGTCGCCGTCGGGGACAATCAACCTTCCGTTAATCAGTGCCTTCATAAGCTCGCCTCAGTGGTGGAAAAGCCTAATGTGCGTGAACGCCATGGCAATGCCGTACTTGTCGCAGGTCTCGATAACGTTGTCATCGCGAATGGAGCCACCCGTTTGAGCAATGAAATCCACGCCCGATTGATGAGCACGCTCGATATTGTCTCCGAACGGAAAGAACGCATCAGACGCCAAAGACACGCCACGCAGATTCTTTAGCCAAGTGCGTTTATCTTCGGCAGTCAACGGATTGGGCTTGACGGTAAAAAGATTCTGCCACGAGTCGTCGAAGGTCTCGCCACCTAAGTAAACGTCAATGGCATTGTCGCGGTCGGGACGCTTGACGCCCTGTTTAAACGGCAACTCCAAAACTTTCGGGCACTGACGCAAGAACCAGTAATCAGCTTTGTTGCCGGCAAGGCGTGTGCAATGAACGCGACTTTGCTGACCAGCCCCGATACCGATTGCTTGCCCGCCCTTAGCGTAGCAAACCGAATTCGATTGCGTGTACTTGAGAGTTATAAGCGCGGTTAAAAGGTCGCGGCGGGCTTCGGGTGTGAAATTCTTGTTGTGGGTCGGAATGTCGGTTAAGCAGTCGTCCGAAATCTTAATGGCGTTGCGTTGTTGCTCAAAAGTCACGCCGAAAATTTTCTTAGTCTCGACGGCGAGCGGCTCGTAATCGGGATTAACCTTGAGCACGAGATAATTTCCC
>ODAJ012180451.1_pt1 | contig 10597 bp, 9 predicted proteins | sample 1539241 | NCBI WGS metagenome assembly ODAJ01 (sample SAMN02144231, study PRJEB22623) | gut metagenome | biome: sheep rumen | host: Ovis aries | place: New Zealand
GCCTTTTCCCTCTCACGATGCCGGGACGATGGAACGAAAAACAGGCCCGCGAATATAATTTTTAAAAAAATGGGAAAACAGTATAAAAAGCGTTCATAAAAGCCCAAAATAATGACACTTAAAAAATCAGAAAAATATCAGAAGAGGTCAGAAAATCAGAAATCAGAAAATACCGGTCAAAAGCCTTAGTTAAAAATGGAATAATATCATATACTGGTGTATAATAATTATGTGCAGAACACTAATTATTCGTGCGGGCTCAGTTTGCCTGCCGGAGAATTCATGCGCATGAGCCGGTGCCCCTGAGGAGAACCGTCTTGGCTGAAACATATTTTTTTACTTAGTCTCATAGGAGGTATTAAGATGGGATGCTTTTACTGTGATGAACACCATGAAGGCCGCGAAGCTATTATGTTTAAAGTCGGTGAAATGAAGGCCGGCGTCCTTTATCTTTTCAAAGATCAGGCACACAAGGGCCGCTGCGCTCTGGCTCTGAAGGCTCATAAGAAAGAACTCTGCGAGTGCACAGATCAGGAGAGAACCGATTTTGCGGCAGATCTGGCAGCTGCTTCCGGCGCCGTCAAAAAGCTTTGGGGCTGCACAAAGATCAACCTCGGCTCCTACGGTGATTCCAACCCTCACCTTCATTTCCATATCGTTCCCAAGTATGAGGGCGGTTTCGAGTTCGGCGGCAGCTTCGCGATCACCAATCCCGATCCCGTATTCCTCAAAGACGAGGAGTACAAGGAGATGATCTCTGCTCTGCAGAAAGAGCTCGGAATCTGATTTCTGAATTCTCCGCTTCCTGCCCTGTCCGGTCTTTTCAGAAGAAAGCCGGGAGGGTGAAAACAGCTGTGATCGGCAAATCACGAAATTACGAGTCTGAAAACAAATCGTACTGACTCTGAAAGAAGACGGGAAGGCCGGTTTTAAAGGTTTTAATGGTTTTAAGGTTTTAAGATTTTAAATTTAAAATGGAAAACCGGTTCAGAAACTGAAAGGGAGCATATCACAAGCCCGCAGGCATTGTGATATGCTCCCTTGTGTTTGCAAAAAAGAACTCCGTTTGCATGGAAACCCGCAGCCGCATGAAGGAAACATCATGTACAGGGCACAAAAGTCGATGAATCCGGGGAAAACCGCAGCCGCATGAAGGAAACACCTGCAATATCATTACAGCGTCACTTGCAGCAGCATTGCAGAGTCAGTTCGCCTGCAATAAGATTGCAGGGCCGCCTGCGGCAGTATTACGACAGGTTCACTTCCCTTCTCAGCATGCCGTGCAGGATCGTCCTGAGGTTTTGGGCGGGAAGTGCTTCAGCTGGCGACTGAAATTCAATCCTGCCTTCCCTGCCGTCCGCAAAGCAGACCGCCATTTCTTTCAGGACCATTTCTTCCCCGTCATGTTCTTTTCTGAGTGCGCGCAGAGCTTCCGACGCGGACTCGTCTGCGGCGGCTCTGCCGGCTGCGTCTATGCCGGCTGCGTCTGCGCAGGCTCCGTCTGTGCTGTCTGCGTCTGCGCGGGCTCCGTCTGTGCCGGGTGCGGCGTCAGGATTATCCCTGCTGCAGTCAAGCCAGATCAGGTCAGCCCCTCTGCCCGCCATAGCCGCCTCCGTCAGATGGAGGATCAGTGCATCCTCTTTTCCTGTCAGGTAAATCTCAAATTCTCCGTCTTCACCGAAAAACTCATTGCCCACAACCTTGTTGCGGTACAAAAGAAGAGGCGCCTCAGCAGGATCCTGTCTGTCAAAAGCGTAGACGAACTCTCTGATTCCCGCCGGGTAAACCGCCGGATACATGAAAAAAGAAATGGAGCTGATTTCAGGGAAAGCACCCTCTGCTCTCACAGCCGCTGGAGACACATCCCCTTTTTCACCGGAAAAGCAGTCATGTTCTTTCACTCTGATCCCGATGACCTCCCTCCCCGGAAGGAGAAGATTTTCGACACGGTTTTCAATGGCCTCTTTCCATCCGGGCAGTTTTTCCACTTCCTCCACCCAGTTGTCGCACGGCAGCTTCTCAAAGACCTCCGATTCCAGAGGTGTGCACGTAAAGCCATGGTTTCTCGCGTTGCGGATGTAGCGGTGAATGAAATAATGTCCCACCTTCTTGCTGGACATATCATAGTAATAAGACAGGCCGCCGCTCGTCGCATTGTCCACACAATAATAGACAAAGCCTGTAAACAGATCCAATTCCAGGCTCCTGACAAATTCTCCTTCTCTCTTGTCCAGAACGGCAAGGCACTTCCTGCTGCGCCTTCCCAGCGGGATTCTATAGGATCCCCTCTCATCACGGCACTCCAAATGCCCTCGTCTGACTTCTGCTGTCATTTTGTTTTCCCTCCGCTGAATTCCTGACCTCCCCGAATGAAAAGGGACTCTGTAAATCCCGTATCCGGAAGCTGCAGGTCCCATATCCATCATACAGGGAATGAATCAATTGTTCAGCCTGATCCGGTCTCTCCTGCTGCGCCTGTATTGTCCCGGTCAGGTGTCCTGCGGTGTATAGCAGAACTGCAGGTCTTCGGGAACATGATGCTTGTCCCCGACGAAGATCACCTCGGGTTTCCCATCGGGGCTGATCTCTACACAGCTCACACTGACATTGTAGAGGTTGATCCTTTTCATATCCTCCGCCGCAATCCCATATGAGAAATTCAGAAAAGTCTGGATCGCCGTTCCGTGAGAAGAGATCAGAACCGTCTCGCCCGGATGCTGACGCGCAATTTTGAGGATCGCATCCCTCATCCTGTTATAGACCTGGACCAGCGACTCTCCTCCGGGGGCATGAGAATGTCCTCTGTCTCTGTCCAGGCAGTACATACGATAGAAAATAGGAAACTGCTCACTGATTTCTTCTTTTGTCAGGCCGTCCGCTTTCCCGAAATCCAATTCCGTCACATCCGGTTCCACGATGACCGGGACAGGCTTCTTCTGGGAAGAGAGCGCGTATTCCAGGGTTTTGACTGCGCGGCAAAGAGGGCTGGTCACGCCGAGATCTACAGGAATGTCTTCAAAATATTGCCGCAGAAGACTTCCCTGCCGCTCTCCCGCTTCATCCAGAGGATTGTCCGCCCTGCCCTGGTAACGAAGCTGCTGATTCCAGGCCGTCGTACCATGGCGAACCAGGTAGAACCTCGTATTACCCGTATTACCCGTATTGCCGGTTTTATTCATATCACTCATTAAACAGGGCCTCATATTCTTTCTTCAGTTCCTGGAGAATTGAAACATTATATGCCTCAGCCTCATTCAGTTCCTTTTCCTCTACGGTTTTCCCCGGGGACGGTTTATACCATTTTTTGCTTTCAAAATATTCCCGGATATTGTCGTCCTTGAAATCCTGCCCTTTTCTGGCATAGATCTCATTGACCGCGAGTCTGATCTCCCGGGCGGTCTTCTCAGCACCCGCCAGGCGATATTCCTTGAGAAATCTGCTGCTGACCTCGATTTTGTCCAGCTTCTCGGAGCCGCTCTTTTCAAACAGGTATCCCGTCTTGCTGTACTGTTCCGCCGCCTTCAAAAGCCCTGACAGGTCCTCACCTCCGGCCTTCTTAAATGAGGGATAGGGAGCCGTCGTCCTGTAAAAAAGGTTGATACTCTCCGCAGATTCCGAACTGTTCATAAACCAGTTGAACACGATTCTTTTCTGATCGACATCGATTTCCTTTACCTTCGCGTAGCAGTAACATGCTTCCATTGAGGGAAGAGACATGATCTTCTCAATAGCACTTGTATCGGTTTTCACATAGCTTTTTCCGAAATCCGCCGAAATCACAGGTTCTGCGATGGTCTGCATTCCGATCCCGTCGATATACATGATATTCCCGTTGATAATATACATATCGCCGGGATCCATGACTCTGTGAAAATGATTCAGCTGCCAGGAAAGGCCTCTGTCCCTGGAGATCAGCTCATATCCATAGAGCTGATTCATCCCCGGAGAAGGGTCGGCTGCGATGTAAATGAACTTGCCGTCTCTGTATACCGTGACAGAATCCCCTATGGAAATCGGCTCCAGTCCGCTGAAAGATCTGACTCCCAGGTCCTGGGTCTCTCCCGCAAGGACCAGACCGATCACCTCCCTGCATCTGCGGAGATCTGCCTCGTCAAATGATTCGTCGTGATTAATCTTGATGCCCTTGAGCGCAGTGTCCGCAGCGCTATCGGTTCCTGATTCAAATGATATCTTATCCGTCCCCGGTCCGGCCTTCGCTTTTCCTTCAGTATCCTCATCCGCAAATACACATAAAGATACCAGCATCAGAGCTGCAGCCAATAAAGAGATACGGCGCAGTATTTTACACATCGTCACTCTTCCTCTTTTCCACTTTTCCTTTGTTTTGACTTCCCGGTAAGACCTGAAAAGCTGTTTCCGGCAGTGCCTGGCAAACGACAAACTGTTCGTTATTGTGCTTCAAGAGCCTCGCGGGGGATCTCGATTTCTTCAATCTCGTTATATTTGTCAAAAGAAGCGTCTACGGTAAATGAACGGAATTCCATATCCACTCCATCCATCATTGTACCCTGAATTTCTTTTTCGAGCAGGCTCCCAAGGAAGAGGCTGCCGAGTTCTGTGCACTCCAGCTTCACTCGGGCGGGAAGACTGCTGTCTTTGTAAATGTAAAGCTGAGTCGGAATGCTGACGGAATCCCAGTCAATGGAATCGACATCAATGCCCGCCTTATCCAGCTTCAGATCCGCTTTCCCGATCACTTCTTTTACAAGGGCGCCGTTCAATATGACATCAATCTCATAGGCCTCTTTGCCATTGACGGTTGTTGTTTCCTCTTTCAGTTTGGCATCTTTCAGGTTGTCTCCTGCCTCCCGGATCATACCGAAGAGTCCCAGAGCAGGATTTCCTTCAGCGACAGCTTCTCCGGAATCCTGTTTCTCCCCGATGGTTTTTTTCCACTGTCCTCCATCTGTACGTTCATAGGTAATTGTCGCGCCGTCTTCGGTCTTCTCTGTATATTGCTCAAGTTCGATCTTCAGATCCAGAAGCTGGCCTATGCCGGTAAAAGAAGCTGTGGTGTCACTCTTTGTGCGCTGGGGCTCTCTTGTCATCTCGATATCAGATACAGCATTCAGATGCAGATCCGTGCCAACCTCTATCGATTTTAATTTCACCTGCAGATCGGAATCGATATTCACAACTGCCTCTGCAGACTTGACGTCTGATACATTTTTCAGCATCTTTGTCGTCAGAGAAGCGGCTGTCGGTTTGAATAAGCCGCAGCCATAGCAGATAAAAGCCAAAGCAGCAGCCACAGCAATCACAGCTGCAGGTATACGCATTTTCTTGAAAAAACCCATTATTTGAGAATCCTCTCCTTCCCATTTATACCTGTGGTAATAACATGAGTTCTCATAAGCATTTGATCAAAACATACGATCAAAGCCCGGGGAATCATTGCCCGGAATCTTCCTTCTTCTCGGAATCATCCCTCTTCAGAATCATCCTTCTTTTCGGAATCGTCCTTCTTTTCGGAATCGTCCTTCTTTTCGGAATCGTCCTCTTTTCCGGAATCGTCCTTTTCTTCCCCGTTATTCTGGTCTTCGGATTTTTCCTCTTCCTCCGCTTCTGCATCCTGCACAGCCGAATAGCCCCTCGGATAAAGGATTTCATCCGAAAAGACCTTGTCGTCGTTGAGGGAAGGAAGATTGACCGGAAGTTTTCCGCCGGGTGTAAACTCACCAAAAACTGCGCAGATCGCTCCCGGAAGATTGGGGGAGACAGCTGCTCCGCTGTCTGCAGTCTCCAGCATCCATGTTGAGCCGTATGTGACCATAATAGCGTCCGCGTCCTGATATCTGGCGGCATCATAAGGCAGTTCGGCACTGATCACTGTGATTTTTTTGTCCTGTGAGTGAACCGCTTCAATGATCCTGTCAAGTACCTCACCGGATTTCCCGTCCTCGTTGGCGGGATCCATTTCGCTCACTTCGAACATGGTGGTCACTGCGATCACATGGTCTGCTTCCTGGGCTGCCTGTATACACTCCCCGGCGTTTTCAGGATCATAGACCATCGTCTTCCATTCCGTTCCCGCAGGGATCACCTCTTTGGCTTCCAGATGCTGTCTGGCATAGTCCGCCGTATTCACTCTGCTCTGGCCGGGATACAGAACCAGGACCTTCTCATTTTCTTTGAGTTCACGGGGTATGACGTCTCCGTCGTTTTTCAGGAGAGTCAGCCCCTTTTTCATCATATCCCACTCTTTGGCGCGGGTCTCCTCAGACCAGATCTTTTCCGCATTCTCCCGGATCTCTTCGTCTGAAAGGTCCGTGTCAGAATACTCCAGCAGTCCATGCCGCGCTTTCAGTGTCAGAATTCTGCGCACCGACTCATCAATCCTGTCTCCGGATATTTCTCCCTCTTCCGCCATTTCAATAATGGTATTCACAATGTTTTCAAGTTTTTGCAGGGAACCGGAATTGTAAACCGTACAGGGCACGAGAAGCATATCGACTCCGGCGTTGACAGCCATCCTATAGACGTCATCCTCATCAAAATGCTCTGTGATCGACTCCATTTCAAGAGCATCCGTCACAACGACCCCGTCGAAATCCATTTTGTCACGAAGAATGTCCGTGAGAATCTTTCTGGACAGTGTTGCGGGGATCACCACTTCTTCCCCGGTCTTCTTGGAGATATAGGTCTCATCATCCAGGTTGGGATACTGGATATGGGCAGTCATAATCATTTCGGCACCGGCTTCGATCCCCATCCGGAAAGGGACCAGCTCAGTCTCATTGAGCTGTTCCAGTGTTTTCTCCACTCTGGGAAGTCCGGTGTGGCTGTCCGTACTGGTATTTCCATGACCGGGAAAATGTTTCAGGACGGCAATCGTACCGCTCTCGGTCATTCCCTGGAAAAACGCTGTCCCGTAATCCGCGACGATTTTGGTGTCATCCGAAAAGGCGCGCACCCCTATGATCGGATTATTGGGATTGTCATTGACATCCATGACTACGCCGAAATCAGTGTTAATGGAAAGCAGAGAGAGCTCCCTGCCGATCCCTCTTGCTGTCTCTCTGGCGTTCTCAATGTCACCGGTCGCAGCGACAGCCATATTTCCGGTCCATTTAGTGCCCTGCCTGAGTCGGGTGACAATACCTCCCTCCTGATCGATCGAAACCAGCAGAGGGATGGCGTTTTTGCCTTCCGTCACCCTGTTGGCCTTCTGCATATCGTTCACAAGTCTCATTGTCTCTTCGTTGTCGCTGCAGTTTTCGGCATAAAGCAGCACTCCTCCGAAGCGATACCCGGAAATGGCTGAACTGACCTCGTTGTTTATCTTTGTGAAAGCATATGGTCCATTCTCCGCCCCATCTGACCAGCCTCGGAAAGAAGCGATGATCATCTGGCCGACTTTTTCCCTCAGGGTCATCCCGGAGAGAATATCGTCCACTTTGCTCTCCGCTCTCATTTTCCCGAGCTCCTGCAGGGAATCTGTACCTGTCTGTATATCGCCCGTCTCGTCCGCGGCTTCTGATGTGTCCCCCTGGTCCGATGACTGCAGCTGAACGTATCCGTCGTCAGATGTCTCTTCCGCGAATCCGGGTATGCAGAGCTGTGCCGCCAACAGGCAGACGAAAAGAAGGCATGTCAGTTTCCGGAATCCTTTTATACTCATGTCGTTATCCTCAGTCTCAATACCGGTTTCGATCTTTTGCGGTATTCTTCCGTTTTTTCATTTCTGCGGACCCGGGTCCCGCCCGGTTCCTGAAAAATTGCTGCGGACCCGGGTCCCACCCGGTTCCTGAAAAATTGCTGCAGACCCGGGTCCCGCCCGGTTCCTGAAAAACAATAGACCTGCATCAGGAATAATCCCGATGCAGGTCCTGATTGCTCATCAAATGTCCTGTCAGCACACTGATGTGGTGCTTGCCCGCATTAACCGGCATGTTCAGGCCATATGCTTTGTCCGAACACCTGTCATACCGGGCAGACAGGCCGGGCATGCTCAGGCGATATGTCAAGGCTGGTAAAAAATGCCGTGAAGCGGTCCCACATCAGGTCAACAGCCTTTCAATTATTTGTAGTTGACGATCTTTCCGAAGTCTTCCTTCAGAGAAGCGCCGCCGATGAGGCCGCCGTCGATATCGGGCTGTGCGAACAGCTCGGGAGCGGACTTGCCATTGACAGAGCCGCCGTACTGAATGCGGATCTTCTCAGCAGTGTCAGCGTCATAGATCTCAGCGATAAGCTCGCGGATCGCATGGCAGACTTCCTGAGCCTGCTCTGTGGTAGCGACTTTGCCTGTGCCGATAGCCCAGATAGGCTCATACGCAATGACCATGGAAGCAGCCTGCTCAGCTGTGACGCCGATCAGATCGCTCTTGAGCTGCAGACGGATCCAGTCGATGGTCACGTTTGCTTCGCGCTGCTCGAGGGACTCACCGCAGCAGAGAATCGGAATAAGGCCATACTCGAATGCCTTCAGAACCTTTCTGTTCAGGAAAGCGTCATCCTCTTTGTAATAGTCTCTTCTCTCGGAGTGGCCGATGATGACATACTTGACACCTGCGTCCTTGAGCATTGCGCCGGAAACTTCGCCGGTGAATGCGCCGCTGTCCTTATCGGAGATGTTCTCAGCACCGACAGCTACATTGGAGCCCTTGACAGCCTCAACTACGGGAACGATGTCGATTGCGGGTACGCAGTAGACTACGTCGACGTCATCATTCTTTACCAGGGGAGCAAGCATCTCAACAAGTGCCTTAGCCTCTGTGGGAGTCTTGTTCATTTTCCAGTTGCCTGCGACGATTTTCCTTCTTGCCATTTTTATTCTCCATTCCAGAGCGCCGTAAATGAATTACTTCTGTAAGCTAACTGTCCTCGGGCTTTACGGGTGGAAGGTGCCGGTTTTACCTGCAGACCTCTTTTAATGCGCGCGGCGCTCCACTGCGCGCAGGAGGTAATAGACACCATAATGCCCCGGCAATAAATACAATATATATTATATATCATACTCAGCGCGGTTGCACCCTGATTTTTCAAATCTCACAGGCAGTTCGCTCTCACAGACAGTCTGCGGACGCCGGATCCGGATGAAAACATCCGTCTCTTGCGCCGCAGAAATCTGATGATTCAATCAGCGGTCGTTTGCTGCTGCTACGCCGGGAAGCTCCTTGCCCTCAAGGAACTCAAGGGAAGCGCCGCCGCCGGTGGAGATGTGGCTCATCTTGTCATGGAAGCCCATCTGGTTTGCTGCTGCCGCGCTGTCGCCGCCGCCGATGATGGTGGTAGCGTCAGTGTCAGCCATAGCCTGAGCAACTGCCTTGGTGCCCTTGGCGAGGATCGGGTTCTCGAATACGCCCATAGGTCCGTTCCAGACAACAGTCTTGGCGGTCTTGACAGCGTTGGAGAACAGCTCGATGGTCTTGGGGCCGATATCCATGCCCATCTTGTCAGCGGGGATCTTGTCGATATCAACGATCTCGGTTGCGATCTCGGCATCGATGGGGTTCGGGAACTCGGAAGTGATCACAGCGTCTACGGGAAGGAGCAGGCTCTTGCCGAGCTCTTCCGCCTTCTTGATCATGTCCGCGCAATAGTCGACCTTGGTCTCGTCAACGAGGGATTTGCCGATTTCATAGCCTTTTGCCTTTGCGAAGGTGTAAGCCATGCCGCCGCCGATGATAAGGGTGTCGCACTTCTCGAGCAGGTTGTTGATGACAGCGAGCTTGTCAGCAACCTTAGCGCCGCCCAGGATGGCTACGAAAGGACGTACCGGATCTTCAACGGCCTTGCCGAGGAAGTCGATCTCTTTTTCCATCAGATATCCGACAACGCAGGTGTCGATGTACTGTGTGACGCCGACGTTGGAGCAGTGAGCGCGGTGAGCTGTGCCGAATGCGTCGTTTACAAATACATCAGCCAGGGAAGCGAGCTCTTTGGAGAACTCCTCGCCGTTCTTGGTCTCTTCTTTGCGATAACGTGTGTTCTCAAGGAGGACAACATCTCCGTCCTTCATAGCTGCGACTGCAGCTTTGGCGTTCTCGCCGACCACGTTGTCATCTTTTGCGAAGACAACTTCCTGGCCCAGGCACTCGGAGAGACGCTTTGCAACGGGAGCCAGGGACATCTCGGGCTTGGGCTCGCCCTTCGGCTTGCCGAGGTGGGAGCAAAGGATAACCTTGCCGCCGTCAGCGATCAGCTTCTTGATGGTGGGAAGAGCTGCGACGATACGGTTGTCGTCAGTGATGACGCCTGCTTTGAGCGGGACGTTGAAATCGCAGCGGCAAAGGACGCGCTGGCCCTTCACGTTAATATCATCAACAGATTTCTTGTTAAGACCCATGTTTTATTATCCTCCATGTTTTTTAGAATAAATTTTATAAACGCTGTTATTGGCCGGCGGAACCTCCCCGGGGAGCTGTCCCGGTCCCGGCAGAGAGTCTTCAAACCCTGTTTTTAATTGAAAAAGGGTCCGGTCCATTATAGACCGGACCCTCCTCATCTTTTCAGGTCAATAAAACTCCTCTATTTCAGCAGCCTGGAATTATGCGCCCAGAAGCTTGCCGAAGTGCTTGATGGTGCGGACCATCTGGCTGGTGTAGGAATTCTCATTGTCATACCAGGAAAC
>ODAJ012170734.1_pt1 | contig 10595 bp, 6 predicted proteins | sample 1539241 | NCBI WGS metagenome assembly ODAJ01 (sample SAMN02144231, study PRJEB22623) | gut metagenome | biome: sheep rumen | host: Ovis aries | place: New Zealand
AGCCAGCCGAGAATCTGGAAGTGCTGATAATTCAGCGGCCCTCTGTAACGGATATCCTTGTCTGCGGTTCGCTCATGCCACCTCTGTCGCGGTTTCCTTTCGGAACCTTTTTTTGTACGCATGTCTTCCCTCCAACAGTCCTTGTTTGTTATTTTGAAAAACTGACGGTAAAGGCATATTACCGGCAACAGGAACATTGTACCTGTCACCAGTGTCAATCCATAAAGCATTATACAAAACGAAGTGCAACAGAAGTGCAACACGGAATAGGCAGATTTGCCCTGATTTGTTTCAAAAAAAATTAAAAATATATTAAAAATTATAAATTTTTACTGTCTGTCGTTCTCTACGAATAATCAAATCCACCTTTATCACCTCACACGCACTATATTGCACGCGTGCAAGTTTGTCAATTGTCAAAATAGCACGCGTGCAAGTTTGTGCAAGTTTGATTCGTTTGCAGATCTCCTCAGCAGTAACTCATAATACGGATAAGTGCCAAATAAATGCCATTACTCTCAATCAAAGCAAAAAAGAAGCCTCAAGCAATATAAGAAAAAAACAAGGAGCCGTTGATTTCCAACGGCTCCAAGCTGTGGAGCATAGCGGATTCGAACCGCTGACCCCCACACTGCCAGTGTGGTGCGCTACCAGCTGCGCTAATGCCCCGCGAACAGGGGATAATATATCACAACTTTAGTCCTTTGTAAAGGACTTTTTTAATTTTTTTCCTGCGGCCTGTGATCCGCGGATTCTCCGGATCGCCTTTTTTCTTTCCGGAAACTTAACATGGTTCCGTGATAAGATTCATGCACAGACTGTTTTATCTGGCTTTATCGTCTGAAATTCAAACAGGAGAGTGGTTCATTTGTCCGAAAATGCAGTTCCCTCTTTCTTCCGCAGGCTGGAAAAGCTCAGGCCTCTCTATGACTGGACAGATAAGATCCTGATGTCTGATTCCATGTCATTTCGCGCTTGTAAACCCGTCCGTCTATGCTACAATAGATGCAACGAGCGAAAAGGAGCGTGATCCCCATGACCCTGGAGAAAGCGATTGAAAAACTGAATCAGCTGGAGCGAGCTGCCTATGCCCTGAAGCACGCGCAGGATATTCTCTACGTGGACGGAGATACCGTGGCGCCCAGGCAGTCCTGGAAGGCCAGAGGCGAGGCGCTTGGCTATCTGAGCGAGCTGGAATATCAGCTGATGGTCAGCCCGGAAACCGGCGACGTGCTCTCCGAAATCACCTCCCGCCCGGGCGAAGTGGATGAAATCACGCTTCGCCGGGCCGAGGTGCTGAAGGAAGCCTATGATGATATGCATGTCCTCCCGCAGGAGGAATACACCGCCTACGCGCAGCTGACCAATGAAGCCAGCGCGGTCTGGCATGAAGCCAAGGTGCGGAGCGACTTTGCCAGCTTCGCTCCCTATCTGGAGCGCATCATCGCCGCCCGCAGGCGCTATGCCGCCCTTCGGAACCCGGAGCTGCCCGCCTATGACGTGCTGCTGAATCTGTATGAAAAGGGAGCCTGCATGGCGGACCTGGATCCCTTCTTCCGCACGCTCCGGGAGGAGCTGTCTCCCCTGATCGCGGAGGTAGCCGCCCATCCCCTGCCCACCCCCGGGTTCATGAAGAAAACCTACCCCATTGCGCAGCAGCGGGACTTTTCCGATCGGCTCATGCTGCTTCAGGGCATCGATCCGGAGCGCTGCAGCATCGGGGAAACCGAACATCCCTTCACCGGCGGACCCAATAAATGGGATGTGCGCATCACCACCCATTATCACGAGGAGGATGTCACCCTCAGCCTCTTCAGCGTCATCCATGAAGGCGGCCATGCCCTCTATGAGCTGGGCATCCGGGACGATCTGGCGCTGACCTGTCTGGGCGGCGGCAGCACCATGGGCATCCACGAGAGCCAGAGCCGTTTTTATGAAAACATCCTCGGCCGGAGCCGGGCCTACTGCACGCCGCTGCTGAAGATCCTGAAGGAATCCTTCCCGGCGCAGATGGAGGGCGTCACGGAGGAGGAGCTGTACCGGGGCATCAACCTGTCCCATCCTTCCCTGATCCGCACGGAGGCGGACGAGCTGACCTATCCCCTGCATGTCATGATTCGCTATGAGCTGGAAAAAGCGCTGGTGGCCGGTGATCTCTCCGTTCAGGAGCTGCCCGGCGCCTGGAACGAGGCCTACCGGAAATATCTGGGCGTCGAGGTGCCGGATGATCGCCGTGGCGTGCTGCAGGACAGCCACTGGTCCACCGGATATCTCGGCTATTTCCCCAGCTACGCCCTGGGCAGCGCCTACGGCGTGCAGATGCTCCATCAGATGCAGGCGTCCTTCGATGTCTGGGCGACCGTCGCGCAGGGGAATCTGAAGCCCATCACCGACTGGCTCGGACAGAAAATTCACCAGTATGGAAAGCTGAAGCTTCCCAGGGACCTCCTGCTGAACGCCATGGGCGGTCCCCTGGATGCCAGGGAATACACCGGATACCTTCAGAAGAAGTACCGGGAGCTGTATCAGCTCTGACGCTTCTCCACAGCAAAGCCCCCTTCTCACTCAGCGGAGAAGGGGGCTTTACATATCCGGAGGTCCTGCTTTCGTTTCAGAAAAGAGGATTAAAAGTTTTTCGTCAGATCGTACCGCTCGTAGAACTCCCTGCGGTAGTCCAGGAACCGGTCCTCCGCGATGGCCTCCCGGATTTCCTCCATCATATGGATCAGGAAGCGCAGGTTGTGGATCGATGCCAGACGGCCGCCGGTAATTTCCTTCGCGTTAAACAGATGCCGGATATATGCGCGGGAGAAGTTCCGGCAGGCATAGCAGTCGCAGGCCTCGTCCAGCGGACCGAAGTCATGGGCAAACCGCCCGTTTTTCACCACCACGCGGCCCCTGCTGGTCAGCACGGTGCCGTTGCGCGCGATCCGGGTCGCCAGCACGCAGTCGAACATATCCACGCCCCGGAGGATGCCCTCAATAAAGCAGTCCGGCGTGCCCACGCCCATCAGATAGCGCGGCTTTTCCTCCGGCATGTAGGGCATCAGCTCGTCGAGCATTTCATACATGACCGGCTTCGGCTCGCCCACGCTGAGGCCGCCGATCCCGTAGCCGATGAAATCCATATCCCGCAGGGCCTTTGCGCTTTCCACCCGGAGATCCTTGTAAAACGCCCCCTGCACGATGCCGAACAGCGCCTGATCCTCCCGGGTATGATGGGCCTTGCAGCGCTCCGCCCATCTGTGGGTTCTTTCCATATTGACCTTGGCGGTTTCCCAGTCGCAGGGAAAGGGTGAGCAGACGTCAAAGGCCATGGCGATATCCGACCCCAGCGCCTGCTGAATGTCCATGGATTCCTCAGGGCCGATGAACTGCCTGGATCCATCCAGATGGCTGCGGAAGGTCACGCCCTGCTCCTCGATCTTCCGAATCCCCGCCAGGGAGAACACCTGGAATCCTCCGCTGTCCGTCAGGATGGGCTTGTCCCAGCCCATAAAGCGGTGAAGCCCCCCGGCCTCCCGCACCAGCTCCTCCCCGGGGCGGAGATGAAGATGATAGGTATTCGAAAGAAGGATCTTCGTTCCGATTTCCTCCATCTCCCGCGGGGTCATCGCCTTGACGCAGGCGGCCGTGCCGACGGGCATATAGATGGGGGTCGGAATATCTCCGTGCGGCGTGTGCAGCACGCCCAGACGGGCGCCGGACTGGCGGCAGATATGGGTTACTTCATAGCTGAATGGCTGATTCACGGAATCCTCCTTCGTCTTTCTGAGCGTCGTCCTCCCCCTCCCGGGGCGTTTCCGCCTCCGCTCCTCCGGTCACGCGCACCAGGGAACGGCGGGCGGAGCCAAATCTTTCAAGCCGTTCCGCCACCTCGTCCGTCATCTGGATCTGAGGCGGCCTGCGGGGCGGATCCGTGTCCTCCGGAACCGTCAGCAGATCCGCGTAAAGGTTCCAGATGCCTCCCTCCGGCATGGCGTGGAAGGTCATGATTTCATGCGTGGTCGGATGCTCCAGCCGCAGCCGGTATCCCCACAGCGCAATCTGCTGCCCCGGAATACCCGGGCCGTACCGGTTATCCCCCCACAGGGGCGCGCCGATGTTGCTCATCTGCACCCGGATCTGATGCCTTCTTCCCGTTTCCAGGCGGATGGCGCACAGCGCCGTGCCCTCCCGCCGGTCGATGCACCGTCCATGAAGGATGGCAAGCTTCGCGCCCTTCTCGTCCGCTTCGCAGACCACGACCCGGTTTTTCAGCTCATCCTTGATCAGATAATCCGTCAGGGTAAACTCATCCTGCACCTTGCCCGTCACCACGCACAGATATTCCCGGCCCATGTCATGCTCCCGCATCTGCGCCGCCAGGCGGGAGGCCGCCTTGCTGGTCCGCGCGAAAACCATGATGCCGCCCACCGGCCGGTCCAGCCGGTGGACCAGACCGAGATATACGTTGCCGGGCTTGTGATACCGCTCCCGGATATATTCCTTCAGGAGCGTGAGGATGTCCGCGTCTCCCGTCTGATCCGCCTGGGAAAGCATGTTCGGCGGCTTCACCGCCACGATCAGATGATTATCCTCATAGAGAATGTCAGGCACGCTGCCACCTCCCGCTGGCGCCGCAGGGCAGCACGCCGCCCGTCGTCACGGGCAGGCACAGCTCCTGGCTGTCCACCCGGCCCCCGTGGCGCCGTACGACACATTTCTCCAGCATATTGCTCAGCACGCTGGCCTGGAAGCCGGTGGTATAGCTGTTGATCAGGAAAAACAGCGGATCCTCCGACAGCGCCTGCGCGCTGGTCTCCACCAGGCCGAACAGCTCGTTTTCCAGCTTCCAGACTTCCCCGGACGGGCCCCTGCCGTAGCTGGGCGGATCCATCAGGATGCCGTCGTACCGGTTCCCCCGTCGTATTTCCCGCTGCACAAAGCGCAGCGCGTCCTCCACGATCCAGCGGCAGGAGGTTTCCGGAATCCCGCTGAGCTCGCGGTTTTCCTTCGCCCAGAGGACCATTCCCTTCGCCGCGTCCACATGGGTCACATGCGCCCCTGCCGCGGCGCAGGCCAGCGTGGCCGCGCCCGTATAGCCGAACAGATTCAGAATCTTCAGATCCTTCCTGCCCGATTCGGTGATCAGCCCGCGCATCCAGTCCCAGTTGGCGGCATGCTCCGGAAACAGTCCCGTGTGCTTAAAGCCCGTGGGACGGACATAGAAGCGCAGATCTCCGTAGGCGACGGTCCACCGGTCCGGCAGCTTTTTCAGAAACTCCCACTGTCCGCCGCCCCGGTCGCTCCGGTGGTAATGTGCCTGCGCCGTGCGCCAGAGGTTCTCCTCCGCCCGCGGCCAGATGGTCTGGGGGTCCGGCCTGCGCAGCACAATCTCGCCCCAGCGCTCCAGCTTTTCCCCGTCACCGGTGTCCAGCACTTCATAATCCTGCCAGCGATCCGCTAAAAACATGTCTTCTCCTTCATCCGTGTCGTCCCTCTGCTCAGGTCTGCTCCGTCGTTTCCTCGCCCAGCATATCCGCATGCAGCCTGATCAGCGCCTCCACAACCTCCTGGCAGTACAGCCGGTCCAGCCCCGCCAGCGCGGGATCCGTCTCCACATATTCCCGCAGCGCCTGCCGGTCTCCGGCCGCCGCCTCAGCCGCCAGCCGGTTCGCCTCGTCGATTTCCCGCATGGCCTCCGCCAGCGAGGCGGGCAGAAGCGTTCCGTGCGGTGTCTCACGGCCATCCCTCAGGGTCAGATCCGCCTCGATCACCGCCTCCTCCGGCAGCTGCGGCAGCTCGCCCCGGTTTTTCCGGACCACCGCGGGCAGCGTCGCGCTTTCCCGCCGCAGCACCGCCAGCGCCAGCTGTACCGGCCGCGCCGCGGGCGCCTTGCTCAGCAGCAGGAGCTGAGCCATGGCCCCCTCCCGCGCGTCGGCGCCCTGCTCCGCCACCGTGTTCATGTACAGGATGCGCTCCTTCCGCCGCTCGACGCTCTCACCGAAGCTGGGGCGCTCCGCCGGAATGTAGTCCGGCTGGGCCGGCAGAAACTCGGCGTGCGCAGTCGCATCGCCCACCGGCACCGCGTCCCACCAGTTCAGCCAGCGCCGGCTGAGGTTTCCCAGCTCTCCCTCCCGGACCGCCCGGCGCAGCCGGGGCATCTGATCCTGTCCGTCCTCCTTCAGCGAAAGCAGGAACGCGAAGCCCGGAAGCCCCGCGATGACAGCTTCTTCCTTCTTTCCGTCCGTCTTCAGCAGCTTTCGGATGGCCTCCAGGCCGATGGGCCCCCGCAGGGGGGAATCTCCCAGGCCATAGCAGCGAAAGCCGCGGCGCACAAACAGTTCCGTTGTTCTCGCCACCGGCTGCCCCAGATTGATCACCAGGGCCTCCGGGCAGCTTTCCGCCATCTCGTCGCAGAGGCGAAAAACAGCCGTCCCCGCCCGCAGCGCGTGCATCAGGCCGCCAATGCCGCCGTTCACCCGCGCCTGATCCGTCAGGCCGGAATCGCCTTCCTCCTCCCGGTCGCTGCCCAGCGCGCTGCGATCCATGGCAAAGCGGCTGGCCGCCTGCGGGTCTCCCGCGTACAGAACGCAGTCCGCTCCCCGCAGGATCGCCTTCCGGTCCGCGTTCACGTTCATCCGGCCGCCCTGTCCGGCCTTTTGCAAAATGGCTTCGCCGTATCGGCGCAGCAGATCCGACATGGCCGGGTTGCTTTCCTCCACCGCGATCTCCGCGTCCCTTTCCTTCCCGGCAAAAAGGAGATCGGTTAAAAGGGCGGGCAGGAGCATCGGAATGTCCTGCCCGATCATTGCGATTTTCAATGAATTATACCTTCCGAATGGCCAGCGTGGCCTTTCTGTCGTTGATGTCCCAGTCCTTCTCCGCGTCCGCGTTCTCCAGTTTGCCGCGGGTCAGGGTTTCGGCCAGCGTCGTCCGCTGAATCATCTCCTGATACCGGTTCAGCGCGGCGGCCAGGGTCTCGTCCGCTTCAAAGCCGACCTGGATGCGGTCCGTCACCTCGTAACCCGTATCCTTCCGCATGGTCTGCAGCTTGGAAATCACCTCGCGGGCATAGCCCTCTGCCAGCAGGTCCTCGTTCAGGTTCGTGTCCAGCACCACCGTCACGCCCCGGTCCTCCAGTGCCGTGAAGCCCGGCTTCTGTGCCGGCTCCGTCAGCACGTCCTCCCGGGCCAGGGTCACCTGCGTTCCCTCCAGCTCGAAGGAAACCGTTTCGCCCCGGTTAAAGGCGTCCACGACGTCGTTTCCGTCCATCGTCGCCAGATGCTGGCCGATCTTCCCCAGCAGCTTGCCGTACTTCGGTCCCAGGGTCCGCATCTGGGGCTTGAGCCGGTAGGTTGTGAAGGCCCGCGCGTCGTCCGTAAAGATCACTTCCCGGACATTCAGCTCATCCTCGCACAGCTCCTGATAGGCCGCGTCAAAGGAAGCGCCCTTGACATACAGCCGCTGCAGGGGCTGACGCACCTTCAGGTTGGCCGCGTTCCGGCAGGCACGTCCCAGCTGGACGACCTCCAGCAGCGCCTCCATCTGCCGCTCCATATCCGCGTCCACCGCCGCGCTGTCGCTGACGGGGAAATCGCAAAGATGCACGCTTTCCGGTGCGCCGGGCACATTGTTGACCACCAGGTTCTGATAAATGTCCTCCGCCAGGAAGGGAATGAACGGCGCAGATACCTTGCTCAGCGTCACGAGCACATGATACAGCGTCGCGAAGGCGGCTTCCTTGTCTCCCGCCATGCCCTTGCCCCAGAACCGTTCCCGGCCCCGGCGCACGTACCAGTTGCTCAGCTCGTCCACGAAGGCCGCCAGCGCGTTGGCGCTCTCCGTGATTTTGTACTGCGCCAGCCCCTCGTCCACCTCGGCAATCAGGGTGTTCAGCTTGCTGAGAATCCAGCGGTCCATCAGGGACAGCTCCACCTTTTCCAGCGGATGCGCCACGGGATCAAAGCCGTCAATCTGGGCATACATGGCGAAGAACGCATAGGTGTTCTGCAGCGTAGCCAGGAACTTCCGCTGGCCCTCCTGCACCGCCTCCTCGGAGAAGCGGGAAGGCAGCCACGGCGCCGAGGTCGTGTAGAAGTACCAGCGCAGCGCGTCCGCTCCGAACTTGTCCAGCATCTCAAAGGGATCCACGACGTTGCCCAGATGCTTGCTCATCTTCCGCCCTTCCGCATCCTGCACGTGGCCCAGCACAACGCAGTTTTTAAACGGCGCCTGGTCAAAGAGCAGGGTGGAAATGGCCTCCAGGGTGTAGAACCAGCCGCGGGTCTGGTCGATGGCTTCGGAAATGAAGTCCGCCGGGAAGCGGCTCTCGAACTGCTCCCGGTTTTCAAAGGGATAGTGCCACTGTGCAAAGGGCATGGAGCCTGAATCGTACCAGCAGTCGATCACTTCCTTGACCCGGTGCATCTCCTTGCCGCATTCGGGGCAGCGGATCGTCACCGCGTCGATGAAGGGACGGTGAAGCTCGATATCCGGTCCCGGATCCTGAATGGCCATCTCCCGCAGCTCGGCGATGGAGCCGATCACATGCAGGTGGCCTTCCTCGCAGCGCCAGACCGGCAGGGGGGTGCCCCAGTAGCGCTCACGGCTCAGTCCCCAGTCGATGACGTTCTCCAGGAAGTTGCCCATGCGGCCTTCCTTGATGTTTTCAGGCATCCAGTTCACGGTCCGGTTGTTCCGCACCAGGCTGTCCCGCACAGCGGTCATCCGGATAAACCACGTCGGCCGTGCGTAATACAGCAGCGGCGTGTCGCAGCGCCAGCAGAAGGGATAGTCATGGGCAAAGGGCACCGCCGCGAACAGCAGTCCCCGTTCCTTCAGATCCTTGAGAATCATGGGATCCGCATCCTTCACGAAGGTTCCGGCCCACGCCGTGCCCTCCACAAAGCGGCCCTGGGTATCCACCAGGTTGACAAACGGCAGCCCGTTCTCCCGGCAGACCCGGTTGTCGTCCTCGCCGTAGGCCGGCGCAATATGCACGATGCCCGTGCCATCCTCCATGGTCACGTAGTTGTCAGATACCACGTACCAGGCCTTGCGATCGGGCTCCTGGAACCGATACAGCGGCTCGTATTCCATTCCGCGGAGCTCCTCCCCGGGGAATTCTGCCGTGATGGTCGCCTGCTGCCCTTCGAACACCTTTTCCACCAGGGCCTTGGCCATGATGTACTCTTCCTCGCCGACGGTAAAGCGGCAATAGGTATCCCGCGGATTCACGCACAGCGCCAGGTTGCTGGGCAGCGTCCAGGGCGTCGTGGTCCAGGCCAGGAGATAAACATTCTTTTCGTTCTTGACCGGGAAGCGGACAAAGGCGGAGGTTTCCTTCACGTTCTTGTAGCCCTGCGCCACCTCATGGCTGGACAGAGCCGTTCCGCAGCGCGGGCAGTACGGAACGATTTTGTGTCCCTCATACAGCAGGCCCTTTTCCCAGATCTTCTTCAGGCTCCACCATTCGCTCTCGATGTAATTGTTTTCATAGGTGATGTAGGGATGCTCCATGTCGACCCAGAAGCCAACCTGCTCCGACATTTTTTCCCACTCGTGCAGATACTTCCAGACGCTCTTCTTGCACTCTCCGATGAAGGGCTCAATCCCGTACTGCTCGATCTGCGGCTTGCCGTCCAGCCCCAGCGCCTTCTCAACCTCCAGCTCCACCGGCAGGCCATGCGTATCCCATCCGGCCTTGCGCAGCACGCTCTGACCCTTCATCGTGTGATACCGGGGAATCAGATCCTTGATGACGCGGGTCTCGATGTGCCCGATATGCGGCTTGCCGTTGGCGGTAGGCGGCCCGTCAAAGAAGGTGTAGGCCTCCTGTCCGTCCCGCAGATGGTAGAACTTGTGCAGAATATCCTTTTCCTTCCACAGCTCCGCCGTCTTCCGCTCCCGGGATACAAAATTCATATCTGTCGCGACTTTGTTATACATCTTCCGTTTCCTCCTCAATAGCTTCCCGCCATCTGCCTGAGCTCCGTTGCCTCACACAGCGTACCTTCCGCGTAGCGCTTCTCCGCCTCTGCCATGATCTTCTCCGTAGCGCTGACGCCACACCGGCTGGCGCCAACCGCCCGGGCGGACAGCACCGTGTCCAGATCCCGGATCCCGCCGGATCCCTTGACCCTCACCTTATCGGAAACATGGGCCCGCATCAGCTTCAGATCCTCAATCGTGCAGCCCGCGGAGCCGTAGCCCGTGCTGGTCTTGACGAAATCCGCTCCCGCGCGCTCGCTGATCTCGCAGGCCAGAATCTTTTCCTCCTCCGTCAGGTAGCAGGTTTCCAGAATCACCTTCAGGATCGCTCCGGCCCGGTGCGCCGTTTCGGCAATCTGACGGATTTCCTCCTCCACATAGGCCACATCGCCGTGCTTGAGCTTGCCGATGTTCAGCACCATGTCCAGCTCCTGGCAGCCTTCCCGGAGAGCCAGCTCCGCCTCCGCCACCTTGATTGCCGTCTCATGCGCGCCGTGAGGAAAGCCGATCACCGTGCACACCTTGACAGCGCTGCCCTTCAGCATCTCTGCCAGAATCGGCACATCGCACGGCCTTGCGCAGACGCTTGCAGTCTGATATTTCAGCGCAACCTCGCATCC
>ODAJ012190528.1_pt1 | contig 10595 bp, 16 predicted proteins | sample 1539241 | NCBI WGS metagenome assembly ODAJ01 (sample SAMN02144231, study PRJEB22623) | gut metagenome | biome: sheep rumen | host: Ovis aries | place: New Zealand
GGGGCTTCTGCGGAAATGATAGCACAGGCGGAGGGGAATTGTAAACGCGAAGGGCGGCGGAGGGACGGACGGAGGCTGCGGCAGATCGGGAGGTGTTGCGCCTCCGCCAGAGGACACAGGAGACGCGGCAGCGGGCGGAGGTATATTTTCCATGCGGGAGGCCAGAGGCGACACGGAGTGCCACAGGGACGGCGGAGGCGCTTTCTTTTCCTCTTGCTATCTACAGCAGGAGCAGGAGCAACGGGGGCGTTGTGTATCATGGTGGGCTATTTTCCTCCGCCACAGAGAGCAACAGCGCAGGACACGGGTAGCCAAAACACAAGCGGCAGCGCCTCCGCCTCTGTCAGTTCCTCCGCCATGGGCGGCAATGGTACACGGCAAAAGGTACTGTAGAGGGATAGGGGGAGCCTCTGCGGGCGCTGCGAGCGCATGGGCAGGGTGAATTTTACGGGGGTTTTATGCGTTTCCTTCCGCATAGAGGCGGAGGAACAGAGGCGGAGGCCGGGGCAGATCGGGAGGCCGGGGCGCGGATCTGAGGGGGAGATTTTCTACATAGTTCGGGCGGAGCTGCGGGCATATCCTCCGTCAGAGGCCGCGGAGCGGCGGCGGAGGCCGCAAGAGCAGAGCGGGCGGAGGGATAGGAAAAAAATCTATTGATAATATAACGGACGGAGAAAAGCGAAAACACGGGCTTGATTTTTCTCAATATTCATTGATAATATAACGGACGGAAGGGAAGGGAGCCTCCCGACGGGGAAAACCGTCAGGTTTCCAATGAGGGGATAGCAACGGCGGCGGGGGCGCGGATCGGAGGCGGCGGAGTTGGATAACGTACTTTCTGCATGGCTGGCGGAGCGATTTCCAGAGGTTACGGCACGGGAATTTTATCGTTATATCTTTCCTGCGGGGGAGTTGGATACAAAAGGGGCAAAGACCGAGGGGAAATATACGGGGATTATTTGCAGGATTGCCACAGATAAAAAGCATTGGGATGAGAAGAAACACAGGTACAAGACAAAGGTTTATAGATACACATTGACGGATGAGCTGGACGCAATAGACGAGGCCACAGCCTCCAATGATTTCTGTATCTGTAGGCCGCTATCATACGCGGGGAGAAGGGCAACGGCAGAACACGCACGGTTTCTGTATGCTATCGCTGTGGATGTTGACAAGCTGCGGTTCGGGGACATGGGGGAGCCTTACGGGCTTATCAATCTATGGACGCGGCATATTGAGAAGGTAAAGCGGATACCAAAGCCCACGTTTATAGTCAGCAGCGGCACAGGGCTACACTTGTACTATGTCATGGAAAAGCCTATAGCCTTATTCAAAGATGCGGCTTTTGAGTTGCAGGAGTATAAACGGGAGCTTACGCGGATTATATGGCATGATACCATAGTTGATATAAAGAGTGTGCTTGAGATACAGCAGGAGGGGATATATCAAGGTTTCCGCATGCCGGGGACGGTAACAAAGAACGGGGACAGGGCGCGGGCTTTCCAGACGGGGAAGCGGGTAACAATGGAATATCTGAACGGGTTTGTTGACGGGCTTTATAAAGCACGGAAAGCAGCGGAGAGACAGGGACGGAAGAAAAGCCGCCTCAAATTATCAGAGGCCGCGGAGAAATATCCAGAGTGGTATGAGCGGAGGATAGAGCGGAAGGAGCCGCGGGGGGCATGGCCTGTCAATCGACGGCTTTATGATTGGTGGAAAAGGAAAATCATAGATGGCGCGACAGTTGGACACAGGTATTATTGCTGTATGATGCTGGCGGTATATGCGCGGAAGTGTGGACAATATGACGCGAAACATAACCCTAATCCTGTAACGCAGGAGGAATTAGAGGCGGATTGTCTCGGGCTATTGGATCACATGGAGGGCTTGACGAATGACGAAAAAAACCATTTCGGATTAGACGATATACAGGACGCATTAGAAGCCTATGAGGATAAATGGGTAACTTATCCGCGGGCGTCTATTGAGTATAGGACAGGGATAACGATACCAGCGAACAAGCGGAACGGAAGAACACAGGCGGAACATATCAAACTTATGAATTACATACGGGACGAATTGAACGGTAATAAAGATTGGCACGGCAGAAAGTCAAAGCTTGATATTGTGCAAGAGTGGCGGCTATTGCATCCAGAGGGAACAATAGCAGAATGTATAGAGCAAACGGGAGTTAGTCAAGCCACAGTATACAGACATTGGAAAGCGGCAGCGGAAGCGCTGGAGACAATAGAAACACCAGAACAGGCGGAGGAACGGGAGCGGAGAGAAAAGCTTGAGGCCACAGGGCGCGAGGTTCGGCGGCTTTCCCGTCAGTTACGGGAAAATCTGGCGGAGGGTGAGGCCGCTTTAGCGAGAATGGCAGATATATTGGAGGCCATGCCAGACGGCAAGGCAAAAGAAGAATACAGGGAGGAATACACGGCAGCGGCGGAGGAAGCTGAGGCGCTGCGGGCGCTTATAAATGGTGAATGAAAAGTCGCTTGTAAAAGTGAATGAAATAAAATATAATGGGTTTGCGCCTCTGTACCATACGGAACACCACACGGAGGGACGGGGCGGCTTGTGTGAGGCTGGAACACCACACGGCAGCACACAAAAAAAGGGAGCGCACACAGTACACCACTACTGTATGCGCCACGATACAGGCCGCAAGATAAGGGTTACGGTCTATAGCGCTTTCCCCACGGAGGATTATAGCCACACGAGCGGGGAAGGTCAACAAAAGAAGTTGTAGCCAGCACATAACGCGGTCTGTATACGGGCGGCGCTATGTGCTTTTTTAGTTGCTGCGGCAGAGATAAGGAGGCCGGGGACATGGACAGAGGAACATAGGCGGGCGCGGATCAGGGCGGAGGGGCGCATATCCTCCGCCAGCAGGATAGAAAAGCGCATACGTTTGCGCTTATGAAGCACGGAAAACGGAGGCGGAGTAAGTGAAAAGAAAGAAGGATGACATGGAAGAGCTTTATACAAGTTGGCTTGCTGTGTGGGTTTTGCTGGATTGTATGCAGCGGGAATTTTATTGCGAACATGTCAAACAACCAACGGCGGAGCAGGTGGAGCAGATGGGGCAGCGGGCGCAGGAAATGCGGGAGCATTTAGAACAGTGTAGAAGTGGCGGCTTTCTGCGGCTGGAGGATATAGACAAGGGCGGAGGATATGCAGCTATTATTAGCGGATTATCTACGATTGCGGAGAGGATCAGCAGCGGCGGAGGAAATACGGCAGATGAATGGTGGGAACTTGAAGGGCAAATACTTAGAATAAAGGTTCATGCATGGGCGCAGAAAGAGCGGGCGCTTGACTTGATGCGGGAAGCGGCGCGGGCGCAGAGATAAAGAAAGGGGAAAAAAGCAATGTTATTTGAAGAGGCACGGAAACAACAAGCGGAGAGCCCGGAAGGGAGGCACGGAGGCATGAACATGGCGGAAATTAAGGCATTGATACAGGAGTTAACGGCGGAGGAAGAACGGTTATTATATGCTTTCCTGCTGGCATTGAAGCAGGACACGGAAGGGCTGGAGGCTTTGGAGACAGCACGGGCCGCGGGAGACATGGAGCGAGTGAAAGCAGTAAGTGAACAGGTTATAGCACGGGCGAAGGGATTCACCAAAACTTACTGAAAACGCTACAAAGGAAATTGAAAAGCGGGAGCTGCATTTCCTCCGCCTCCGCAAGCGGTCGGCGAAAAAGGCGCAAAAGGTTGATTTGCATAGGATTTTCACATAAAATCGTACCAGATACGCGGCGGGGGCGGCGGATGGGCTGCGAATTTCTGACAATAATACAAACAAGGACACGGGAACAGGGAGGGCACAGGCTTGAATACTGTGGAGCCTATAAGGGACAGGCGGAAGCTAACGGAGATATTAGAGGGGCTGGAGAGGGATACCACGCCACACGGGCGGAGGATGTTCCTTTTGTTTGCTACTCTGTATTATACGGGACTGCGGGTTTGTGATGTGGTAAAGCTCCAGAAACGCCATGTAATGGCGGAGGCTATCATAACCGTTGAGCAAAAGACACAGAAACGGCAGCGGATAGAAATAGCGGGAGACTTACGGACAATCTATGACGAGCGCTTGAAGGATTTACAGGACAATGATTATCTTTTCCCGTCACGGAAACACAGGCCAGACGGGACGGACAGGCATATCACAACACGGGACGCGGGTTATGATATGAAAATCATAAAGAAAAGGTTCGGGATAAACTTCCCTTTCGCTTGCCACAGCCTCCGAAAGACGCACGGTTATATGCGGTATAAGTATTACGGGGACAGTCTGGAGGTATTGCGCCAGCATTTCAACCACGCAGACGAGGCCACAACACGGCGGTACATTGGCATTGATGAGGAAGAGAGAAACAAGAACTTGCGGCGGCTGCGGGCTGGAGACTATAGGCCAGCAAAGGCAGAACACACCACACGGCGCAAGGGCAAAGAGGCCGCGGAACTTGAAATAGACAGATTGGACAGGGAGGAAAACGGGCGCAAGTGGGGCGAGAGTAAGAAAGAGGCCGCACGGAGAGCCGCGGAGAAGAAAAAGAGAGAGGCCATTAGAAAGCGCGAAAAGAGCGAATATGACAGGCGGAGGTATCTACAGAAGAAAGCAGAGCGGGAAGCGCAAAAGGGCGGAGCATGAGGGAAGGATTTCCCCACGGTTGCGCTAAAATTTCCTGTTTTTTTGTCGGTTTCCTTTCGCTTGCAGATTGGTCTATTATAGTGGATAGGCGGAGGAACAAAGGCAGGAAACACAAGGCTTTACGCGGCAGCGGCGGAGGGTATGGAACAGGCCGCGGCGCGGAGGCTGTAGCGGAAATTGCAGAAATACGGCATTTCATGCGGCGCTTGTATTGTATTCAAGATAGAGCAGAGAACAAAATGAGCATTTTAGAAATGATTAGGGCGCTACGGAGCGGAGACGCGGCGGAGGTACAGGCAGCGGCGGAGGCAGCGGCGGATGCGCTGGAGGTTATGGAGGAACGTTTAGCCATAATGGGCGAGATATTGACGGCGAAAGAGTGGGAGGCCACAGAGACGGAAGCACGGCGGAAGGTGGAGACAACACGCCTTTAGCGCCTTGCATAGCCTCCAGCAGAGGCAACGGCAGGAGGCGGAGGAACATAAAGAACGGAGAGAAAAGCATGATTAGCAAAGCACAGGTAATAGAGCGGATGCACAGCGGCGGAAAGCTGGAAATAACAACAAGGTATGATAATGTGGAGCTATTCGGGGTTGCGGTCTGCGATACGGTACACGGATCGGAGGGGCGCGAAAAGCTGCGGGCAAAGTTCGGACACGGTATAAAGGCCGTGTTAGAAATGCGCGACTATGGGAAACTGTGGGACGCGGAGGAAGCGCCACAGGAGGAAGCAGAGGCCACAGAGGCCGCGGAGGAAAGCGCGGCGGAAATGCTGGAGGGCAAAGCAGAGACAGAGACGGCGGAGGCTGCGGACTGTCTGCCATGGTATGGGGACACGCCAGAGGAACAGGAGACGCAACGGCAGGAGGCGGAGCGGCTGCGGCGAGAGAGCAAGAGAGCCTATGACAGAGAGAGATACAGGCGGAGGAAAGCCGAACAAACACCAGAGGCTGCGGAGATTGAGAAAAATAACAAGAGGAAATATGATGCGGCGCGGTATTTAGCACGGAAACAACGGGCAGCGGCAGCGCCTCCGCCTCCGCCAGAGGCCGCGGCACAGATCGGAGCAGAGGGGTAAAGCCTCCGCCAGAGGCTACAGGAGGCCACAGGGGCGCACACAGGCCGCGGGGGCTATCTTTCCCCACATCCTCCGCCAGAGGCCACACAGAGAGCCACAGGCGCGGCAGGGCGGCTATCCTTCCCTCTTGTTCTCTATTGCTGGAGCAGGAGCAGCGGGCGGAAAAGATACAGGCAAGGGCTATTTTCCTCCGCCACAGAGAGCAACAGCACAGGACACGGGCAACAAAACACAAGCGGCAGCGCCTCCGCCTCCGGAGAGGGACACAACAGGCTGCAGGAGCGCGGGGAAGCTGCGGTGGTTATGTTCCTCCGCCGGAGGCCGCAGGAGGCCGGAGAGGCCGGGGGAAGCGCTGCGGGCGGAGGATTTACCACGGGAGGCGGAGAAGACGGCGCAGGAGGCCGCAGAGGCCGGGGAAGCGCTGGGGGACGGAAGCTGTGTCATGGCGCGGGGACACGCCAGCAGATCGGGAGCAGCGGCGGCAGCGCCTCCGCCTCCGCATGCTCTTTCCGTTGGCGGGGATGGGGGCAAAAAGGTACTGTGATAAGCGTGGGGCTTGTGTGCGGGCACGGTGAGCCCACGGGTAGGCAAATTTTTATATCAAAAAAAATCATTTCCTTCCCATGAGGGCAAAAGCCAGGAACGCAGGGAGGACGGAACGGGAGGCGCGGAAGTTGAAAACGCTGGAGCAGATCGCGGAGGCGGCAGGAGTAACAAAGGCGGCTATCTATAAACGTTTCCAGAGTTACGGGCTATCTTTCAACCAAATAAAAGCCGAAAAGCAAGGCCGCGTAAAGGTTTACGGGGATAATGTGTTCCGCTTAATTATACTTATGTTTCAACCAGAAGCGGAAAATGGAAAAGTTGAAAGTTTGGTTGAAAACAAGGTTACAGAACAAGAGGCACAAATACAGGAATTGCAAGGGCTTGCGGCGAATTTAGAGGTTGAAACAAAGGCCGCTAATGAGTTGAAAGTTAGAGCGGAAGCGCGGGCGGCTGCGGCGGAGGAAAAAGCGGCGGCGGAGGCCGCAAGAGCAGAGCGGGCGGAGGCGCAGATAGAGGTACTTTTACAGCAGGTGGACAAGCTAACGGACGCGATACGGGCGGCGGAAGCGGTACAGGCGGCACAACTCGCCAGACTTCCCGCGCCTCCGCCAGAGAGGGAAAAAGGAGGCTTTTTCGGGCGGCTGCGGAACAGGATAAAGGGAGGTAACAAGGAATGAAGATAAAAGAGACTTACCAGAAAGCGCCTATGTATTGGCCATGGTGGCTATCAGATGAGGAACAAGAGCGGATCATAAAGGCCGCGGAGGCCGGAGAGGATGCGCGGAGGGACACGGTTATTATTGCGGGTATGCTGTATTTAGGATTGACGGCGAAAGAGGCCGCGGCTATTCGCTATTGTACGGCAAACGGGGACGCGATAGAGAGAAAGGGCGGCGCGGCTTTTCTCCATATCCCAAACGCATATAGGCGCATAATTTACAGCGCTATGGGTGAGCTTGATACTATACCACTAACGGACAGGCTTATCACTTGCACACAGAAAGACGCGGAAGCAGCGGCGGAGGCGGTACTTTCCCGCGCTGGAATAGCGGCGGAGGTTGGATTGCTGCGGCTGCGGAGGACGGCGGCACGGTTGCATTATGTCAACGGTTGGACATGGGAGGGGGATATACTGAAATGGTTTTCTGATATTGAATACATACCAGAGGAACACAAAGTATTATATTACAGGGAAAAGACAGACGCGGAGGAAGCGGAAGAAATGGCGGCAGCATTGAACGGGTTATATGATGATTGAGGCGGCGGGTTTTCATCCGCTTTGTGCCTCCGCCTCCGCCAGAAAAGGCCGGGGGCGGGGGTAGCGTATTACGGGAGCAAAATAATTGAAACCGTTTGCGCGGCTATATGCGGCTTTCCTCCAGACGGAGAGCCATTTTTATTTTGAAAGACGGCAGCGGAAAAAATTTTTCTGATTTTCGGACAGAAACAGACACGGGAGCGGCGCGGCGGCTGTATGAGATAAAGAAACAGCGGCGGGAACACGCGGAGGCGCTGGAGGCGCAACAGATACAGATAGAAAATACGGCGGAGGCGGAGATATAGCGCCTTGTTTCAATGCTGGAGAACATAGGAAAGTGAGAGTTTACAATGGCATTTCCCAATTAGAAGATAATAACAATTGGTCAGAGGCCGCGGAGGGACAAAGAAAACCTTTTTGCAACGGTCAATATAGATGCGCTGCGGGCGGCTATGGAGCGGCTAAACGGAAACAGCGGGCTTTTATTGTGGCTGTATCTGGATAAAAACGCGGACGGGTACAGGCTGGAACTATCACAAAAGGCTTGCGAGGCATGGGGCATAAAGCGGGATAGTTATTACAGGGCGGTAAAAGAGCTACAAGAAAAGGGATATTTACAGGAGACGGGCGGAGGCCGTTATATCTTCCATGAGGTAAGCACGGCACAGGAGGCCACAGGAGGCCACAGGGGCGCGGCGGAGGCATGGGCGGAGGATTTACCACAAGACACGGCGGAGGCCACACAGAGAGCCACAGGGACAGGCGGAGGCGCTGGAGGTATGAGGTTCCACCCGCCACGGGCGGCGGGGCTATGTTACGGGAGAAACAGGAACGGGAGGCAAAAGGCAAGACCGGGGGAGGCGCTGCGCCACAGCAAAAAAATTTAGCGCGAAAAAAATTTTTAGATTGGTTTACCTGTAGGAATATAACTTCTATACAAAGTAAGAAAGACAAGTCTTTCTGATGATTGAAGATGAAAGGGGGTATATCTTCCTCTCTCTTATCTCTCTCTTGTTTTCTGTGAGATGCTGCGCGGATCGGGGCAGAGGGGCGGCGCATCCTCCGCCAGAGCGGGCGGCAGCGGCGGTAAAAATGGACAGTCAAAAGTAAAAATTTGACGTTGTGAAAAAAAGTAAAAAAAGTTGTTGACAAACGGGGGGATATCGGTTATATTATGAGTGTAAAAACTGACGATGGTTAAATCTTTACCGGAGAGAGAAAACAGGAGGGCAAGAAAATGTGCAAGGTTTACGGATATGCGAGGATTTCCACGAAGCAGCAGAACATAGAGCGCCAGATTAGAAACATCAAGGGCGCATTTCCGGAGGCCGTTATAGTCAAAGAGGCTTTCACGGGAACAAAGGTAGAAGGGCGCACAGAGTTTATCAAGCTGATGCGGGCGGTAAAGGCCGGAGATACAGTGGTATTTGACAGCATTTCCCGCATGAGCAGAAACGCGGCGGAGGGGATCGGGCTTTATAAGGATTGCTTTGATAAGGGCATCAAGCTCGTTTTCCTCAAAGAAAGGTACATTGACACAGATATTTACGCCAGCAAGCTACAGCAAGCGGACATTAGCACGGGAAAGAGCTACCTTGACGCGGGTTTGAAAGTTATCTTGATGGGATTGGCGGAGGAACAGATAAAGATAGCCTTTGAACAGGCAGAGAAAGAGGTAACAGACTTACACCAGAGGACAAAAGAGGGCATTGAGACAGCGCGGCTAAACGGTAAGCAGATCGGACAGGAGAAGGGGCGCAAGCTCAATGTGAAGAAAGCCGGGGAGGCAAAGCGGGTTATCAGAGAATACAGTAAGACTTTCGGCGGGGATATGAATGATGAGCAGATAATGAGGCTTGCACAGGTTAGTAAACCCACGCTGTACAAGTACAAGAAAGAGATAGCCGCGGAAATGGAAGCGGAACAGGCGGACAAGATGGGGCTTTTGATCGGAGGCACGGCAGCGGGCTACAGGCTGGAGGATTGACACAGGACACGGGAAGCGCGGCGGAGGGCTGCGCTTCCCTTTCTTTTTTTCTCTTGATGGGAGCCAGAGGCCACACAGGAGGCCACAGGCGGCGCGGATCGGGGCGGAGGACATAAAGAAAGCGCGGCAGCGGCGGAGGCCGTTACCACGCTACACAGGGGCGGAGGGGTTTACTTTTTAGCGGCTGCGGCGGGCTTTCCTCCGCCTTGCGCCTCCATTTTATTCACGATAGAGCGCAATGTTTCCGCATTTTGGAGGATTTTATAAGGTTCCTCCGCGGTATCTTTCACGTGGCAGAACTTCCGCGCCTCTGCATTTTCGTACAGGAAAAGGTTTTTCCTTATCATAAACATAAAGGGCTTGTTTGCTGCGTTGCGGGCTTGTTTCATCAGTTCCCAACGGGGGAGATATTCGGGGCAAGTGGTTTTAATGAAGGAAATAACGCCTTTCTCTGTCCATTGCTGTGTAACAGTATTCTTTTCTACCTTCTCTTGCGGCGCTTCCACAGGCACAAAGCCATTATAACAGCCCAAATTCATAGCGGCATGGAAAGCCACATTGACGGGGCTACCTTCCACAAAGAGGGCTTGATAGTTCTTGTGGGAGAATATAAAGGTTTTGTTTTTGAGGTCAATTTCAAAGAGGGACGGCGCGGCTTTTGACATGGGAAACACATCCTTTCTTTTGTTCGGTTCTGGGGCTTCTGCGGAAATGATAGCACAGGCGGAGGGGAATTGTAAACGCGAAGGGCGGCGGAGGGACGGACGGAGGCTGCGGCAGATCGGGAGGTGTTGCGCCTCCGCCAGAGGACACAGGAGACGCGGCAGCGGGCGGAGGTATATTTTCCATGCGGGAGGCCAGAGGCGACACGGAGTGCCACAGGGACGGCGGAGGCGCTTTCTTTTCCTCTTGCTATCTACAGCAGGAGCAGGAGCAACGGGGGCGTTGTGTATCATGGTGGGCTATTTTCCTCCGCCACAGAGAGCAACAGCGCAGGACACGGGTAGCCAAAACACAAGCGGCAGCGCCTCCGCCTCTGTCAGTTCCTCCGCCATGGGCGGC
>ODAJ012182005.1_pt1 | contig 10592 bp, 10 predicted proteins | sample 1539241 | NCBI WGS metagenome assembly ODAJ01 (sample SAMN02144231, study PRJEB22623) | gut metagenome | biome: sheep rumen | host: Ovis aries | place: New Zealand
ATCCTGGCAGCCGAGGCGGCCGGAGCAGATGAGATCATTGCCGCAGGCCTTGTCAATGCGGAAGCTGCGGCAAGGTATATCCTTACCGGGAATCCGCGTTCCCTTTCACTGGTCGCTTTGGGAAAGGGAGGGCTGGAGAATGCTAAGGAGGATACACTGTGTGCGAAATATATTCAATCACTTTTGACCGGAGAGTCAATCGTGGGGGAAGACGCACTGCCCAAAATTTTCCGCACCAGGCTCTTTACATCGGATCAGATTCAGCTGGTCGCAGATGCGCTGCTGACTGACGACGGAAAAGAGTTCTTTAATCCTGACCCGGAATGGCAGGAGGTTTATCCCCGGGAAGACTTCTTCCTGTGCACTGCCTGCGACCTCTTTGATTTCATCATTCGTATCAGGCGGGATGAGCAGGGGATTCTCTATGCAGAGCCTTTTTGATTAGAAGTGCGGTCCCGGAGTTAACGGCTCCGGGGCCGTTTTACTCTTTATGATGCAAGACCGCAGGCGGGTCCAGCATCCGGCGGACAGTGTCTGTGCAGGGAGTGATTGTGCATTCACAGCGGTGTTTTTATGATACAATAAGGAACACTCCCAAAAGGGTCTGCTGTAGATGTTACAGGTTCAGAAAGGGTATACATATTTTTATGAAAAATACATTTGGAAACAGTGTTTCGGTTACGATTTTCGGGGAGAGCCACGGGAGTGAGATCGGTGTGGTGCTGGACGGTCTGGCACCGGGAATAAGGGTCAGTGAGGAGGAGATTGCAGACAGGCTCCTTCTCCGCCGTCCGGCAGGCTCCATCTCCACGAAACGGGTAGAGCCGGATCATTTCCGGATCGTGAGCGGTGTCTTTGACGGATATACGACAGGCACCCCCGTCTGTATTCTGATTCCGAATGAAAATATAAAGAGCGGCGATTATCAGAGCACGCGTTCTCTGGCCCGGCCGGGGCATGCAGATTACGCGGCCTACTGTAAGTATCATGGCTATGAGGATTATCGGGGCGGCGGCCATTTCAGCGGACGCATAACAGCCGGCCTTGTGGCCGCCGGTTCCATTGCCCTGTCCGCCCTGGAGGGAAAAGGGATTCGTATCGGCACCCATATTGCCAGGTGCGCGGGGATTCAGGACAGGAACTTCTCCGACCTTCAGGAAGACATCAGGGCCCTGTCCGGGATCTCCTTTGCCGTCCTCGATCCCCATGCGGCAGCCGCGATGCAGGAGGCGGTCAGTCAGGCGGCCTGCAGCGGGGACAGTGTCGGCGGCATCCTGGAGACAGCTGTCATCGGACTCCCTGCAGGAATCGGCGAACCCTGGTTTGACTCTGTGGAGAGCCTTCTCTCCCACGCTCTTTTCAGCATTCCGGCCGTCAAGGGAGTGGAGTTCGGCGATGGCTTCGCGCTCTCGGACATGAAGGGGAGCGAAGCCAATGACAGTTTTGCTGTCCGGGAGCGCAAGGTCATCACGAGGACCAATCATAACGGCGGCATCAACGGCGGCATCAGCAACGGCATGCCGGTCATATTCCGCTGCGCAGTCAAACCGACTCCGTCTATTTACAAAGAACAGGATACAGCGGACTTTTTCAGTCTGACCGAAAAAAAGATCCGGATCAGCGGGCGGCATGATCCCGCCATCGTGCACAGGGCAAGGATCGTTGCGGACTGCGTCACGGCGCTGGTTCTATGCGACCTGCTCTGTCAGAGATTCGGCACAGACTATCTGGCCGCTGCAGAGTTTTCGAATTGATATTCAAATCGAGCGGCATGTTCGAAAACAGTCAATAATCTGGAGGTATCAGATGCAATATGGACTTATCGGGGAAGGCCTTTCCCATAGTTTTTCGAAAAACCTTCACGAAAAGATTGCTTCGTATAAATATGACCTGCACGAGCTGAAGCCCGAAGAAGTAGATTCTTTCATGCGGAAAGCAGATTTCAAGGGGATCAACGTTACGATCCCCTACAAGCAGACCGTGATTCCGTATCTGGATGAAGTCAGTGAGCAGGCTGCAAAAATCGGGGCGGTGAATACCGTCGTAAACAGGGACGGAAAGTTATATGGATACAACACCGACTATTTCGGTATGCGGGACCTGCTCATCCGGAACGGCACAGACCCCGCCGGCAGAAAAGTCCTGATCCTGGGAACCGGCGCAACCAGCAAAACCGCATATGCAGTTGTCTCTGATCTGGGGGCGGCGGAGATCCGCAAGGTCAGCCGAACCGGAAAGGAAGGGGCTCTCACTTACGAAGAGGCCTGCACAGAGCACACAGATGCGGACATCATCATCAACACGACGCCTTGCGGCATGTATCCCGATATTGACGACAGCCCGATCAATCTTGACTGTTTCCCCGGACTCTGCGGGCTTGTCGACGCGATTTACAATCCCCTGCGCACGCCCCTGGTTCTGCAGGCTCAGAAGCGGGGGATCCCGGCAGAGGGCGGCCTGTATATGCTGGTCGTTCAGGCTGTCTACGCGGCAGAACTGTTCACAGGCCGCAAAATTGACCCGGCTGCCGCAGAGCAGATCTACAAGGATATTCTCAATTCCAAGAGAAATATCGTCCTGACCGGCATGTCCCTTGCCGGCAAGACCACCCTGGGGACTCTTTTGTCGCAGAGGCTGGGGAGAAGGCTGGAAGATACAGATGATATGATCATAGAGAGGGAGCAGCGCCCGATCACGGAGATTTTCGCAGTGGACGGAGAACCCTATTTCCGGGATGTGGAGACGGCTATGGTCCGCGAACTTGCTCCTCAGAACGGGATCATTATTTCCACCGGCGGAGGCGTCATTCTGCGGGAGGAAAATGTCGATGCGCTGAAGAAGAACGGGTATATTATTTTCCTGGACCGTCCGCTTGACCAGATCCTGCCTGCGGATGACAGACCCCTTGCCAACACAAAGGAAAAAGTCGTTGCCCTGATGAAAAAGCGGTATCCCATCTACCGCTCGACCTGCGATGACTTCATCCCCAACGACATTTCTCCGGAAGACGGAGCCGAAAAGATTCTTGCCGCGCTGCAGCGGGCATGACTGCGAAGGGCGGATATTTAAGATTTAAAAACCGGGGAACCGATATGATAGTAACAATAGCTCCATCAGCGGCAGAAGGCCGGATCCAGGCACCGCCCTCCAAGAGCATGGCTCACCGCCTGCTCATCTGTGCGGGATTGTCCGCAGGCACCAGCGTGATTTCCAATGTGGATCTTTCTGATGACATTATGGCCACGCTGGACTGCCTCCGCGCACTCGGCGCCGGGGTCACCTGCGAAGATTCCCGCGTGATCATCCACGGGATCGACCCCGGACGGGTCTCTCATCCTGCAGTTCTCCCCTGCAGGGAATGCGGCAGCAGTCTCCGGTTTCTGATCCCTGTCTGCCTGCTGAGCGGACAGGAGAACATCCTGACCGGCAGCAGCAGTCTCTTCAAAAGGCCTCTCAGTGTTTATGAGGATATCTGCAGAGAGCAGAATCTCCGTTTTGAAAAGAAGGAAAAAAGCCTCTCTGTCGCAGGAAGGCTGTCGGCAGGTCAATATGTGATCCCGGGCAATATCAGCAGCCAGTTTGTCAGCGGACTGCTCTTTGCACTGCCCCTTCTGGAGGAAGACAGCACGATCCGTCTGCTCCCGCCCATAGAGAGCAGGCCCTATATCGATATGACGCTGCATGCACTTGCGCAGTTCGGCATCAGAGCTGCTGTCGAACCTGTCATTGCAGCTGCTGCCGCACCGGCAGATGGAAAGGAAGCCGGCTCCCTGAGCAGGCTCCCGGCTGACGCAGGCTCCCTTCCGGTTGAGATCCGTGTTCCGGGCAGGCAGAGGTACGCGCCCCGGAATCTGGAGGTCGAAGGGGACTATTCCAGCGCGGCTTTTTTTGAAGCACTTACTCTTCTGGGGGGCCGTGTAGAGGTGGACGGACTGAAGGAAGACAGTCTGCAGGGAGACAGAATCTTTCGAAAGTATTTCTCACAGCTGCAGAAAGGCTTTGCGGATGTGGATCTGTCAGACTGCCCTGATCTGGGGCCTGTCCTCATGGCTGCGGCAGCAGCACTGCACGGCGGCAGATTCAGGGGAACCAGGCGCCTTGCCTACAAGGAAAGTGACCGGGGAGCCGCCATGAAGCAGGAGCTGGGCCGGATGAATGTCCGGGTGGATGTGTCGGAGAACGAGATCCTTGTCTGCCCGGGTATAAGCCGTCCCCGGGAGATCCTGGACGGACATAATGATCACCGGATCGTAATGTCTCTGGCTGTCCTGCTCTCCCTGACTGGGGGCTCGATCCGCGGTGCGGAAGCTGTCGAAAAAAGCCTGCCGGATTTTTTCGACAGGCTGAAGAAACTGGGGATTCATATTTCTTTTTTGAACGGAAATTAACGCGGCTGTTTCCTGTGAGACAGAGCGTGGTTACTTTCCTTTCAAAACGGACTTCGGAATGGGGACTATATTTCCGGGGTGTCAGGATGTATTATTTTGTTATCCTTCTGTTTGAGCAAATCCTGATTTTTCGAACTGTTGTGGTTTGGTTGGGACGCATTCAGTTCAGGAACTGCCTGAGAATGCCTGATCAAAGGAGATTGTAAAATGTCATCACATGGAAAAAAGATGCTTGCGCCGGTGATCATCACGATCCTGTTTCTACTCTATCTGCTCATCTATGCGGTGATGCTGGCGAAGGTTGTCGTGGCAGAACCCCTGGCGCTCATACTTGCAATCCCGCTTGTACTGCTTGGGGTCGGTATGGTTTATGTGTTGTTTGCCCGGATTCGGGAGATAAGGAGTGGTGAAGAAGATGATCTTGACAACTACTGAAATGATCTGCGGAAAAGAACTTGAGATGCTCGGACTGGTCAAGGGGAGCACGATTCAGACGGTAAATGCTGTCCGGGATATCGGGGCCGGCCTGAAGACACTGGTGGGCGGAGAACTGACAAAATACAACGAAATGATGAATGATGCCAGGGCCCTTGCAACAAAGCGCATGGTCGGGGAGGCAGAGGCAATGGGTGCAGATGCAATCGTAGCTGTCCGCTACAGCTCAGCTTCCGTCATGCAGAGTGCAGCAGAGGTGATGGCATACGGCACGGCAGTGAGGTTCAAAAACTGATTTTTTTACGGCTGGAAAGGAAATACTATGGAAAAATATACTGGATTGGAACAGGCACTGCGTGACCCGTCACTTGTCATAATAACGGACAATATAGCCTCACAGACAGAACTCAACCAGATTTACGTCAAATATAAAACCCTTCCGAAAAAACAGAGACGGTTCTCCAACTATTACTCAAACGAATTCCTGGGTCATACTGTACCGGAAATGTATGTCCTTGTAAGGGATAAACTGATCGCTGAAACCAATATCTTTGAGGACATGCAGCTGCCCAGCGATAAATATGTGGTTTCAGAACCGGATCTCTACTACAAGGAAGAGAGTTTCAATTCCGGCAATACAAATATTTGTTTTATTCTCGGTCATTCGGGGAGCGGAAAATCCCAGATGGCAAGAACCCTTGAGGGAGATGCAATAGATCATATCGAGCTCGACGACCTGCTTCTGGTCAAAGACCATTTCACAATAGATGATCTGAAGGGCTATTCTGATATGTTCTACAGTTTCTTCAGCGGTGAAGGGGCAAAATACTATATCGGTGCAGAGGAGAGAAACAGCATTCCCAAGGAAGAATATGAAGATAAGCTGTTTATAGACTTCGTTAAGTTCGCATTTGATTATTCAAAGCAGCACCGGGAAAAGAAATTTATCGTAGAGGGAATCTGGATCTACCTCTATTTCGATGACCCTTCCCTGTTTGAGGAGTATGCGGTTTTCATCAAGGGAACATCTTTCCTCAAGTCCAAAATCCGTGCCATGAAAAGGGAGATGCAGAGAGACAAGGAAACTCTGCAGGACAGGAAGCTGATGTTTGGAAGAGAGACCAGAAACTATCTTCTTGATGAGGATAAGATCGATATCTACCGCAGCTATTATGGTGATAAAGCCGAAACAATTTTCAGAGAAGAGACAGATGAAACCGCCAAAAAACGTGAAGAAGTGATCAACGAGATGAAGAGCGTCGACAAATGTTTCGTGGACGGCGACGTAGACGGAATAAGGGCGATCATGAAAAAAGCGGAAGCGAATACCGAATTATCCAAGTGGAATAAAATGAGGATCATCAATGAATGCAAATCAGCTCTGCTCGACCTTCATGTACTTCCCATATAAAAGAATCGCTGTAAAAGAATCGCTGCGCGGCGGCCTGCCAGGGCTGCTGCGCAGCTTTTTTCTTCTGCCGGGGCATGCCGCAAAGCGGTTGTTCTGCTGTGTCCGGTCGGCCTGCTGCAAATCTGTTGTCCTGCTGTCCCGGCGGCATGCCGCAAAGCAGCTGTTCTGCTGCCCCGGCAGCCTGCTGCAAAGCGGTCGTCCTGCTGTTCCGGCGGCCGGCTCTGGCAAAATGATATGAATTGTACTATACTGCTTATTGTATTATTGTAGTCAGAGCCGAATGTGTTTCGGCCGGTAATGTTTTGATATTCTGATCAAGGGGAACAGACTAATGGCAGGAAACGAAAAAACCTCAAATGCAGCTATCATCGCAGTGATTCTGCTCGTGATCGCGATCGCGGCAAACTTTTTTGTCGCAAGGCAGTTTAAAGGAACAACAGAGAGCGCACCGATGTCCCAGTACTGGGCAGAGGGATCGGAACCCGCCCAGGCATTAAAGGATTATGTGGCCAAGGTCACGGATCCTTCCGACAAGGAGAATTTCATTCCTGAAAAAGACCGTATCGCGGTGTTTGACATGGACGGCACACTGGTATGTGAGACCTACTATACATATTACGATACCATGATGTTTATCGAATTCTGCCTGCACGATCATCCGGAACGCGTCTCCGATGAGCTGAAAGAGATCGCCGCCTCCATAAAGCCCGGCTATGTGGCAGACGAGACACTGGCAAGAAACTTTGCCAAGGCCTATGCAGGTATGACAGTGGAAGAATTTCGTGACTATGTAGTCGAATTCGGACAGAAGAATACCGCAAGTTTTAACAACATGAGATATATCGACAACGCCTACCTTCCCATGGTGGAGCTGGTAAAATATCTCTATGAAAACAAATTCACGATTTATGTGATCAGCGGAACAGAGCGCACGACCACACGCGCGATCATAGCAAACTCTCCCTACAGGGATTATGTCACACCCAATCATGTGATCGGCACCGATTTTGAGGTCAAGCAGAAGGGTCATGAAACCGAATCGTCCAATATGAATTTCAAATATGAGGACGGGGACGACCTGGTATTGACCGGCGGCTTTATCCAGAAAAACCTCAACGGCAACAAATCCATTTATGTCGAGAGAGAGATCGGGCAGCGCCCTGTACTTGCTTTCGGAAACAGCGGAAGCGATACCAGCATGATGAACTACACCATCGACAGCAGGAATCAGTATCCGGCACAGGCCTATATGGTTGTCGCCGATGATGATGTCAGAGAATGGGGCACTCAGAACTGGGAAGAGAAGTCGGCAGATTACGCGGCCAAAGGATTTATCCCGGTTTCCATGAAAAATGATTTTGCGCAGATTTATCCGGAAGATGTAACAAGAGCCGAGCAGCAGTACGTACCGGCTGAAACTGAAGAAGAGGAAGAGGAACTGGCACCGGCAGCATAAGGATGCCTGAAAAGAAACATTTGTCATAATGCAATAACGGCATGGCCAGGGAAGGGATATCCTTTCACAGCCATGCCGTTTTTTGCATTTTCATATTTTTATATTTTCATATTGAGTAAAGAATACCGTTTGATCGGCGGCCCCCCGTGTGCCTTGGGATGGCTTTTGTCCGGAGTGACAGTGAAAGTGTAACTTCTGCAGATGCTATTAACGAATTATAAAAGACTGTTAAATGCAAAACGTGGCTTATTAAATTTTGCCGTGCTAGAATTCAATGCATAAAGAGGACAGAGAGCTGACTTTATAAATCTGATAGATCAAAAAACAGACAGATGAGAGGAGAAAGGAAATGAAGACATTCCAGACCTTTATTATAACTGCTGCAATATGTATCGGGACGGGTTTATTCTCTGTTACAGGCTGGGCATCGCCTGTTCCGAAAAATGCCATGAATAACAGTTGGGACAGCCATCAGGCAGAGGCCAAAGGCCAGGGTTCCGCTTCAGATGACGGAAGATCCGTGCGCATTCCCTCCAATTCTCATTTTATCAAGGGACATTATTACAAAATGTACAATATGGATTATACCTGGACGGAGGCTTCCGAGTACTGTACTGCCCAGGGCGGACACCTGATGACGATCACCTCCGCGGAGGAGCAGGCAATTCTGCAGAATCTCGGACTTAAGAGCGGAACAAATTACTGGATCGGCGGTACCGACAGCAAGAGAGAAGGCCGTTGGAAATGGGTGACGGGTGAAAAATGGATCTATACGGAATGGGCTGACGGCGAGCCGGATAATTCCCAGCTGGATACCGGCATTGATGAAGATTATCTCCAGGTAGCTGTTGACTGGGATTACGGATGGAACGATTCTGCGGAGTGGCAGGACAAAACAGCAGGAATCGGTTTTATCTGTGAGTGGGAACCGAACAGCAATGCAAACAGTGAGAACCCTGATCCGGACGAGATGAACTTATTCAAAGGACTGCTGGAAATCCTTCAGCTTTGACAGCGGGGTCATATGCAGTCAGAAGCAAATCTGAAAACAGACAATAAAGGGGGTGTGAGGAAGCAGAATGTTGTTTCTTCACACCCCCTTTTATTGTAAACTCCACCTCTGGCCAGTATAATAGAGATATACGAAAGTCCGATCGTATCAGAGAGAGGAGGTAACTGATCATGGCAGAAATGACCGGGGAAAACATGCTCATCTTCAAGTCACCGGATAGTGAATGGGGAGAATTCTGCAATCAATATCCGTCTCCGTTTACCTATATGGGAATTGGATTTGAGACAGTTGAACAGTTTCTCTATTACATGAAGGCCGTCTTCGGACGGAGCAAGGCCACTGCGGAAAAGATCCTCGAATGCGGCGGCAATTCTTCCGCTCTGCAGAAAGCATCCAGAAAGCAGCGCGCCCTGGAAAACAACAGCTGGGACTCTGTCCGTTCACAGATCATGCGCCTTGGTATGCGCCAGAAGTTCCTGCAGAATCCGGAACTGCGGAAAAAGCTGCTGGGAACAGGTTTCCGCCTTCTTGTGGATGTCTCAAAAGAAGGCCTGCTTGACCGCCTGCTTTCGAGCTCTGATGACTGGGTCCGCGATCCCGGCAAATGGAAGGGCAGGAATGCAACAGGAAAAGCTCTGATGCAGGTGCGCACAGATCTTCGCTGTGCAGACCGTCTTGTCGGACCAGATGAGGTATATGTTTTTCCGGAAGAGCCTTTCATCCTCAGCACACCTGTCGGACAGATGTCCTTGAAAGAGATCTCTATGCTTCCCGGTGCACGGGAATCTGTACGCGCATATGCCGATACAGCCCGGCAGTATCAGGAGCTGTTCCTGGCAAATACCAATGACTTTGTCAGCCACAGTAATATTTCTCTTGCTATGATGGAGCGGGCCATCGCCAGTAACAGGGCGGATATCGAGAGAGCGCTCAACCGTGCCAGGGCGGGAGCAGAAGCAGAAGAAGGCGCAGTTCTCGAAGCGGAACCGGAAACTTCACCTGAATCCCCCGAGGATAAGCTCCCGGATGACATCCCTGCAGAGGGGTTCTATGAACTTCTCTACGATCTGGATGAAATGATGAAACTGGGGATTCTTTAAGATTATATTCTTACAAAGATTGTATTCTTATAAAGATTGTATTCTTACAAAGACTGCATTCTTATAAAGATTTCATTCTTAATAAAGAAATAAAGACTGCATTCTTGCAGCTTTGTACTTTACGGTGAGTGCTGCTGACTACGGGCCCGCCGCTGATCGGATATGCGGCAGGCCCCTTTCTTCGGATGAGCGAAAAGATACTTCAAAATGAGCGGCAGTGTTGAGGAAAAATCAAGATGAATGAGACAAGACCCTATGTGGACTGGAAACTTATGAATGATTTCATGATCGACGTATTCGAAAAATACGGCGTCCCCAGAGAAGATGCTGCAATCTGTGCGGATGTACTTCTTGAAAGTGACCGCCGCGGAATCGAGAGTCATGGCTGCAACCGCTTTAAACCGATCTATCTGGACCGCATAAAAAACGGAACGCTTCTTCCGAAGACAGAGCTGGAAATTGTGAAAGAGGGCCCTGCGACCGTCGTCATGGATGCCCACAATGGTATGGGCATGGTGGCAAGCCACAGGATGATGGAGATGCTGATCGAAAAGGCCGGCAAGTATGGAATGGCAGGGGGAACGATCTTCAATTCCACCCATTTCGGCATCGCCGGCTATTGGACCGGCATGGCGGCAAAGGCGGGAATGATCGGTATATCGGGAACCAATGCAAGACCGTCAGTAGCACCGACCTTTGGCGTGGAACCTATGATGGGGACGAATCCGCTGACATTTACCATGCCGACCGACGAAGCCTTTGACTTCAATCTGGACTGTGCCACCTGCAT
>ODAJ012186676.1_pt1 | contig 10586 bp, 8 predicted proteins | sample 1539241 | NCBI WGS metagenome assembly ODAJ01 (sample SAMN02144231, study PRJEB22623) | gut metagenome | biome: sheep rumen | host: Ovis aries | place: New Zealand
AAGACAGAATCCGTCCGGACTCCCGATCATGGCAGAATCCGCCCGGACTTCCAGCGCAGGACCGGCATGCGAGTCTCGGATGGATCAGACATCATAAACATATTCTAATAAACATATTTTTATAAACATATTTTTATAAACATAGATAAGAGGTAATCTTTTGGACAAGAAAGCAATTGCGGAAATCCGCAAACTAATGACTATGAACAACTGCCGGATCGACAGGATCCGGGGATGCTATGTGGATGAAAACCGTGAGATCGTCACCGAACTGAAGGAGACCTTCCTTGCGCTCGAGGAATCGACCGTAGAAAAGTACTGCGAGATTTTCCGCAAGACACTGGGCGGCAAGATCGGCAGGAATCTCTTCAATCTGGAGTTCCCGCTGGCAGAAGAAGAGGCAGGCGGAAAGCAGGATCTGCTCTACCGTTTACAGCGTTCGGGGCTGGATGACAATACACTGCTGCGGGCCTTTTTTGACCGTGTGATCGAGACTGCGGTCTTTCCGGATAAATATCTCATCCTGCTGGCGCACGGAATCTATGATATCCCCGGCAGAACTTCTGACGGCATCGATCTGGAAGATGCATCCGACTACGTCTATGATTTTATCCTGTGCAGCATCTGTCCTGTAATCCTTCTCAAGGAAGGACTCTGCTACGATTCTGAGAAGATGTGTTTCCTCGACAGGCGGAGCGACTGGGCTGTGCAGCGTCCCGACGCCGGATTCCTCTTCCCGGCCTTCAATGACCGCGGCAGTGATATCCATCAGGTCCTCTATTTCGCGCGCCGTCCTGACGAGATGCATGAAGAGCTCCCCGCGGAGCTGCTGGGCTGCCCTATGCCTCTGCCGGAGGAAGACCAGCGCGGCGTCTTCAAAAATGTGGTCGAAGCCACCCTGGGCAGGGACTGCGACTTTGAAAATGTCAAGAACATCCATGAGGCCATCGGGCAGTTTGTGGAACAGGAAAAAGACAGCGGGGAACCTCCGCAGATCGAAAAAGTCCAGCTGCGGCGTATCCTCTACGAGAACGGAGCTCCGCAGGATTCTCTGGACACCTTCGACGCCGCCTTTGAATCCGCTGTCGGCGAGGGCGGAGCACTCATGGCAGAGAATATGGCGGACACCAGGAAGCTTGAAATCAAGACTCCCAGTCTGCGCATTACCGTAAAATCGGAAATGGCCGACATGATCAAAACACGTTTTATCGACGGGATCGAATATCTCACGATCCCGGTTGCCGATGACATTGAAGTCAACGGGATCAGGATCCTCCAGTCCCGCAGAGATTCCTGAAAAAAACATAGTCCCCTGATAAACAGAAAAATCGGGAAACAGAAAAAAAGAGGAAACGAAGAACCCGATAAACAGAAAAATCAGGAAACAGAAAAGCCGGGAAACAGAAAAGCCAGGAAACAGAAAAACGGGAAACAGAAAAACCGGGAAGAACAGGCGAAAACCCGCCGATGTTCTTTCCGGTTTTTTATTTACCCGATTATACTTCCAAAGCCTGATCAATGACGCTGATCATTTACTAAAGCCGGATAACGGACAGTCATCATTATCCTAAGCTCAATAATAGATGACGATCGCGGTTCCGGGAACAATGTTATTAAACACAGATTCCGCCACCCAGGTGGGGAGGTTTACACAGCCGTGGGACCCGTTGCCCATATACTCGGATCCGCCGAAGACGCTCTTCCACCAGGCGTCGTGCAGACCCTGTCCTTCGTAAAAAGGCATCCAGTACTGAACCTTTGTCGTGTATTTTTTCTTTCCTTCGCCGCCCCTTAAAGTGGCGGGGCTTTCTTTGAAAGCGAGGGGGAAGACGCCGGTCGCAGTGTCCTGGTTGAGCGTGGGATCTCCGGTGACAACATCGCTCTCAATGAAAAGAGATCCATCGATGTAATACCACATGTGCTGGGCACTGATACTGACTTCGACATAAGTGCCTGCCAGGTCATCGGTCCCGCTGCGCTTCAGGAAGAGGGGGTCCCCCCATGCGCCCAGAGTCTGGTAAACAGGTTCACGTTCGACGGATTCTCCGGAGAGAATATCCTGAGTGAGCTGAATGACCTCCTGGTCCTCCAGGATGGTGTAACCGTACTCATTCAGGCCACCGGGGAAGGTGACATCCGTTCCCAGGGAAGTGTGGAAGACGCGGTCCATATAGCGGGTCTCGTACTTCTCCGCCAGGCTCCTGACGTATTCCTTTACCTTGCTCTCCCTGACTTGTACCTGGCCGTCCTTGATCTTCAGCCATTCCATAATGGTATCAAAAGTGAGCGTCTCGGTCTTGTCGCCGAACACATAGGTGATACTCTCGCCCGCGTACTGGTTGAGCAGCTCGCACTTTTTCTGCAGTGATTCATCATCGGCCCTCTTCTCCGGAAGAATGTAGAGAGAGTCGGGAATCTCACAGACGATCTCAGCGGTTCCCTCTTTGGAATTTCCTTCCCCGCTGTCATGTTTCCTATTATCTTCCTCTGCAGATCCGCTGCCGGTTTCCGAATCGGCGGCGTCAGCTTTCTGCCCGTCAGTATTTCCGCCGCCTGCGCCGCCGGCCTCCCCGGCTTCCGGACCTGTCCCGGCTTCCTCCGCGGCAGTTTCCCCGGCGGCTGTACCACCGGCTTCCCCGTTATCCGGCGCCCCTGTGCCGCTCTGAACCTCTTGGGGATCAGCGCTCAGGACCGCGTCGATCTCTCCCCTCAGCCACTTCTGCAAGTCTTCATTTTCAAGCTCTGTTCCCTGTACTTCCGGCTTGATCTTGCAGATCTTCTCTTCCTTATAATACAGGATCTTTGCGTTATGGTTTTCCTTTCGCGGGGCGGAGAGCGCATCCACGGTAACGGCTTTATTGAAGGTCTCTTCATCTGTCCCAAACGGGACCTTTACATAAAAAGCACTTCCTTTGGTCATCCCCGTTATGACAGTGTCGAAGTCTATTTTCTGTGACTCCATACATTGTGTCAGTTCCTTGACAAGAGCCGCCTGGTCCTCTGTGTAGCCAAGCTCGGTGAGTGAATGGCTGAGGACTTCCTTCCCGTCCTCCAGCAGGACGACCTGCCTGTCGAGAGACTGTTTGGCAAAATATTCCCCCGCCTGTTCAGGCGTCTTTCCCGATACATCTATTCCATTAATCACAGTTCTGGACAGAAATCTGCCATTGTCCTGCAGTGAATGCAGATAGGCATTGCATCCTCCGAAAACCGCAGCGCCTGCAGCGATCACGACCGCCGCGGCAGCCAGGCCTATTTTCAATCCTTTATTCATTTTTCTCCTGATTTGTTTCCGGCAGGTCCTTTTATTGAATGAATGCAGCTGTTTTCCCGCCGGATCATAATTAACATGCGCAGCCGCATCTTTTGATATCACTGCCTATTATATCATTGAATATTTTTATTTCCACCCTGGAAGCATCTATGATGCACCACTTTTGTGTCAAATTTGTGAACTTTTTGTCAGAGTGTAACTTTTTATGCACTTTTACCATAACACACACTTCAAGCCTCTTATTTGGCAGTTTTTCACTTTCTTTTTTGTAGGATTTGCATAATTTTTGTCAGTTTTCCCGATTTCCAAATCCTGCGCGATGCTTTACAATCCACATATTCGGAGGAGCACAAACCGCCCGGCCTGCATTTACTGATTCCAGCAGCTGCGTACTGCATCAGATGACGCAGGCGGCATTCTTCGCCTCGGATTCTGCTGCCGTTCAGATGCCGGTCAAATCCGGACTCCGGGTATCCCACAGTGTTCTCCGAATGCAGAGAAAAGAAAAAATGCATAGAAAAGAAAAAAGGAAAAGAAGAAAGACACACTGAAAATCCACGGAGGTATCATTATGTTTGATATCATGAAATTTGCGGAAAAGAACCATGTAGAAGTCGACGTACGCCCCGGCAAAAAGCCTGTCGTCTGGGAGTTCTTCATCAGAGACAGACAGCTGGATATCGTACAGTTCACACAGATCAGCTCCCGCGAACTGGAGCGTCAGGTCAGTGCGGATGTTTACATCGAACACCGGTGTGAAGAACTCATGGAAACGATTCATGAGGCAAGAAGAAGCCAGAGTCTTGCAGAAGCTGCAGGAATGTAATTTCATCATGCTTTATTGAACGAGCGGCCATGACCGCAGGTATGCGGCTCACAGACCGGCCTGTCGGGTCAGAGACAACAGAATAAACCAAAGTACTGATCAGTATTAAAAAATCGAAATTTATAAATTTCTAAAAGGATTATCTAAAAGGATCGTATCAGAAAAAGATCGTAATTTCTGTATTAATCGAATTACATAGATAGAATAACTGAGAAAAAGGTGCAGAAGTTCTGTGCGGCTATGTCCGCCGAAGAACTTCTGCACCTTTTTTATTCTTGATCTTTATTCTTCATCGCGCAGGTCCCGCGGGCGGGTCCTGGATTTCCTCTCATCACTGTTGACTCACCTGCGCTGAATAATCACTGCGCTGAAAATCACTGCTGGGGATTTTTGCGCAGCCATTTCACAATATCCTGACTTTCATAGAGAGGCTTTCCGTCAATGAACAGACAGGGAATCTGTTCCTTGCCGCCGTCACGGACAAGTCTGTTCAAGTGCTCCGCACTTTCATCAATGTTGCAGATTTCCACATCTGACCTTCCCTGCTTTTCAATCTCTTTGCGCACCAGATGGCAGTAAGGACACATTGTCCCGACATACAGTTCCAGCTTCATACACTGCCTCCTTGTTTCTTAATTTCAATTCTTTCCGAATTTCCGATTCCTGCTTTATTTCCGATTCCTGCTTTCCGATTCCTTCTGATCTCTGTTTCTTTCTAATCTGTTTTTCTTAATCGATAATCTATTTCTTTCTGTTTTCTATTTCTTCTCGTGGTAGCTCTTCTCCGTATTGACATTCCAGATATTGGAGCGGTCGGCAATACCTTCGCGGATATTTTTGACCGCCTCGAAGGATGTCATCATGGAGTGATCGAGATTGTTGTAGCGGTGCTGGCCGTTGCGTCCCACACAGTAGAGGTTGGGGATCTTGTCGAGGTAACGGCGCAGGCGGTCGATCTGATCGTAGGTATCAAAATAAGCCGGATATGCCTTTTTGACACGCTCGACATGGGAATCGATCACTTCGTCCTCGCTCTCGATCATGCCGATCCTGACCATCTCGGAGATGCCCAGCCTGGCAAAGTCATCATCCGCCATCGTCCACATGCTGTCTCCCTCGTTGCAGAAATACTCGAGGCCCACCCAGACAGTGTGCTCGATATCAGCGACCATGTAGGGAGACCAGTTGTTGAAGATCTGAAAGCGTCCCATTTTCACACTGCGGTCGTGGACATAAACCCAGTCATCGGGAACAATGTTGCCGATCGTCGGAATCTTCGTCTTGTTTTTGAGCTTCAGGCGGGGTACCAGGACTCCGACCGTCATGTAGTCGCGGTAGGGAAGACCAGCCGCGATCGCCGCGGGCTTCTCGGGCACATTGTTCATACCGCCAACGAGGTCTTTGATAGGCATGGAGGAAATAAAAATATCTCCTGTCTCCTCAAAGGTCTGTCCGCCGCGTTCCCATGTGACGCCTGTCAGGACGCGTCCCTTTGCCTTGTGGATCTTTTTGACGCAGGCATTGAGCTCGATCCTGCCGCCCTTTTTCAGGATTTCATCCGCTGTGATCTCCCACAGCTGGCCCGGGCCGTACTTGGGATAGCTGAATTCCTCGATCAGGGAAGTCTCCACCTCTCCGTTCTTTCTGCCCTTCAGATGCGTCGCCTTGCCGATTGCATCCTTGAGCACTGCCATGATGGAAACACCCTTGACTCGCTGGGCGCCCCATTCCGCCGTCATCTGAGACGGATGACGCCCCCACACGTTCTCCGTGTAGTGTTCAAAAAACATGGAGTAGAGCTTTTTGCCGAAGCGGTTGATATAGAAATCCTCCAGGGAATTCTCCTTGCGCTTGTGGACCATGCTTCCCAGATAGCTGAATCCCGCCTCAATCGTGGTTCCCAGTCCCATGTTGGTGAAGGTCTCGGGCTTTAAGGAAATCGGATAATCGAAAAAGCGGTTGTTGAAGAATATACGTGAGATACGGTTTCTGCGCAGCATGACACGGTCTTCCTTCTCGGGATCCGGACCACCCTCCTCCAGCGTGCAGTCCCGGAAGAGCACCTTGTCATCATAGGACGGAGCACCCTGCACAGGCAGCATCTCATTCCACCACGCATTCACTTCGGGCATCTTGGAAAAGAATCTGTGCCCGCCCATGTCCATGCGGTTTCCTTTATAATTCACAGTCTTTGCAATGCCGCCGACCTGGCTGCCCTCTTCAAAGACCACTACTTCATATTCATCCGGTGTGCGCAGCAGCTCGTAGGCAGCTGTAAGTCCGGCAGGTCCTCCGCCGATAATTATGATTTTTTTCTTCATCCGAGTTCCTTTCTGATGGAAAACAGTCCGGTTTTCAAACTGCTGTGACCTGGCAGGGATGCAATGAGCTTTGCCGGCAGTCTCTCAAATGCCGGGCCTCTGCGGCCTGCTGCAGCTTCGGCCCGGTCCGACAAAGAACCTGCTGCAGCTTCGACCCTGTCTGTCAAAGAACCTGCTGCAGCATCGACCCTGTCTGCCAAAGAATCTGCTGCAGCTTCGGCCCGGTCTGTCAAAGAACCACCCATACCTCTTCTCAGCTCGGCAGCAGCAGGTATTTGATCCGGTAGAATAAGGCCGGATTATAGACGCGCACCGAGATTGCCTGTCCATCACTGAAAACACTGAGATAATTAACGCCGACACAGACTATGGCGAGCACGATCACCACTTTCAAGTATGCATAATACCCGTGAAAGTCCGCATTGTCCAGAATGGTGAGAATGGCAAGGATCGCCGCCAACATCAGAAGCCAGCCGTAGTCGATCATATAGCGCTGCGAAATACCGCCGACCTGGACATCAAGTTCGATGAGTATGGCAGCAAGAGCAAAGGAAAAAACTGCCAGACCGAAGGTCTTTCCGGCCATCATTTTTCTGCGCAGACGGAAGATCCAGAAGCAGAAAAGTGCCAGGATGTTCAGCGCGAAAAAGCCTCCGATCATCTTGTCGATGAACATATAGCCCTGATAATCCGTCAGCACATCGATCCCGTTAATAAACGGAAACTGTGACTGAATGCTGAGCGGCTGCACCAGTTCCTGAAAGAGAGCCGGCAGATTCTTTGCGATGGAAAATGTCTTTTTTGTCAGATCCGTCACCGTCAGGTTGTAGTCGGCCCCGAAATCAAAGGGGTTTCCGAAACGGGCCTTATTGAACTGCATCTGCAGAAGTCCGACCGGAATAAAGGGCAGGATCACAGCGGCAGTATTGAGAAGGCTGTCTGCTTTCGGCCAGAAAAATCTCTTTGACCGGATCTCCTGCCAGAAAATCGGAAAGGCAAGCACAAAGGTCAGAATCATAGTCGGCCGGCAGCCCAGTGTGAGCGCGATAAAGAAAGATCCCAGCGCCATGCGCAGACGATGCGCTTTTCCTTTTTTATCAAATCCGCGGAGCCAGAGAGCAAGTCCCGCCATCGTAAATACCAGACCATAGATAAATGGAACGCTGTAGACGACAGGAAAAGTCACAAGATAAATCACGCCCGCCGCGGGCACGAAGGCGCTTGCCAGCAGCAGATAAATGCCCAGGCTCGTTTTTTTGAAATATTTGCGGATCAATATATAAATCAGGTAGAAGGACAAGATCCACAGCAGGTCAGCCATGAGCAGTACTGCCCGCCAGGTCGGCAGAGCCGAACCTGTCAGCAGTCTGAACGGCACAAAGGTGACAAGTGCCGGCACGATCCCGAAATAGACATAGTATCTGCCGTTATAATAGGCCGCGTCCCACAGGACCTTCTCGTCATATTGTCTGGCTGTATCATTGCGGACTGTGCGGTCATAGGGGTTGCGCATTCGCGTAAGATAGCGGGGCGGCCGGATATCCAGATAAGAGTGCCCCTGCAGCAGGGCCTCCGCGTACAATTCGTACTCTTTTTCCTGATAGTCGCGGTCATCGCGCAGTTCCCGCCAGACCGAAGGATCCGCTGCCTTTCCCGCCCATGTCGTGGCGGTGAGATTGAGGATCAGGATCACCACTACCAGAATCAGCTGGCGGCTCTCCCGCAGGTTGAGCCTTGTCGTATAGATCCAGGAGCGGGGTCCGAAGATGACCAGCAGCATACCGAGCAGCCACAGAAAAGCGATCCTCTCCCCATGCATAAAGATCGGTTCTGCCACATTGAGCCGGATCTGCCGGATATGGATCTCCTCTCCCGCCTCCGCGTTGAAATAGATCCGCATGACCCTGGTCATACCGGAAAGATGCAGCTGCACATACCGGCTCTCCGGCACACCGCTGACAACGGTCTTTTCATCCAGATCCCTCAGGTTGGAATTTGCGCTGTCCGTAAACCGCAGGGAATATTTGACCGCAGGAGAAGCCGGATCGATGCAGTTCAGATAGAGATTGTAGACCTGCGCATTGATGTCGCTCAGCTGCAGATAGGCTTTCTCCGGATTCGTGATCAGAAAAGTCCCGTATTCCGTCTGTTCAAGTCCCGAACCATAGGAGACATTGAAAGACTCCTGCAGGGCCCCGGCATCGTCCTGTCCGCTCCCGGATACCTCCCCGGAGGTCGATGAATCGCTGTTCCCCCCCTCGTTCAGACCGGGAAGCGGTGACTGCACATAGTTCGCCGCTGTGAGTACTGTCCCGCCCGGCGGATGCCAGTGATTGTAATTGAAAATAAAAAGTTCCAGCAGAATACAGACGATGAGTATGATCACCGCCCACAGTGCATAGCCGGCCGCCAGACTTCGTGTTCTGCCGGATCGCCTTGCTGCGGAACCGCCTGCGCCGGTATTTCCGGCGGTATACTCCTCTGTATAAACCCCGGATTCCGGAAATTCCGCTTCGATATTGCCGCCCGTGCCCCCGGTACCGATGCCCTCCGGGCGGCCGGCAGCAGAAGCAGCAGAGGCAGTCTCTTTTTTTTGCAATGTATTTGTTAAGTCAGGTATTTTAAATTTCATATTATATGTAAAGGCCTCTTGCGCGTTTGTGCACGGCACAACGCGCCCTCGGCTTTTCCTCGCTTCGCCGTATCCCTGTGAAAAAAAACGATGCTCCACCGTCTTTCTGTGAATAAAACGACGCGCTGCGTCGCATGTTCCATGCTCCCGCATCGCTCCGCTCATTCGGAATCCGCGGGGCCCCTCCCCCGCTCCTTCCTCATGCGCGGACGCTCGTCAAGGCCTCTTGCGCGTTTGTGCACGGCACAACGCGCCCTCGGCTTTTCCTCGCTGTTTTATTCACATTGTACAATAAGTTTCAATTTCATACAATGAATCTTCTTAGGGAGGGGCAAAAAAGCGGGGATGGGATGGGGCCTGCCGTGTGACATTTCTGTGATAGTCCTCTGGCTATAATGGTGCACATAGAAAACAAATACAGCTCAGTGCGGCAGGCAAAAGCATCCTGCAGCACAGATAAGGGAGGAATCATACAATGAAAAAAATCGCAATGATCGTCACAACTGCAATCGTAACCATCGGAGCCATGCTGGGCGGAATGATGACCTGCACCGTGTACGGGGCCGAGGCCGGAAGACTCACCGGCGGAAGTGAACTGACCGCCCAGTCCCTCAATGATACAGAGGTTTACGGGATCGCGGAAGACCGCGATGAAATCAGCGCATACAGATATACAGATAAAGAAGAGAGCGTCAACATGGGCGAGCAGTATATCGGCAGCTATGTCTGCGGACGTGCTTTCACTCAGATTGAAAAAGACGGCCCCAACTACATCGTCAATACTGTCTGGGGAAACAGCTGCGCTGAAACAGTGGAATGGCAGTACATCTGCTCTTATGATCAGTCAAGCGGGTCCCTGCTGTGTGACGGCAATGGTGTCAAGATCGTCACCGTTTTCGATGAGGACGGAGAAATCGCATCCCGGACCATCGTATCCAGCGGAGATTCTGCCGAGTTCTTCTTTGACGGCCTTAACCTCACCTGGGAGGACCACGAAGAGCAGGCCGGAAGAGACATGCTTTTCGAGAAGCTGGATTATTGAGATTCCGGATATAAACCAATTCCATAAATTGTACAGGCCTCCTGCGATCTGACGGAATTCTTGTTCCGCCTGCCGCAGGGGGCTTTTTTCATGAGCAATATCATTCCGCATAAAATGCGGAACTTTTTTTGCGCGCATCTTCTGACAGCTCACGGAATAATGAGCATTACCGGCAGGTATACGGCTTCTCAGCACGTCTGTCTCTCCGATTCTATATAGTTTAATTCCAGTTTTTCGAACTGTTGTGTCTTCGGTTGGGACGCAATTCGCCATGCCGACAGGCTCGCAAACGCTTCGCTTTTTGCTCGCTGTCACGGCATTCGCCGTATGTGTCCGAAAAATCCTTCATCCGCTTGCGAGCGAGCCCGCGGCGCCTGCGCGGGCTGCGGCGAGACCCCTTACATCAAGCTCGTCACACAGCTGTTCGGCGACCGCATGTACATCACCAACGCATCCGGCTGCTCCTCCGCATACGGCGGCGACGGATGGGC
>ODAJ011205821.1_pt1 | contig 10585 bp, 9 predicted proteins | sample 1539241 | NCBI WGS metagenome assembly ODAJ01 (sample SAMN02144231, study PRJEB22623) | gut metagenome | biome: sheep rumen | host: Ovis aries | place: New Zealand
CAAACAATTAATGAGAACTAAAGAGAGTATTGAAGATTTATTTAATAGATTAGGAAGTGAATTTAAAAGAACTGCTAAAAGGACTTTGTCATGGGGTAAAAAAGATTATGAGTTATGGAGAGCACAAATATATCGAGATAATTATATGAATAAAGTGTTATCTCATATGAGTGATTATGATAATTATGAGTTATTAGTTAAAAAATTGAATTCTATTGAAAATCCTATTAAATTTTATGAATATATACAAAAAAGTGATGTTTTACAAGATTTATTCTTATTTTATAGAGATAAAGCCACAGCACAAACTTATGGTGGATTTACAAGTAATCAGGAAGCTTTTGATTATGCTATTTTTGAACAATTAGGAATACCTAGACCTAAAGTTGTTAAAAGAAAAAGAAAACAATTTAAGAAATAGAAATGAAAAAATTTACAGCTGATTTTGAAACAGCTACCTGGCTAGAGGATGAAACTTATGTATGGGCTTGGGCTACATGTGAAATAGGTAATCCAGATAATATTGTAATTGGGAATGATATAGAGAGTTTTATGGAATGGTGTATAAAAAATGAAAATACAACTCTTTACTTTCACAATTTAAAATTTGATGGAGAATTTATAATATGTTATTTATTAAATAATGGATATGAATATATAGAAGATAGAAAAGATAAAAAAGATAAAACATTCACAACATTAATAAGTGATATGGGACTTTTTTATTCAATAGAGATATTCTTTCATGTGAAGGGAAAGAATACAAAAAAGATAACAATAATTGATAGTTTAAAAATAATTAATAGACCAGTTGAAGAAATACCTAAAATGTTTGGTTTAAACATCAAAAAACTAGATTTAGATTATAATACACCTAGAGAAAAAGGTTATATCTTAAAAGATTATGAAAAGGATTATATAACAAATGATGTTAAGATAGTTGCTTTAGCACTCGACTTGATATTCAAACAGGACTTATTAAGTATGACAGCTGGAAGTAATGCTTTAAAAGACTTTAAAAAAACTCATTCAATAAGAAGGTTTAATAGACTATTTCCAGAACTTAATTATGAAGTAGATAAAGATATGAGAAAAGCATATCGTGGTGGATTTACATATCTTAATCCTATTTATAAAGAGAAAGATGTTGGGGAAGGTGTTGTATTAGATGTTAATTCACTATATCCTAGTGTAATGTATAAAGAACCTATGCCTATTGGTGAACCTATGTTTTATGAAGGAGCTTATATTGAAGATAAAGTATATCCACTTTATATACAATGTATAAGTTGTGGTTTTGAAATTAAACCTGGTAAAATACCAACAATCCAGGTTAAGAAAACAAAGTATTTTTTAGATAATGAATATCTAGAAAGCTCTAATGGTGAGATAATAACACTTGTTTTATCTAGTGTTGATTTAAAGCTCTTTTTAGAGCAATATGATACTTTTGAATTAAAGTATGAATGTGGATGGAAATTTAAAGCCATGAATGGAATATTTACTGAATACATTGATAAATGGATTAAAGTTAAGAATGAAGCCACAATCTCTGGAAATAAAGGGATGAGAAGTTTAGCAAAGTTAATGCTTAATAGTTTATATGGTAAATTTGCAACAAGTTTAGATGTACAAAGTAAAGAACCTTATATAGAAGATGGAATAGTTAAATATAAATTAGGTGAAAAAGGAACTAAAAAAGGATTATACCTTCCTTTAGGAATATTTGTAACAAGTTATGCTAGAAATAAAACAATAAGAACTAGTCAAGCTATAAAAGATTATTCGATTAAAAAATATGGAATAGATAAATATTGCTATTCAGACACAGATAGTATCCACACAACTTTATCCATTGAAGAATTAAAACAGTTTTGTGAAATAGATGATGTTGAATTAGGTAAATGGAAACATGAAAGCTCTTTTAGTAAAGCTCGTTTTGTAAGACAAAAATGTTATCTAGAAATGATTGATGATGAAGTTAAGATAACATGTGCTGGAATGCCTAAAGAATGTTATAAATATGTTGAATGGAAGAAATTTAAACAGGGTTTTACATGCTCTGGTAAACTAACCTTTAAACATGTTAAAGGTGGGGTTAAATTAGTGGAAACCGATTTTACTATAAAACATGATTATGAGTTAAGAAGGAATATCAAAAATTTCAATTTTATGGTATAATAAAGGTGAGGAGGGTATGTGATGGAAACTAGCTTATTTGATACAATATTTCAATATGGTGTAGGGATAGCATGTTTAATATATATGATGTACTTTCAAGCTACTACAATGAAAGATTTAACTAAAAATCAAAATGATTTAAACAATACACTTAAAGAAGTATCGACTAATTTAACTAATATTAATTTACGATTAAATGATATTGAAGAAAAAGTAAATAAGAAAGGTGAATAATATGAAATTTAGAGTAGGAGATAAAGTTATTCTAACAGGTGAATTATATTATACCAGTAATGATTTAAAGCCAACAAGTTATGTTAAAGGTAAACACACAACGATAACAAGAATAGCTGTTGGAACTAGACACCCTTATAATACTACTGGTGATTTAGGATGGTGTGATGAAAAATCCTTAACAAAGGATGAGCCAGTAGTTAAAAAGGAAATTGAAATAGAACTTATCGATAAAGATGATTTAATAGGATATATTAAAGAACATCCAGATGATGTTATTATAATGAATGGAAAACAAGTAAAGGATGTATTTAACTTATGAGAGCTAATCAAACTCTTTATGATAACAATAATCGACAAGTTGCTCTCTTTCCTTTAACAGGGTTTCATATATCTCAAAGAGATGATGAAACATATTCTCATAATCCCTCTAGGTATTGGGCTACCGATTATCTAGGATGGGGAACAAGTAGAATTTATAGAGCTCCGTGTTATGCTCCAGTTGATATAAAATGTGTATGGTTAAATAGAACTGAATGTATGGCTATATGGGAAAGCTTAAATCCAGTACATATGGTGGGAGATAGAATAGATTATTTAACTCTTATTGTATATCATGATAATGATATTCAAAATGGAATAACACAAATAGGAACAATTAAAAGACAGGGAGAAGTATTTAATAAAACAGGAACAGGTGGAAATGTAACAGGTGACCACATGCACTTAGAGACAGGTTATGGAAAGTTTACATCACCAGCAGGACACTATCATATAGAAAATTCTGGTGGTGTTAATAGACTACATAATTATGATTGTTTGTATATTAATGATACATCACCTATTCAATCTCCAGGAAATTATGTATGGAGAACATTTACTGGTGGTCATCCAGCACCAACACCTACACCAACAGGTAAAAAGTATGGTTTTAAATGGGTTTTGTATGCTAATAAATTAAGAGATAGAAACATTGTATAAAATTGACAAAAATATCAAAAAAGAGTATAATGAAAGTGAGGAATTATATAGTGAAAATTGAAGATATTACTAACAATATTCAAGAAAAGCTAGGTCAAGATGAAGCAAGTAAAATAGTCGATGATATAGCTTCAATTCTAACCTATGATAATACAATCCAACAGGATTTAAAAAAGAAGGATGAAGAAATTACTAAACTTAAAAAAGATAAAGATATCTTAATACAAGCTAATAGTAATTTATTACAACAAATACCTTTAGGTAAAGAAGAAACTAAAGAAGAACCTAAAGAAAGAGAACCCTTTGATTTTAAAACTGTTTTTGATGGAAATGGATTTAAAAGATAAAATAAAGCTATCTTAACAGATAGCTGGAAGAAAAAATATCCCTAGCTATTTTTTCTTCCAGGTATCTATTATGGTACTAGAAAAGAAAGGAGAGATGATTAAATTATGAACCCTTCATCAGGTTTACAAACAGCTTTAAATGAGATAAGAAACACTCTTATTGATAACAATACTTTATATCAAGAACAAATACCTCTAGTAAATGAATATACTTCTTCACAAGTATATGGTCAATCACTATTAAATTTACCTAGTGACTTAAGAAATAAATTTATTCAATCACTTGTAAATAGAATAGCTTATACTAGATTTATAATGGATTATTATGAAAACCCTTTGAAAGAACTTGCTGGTGATGATTTACCACTAGGAGCTATCGGTCAAGAAATTTATGTTAATCCAGCTCGTGGTAGAGTATATGATATCAATGATTTTGCAGGTTTACTTGCTAAATATGAGAGTGATATTAAAGCTGAATATACTGAAATTAATTTTGATGTTCAGTATCCAGTTACTATTATAAGAAAGGAATTAGAAAAAGCTTTTGTTTCATGGGGAGATTTTGAAAGTTTCTTAATGGGAATATCAACTTCATTATATAATGGAGCTTATATTGATGATTATAAATACACTAAACGATTAATGACTAATGCTTATCGTTCAAATAGTGTACAAATGGAAACATTCACTTTTGCTGGAGCAACACCTACAAGTGCAGAACTTGAAGCTCTTACAATCTTACTTCGTGAAACTTACTTAAATATGCAAGAACCAGACACAGCTTACAATGCTTGGAAAAAAGTTGGTGGATATGGTAAAGCTATTGTTTCATGGTCTAGACCAGAAGATATTCATGTATTCTTAAGTAATAAATTAGCTTCTCAATTAGATGTATCAGTTTTAGCTAATGCTTTCAATGTTGATAAAGCTTCTTTAAAAGGAAAAGTACATTATATCAAGAACTTCGATTTAGTTGATGATGATGGTAATGTATCATTTGATGGTTCTAACATCATAGCCTTCATTTGTGATAGAAGATGGTTTAAGATTAGAAGTAAAGATATGTTTATGGATGAATTCTATAACGCTAATAATAGAAGTTGGCAATCTTACTTAAATGTAATTAAATCATATTGTTATTCAATGTTTGCTAATGGATTAATGATTGTTAAAGCTTTACCATCAATTAATATTTCATCAATGCAATTCATTGAAACAGCACCAGAAGTTACAGCTGGAGAAAAGATATTATTACATATCACTACTACACCATTCCCAGCAACTCAAACAGTTACATTCACTTCAGGAACAGTTGGTAAAGCAACAGTTACTAAAGTTGATGATAGAACAGTTGAAGTTACAGGTGTTGCAAGTGGTTCAAGTGTAATTACAGCAACAGCTGGAAGTGTTACAGCAACAGTTACAGTTACTGTTAATGCAGCTAGTTAATATATAATATCCATATAGGGATTAGGGATTATTCCCTAGTCCTTATTTTATTATAGAAAGGAGAGATAATATGTTAATAACTCCAAACTCAAGAATAATTTTATTAAAAAATCCGATTGAGATGGATAACTTAAATCAACTAACTTTTAGTAGTGCAACAGCTCAATATAACTATTTTTATAACTTACCTAAACTTGAATGTGATAATGCAACATATCAAAGAAAAGATGATGTTATAAGGTTTCCAACTGACCCCTCTTTATCTGGAACTACTTATGAAGATTTATTACAATATAATTATTGTATGTATCAAAATACAGCATGGGATAATAAATGGTTTTATGCTTTTATAAAAAGTGTTACTTTTGATAATCCAGGAATGAGTTTAATTGAACTAGAAACCGATGTTTTCCAGAGTTGGCAGTTTAATATAATTTGGAAAAGATGTTTTGTTGAAAGAGAACATGTTAATGATGATACCATAGGACTTCACACAGTTCCAGAAAATGTTGAATTAGGAGAATTTATTGTTAATTCGGCTGAACCTTTAGGACTTGGGGCTAGTGATATGTTTATCTGTGTTGGTTTAAATAAAGTACCTAGTGGACTTCCTGGTGGTGAATTATTAGATAGATTTTATGGTGGTGTTTATAGTGGATTATTTTATATTATATTTGATAGTGGAACTGATGTTAGTAAATTTATAAAAGGAATGGATGAAGAAGGATGGGGAGAATATATTTATAGTATATTTATGATACCGACTAGACTTTCTTTTTCTAATACTTGGATAACTATTACAAGTTTAGGAGAACAAACAAATATTAAATTTGCTATTGTTAGTACAACAACAACATCCACTAATTTAGGACGTGATAGAACAATAACAATAAATTCAACACTTGATAGCTATACTCCTAAAAACAATAAATTATTTACCTATCCTTATAATTATATTAGAGTTACAAATAATGCTGGTAATGAAGCTATTTATAAATATGAGGATTTTACTAATAACACACCAACATTTGATATTGATGGTGTAATTAGTGTTGGATGTAGTATAAAAATGTTTCCTAAAAATTATAAAAGAACTAACCCTACTGATTGGAGAAGTATTGGTTATGGTTATGGCTTAACATGTAATAAATATCCTACTTGCTCTTGGACTACTGATGTTTATACTAATTGGCTTACACAAAATAGTGTTAATTTAACACTAGATACAATTGGTAATATAGGAAATATGGTAACAGGTGCTTATAGTGGAAATTATAATCAAGCTCTTTCAGGATTACAGGGAGTTGGAAGAACAGTAGCACAAGTTTATGAGGCTTCTTTCTTACCACCTCAAGTAAAAGGGGACGCAAATACAGGAGATGTTACATGTGGAATTAAAGAAATGGGATTTACTGTATATCAATTAAGTGTAAGAAATGAATATGCTAAAATTATTGATGATTATTTTTCAATGTATGGTTATAAGGTTAATAGATTAAAAACACCGAATATAACAGGAAGAACTAATTGGAATTATGTTAAAACTATTGGATGTAATATAACAGGAAATATACCACAACAGGATATTATAAAAATAAAACAAATGTTTGATAATGGTGTTACTTTATGGCACAACTCAAGTACATTTTTAGATTATTCACAAAGTAATAATATAGTATAATAGAAAGGAGATAGTATGAAAAGAAAAAATAGAAGTAATTACAGATTTATAGATAGCATGGAAAAGAATGAAGCAACTTATAACGATTATTTATTTAGGTTTAGAAGAATAGCTTTATCCATGTTTGAATGGGTAAACTTACCGAAAGGAATGAATGCTAGATATCTGGAAGAATGTTTATATTATAATGGAAAAGCAGCTTTACTTAAAGATGAAAAATATGGTTTTATTAATACCAAATGTGCTGGTACTGGTTATGTTAATATTTATGGACTTCCAACAAGATTAAATTGTTATAGTTATTCATTTAATAGTCAACGTTCATTATATACAGGACTTAATCCTATTAATACCGAAGAAGAAAGAATAAATAGAGAAAACGAAGAATGTATATTAGTACAAAATAACTGGGAATGTTTACCAACAGTTTCTTCAATGCAACTTTTTGCATATAGATTATATGAAGCTCAAGTTACATGTGATACTAATATAATAGCTCAAAAAACACCTGTTTTATTAATTGCTGATGAAACACAAAGATTATTCCTAGAAAACCTTTATAATCAATATAATGGTAATCAACCTTTTATCTTTGGAGATAAACAACAATTAGGTGAACAAACACTTAAAGCAATTAACACCGAAGCTCCTTATGTTGCAGATAAAATAACTGAATATAAAAAGGAAATATGGAATGAAGCTTTAACATTTTTAGGTGTTAATAATATCATGTTAGAAAAGAAAGAAAGACTTGTTACTGATGAAGCTAATTCAAACAATGAATTAATCAATTTAAACCTTCAATCATTCCTAGCTCCTAGACAAGAAGCTTGTAAACAATTTAATGAAAAATATGGATTTACAGGAACTAATAAAGAAATAAGTGTTAGAGTAAGAAGTGATTTATATAATATTATTAAAAAAGAAATGAGTACAACAAGTGAATTTATAAATGAAAAAGAGGTGGATATAAATGAGTAAATATACTTTTGAATTAAGAGAGTTATTTGAACCTATTAAATTTAATCCCCCTCTATACACAAGAGAATATGTAGAAGGATGGTTTAAAGATTATGAACTATCTGATTATCTAACTCAAGAACAAATTGATACAATAGAAGAAGCTGGAATATGGAATAAAGATAAACTAGCTAAAAAGATAGTAAATCATTATTACATGAGAGAAAGTGGACTTGAAACAATAGCTCTTTTCAAACATTATGCTAAAGTTACTATGGATGAAATTATGGAAGAATATTTACCTTTAATATATTCAGCTTCTATACAATATGACCCTTTAGTTAATGTTGATTATACCGAAACATTTACAAGAAATGCGAATACTAATGGCTCATCTAACTCTAGCTCATCATCATCAAGTAGTGGTTTAGTAGTTGGCTCAAATACACCACAGGGACAAATAACTAAAGCTGGAATTTTAGCTGGTAATTATGCTTCATCAACAAGTGCTAACGAAAACGAAGGAAATATTAGTGATACATCATCAAGCTCTGGAACAACACAAGAAAGTTATTCTAAAAATGTTAAAGGTAATTCTGGTGTTTCAGCAACAGCTCAAAAAATGGTACTTCAATATCGTGAGAATATAAGAGCAATCGACAAAGAAATTATAGAAAAATTAGATATATTATTTATGGGATTATACTAAAATATGGTATAATATAAGTGAAGGAGATGATTATATGAATAATGATTTAAAACCTATTCAAACAATAACACCTTTTAAAAGGTTTTGTATGACAATCGGTGAACTTCCATCAAGTTATTTAGAAACTATGACTTATTATGAAATGCTTGTATGGTTTACAAAATTTTTACAAGAAAAAGTTATTCCAACAGTTAATAATAATGCTGAAGCTGTTAAAGAACTTCAAGATTATGTTTCTCATTATTTTGATAATTTAGATGTACAAGAAGAAATCAATAATAAACTAGATGAAATGGTGATTGATGGTTCTTTACAAAACTTAATATTTAATCAATTTGAAAATACGACACAAAATTTATTCTTGATGGCTTGTTCTAATAAATATAATTCAGGATATGCAAATAATTATATTGAATTATATATGAGTAAAAATGGAAAAGAATTTAATAAAATTAGTTATAACGATATTGTAAAAAGTGTTGATGCACCTAATATAATTTATAAAAATGGATATTTTTATATGTTAGTTGATAATTCTGATACTACTAATGCAAGTTTTAAAATATTAAAATCATCAAATTTAATTGATTGGACTACTTATAAACCAAAATTAAGTACACCAGTTTATAATAATGTTATATGGGGTGCTGAATTTTTTGAAGATTTGGTAAACGATAAATTATATATTACTTATTCTAATCAAATAGGAACAATGACAGATGATGATAATATAGAATATAGAGATTTTAGAAATTATATTGTTGAAATAGATATCGAAAACATGACGTTAGGAACACAAAGAATTCTTCAAATAGATGATTGTAACAGAATAGACCCTTGTATATCTTTCTATAACAATAAATATTATTTATTTGTTAAAAAGGAAGGTACGGAAGGTGATTTATTACATGGAAAAATTGCTGAGTTTGAAAGTAATGATTTAATAACATGGAATAAAATAACTGATGAATTAAGTCCATTTAGTAGTTATCAATATGAAGCTCCAAATATTTGTAAGGATGGTAATAAATTTATTTTATATGTTGATAACTTCGATTATTCAAATGGTGGTGGAATATTCTATTCCGAAAGTTATGATTTAGTAAATTGGACTGACGCAAATAAAATTATGACCATGACCGATATTGGACATGCTAGTGTAATTAAAATTAATGACTATCTACCAAACAAAACAATAATTGATTATGCTTTTATTCAAATATCTAATACAAAAGATAATTTACCGTTATTTAATTATAACAAATATTATCAATACAAAGAAACAACAGCAACTGAACAAAATAAATATATAAAATTGTTTGATTTTACAATAAGAAGAGCTTATGAAGCAATAAATATTGACTTTAATTTATTTGATTGTAATAATATGCATTATAACAGTAAATATAAATTATCATTAAAATTAAAAAGTGATAGTACAAATGAAGGTGAATTAATTGAATATCAATCACTATTTAATGTACATATTCCTGTTTATTTAATAAAATTAGAAAACTATACTTATTCAGTATATTTAAAAGCTATTGATTTAAACAGTAAGCCATGTATGCAAATTAATTCATTATTAAACAACAAATATATTGAATTTAAAATAAGTGATTATTATGGTTATATAAATGAGTTACCTACAACAGACTATCAATTAATATCAAGTTTTAATCAAAATATGGTTTATAAAAAATATATTACAAATGTTAATAATATTAAAGAACCTGGAATTTATACAATCAATGCTGGAAACACAAACACACCAGAAAATGTATATGGTGAATTATTTGTAATAGATAATAAAGAAAAAAATTGGTTAGAACAAATACTTGTATCAACAACTAAAAAAATATATACAAGAACATTTACAAGTGACTGGAGCGAATGGAAAACATTTACACCTATAAAAACAGGAAGTATCACAGCAACAACTAATAATACAGGTGAAATAGATACTAATATCCGAATATCTAGTGGTTATATGGTTTCAGCTTTTTGTAGAGCTAATAAATATATAATAAGTTTATGGAGCTA
>ODAJ012188450.1_pt1 | contig 10585 bp, 9 predicted proteins | sample 1539241 | NCBI WGS metagenome assembly ODAJ01 (sample SAMN02144231, study PRJEB22623) | gut metagenome | biome: sheep rumen | host: Ovis aries | place: New Zealand
TCTCCGCAGGTACTCCCCTCCCTTGTAGGGGAGGGGCTGGGGTGGGGTCAGTATTGTTATTAATCATGCTTGCTTTCGACCATTCGAAAAAGTTAACTGCAAAGGTACAACCTTTTTCGCAAACTCGATACTATTTTGACATTAAAAAAATTTTTTTATTTTTCGCATTTTCACTGCCACCACTGCCACCTCACTGCCACGCCGTAAAGGACTATGCCTCAGCATGGCAATCCGCCGTTACACGAATTGCCTCCAAACTTTCACATTTTACGGAAATGTCACAATTTTTATACCTTTTATTATATGGCGAGGCGTCATTCTAAAAGGTTTACGTAAGATATTTGAAGAAAATTCGTTAAGATATTTTGTCAATCAAAAAAAACATGGTATCTTTGCAGAAGTGATTTAAATAACAGTTTATTCAACAAACAACTTAAAAGCAAATGGCAAAAATCGTAACATTGGGCGAAATCATGCTTCGCCTGTCGCCTCAAGGCAACGACCGTTTCATTCAGAGTGAATCATTCCGCATCATCCCTGGCGGTGGTGAGGCTAATGTGGCTATCTCGGTGGCTAACTACGGCCACGAGGCTTACTTCGTGAGCAAACTGCCGAAGCACGAAATCGGACAGATAGCCGTCAACGCTATGCGTCGCTATGGTGTAAATACCGAGTTCATTGCCCGTGGCGGTGACCGCGTAGGTCTGTACTACGCAGAGACGGGTGCTTCGATGCGTCCCTCGAAGGTTATCTACGACCGTGCCCACAGTGCTATTGCCGAGGCTGATCCTTCCGACTTCGACTTCGACAAGATTATGGAGGGTGCCTCCTGGTTCCACTGGTCAGGCATTACGCCGGCTATCAGCGACAAGGCAGCCGAGCTGACCCGTCTGGCCTGCGAGGCTGCAAAGCGTCACGGTGTATGCGTATCAGTCGATTTGAACTTCCGCAAGAAGCTCTGGACTTCAGAGAAGGCCATCAGCATCATGCGCCCCCTGATGCAGTATGTTGACGTGTGCATTGGTAATGAGGAAGACGCAGAACTCTGCCTCGGCTTCAAGCCCGACGCAGACGTAGAGGGCGGCAAGACCGATGCTTCCGGCTATGAGGGCATCTTCAAGCAGATGAAGGAAGAGTTTGGCTTCAAGTACGTCGTTTCAACCCTTCGTGAGTCGTTCTCGGCCACGTTCAACGGCTGGAAGGCCCTGATTTATGACGGCAAGGAGTTCTATCAGTCCAAGCGTTACGAGATTAATCCCATTATTGACCGCGTAGGTGGTGGCGACTCGTTCTCAGGTGGTCTCATTCACGGTCTGCTCACCAAGCCGACTCAGGGCGAGGCTCTTGAGTTTGCCGTGGCCGCCAGTGCCCTGAAGCACACCATCAATGGCGACTTCAACCTTGTCAGTGTTGACGAAGTAGAATCACTCGCCGGCGGTAACGCAAGCGGACGCGTTCAGAGATAATAGGTTTTTCGATTTACGGCTTTTCGATTTCCGATTGAAATACACGTCGGCAGCGAGAATCCGTAAATCGAGACTACAAATAAAAAGTAAATCGAAAATCAGTAAATCGTAAATATATTTAAGGTGGCAAAGTTTGATAAATTAGCAGTCATGAAGAAGATTGGAGATACCGGCATGGTGCCCGTCTTCTACAACAAAGACTTAGAGACCTGTAAGAATGTGGTGAAGGCCTGCTATGAGGGTGGCGTACGTGCATTTGAGTTTACTAACCGTGGCGACTTCGCACAGGAAGTATTCGGCGAACTGGTCAAGTGGGCCGACAAGGAGTGCCCTGAGCTGGCATTAGGCATCGGTTCGGTGGTTGATGCTCCTACGGCAGCTCTCTACATCCAGCTGGGTGCCAACTTCGTGGTTGGCCCGTTGTTCAATCCCGACATTGCTCCTGTCTGCAACCGTCGGCTTGTGCCCTATTGCCCGGGCTGCATGACCGTCAGCGAAATTGGCAAGGCTCAGGAACTGGGCTGCGACTTGACGAAGGTATTCCCCGGCGACGTGGTAGGTCCGAACATGGTGAAGGGGCTGAAGGCTCCCATGCCCTGGTCGAAGATTATGGTCACCGGCGGTGTAGCACCCGAAGAGGAGAACCTGACCAAGTGGTTCAAGGCTGGCGTCTATTGTGTCGGCATGGGTTCAAAGCTCTTCCCCTCCGACAAGGTGAAGGCTGGCGACTGGCAGTATATAACCGACAAGTGCAAGGAGGCACTCGGTTATGTGGCTAAGGCTCGCGCTTAACAGCATAGCCTCGCTACTTCTTCTTTCAGCTTGTTCATCGCCTGATAGGCAAGCGGTGGACAAGCTGAATTCTATTTCTTATGCCTATCACTACCGTAGTCTTGACTCTACGGCCCACTATGCGCAACTGGCCTACAGCGCCTCCTCTTCCTACGACGACGGACAAGCCGAAGCACTCAACAACCTGGCTTTCGTCAGCATGATGCGCATGGACTACGACGAAGCCAAAAGGCGGCTCGACTCTGTAGCCCTGCTCACCGACAACCAGGTGGAACTGCTCATTGCCGACATCCAGCACATGCGACTCTGTCAGCGACGCTCCGACAACCGCGAGTTCTACGACTACCGCGAGCTGGCAGTAAATCGTCTGCACCGCATCAACGAGGAGCGTTTCCTGCTGTCAGAACGCCTGCAGCAGCGCATGGTTTATGCCGAGACCGAAATGGCCATCGTTGAGAGCGCCTACTACTATTACGTAGGTCTGGAACGTCAGTCTGTCGATGCCATTGCCTATATGGAACATGACAACGAACTGGAGAGCGACACGGCCCAACTGCTGAACTATCTATATAATGTAGGAGCCGGAGGCATCATTACCGACGGCACACGGGAAGAAATTAACCAGCGGGAGTTCGACTTCCTCATGCGCTGTCTGCTCATGGCCAGGAAGCATCACTACCCCTACTTTGAAGCCAACTCGCTCGAAGCACTCTCGGAGCACCTCATGTACGAAGAGAGCCGTCAGCAGCTCGTCAGCGACAATCTGCCGGCCATGAAATTCCTGAACACGGAAGGAGTAAGCACCGACGAGCTGCCGGTCTTTCTGGCCGTTCAGGCACTCGACTTGTTTACTGCTTACGGCGATGTCTATCAGATTGCCGGAGCCTACCGTACCCTGGCATCATGCCACCACGCCATGAACGACGACCTCACGGCGTTGGACTATCTGAACGATGCACTCTCCAACCCCAAAATAAAGCAGGCTCCAGACCTCGTGGCCAGCATACGCGAACAACTGTCAGTGGCCTACTCGGCCATCGACGACAAAGCAGGCAGCGACTACAACCGCAACATCTACATCGACTTACAGCAGCAAACCCGCCAAGACCGCCAGCTACAGGCACGTGCCGACATGTACGACCAGACCGCCCGCCAACAGAACCTGATGATGGTGGCTGTCATACTGGCCATTCTGCTGCTCGTCTTCATACTCTGGCTCTTCAACCACCTGAACCAACGGCAAAAGAATCGGACCCACACTGACTTGGACGACCTCGTGGAACAGCGCCGTGAAGAGTTGGCCCTGGCGCAGCTACACATAGAAAAGGGGCAGCGGCGTAACCTGGAGCAACGAGCCAAGGTGTCGCTGGTCAACACCACGATGCCCTTTATTGACCGAATCATCCATGAGGTTGGGCGGCTGAAGGCTTCCGATGGTCAAGCTGATGCAGCATCGGTAGAGTACATCCGTGAACTCACCGACAAGATTAACGAGCAGAACGACGTGCTGACCCACTGGATTCAGCTGCGGCAGGGTGAGCTGAGCTTACGTATAGAGAGTTTCCGGCTTCAGGACCTCTTCAACCTCATGGCCCGCAGCAAGATGTCGTTCCAGCTGAAGGGCATCAGTCTCGAGGTGAAACCTACGGACGCTGTGGTCAAGGCCGACCGCGTGCTCACCCTCTTCATGCTCAACACCCTGGCCGACAACGCCCGCAAGTTTACAGAGAAAGGCGGCAACATTACCATTCAGGCTGACAACAGCCACGCTGAATACGTGGAAATCAGCGTCAGCGACACTGGCATCGGCATGACCAACGAGCAGCTGCAGCACCTCTTTGACACGAAGACCATCGTTGACGGTCACCAGCCCTCTCACGGCTTTGGCCTCATGAACTGTCGCGGCATTATAGAGAAATACCGTAAGACAAGTAGCATCTTCAGCGTCTGCACCATTCAGGCTGAGAGCCAGCTGGGCCAGGGCAGCCGTCTTTTCTTCCGATTGCCCAAAGGTAAAGCCAAGGGGAGCACGGGGCTCAAGGGGCTTATGGGGCCTATAGGGCTTATGGGGCTTATGGGGCTTATGGGGCAGCCAATTCAGGCTGCCGACGTACTGCGGCCGCTCGACAAAGCATACATCTATTCCGACAGTGCATATTTCTGTAACGTCAACGGACAATACGAGCGTACTTTGAGTTTTGCCGACTCCTGCCGCAAGTATCTCAACGAGCACTACCTGCACCTGAAGCCCAAAGGCCGCATGCTCATGGTGCGCGAAGGCGACATGTCGCAGCCAGTACCCGAAATACAATGGTACTACGACAGCCTCTCGACTAACTACAAAATCATACTCGACATTCGCAACGAGTCGGCGGTGGCAGCACTGGCCCTGCACGACTGGCAACTCTATGCCTATAATAACAAGGTATATACACAGCTTTTCCGCGAGATGTCGGCCGACAACACACTGGAGGAGTACTGCCGCATGATGCAACAATCGCAGACCAACAAGACCATTACCATCGTCATCCTGCTGCTCATACTGGCCATTATCCTGCCAGCCTACTACCTGCTCTATTACCGCCATAAACTGGAGCGTCGCTTCCTGCAGGAACAACAGCAAAAAGACAATGCCGAAGTGCTCGAGGACGAGTGTCGAAGGGCAGAGCTGGAGAACAACAACCTGCACATAGCCAACAGCGTGCTCGACAATTGTCTCTCGACGCTGAAGCACGAAACCATGTACTACCCTTCGCGCATCAGGCAGCTGGTTGACAGTCAGCAGCTGAACCCACAGGCCATTGACGAGGTGGTCACTTACTACCGAGACATCTACGCCCTGCTCAGCCAGCAGGCCATGCGTCAAGTCAGCCAGACCAAGCTACACTTAGAAGCCGTCCAACTGTACGGGCAAACCGTATTGGGCGACAGGGCCCTCTTGCACTACCTTTTCGAAATTCTGGGCAGAAAGAGTCGGGACATTACCTCCGAAGTCAAAGATGAGCGTTATGTGCTCTTTACCGTGCAAATGCCCGAGTTGCACCTGTCGGAAGCCGAGGCGCAACACCTCTTCACCCCCGCCCAAGACCACATACCCTACCTGCTATGCCGGCAGATTGTACGCGACCACTCCGAAGCCACCAACCGGCGAGGATGTGGTATCTGGGCTGAACTCACCAACGGAACAACAACAATTAAAATAACATTACCACGATGGAACCATTCAAAGTGATTATTGTAGAAGACGTGCCCCTGGAACTGAAGGGCACCGAAGGTATTATCCGCAACGACATACCAGAGGCGGAAATCATTGGTACGGCCGATAGCGAAACCTCCTACTGGCGACTCATCAAGCAGCAGAAACCCGACCTCGTACTGCTCGACCTCGGTCTTGGGGGCTCCACTACCGTCGGCGTCGAAATTTGCCGACAGACAAAAGAAATGTACCCCCAGGTAAAAGTGCTCATCTTTACCGGCGAGATACTCAACGAGAAACTATGGGTCGATGTGCTTGACGCCGGAGCCGACGGCATCATCCTGAAAAGCGGCGAGATGCTTACCCGCAGCGATGTGCGCTCTGTCATGGAGGGTAAGGAGCTGGTGTTCAACGAACCCATACTGCGCAAGATTGTCGAACGTTTCTGCAAGGCGGTCAGCAGCAGTCAGATTCGTCAGGAGTCGATGGTCAATTACGAGATTGACGAGTACGACGAACGTTTCCTTCGCCACCTTGCCCTGGGTTACACCAAGGACCAGATAACCCAGCTGCGCGGAATGCCTTTCGGCGTAAAAAGCTTAGAGAAACGTCAGAACGAACTGGTACAGAAGCTTTTCCCCGACGGAAACGGCGGCATGAGCATTAACGCCACGCGGCTCGTGGTGCGTGCCTTGGAGTTGCGCATCCTCGATATTGACAACCTCGTACCCGATGAAGAATAAACTGTTAGCGCGCCTCGCCTTGACCCTGGTGCTGGCCGAGCTGTTGCTCGTGCTGGCCTCATGGATGCTCAGCACCATGCAGGGTGTCGAGGTGCGCTCCCTGCTCAGCGGCGAAGGCATACGTTGGCTTTGTGGCCGGCTCAGCGACATCGTAGCCAGCCCTCTGCTTGCCTGGATTCTATTCTCAGGACTGGCTTGGGGCTGTCTCATGCAGAGTGGCTTGCCCGACCAGTGGAAAGAGCGTTTCAGCAAAGAGCCGGAGAAGCATGGCAAGCCCTTGGCCCATCGTGACCATGTAGCGTTTTGGGGCGTGCTGCTCTTCTCGTTGTTCTACCTTGTCATATTGCTTCTGCTGACAGTCGTGCCCCATGCCATCCTGCTCAGTGCCACGGGCAACCTCTTCCCCTCGCCTTTCAGTGCAGCCGCCGTGCCCTTACTGGCTTTGTGGCTTTGCCTGACAGGCTTGCTTTACGGCGTGCTGACGGGCCGCTACTCCACCCTTTCCGACATTTACCAGTCACTGCTGAGTGGTCTTTGTTCCGTGGCGCCACTCGTCTTCTTCTATCTGCTCCTTGCACAGCTGATAGCAACCTTCGGCTTCATGTTTTCCCTTTAAAGCCTTCACGTACAAAAAATATGACAATTGTTTTGCGTTTTCAGCAGTAATTCGTACCTTTGTCGGCAAAATCATTAAAAAAAAGAATAAAATGAAACATTACCTGTTTTTAGCAATGAGCTTGCTGCTTTTACTGTCCAGCTGCGAGAAAGATAATAATGAAGACGAACCCACGGGACCTGCCAAGCGAACGGTCATAGTATATATGGCTTCCGAGAACAACCTGGGTAGTTCCACATCCCCCTTTGCCAACAACGACACATCGGAAATGATTGTCGGTTCGAAACTCATTGGAAAGGACTGTAACCTGATTGCCTTTATTGACAAGGCCGAAACGAACAACACGCCGAGCATCTGGAAATTCGAAGGCGGCAAGAAAACGCTGCTGAAACAGTACAACGAGGACTTCTACTCGTCAGACCCGGCACGAATAAAGGAGGTCTTGGAATGGGCAGCCCAACAGTACCCCGCAAAAAGCTACGGCCTCGTGCTTTGGGGACACGCCAGCGGCTGGGTCATTGAAAGCGATACCATAGCCACGAGCAGTGCCAAGGCACCACGCAAGGCCTACGGTCGTGACACGGGCGACAACACGGGAAAGGGCAACAACGTCGGAAAGTGGATCAACATCCCCACCTTGGCTAAGACGCTGGAGGGTCTGAACTTCAAGCTCGACTACATCTTTGCTGACTGCTGCAACATGAGCAACGCCGAGACGGCCTACGAGCTGCGCAAGGCAACACCGCTGCTTATAGCTTCGCCGGCAGAGATTCCGGGCAACGGTGCTCCCTACGACAAGATTGTGCCTCACCTCTTCTCGACAGCAAGCTCCTTTGCCAAAGACATCGTCAACACGTATGCCGATGCATACAACAGCCAAATACCGCTGGCCGTCATTGAAACCGCACAGATGGAGCAGCTGGCCAATGCTACGCGCGTCATTCTATCAACCATTGAACCGACAAAAGACAAGGAGTTGAATTTCACTGGTTTAGTATATAACGACGGTGATCGGAGGATAGGACTCTGCACACTCTACGACATGGGCGACTTCCTGCTTCAGAACGCAACGGCTGACAACTACCGGCAGTGGAAGCAGGCCTTCGACAAAGCCGTGACATATCGCCGCTTCGGAGCAACATGGCTCTCAAACGGGCACGTCGATTTCAGCTTGTTTAAGGCTACAGAGGAGAAAGAGTCGGGCATGTCAATGTACATTCCGCGTCAGTTGTACGACAACTATGCGTACAGCAGCACGTACAACGGAACATACAACAAAATGCAGTGGTACTGGGCTGTAAACTGGCAGAACTACGGCTGGTGAATAACCACCTTGACCTTCGAGATACGACGCTCATTCATTTCCAGGACTTCGAACGTGAAGTTCTGGAAATTTATTTTTTCATGCAACTGGGGGAAGTCGCCCTTTATTTCGAGCAACAGCCCGGCCAGCGTGTCAGCATCGCCCTGAACCGACTCGAAGGTGTCGTCGTCGAGCTTCAAAATCTTATAGACATCACTCAGCAGCGTCTTACCCTCAAAGACGAAGGTGTTGCTGTTGATGCGCACGTAGTTCTTCTCGTCCTCGTCGTACTCGTCGTTGATTTCACCCACTATTTCCTCCAGCACGTCCTCAAGGGTGACAAGGCCACTGGTGCCGCCAAACTCATCGACGACGATGGCAATGTGAATCTTGTTCTCCTGGAACTCACGCAGCAGGTCGTCAATCTTTTTCGTCTCAGGCACGAAATACGGCGGACGTATCAGCGTCTGCCAGCGGAAGTTGGCTGCCTTGTTCAGGTGAGGCAGTAGGTCCTTGATGTAGAGAATGCCTCGAATGTTGTCGATGCTATCTTGATAGACGGGAATGCGCGAATAGTTGTTCTCCACGATACACTGCAGCACCTCGGCAAAGGGCGACGTGAAGTCGAGATCGACAATGTCCTGGCGGCTGGTCATAATCTCCTTGGCCGTTTCGTCACCAAAGCGCACGATGCCTTCCAGAATACGCTGTTCCTCCTTGATGTCTTCCTTGTCGGTAAGCTCCAATGCCTGCTCCAGCTCATCGACGCTGAGCACGTGGTTCTCCTGGGGCACAACCTTTTCGGCCAGCACGCCGGAACGAATGAGGATGGAGGAGAAAGGATAGAACAGTTTGCGGCAGAAGAGAATGGCACCCGCCGCCCTACGGCAGAAAGCCAGTGCATGCTGGCTGCAATAGACCTTGGGCATGATTTCGCCGAAGAGCAGCAGAATGAATGTAAGCAGTACCGTCAGGCAAAGGAACTGGAGCCAGTATGCTTGTCCAAAACTCACCACCTGTGCAAAGAAGTAATTACACAGCATGATGATGGTGACGTTGACAAGGTTGTTGGTGATGAGGATGGTAGCCAGTGTTCGTTCGGAGTCGTTACGCAGCAGCATGATGCGCTGGTCGCGCTCGTCCTTGCTTTCTTCTATTTCGTTCAGGTCGGTAGGCGACAGCGAGAAGAAAGCAATCTCCGACCCCGAAGCGAAGCCTGACACCACAAGCAACAGGCACGCCAAGACAATGGCAATGATACTGCCAAGGGTAGGCTCATAAAACTGTACTTCAGAGAACAACCGTAGTAATTCTTCCATAACTGAGTCTTCGGGTTACTCTGTAGTAGAACGAGGTGACAGCATCTCCATGTTTTCGACCCAAATCTCTGTTACGTTATGTCGGACACCCTGTTTGTCGTCATAGGTTGTATAACGCAGGCGACCCTCTAAGTAGAGCTTGTCGCCCTTATGGACATACTTCTCGACAACCTCGGCCAGCTTGCGCCACAGGAGCACGTTGTGCCAGTCGGTGCGGTCGGGTACTTGGGTGCCGTTCTGCAGGGTGTAGCCTTTCTCTGTAGTAGCAAAGCGGAAGCGGGCCACAGCCACGCCGGCCTCAACATACTTCACTTCTGGCTCTGTTCCCACGTTGCCAATCAACATTACCTTGTTCATCGCATTCGTTATTTCATGGTTAGCTGTTTAGACTTATTTCTCCATACCCAGGTAGCGGAACTTGAAGTTCTTGCCTTTGGCCGAGGGGAACTGGCTGCGGTTGTCAACACGCGAGCGCAGATAATCGACGATGCGGTTATAACAGTCAAGTCCTGACATGGCCTTGCAACGGGCCACAAAGTGAGTGTCGCGGTACTGGAATTTACCCGTGCCCGGCACGAGCAGCACACGCTTGAAGTCGAGCGCCCCTTCATACCAACCGGGCATCGCCTCGTTAAGCTTGACAATGACGGGCGAGGCAGGCTTGTCGGTCATCAGGTCGTCCATGGCGTGCAACGCTTTTTTCTCCTTGAAGTCCTGCATTGTGGCAGCCTCGGTCTTAATAATGATAAAATAGACGCGCGGTCTTATCTTATAACGTTTTGGGTAGTATATATCACTTTCAGCATAGTCTCGAATGTCTTTCTCCAACTCCGGATCCATGCCTATTTCGTCAATACCAGCGAGAAAAGCAATAGCATCATCAACATTAGTAACTAATGTCTCACTATCAAAATAACGCAAATATAAATTCATTCTGTTTTGGTTGTTTTCCTAAAAAAATAAAAAGAAGAGCGGAAAACGGGACTCGGACCCGCGACCCCAACCTTGGCAAGGTTGTGCTCTACCAACTGAGCTATTTCCGCAGTGTTGTCAAAGAAAGAATGGTGAAGAGGAGGAGACTCGAACTCCCACGTCGCAATTGACACTACCCCCTCAAAGTAGCGCGTCTACCAATTCCGCCACCTCTCCA
>ODAJ011892172.1_pt1 | contig 10583 bp, 19 predicted proteins | sample 1539241 | NCBI WGS metagenome assembly ODAJ01 (sample SAMN02144231, study PRJEB22623) | gut metagenome | biome: sheep rumen | host: Ovis aries | place: New Zealand
TATCAATTTGGTCATACGCGCTAGAAGAACCAAATCTTAACCAAGTTTGAATTTCTGTTGCTACATTATCTGTTCTAGAATACCAAGCTGTATAGGTAATTTGCGAAACTGAACCAACTTTATCATATGAACCAGAAAGTAAAACAAAATTTGAATAATTTTGCGCACTTGTGCCTTCTCCAAGTGAAGTATTACCAATTGTTGGTGTTGTCCATGAAACTATTGCCATTACTTATTCTCCTCCTCCCAACTGATTTTATAATAATTTGGGACGACACCTGAACCACATGTCGTCATATTTATTTCTCTACTATAATGAACTTTAAAACCAAGGTTTTGTAATTTTTTAATTGTAGTAGGAAAATCTAGGGTTAGATTTAAGAAAATTTGACCTTGTTTTGCGGCCGCTATAATTTGTTCCTTGACATTTTGAAATTCCTTTTCTTCTAATTTATATTGAGAATCATAAGCCAGTTCACGCATACCATCAGCAGTAAATTTTATTACACTCGTCTCCATTTGACAATTTTCCCTCCACAACATGATTCAATTTCAAATTCCAAATCTTGTTCCAGCCATTCAATTGTATCTGTTGAAACATTATCAATAAAAGTTTGAAACTTTCCTTGATTTGCGGCCTCACGTATTCGCCGCATAACAATAGGGCGTTCTACTGATGCTATTGCTTCCATTGCGATTTCGTTGGCTTCTGCCGCACAAATTTCATCTTTATTTGTAATAGTATCAAGTTCTTGTAGTATATTAGTTAATTCACCCACCATAGACTACCTCCATTTTTTCTTATTATAACACGAAATTTCGGGAAAGTCAAACATTCGTTTTATCGTCTTTTCCATCCTTTCAAATGAAAATGAAATTCCGTGGATTCCAACTTTTTCGCGCAGCGAAAAAGTTGGAACCGCGAGCCGGAGCGCTTTGCGCGACGGCCAAATAATGGGAAACTTCAAATTGAAAATGCGGCGGGTAAGTTTAGGGGAATTTGAAAATGAAATTCTAGGGGTATAATTTCAGGACAAATGAAAATGAAATTCCAAAATGAAATTATGGGATAAAATGAAATTGAAATTCCAGCCGCAAGTTTTAGGGAAAATGAAAATGAAATTCCAGTTCTAAAAATGAAATTGAAATGAAAATGAAATTGCAGTTATACGTTATCCCATCGAACAATATTCCTACAATCTTCTGTATAGGTAATTTCAAATCCATATTCAACTAACTTATCCATATATTGCCATTCACGCGGTTCTAGTTCATAGAAATCATATCCATTATATGCAGCACATTCAATATGATGTTGAAGTTTTTGCCAAGTAGAAATTCCGTTATGATGGTATTGTTTGGTGATGTGAGCCATTGCGCGAGCGTTGAAAGGCATAATATTTACTCCTTTTTTTCTTTTATTATACTATGAATTACACGAATTGTCAAGTTTGAATAAAATTATTTATACAAATTATACAAAGCCGTGAACTTGGAATAAAACGAAAGTAGGTGGGTTTCCAGAATAGTACATCCTAGTAAACAAAAGAAAGGGAAGAAATTAATCTAATGTAATAAGTAAGGAGTAAGATGGGGCAAATGGTAGGGCACGAAAAATTTGGTAGGAGAAATTTCGGTAGGGTAGTGTAGGCAGAGCAAAAGATAGGAGTATAGTAGATGGTAGTGCGCCCAATTTCCACTCTTGTCAAGTATTTGACTTTTAAAATTGAAAAATGGTGGTTGCCTTATTTCTAGGCAACTTTCTATTTTCCTGACAAGATTTTACCCCACCTTCAATATAATAGGTGGTGGTATTTTTCTGTCAAAATTTAGTAAAGTAGGGAAATAGAAAAAATTTATTTCCGGGGGTGTCTATATAGACCCCCGGAAACGTTTTTTTTCTATTTTTTAGCAACTTAACTAATTAGTAGGTTTCATTTTTATAATATGTCCATAATAAATTCCTGTGCCGGATTGTTCAATTTCATATTTATCTTGTATATCTTTCTTCAATGAAGTCCATTTCTTAGGGTAGTTAATTGCTTTGATTAGTTCTTCTTTATCTTGTTTATTCAACCTACGATTTAAGTATTCTGCTGGAATAATCCATTCTTGATTACTTATTTGCTCTCGTATTTTAGCATATCGTTCTGCGCGTTTATTGCCTTCTGCTAACTGACTATTATAATTATATTGTATTTGCCAATCTCCACGTTTTCTTCCTGGGAATTGAATTTGAATATCTTTGTTTCCACTATGAACAATTACTATTTGGACATTATCGTCCATTAGGTTCCAACCTGTTGCGTATGCTTCTGTTAAAACGATGTCATCTATATCATCTGGGTAGCTATGGCTTTGTTGTAAGTGACTGACGATTGCTAGCTGATTATTTGTCATTGGTTTTAATGAATGTTTCGACCAAAGGCATACAACTTTTCTTCCAGTATTTTCTTGAATTTCGCGCGCGAATTGTTCTCCTTGTTCAATTGTGGGCACGAAGATAAGGCGTTTGACTTCTGGATTTGCGCGAAGTAGAACGTGGACATCTGAATATTCATATTTCTGAAATACTTCATAAGCAAGTAATTGCTCTTGGATTTGAATTTCATTAATGTATGATTTGAGTCTGGCCCATTTTTCTAGGTTATCTGCGGTGGCCGTTAGTCCAAACCACCAAATACCTTTTAATTCTGCCCAGTGAAGAAGTGTATCTATTGCTATGTAGGAAAGTGACTCTTGCGATAGAATTAGACAGATTACTTCGCGTGTGCTTTCGGGGTTGCGACGCCAGATATTAGCTTCGTCTATTCTTACATATTTGATAAGATTATGAATTTCGTCGCAGCAAATATAATCAAACATTTCCGCGGTTAGTTCGCCGCGTTTTACCATTGAGCCAAATTTTTGATAATTTAAAATATAAGGTTTGTCAAGTTTTTCACCCCACATTTGACATTCGTCAAGTGCTATCTTTTCTTCTTCTCCCATTGTTGTGTCAATGAGGATTAAGCAGCGTTGCGGCTGTATACACAGCTGGCCGGGTATTGTATTTATCGCGGCGGTTGTTTTGCCCTGGCCAGTTTGTGCAACAATTAAATTTAATCTACCTTTCTGATATTGTTGCTGTTCGTTTATTAAAGCATCTGATAAATGCTTACCTTCTTTCATTTGACTTTCAGCTCCTTTTTGAATTTCTCAAAAGAAAAGTATTTTAATTATTTTTAAATTATTTTAATTTATTTTTATAAATAAAAATTTTTTTAATTTAAAATAAAAAAATAATTATTTATTTGACAAAATAAATAATTTATGTTATACTAGAATGGGATATTTTTTTTAAAAAAATTTCCAGCTTTCCAGCTTGCGTGACCGGCCAGAAAATTCCAGCTTGCGGGTCAGCTTTCCAGCTGGCCTGTCCGTTTCCAGCTTGCCACACACTATAACCCTCCTTATCCTTTCTGAAATAATTATAACATAATTTTATAGTATAGTCAAATAGTAGGACTTTAGGGATTTACCATTTTACTATGTTAAAGTGCTACTATGCTACCATGCTAAAGTGAAACTTAACCTAAACTTAACACAAAAATGCTTGATTCTTAACACAAAGTGTGCTATACTGAAGAGGGAAAGCCCGAAGCCCGATAGCCTAAACTAACCTGAGTTAGTTGTGACTAACTAGTGCCTCCCCCGATATTATACCATAGTAGTGTTAAGCGGGTATTATCAGAATGTTGACTTTTTGTTAAATTTCGGGCCGGGTAATTCCTTAACATAGAATTTACATAAGTGCCCGGGCGAAAAATTAACGCGGAATTTACATTCCGCGTTTCACTGCCTGTGCTTTCAATTCGGTGTATCGCCGTATAATTTTGAAGCACTTGATGGTGTGGATGATAGGACAAAAGTGGATGTAAAGGAACTGACCGAACGGCATTAGCATAACCTTACCATCGCGGAAAAAGGTCGTGAAGAAAGCCGTGCCCCAGAACCAGAGCATAAACAGGGACGAGGTGAGCCAAATGGATAGAGCGACTTCGATGATGAACTTCATTAGGTGTGTTCTCCTTTCGTTTCTTGTATATATAATATCACATTTAACTGTTAAGAAGCAACAGAGTTTGTGTAAAGTTTGTGTAAAGTTGCTGGCCGGCCGTTCGTTAACATACTTTTAACTTGACTTCGCATAGGGTTTGTAGTATTATATATGTAGAAAAGAAAAGGAGATATGAGTTATGCGTGAAGTTATTACTTATGTTGCTTATGATAACACTGAATTTGATAATCGTGAAGAGTGTGAAGCCTATGAGGGTGAGGCGTTTGATTTGCTAACCGAAGTATTTAATTCTTATAAGTTCTTCGTAGGCAATCAGGAATTTTTGATTTTTCTGAATAATATCGAAGCGGGATTGTATGCTCTTAGTAAGGCATTTAATAAATGTGATAAAATATTGGTGACTAAACCAATTTCTGATATGGCGCTTCATTTTATTGACTTTCAGTTAGGTTATGTTTTGCCTCCGAATGAGCATGGAATGTATAAATATGATACAGATGAATTTGAATGGGTTAAAGTGGGCGAATAGTCCACTTTAATTTTTTGTTAAGATACTGGCCGGCCCGTTTCTTAACATAAAATTAACGACCATCAAAGATGGTCGTCATCATTTATCGGAATTACATTGGCTACGTGGTCAAAAGTATAAACTTCAATCCATCGCCACGATTTACCACAATCGGGGCAAGTGCCTTCTACTGTGTCATAATATCTGCCAAGTTCCCATTCGCTGTCAAGAGTATCATCCGCGTAAACCTTACTTCCACAATTAGGACACTTCATAATTTCTTAATCCTCCTCAACTTTTCCTTCTTCAAATTCTAAGTCCAAAACATCAGCACAAATTTCCGCCTTAAAAGTTCTACCATTAACGGTAGTAAACTGATAGGCATACCCATCAATATCTTCAAAAGTGGCGATATTTTCATCATTGGCAATAGCATCTTCAAACGCAATACGTGCGCGTTTGATGGTAGAATAGACACCGAAAACTCCTGTATAGTAGTAAGAGCAAACGACAATGTACAAATCCATTTTGTGAAGTCCCCTTTCGTTTCTTTCTGTATATAGTATATCACGGGGTGGGTTGTTTGTCAAGTTAATAATGTGTAAAATGGAATGAACGTACATTATAATTAACATAAAATTAAAGAGCCTTACGGCTCTCCATGATTTCGCCATTCAGGATGTTTTACAAAGCGAATAGGGCGAAAATAGTTAGCAAGTTCATTGTCAGTATTTTCTTCTACTTGACGCAAAAGGGTTTTAGTGACAGGAAGTGGCAAAGAATAAAGCATAAAATACATTGTAGTTTGATAAATATGAGTATGCCGAATGAGCCAACCAATCAGCCAATTTTTGAAATTCTCTTTCCACATATTGATTTCTCCTTTCGTTTTCTGTATTTATTATAATCCTATCCGTGAGAAAAGTCAAGTTAAGAGTTTGTTAAGTTCAGGCCCGGCCCGAAAATTAACATACATTTAACCTTCGGGAGGAAGGGGATTACTCCCCTTCCTTTTCCTTCGCGGCTTCGCGCTTCGCCTTGTCCTTCGCGGCCTTTTCAGCACGCTCGGCGGCACGCTTCGCCTTGGCTTCCTGCTTCGCGTTGTAGTCCGCGATTTCGGACGCCATGAGTTCATCGGCGGTCATGTCCTCACGCTGTTCGGCAACGATGACGCCCACGCGAGCATAGCGGCGTTCGCCGTTGACATCTTCAACGATGCAACCATACTGGCGGTCGTTGATCTTGTGGAAACCTTCGATGTTGGCGACGTTCAGAGCGGAGAAGATAGCGGTGCGGATGTTAGAATCGACGATAGCCTTGGAAATCTTCATACTGTATGCCCTTTCTGGTTTTAAGTGTTTTCCTTCACTTCTTGATTAGATTATATCACAGGAATTAGGATTTGTCAAGTAAAGTCTTTGTTAAAGAATCTGTCGATTGCCTTACGTGCCTTGCGGCGGAGTTCCTTGCGGAGTTTGCGCTGATTCTTGTTATTGATGATATACTTACGGCAACCTGCGGTCAAGTCCCACGCGGCGGTGTTGCGTTCTATGCGGCGATACAGATTGTTTTTCATCTTTCCTTTCCCTCCTGACATATATAGTATAGCAGAAACGCCAGGCAAAGTCAATAGGTTTACAAAAACTTAACAAAACGGGCCGGGCCAGAATGTTAAGAACTGGTTATTCACCAGTCTTAACATCCGCCACCTTGTCCAGCAACATTTTGAGGGTCATACGTTCAACATCAGTTAGTGTTGCGGACTGATCTGCGTCTTTCAACCATTCACGCAGAGTATCTACTGCGTCCTGCTTGTCATCTGCGGGTGCATACTTGACAAGTACCAGTTTATCCTTGTCGCGGAAAATTTCTAGCGGGTCGCCATCCTTGATTTTCAAAGTACGGCGAATTTCCCTAGGGATGACAACGCGACCCAATTCATCAATACGGCGAACAATTCCAGTAGAAATCATATCTTTATTATCTCCTCTCTTGTTTGTATTATTATTATATACGTTTCAGAGTTATTTGTCAATAGGTTTACATAGATTTAACAATTCGGGCCGGACGAAAAATTAACGAGGAATTAACCTCGTTAATACATTACTTTTTTAAGACGCCAGAACCAATGCCAAGGCTCCATCTGCAAGCAGGGTTTAAAAGTTCTCCAATAATAACCTATTTTCATACCTTCAAAATGAAGGTCATTGTTTTCACTTACATGACTATGATAGACCACAATACCAATTCGCTTATCTTCGGCTTCCAACAGTTCAAATAAATCTTTGCGGACATCTTCGGGAAGTTCTTCAACACGATACCAACCTTTTCCGCGAGCAAAATAAAATTCCTTAAAAGTCATATTGATTTTCCCCTTTCTTTTTTCTATATATATTATAACCATTGCGCAGAGGAAAGTCAAGTTAAGTTTATATTAAAATGCTGGCCGGGTGATTGTTAAGCGGACGTTAAGTCCGCGTAACAACCATGAGAACCTCGCCAGTTTCGGCGGAACAAACATCGGCATCCGTAAAGTTATGCTTTACGAGAACTTCACACACGCGCTCGTGAATGTCGTCCATGGTGCCACAGTCATCACATCGCAGGGTAAGACCATCGGCGGAGGAAAAGCGGCAAGTGACGTGGGTGGTGTAAATGTGGTAAGTATTGATAGCCATAATTGGTATCCCCTTTCTTTTTTCTATAATTATTATACTCCCAATTTTGATATAAGTCAAGTAAATTTTTGGTTAACTCACGGCCCGGCCTGATTTTTAACATAAAATTAAAAGAGGGCTTACGCCCTCTGTTTTTTACCGCAGGGTGTAGGTGTTAGCCTTACCCTTCTGCTCGGTCTTTACGACCTCGTCCGCCAGTTCGTGGAGCAGAATATACTGAACCTTGGCGCTAGTGAAATCTTCGGGGAGCGCATCGGCGCAACGCTCGAAAATCTCCTTGGCGGTGCCACCATCGGTCAGAGCATCCCGCAGGATGGGGAGAACCTGCGCCATCAGCACAGCACGTTCATTAGCACGCTTGGCCTTGGCCCTCGCCTTAGTGTCCTCGCTCACCTTACGCGGCTTTGCGATCTGGTCGCGAATCTTCGTGAGGACTTCCACAACTTCGGTGGGGTTCTCAATGTCCATGGGGATGGAGTTGATGGCAATGTTCAGAGCGTCAATGCGGGTGATAGTGTTCTTCATAGTAAATCCCTTTCTGGTTTGGAGGCTTTTCCTTGCCTTTTGTATATTCATTATATCAGATTCTCAACCATTTGTCAAGTTAAGATTCTGTTATAATCTGGTGGAGAGCGGGAGAATTGAACTCCATCCCTCTTGGGACGACCCTCTTTTGCAAGTGGCCTACGCAATCGTCTTACGACTTACCGCGGTGGCTCCCCTGATGCCACGTTCGCTCCCCTTGATGTATTCATTATAACACTTTCGCGTTGTAATGTCAAGTTAAGATTATGTTAAGGGGCAACCTTGTCAATCGAAGATTTCCAACGTGCGCGCTTACGGGCTTCTACCTCGTTGCCCCTTCAACATCTTTATTATATCAGAGATTCAGTCGTTTGTCAAGTTAATTCTTTGTGAAGTTCCGAGAGAGCGGCTCGTTTTTCCGCACGCAGGAAGGTATTTGAAGCCGATTACGTCGTTACACTTGTTTCGCTCTCCCCTTGGAACATATATATAATACCACAAATGACTGTTAAGGGTCAAGGTATTTTGTGTAAAGTTTAGGTAAAGTTGCGGGCCGGGCGATTATTTAACGAACATTTTACATTGCCCGGCCCGAGTTAGCCTGGACTAACTCGACGTAAAAAGAAAAGGGCTTGTGCCCTTTTCCTTATTCCGCAAGGCGATAGGTGTTCGCCTTGCCCTTGGTCTCGGTCTTGATAACCTCGTCCTTCATCTCACGTAGAAGGATAGCCTGAACCTTCGCGGCGGTGAAGTCCTGCGGCAGACGCTCCTGTGCCACCGCAAAAATCTCCTTCGCGGTCATGTCCGTGGTCATGACGTCACGCAGAATCGGCACAACCTGCGCACACAGTTCGGCACGCTTCACGGCGTTCTGCTCCTTACGCTTCGCAGAAGCCTTCGCCTTGGAATCCTCGCTACGCTGGGAACGCTTCGCAAGAGTCTCACGCAGAGCAGTCAGACGCTCCGCAACTTCGGGCATGGTGTCCTTCATGGTCTCGATGGCGGTGGACAGAGCAACGGCGTAAGTCATGGTGTTCTTCATATTATTTCCCTTTCTGGTTTTTAGAGGTTTTCCTTCCTCTGTTGTGTATTCATTATACCACGGAAGTGGTGTAATGTCAAGTTAAGAGTTTGTTAAGAGTTATTCCTTTTCGTTTCTCTTAACTACACCTGCGTTTGCGCTTGGGAACAGGTGGTCGTAAGTTGCGGGGAGTTCTCACACGGCGCCAGTGTGGTGAGTGGGCTATCCCCTGTTTTCTGCCCTCTCAGCATCTTTATTATAGCAGAAATCTTGGAGTTTGTCAAGTTAAGAGTTTGTTAAGAGTTTCAGAACTACTCGCGTCCCACCGCCCTGTTGTTTGTGCTTATTGGTATAACGGCTTTCGCCTTCCACATCGTCACGCTCTCATGCGCCAAAGCCTTGTCCGTTCCTGCCCTCTCAACAATAATAGTATAGCAGAATCTCCGCTCAAAGTCAAGTGGTTTCGGGCAGAGTTAACATATTCTTAACATTGCGGGCCGGGCGGGGTCTTAACATAAAATTAACAAAGGGAAACTCCTTATGGAGTTTCCCAATTAACTTCGCTGATGCTTTCAAGTTCGGCGTTATAGAAACTAATTCCATGGTCTATGCACCAATCAAGCACTGTCGCCTGTTCAGCAGTTAGACGCAGATAATACTTTTCATCTTCCGTGTGAAGGCAATACTTTTCGCGGTCGTTGTTGTTTTCTCTTACCATCTTATATACACTGTCGCGACCTTCACGACCAGCACGCGCGGAAATAATGATGGTAATAAGTTCAACCTTGGAAACGTGTTCGGGAATACTAATACATTCATTTTCAGCAGTCATTTTGAGATCTTCAAAAGAACGATTGGACAGAGAGTGCATCATCTTAATAACAGGATTGGTAGCCATAATGGTTTATTCCCCTTTCATTTGATGTATTTATCATAGCATAGTTTTAGGAGGATGTCAAGTTAATTATTTATTAAGTCTGTATTCGCCTTGCGGTTTAATTGGTTCTTCATCAATTTGGATAGAAGGCTCTACAAAATGATGAAACCACCAAAAAGAAAACTTTTTATAGTTTTTAGAGTAGATGCGGCCCCAATACCAATTTCCGAACAAGTGAATAATGGGATAGCCGTGGTCACGCAAACGCTGGATTCTTTCTTCACGATTCATAAATAAAATCCCCTTTCTTTTTCTATATATAGTATACATCAAAGCAAGTATGAAGTCAAGTTAAGTTTACGTTAAATAACGGGCCGGCCCGAAATTTAACATAAAAATAACAGAGGATTATTCATCCTCTGTTATCGGCTGGGAGACGAGGGCCTTAAAGCCCACCGTGTTAAGGTCTTTTACAACCTTGCGTGCGGCACGCTTACGCTCCTTTTCCTTTTCGGCACGTTCCGCCTTTTCCTTACGTTTCGCCGCCTTATCGGCACGGTCGGCAAGCACGAGTTTCCAATCTTCGGCGGCGGCGTAACCATCGAAGGGAGTGTAACCGCCTTCGCCGTTACGCTCGCCACGCGGAATGCTGACCTTGATAACGGCAAACTTTTCGTTGCCCTCGCTGTCCACAACGGGAAGGGCAAGTTCGCTTGCACTAATCGGAAGAATGTCGCTGATAGGGTTCACGGCATCAATGATGGTCTGGAGAACACGATTGCGGATTTCAGTTTCAAGAGAAGCCTTACTCATGGGCGTTATTCCTTTCTGGTTTGTGGTGTTTTCCTTCACCTTCTGGAATTATTATAGCAGATGCGGCGGGAGAAGTCAAGTTAAGATTTTGTTAATCCCAA
>ODAJ014730669.1_pt1 | contig 10578 bp, 9 predicted proteins | sample 1539241 | NCBI WGS metagenome assembly ODAJ01 (sample SAMN02144231, study PRJEB22623) | gut metagenome | biome: sheep rumen | host: Ovis aries | place: New Zealand
CTCGAGAACGGTCCTGTCTCGTTTGAGAATCCTTGGAAGTAAACGAGTAAGCGAGAGCAGAGTGGAGCTCGCTCCTACTCTGCCGAGCGCGAATTTACTCGATGCAAAGCATCAGGTAAAGTATTCAACATCCGATATGAAGAGGGCTCGCAATGATGCGGGCCCTCTTCATGTCAGACGCGCAATGCGCGCATGGCATTGAGGACGGCAAGGACCGTGACGCCAACGTCGGCAAAGATTGCCAGCCACATCGTGGCGATACCAAAGGCAGCAAGGAGGAGCACAGTCACTTTGACACCGATCGCAAACCAGACATTCTGACTGGCGATAGACAGCGTGCGGCGGGCGATGCGGATGGCAAGTGCGATCTTCGAGGGTTTGTCGTCCATCAGCACCACATCGGCAGCCTCGATAGCCGCATCAGAGCCCAGTCCGCCCATCGCGATGCCGATATCGGCACGGGCGAGCACAGGGGCATCGTTGATGCCGTCGCCGACAAAGGCGAGATACTGACCTTCAGGCTTTTCCGCAAGCAGACGCTCGACATGGGCAACCTTGTCGGCAGGCAGGAGCTCTGCATGATATTCACTCAGACGGAGCTGCCGGGCCACGTTCTCTGCCACTTCCTTCCGATCGCCTGTCAGCATCACCGTCTTGGCAACACCCAGCGACTGCAACTGCCCTATCGCCTCAGCGCTGTCGGCCTTGACCTTGTCGTTGATGACGATATGGCCGGCATACTCGCCGTCGATGGCAACATGTATAATCGTACCGACATGATGGCAGTCGTGCCACTTCGCACCGACAGCATCCATCATCTTCGTATTGCCGACGCATACGGTGCGGCCTTCCACATTCGCCTTGATACCATGACCGGCAATCTCCTCGACATCAGCAATCCGACACCCGTCGGTAGCCTCGTCGGGGAAGGCATCGCGCAGGGCAGCACCGATGGGATGGGTGGAGAAATGCTCTACATGAGCCGCCAGATGCAGGAGCTCGCGCTCGTTGACGTGGTCCGGATGGACGGCTGTTACCGCAAATTGCCCATGCGTCAGCGTGCCCGTCTTGTCGAATACCACAGTATGAACCTTCGACAACACGTCCATGTAGTTTGCCCCCTTGACGAGGATACCGTTACGCGAGGCACCGCCGATGCCGCCAAAGAACGTGAGCGGCACACTGATGACCAGCGCACAGGGACAAGACACCACCAGGAACATCAGGGCGCGATAGAGCCAGGTGGCAAAAGCGCCGCCAAACAATGTCGGCACAACAGCCACAGCCACAGCTGCAAACACGACCACAGGCGTATAGATTCTGGCAAAGCGCGTGATAAAGGCCTCACTCCGTGACTTGTGTTCTCCCGCATTCTCCACCAGGTCGATAATCTTGGCCACAGTACTCTCACCAAACGACTTGGTGGTACGCGCCTTGACGACACCTGACAGATTCACACAGCCAGAGATAACCTCATCGCCCACAGAGACTTCACGGGGGACACTCTCACCCGTCAGCGCCACAGTGTTCAGCGCCGTAGTGCCCTCGGTAATCACACCGTCGAGTGGCACCTTCTCACCTGGGCGGATCATGATCGTCTCCCCCACTCCGACATCCTCAGGACTGACGTCGCCCCGTCCCTCGACATGGGCGATATCAGGGCGGATATCCATCAGATGGGCGATGCTGCTACGGCTCTTGCCCTCGGCATAGCCCTCGAAGAGTTCGCCTACCTGGAAGAAGAGCATCACGAAGACAGCCTCTGGGAATTCGCTCTCCGCCCCTGGCAGGAAGCCGATACAGAGGGCGCCGATGGTAGCGACAGACATGAGGAAATGCTCGTTGAAGGCATCGCCGCTGGTGATACCCTCCCATGCCTCATGCAGCGTCTCGTGTCCTATTAATAAATAAGGTACGAGATAGACCAGGAGCAACTGCCACGTTGCCAGGTTCAGATGTTTCTCAATGAGTACAGCGGCTACCAGCAGTACGACGGTAGCTGCAATCAGCCACAACTGCGACTTCAGGTCGTGCTCCTCGTGCTCGTGATGATGTTCAGCATGCTCATGATGATGCTCATGCCCACAACAGTTACAATGATAATGTGCCATATCTTTGCATTTTGTTAAGTTTCACGATGCAAAGGTACGGCACATCTGCTGCAACTTGGTTGCAAACCGCCTTATTTGGCGAAAAGTCCGTCGAGGAAGGTGTAGAAAGCAGGATCCTCGCCCATCACGATCTTCACGAGTCGTCCGTCAGGATCGATGATTGCCTTCGTGGGGAAGCCTTGCACGTTATACTGCTGAGCCAGCTTCTGCAACTGGTCGTCTGGACAGCGCACCTGCAGCCAGGGCAGCTGATGCTCCTCTACGGCAGCCTTCCATTTCTCCTCCGTATCCTGGCAATCGATGCCCACGATCTCCATCTTGTCCTTATACTTGCCGTAGGCCTCCTTCATGTGGGGGATGCCACGGATGCACCAGATGCACCATGAGCCCCAGAAGTCGAGCACGACATACTTGCCGCGCAGTGACGACAGCTTGAGGGGATTGCCCTGCAGATCGGGCAGTTCAAAGTCTGGAGCCAGGTCTGCCTGTACGTTCTCCACCTGCTGAGCCTCAGCATTCTCGGCTGTAGCCTCAGTCTCTGTCGTCTTCGGGCGCTGGCCACAAGCGGCCACCAGTGAGAGTGTCACTGAAAGCAGCGCGATGGTCAAAAAGGATTTCTTCATAATCTTTAGTTTCGTTTGATTTGCGTGCAAAGATACACAAAAATCCCCAAACATACAAATCGTTTGGGGATTTTAGGATTATTTATAGCATTCGAAGATGCTGTCAACAGTCTGCTGTGACATTTTCTTTGTCAGGAGACTGACAATCCAGACCACGGGGAAGCCGCCCACCATTGCGATGGCACCACAGTTGATGGGATTGATAGGATTGCCAATCAGCATATTGACCACCGTGATGCCCACACCCCAGACGAAGCAGGCCCAGACGGATGCCGTCGTGACACCTCGCCAGTAGAGGCCAAGCATGAACGGAGCGAGGAAGGCGCCTGCCAGCGCACCCCAGGAGATACCCATCAGCTGGGCAATAAACGTCGGTGGATTCAGGGCGATGAGCAGTGAGATGGCGATGAAGAACATGATGAGCACACGCATCACGACGACCTTGCGCCGTTCGTGCTTCTCGGCCACCGTATCGTCGATAGTGCCCTCCTCCACCTCACCAGGCAGCGACTTCTTGTCGCGATAGATCAGGTCGAGCGTCATCGTGGAGCTGGAAGTGAGCACCAGCGAGGCCAGCGTGGACATCGAGGCCGAGAGCACCAGCAGCACCACCAGGGCGATCAGCACATCGGGCAGCGTGACGAGCATCGCAGGCACGATCGAGTCGAAGGCTATCTTCCCGTTGACGACGACAGGCTCGTAGAGTCGCCCGAAACCGCCCAGGAAGTAGCAGCCGCCAGCCACGACAAAGGCGAAGAGCGTGGAGATGATGGTGCCGCGCTTGATGGCACTCTCATCCGTAATCGAGTAGAACTTGCCCACCATCTGCGGCAGTCCCATCGTGCCCAGCGAAGTGAGCACCACGACACCCAGCAGTCCCCAGGGATCAGGACCGAACCACGAGGCGAAGCCGCCGTTGACCGCAGGATCGGCATCGCTGGGCAGGGCCGCCAGTCTATCGACAGCCGCCGAGAATCCACCCTGGGCATTGAGCACGGCCACGATGATAGCCACGATGCCAAAGAGCATGATGATGCCCTGGATGAAGTCGTTCATCGCCGTAGCCTTGTAGCCGCCGAGAATCACGTAGATGGCCGTCAGGGCAGCCATGATCACCACACAGTATTCGTAGGGGATGCCAAAACCCATCTCAAAGAGCGTGGAGATGCCCTTATAGACACCTGCCGTATAGGGAATCAGGAAGACGAAGGCGATGATGGATGCCACCACGCGCAGTCCCTGATCGGCAAAGCGGGTGCCGAAGAAGTCAGGCATCGTGCGCGACTCTATATGCTGCGTCATCAACTTCGTGCGGCGCCCCAGCAGCACCCATGCCAGCCAGGAGCCTATCACGGCATTGCCCACGCCTATCCACGTGGAGCTGAGACCGTATTTCCATCCGAACTGTCCGGCATAGCCCACAAAGACGACTGCCGAGAAATAGGAAGTGCCAAAGGCGAAGGCCGTCAGCCACGGACCCACGGAACGTCCGCCCAGGACGAATCCATCGACACTGCTGGCCTGTTTGCGGGTGTAAAGCCCCACGCCGATCATCACGGCCAGAAAGATGATGGTGAGTGTTATCTTAATTAGCATAATCTTCTATAAACTATAAACCGTAAACTATAAACTATAAACTATAAACTGTAAACTGTAAACTATAAACTATAAACTGTAAACTATAAACTGTAAACTACCAATCCACTAAAACGCCACCTGTACCTGTGCCTGCAGCCAGTCATAGTCCTTTGTCGAGATATTCTCTCCACAGAGACAACGGGTGTATTGCAGCTGCACGCGGCACTTCTTATAGAACCAGTACTGCAGTCCCAGCGTGAGGTTGGTCTGGTCCCAGCCGTCAACCTTCGTATTACGGTCGAAGGTCTCGCCAGATGCCACCAAGTCGAGTGCATTGACCAGCGGGATCGCCGTCGTCACGTAGCCGCCCCGGCTGCCTACCTCGCCGTCCTTGCCCCCAAGCCACTCGGCACGGATACTGGCAGGACGGGCCTCCTTGTACTTGCTCCCTGTATAGGGCAGTGTCTTGTATTCCACGCCGACGCTATAGCGGTTGCGCTTGTAGTTGTCGTCCACCTTGATATCCGGATTCCAGGCCGCCGTGCCCACGGCGCAGCCCGTGCCCAGATAGCCCGAGGCCACGAAGCGCAGTCCGTCGATAGGCCGCACCTCGAGTTTGGCGATGAAGTCTTTCTGGTTGTTCTGGTCTTTACGGTTGATGCCCTGTCCGCTCATCAGGGCCAGTCTATAGTGGAACAGTCCCTTGGCCAGGTCGCCATAGATCTCCAGTCCCATGTCTCGGCCATAGTTCACGCCGTTGAGCGGGTCGGGCCCTTCGCCAGCCAGATAGAGCACGGCCTGCGAATAGACGTCGATGAGTTCCAGTTGTGTCGGTGAGAGTGGGTTTTCCATCGAATAGGAGTGCTTGAACTGTCCCAGTCGGACGGTCAGTGCATTGTCGTTGGTGATGCGATAGTCGGTGTAGAATTCCTGTACGACGCTTGAGAAGTCGTGCATGAAGAGGAACGACCATCGGTCTGTGATGCGTGCCTTTGCCCATAGCAGTGTGCGTTTAAGGTTATAAGCATTTGTGCCCTTGCCGTTGGGGTTCTGGTACGACCAGCCGCCCTGCGCATAGCCGTTGAGGGTGATACGGCTCGTGAGCTCCTTCATCCAGTCGGGCTGGCTTTTCTCCTTCTGTTGTTGGCTTTGCCGACGTCCGTCACGACTCGACACTTCGAGCGAGTTCGATTGTGCTCGCTGCTCCATCCGTTGCCCCATGGCGGCAACACTGCTGAACACTGCCAGCATCACCGCCAGTGTCCTTACCTTGCAAGTTCTTCGTTTCATGTTGTCATTTAATATTGTTGTTAAACCTAGAAAGTTATTCTATCGTCAGTGTCAAGTCGTTTGTCTGGTTCTGGCGCCCCTCGATGCCGTAGTTGGAGGTGTCGGTCATGATGCTGGTGATGATAGCCTCCAGCAAGTCCCACGACAGACCCTGCTCTGCCATCTTCGCCTTCATGCTGCTGCTGACGAAGAGCTTGGCCATCTGGACCGTGCCCATGATGCTGGCAGCGTCTTCCGACTCGTTCTCATTGCCTTCGGCATGGATCAGGAGGGCCTTGGCGGCCACAGAGGCTACCATGTCGTTCTTCACGCCCCTCTTCACGAAATCCGTCAGGAACCGTTGCAGCCTCTCCTTCGCCGTCGTGCCAAAGGTGGGATGATTGGGCAGTGTCGTGATGCGGCTGGTGGTGACGGAGAGCTGCCTGAGATCCTTGCTGAACTTCAGCCGCCGGTAGTCGCAGGGATAGGATACGACGGAGCCCGTGGAGATATCATAGATCGGACGGGTGAGATCGGCGTTATAGTCCTTGGCGATGTCGGAGATATGGAGATGGCCTGTCAGCACCACCTGGATGCCGGCATCGGCCAGACGGTTGCGCACGGTCTCATAGTCCTTTACCACCGACGAGGGCACTATCTGGTCCTCGGCATTGAAATGGGGGAAGAGCGCATGGTGCATCATCGCCAGGACGCGCTTGCCCTGCTGCTGCGCACGGGCCGCCTGACGGCATGCCCACTGGAGCGTTGACTCTGCCACCGTGCCGTCTGTACCAGTGTCTAGCCCTATCAGCACCAGACTGTCAACGGGTTCGCAGCAATAGCTCAGCGAGGCCTCGTCGCGCTGCGACTCTGGTCCGTAGCCGTGACGGCGGTAGAGCGTTGCGAACTGCTCACGGCTCACCACCTCGGCCTCACTCGACTCATCGCCGTCGAACGTCAGGGCATGCTTCGTGCCGAAGTCATGGTTGCCTGGTATGACAAAGGTCTTGATGCCAGCCTCACGGAGACGGTCCAGCTGCTTGGCCACATACTGATGACTCAGCAGTTCGCCGTCTTTCGTCAGGTCGCCTGTTATCAACAGCATGTCCGGCATCTCCGAGAGCATCGTCTCGATCATCACGTCGAACACCTCCTGACTATAGTCAAGCAGTTTCCTGTCGCCTGCCAGTTCGTTCTGCCAGGCCGTGCCGTCGCTGACGACGAGCCCCGGTCCCATCACGTGGGTATCCGACAATACGACGATATTCGTCTGTGCCCAGGTGGCTGCAGCCATCAACAGGGCCACTGCCGTCACGATTATTCTGTACTTCTTCATCGGTTCCTATTTTATGATTTGTGATGATATACGTTTCGCCTTGCCCTCAGAGGCCGTGGAGAGCTTGCCCTTCAGGTACTGTTCGATCACGAGACCGGCCATCGGTGCGGCCAGGTCTGCCCCAAAGCCGCCGTGCTCCACATAGACGGCTATCGCGATCTTGGGGTCGTTCATCGGTGCAAAGCCGATGAAGGCGGAGTGGTCGGTACCGGGATTCTCGATGGTGCCCGTCTTGCCGCAGATGGGGTAAGAGGTCTTGATGCTGGTGGCCGTGCCCTTCTCCACTGCCAGGCGCATGCCCTCCACGACTGGGGGATAGGCCTCGGGCTTCACCTTCGTCTGCCGCTTGGTAAGGTATCGCTTGTTCTTGGTGTTCTTGTGGATATGGGGGATATAGTACCAGCCGCGGTTGGCGATGGTGGCGGCGAGGTTGCAGAGCTGCAGCGGCGTACAGGTGACGTCGCCCTGCCCCATGCCTGCCCACCAGATGGTCTTGCCGTCCCATCCGTCCTTGTAGCGGCGGTTCAGATAGTCGGCGCCTGCCAGCAGTCCACCCTCCTCACCTTTTATATCTATATGCATCGGACCGCCGAGTCCCATCGACTGCATGTAGGAGCGCCACGTGGTGATGGCCTCCGCCTTCGACTCGTACATAAACTCATCGTTGATCATCGAGCCGAAGTTCAGGATGAACCACGTGTTGCAGGAGTGGGCCAGCGCATCCCTCAGGTTGAGCGGCGAACGGTGCTTGTGACAGCCCACCTTGATGTTGCCGTCGGTGATGCCGCTGTTGCACTCGACGGTGGTCTCTGGCGTGACGATACCCTCGGAGAGCAGCGTCAGCGCCTGTGCCGTCTTGAAGGTGGAGCCAGGTGCCTGCGGCTTGCCGATGGCCTGCCGAGCGTCGGCTCCCTTGGGGGTGTTCGTGGCCAGACAGAGAATCTCGCCGTTGGCAGGGTTCAGGGCCACGACGGCACCCGTCTTGCCCTGCAGCAGCCGTTCGCCCAGCTGCTGCAGCATCGGGCGAAGGGTCAGCGGCCCGTCCGTCGGCAATGCCTGTGCGCATGCCCCTACAGCGAGCCATGAAGCCAGCAATACACTTATATATATGCCTCTCATTCTTGTAGTCCTATTTCGAAAATCTCTGCAAAATTACAACTTTTTTCGTAATAACATCATAAACACAGAAAAAAATTCGAGTCAGACTTTTTACTTTTGCCTTTCTTTTACGTCTGAAGAATATAATCCAAGACAAATGAAAGAAGATCAGACATTGCGCGTCGGCATCGTCGGCGCCGGATGGATAGCCGAGAAGGCTGCCATCACGCTCAACGGACTATCAGCGTGCGAGGCCTATGCCGTCGGCTCGCGCTCACAGGAGAAGGCGGACGCCTTTGCCGCCAAGTGGAACATCGCGAAGGCCTACGGCTCCTATGCCCGGCTCATCGCCGACCCTGACGTGGATCTCGTCTATGTGGCCACACCCCACTCCCACCACTACGACGTCACCCGCGAGGCCCTGCTCGCCGGCAAGCCCTGTCTGGTGGAGAAGGCCTTTATGGCCAACCACCGCCAGGCGGCAGACATCGTGGCACTGGCACGCCAGCGGGGCGTCTTCCTGGCAGAAGCCATCTGGACGCGCTACCAGCCTGCGGTGAAGATCGTGGGCGACCTCATCGCCAGCGGGCGCATCGGCACCCCTCGCCTGGTCACTGCCACCCTCGGCTACTCGATGGGCCAGAAGCCCCGCATCATGCGCCCTGACCTCTGCGGCGGCGCCCTGCTCGACCTGGGGGTCTATGCGCTCAACTTCGTGCGTATGTTCTTCCCCCACGACATCGTCAGCATGGAGAGTCTGTGCGTGAAGTCCGACACGGGCATGGACCTTACCAACGCCATCACGCTCATACTCTCCAACGGCATCCTCGCCAACCTGCAGTCGAGTGCGCAGTGCGTGGGCGACAACATCGGCGTCATCGCAGGCACCGACGGCAACCTCATCATCGACAACATCAACAATCCGCAGAAGATCACCGTCAACACCCACGACCGCCAGTTTGTGGAGGATATCCACGTGCCGCGACAGATCACGGGCTACGAGTATGAGTTCCTGGCCTGCCGGCAGGCACTCATCGACGGACTGCTGGAGCCGCGCGAGATGCCGCTCGACGAGACACTCCGCATCATGCAACTCATGGACGACCTGCGCCGCAAGTGGGACGTCCGCTATCCGATGGACTAAACACGTTTTTGAGAGACACCCGTCACAAAATAAGAGGATGCGTCTGTTTGATTCAGACACATCCTCTTTCCTGTTTTCAGTCCCGTTCGCTTAGAGCGCTATCGGCCCGTAGCCCGCGCAACTCGTCGCGCTGAGTGCCGTCAGTATCGCCGACGCCACCGATGCAATAATCTGCACAATCCACTTAAAAGTTTCTTTCTTCGTCATAATGGTTAGGTTTTAATGGTTAATCTCCCTCTCCGGGGGTCGTCGATGGGTTGCTGCCGCCACCCTGATTGCCGCTGCCGCTGGTGGCGTCGGTGGTGTCGGTGTTGCTGCCACCCTGTGAGCCAGAGCCCTCGGTAGAGGTGCTGTCGTCCTCGGAATCCTCAATAGTGCCGTCATCGGTGGAGGTGACGCGCTTCACCTCATTGCCGTTGCGGTCGATACAGGTGATCTGGATAGCCGTATTCTTCAGCTCGTCCTTCAGATCGACGGCAGGCGTGAAGATGATACGGCGGCTCTCGATGAGCGAGGTCTTCACGTCCTCCACCTTCTCTACGGCCTTCGAGCGCAGACCGAAGCGCATGCTTCCCAGTCCGGGCAGCGCCACCGAGTGACCTTCCGTCGCCCATGCCTTGATCACCTCTCCGGCGGCATCCCAGCAGGCCTGCATCACGCCGCGGCTCACGCCACTTCGGAGAGCAGCCTCCTTGATGACCTTGTCCTGCGAGAGCGAGGTGTAGAGGTCGGGTTTCAGTACATAGCGGTAGTGACCCGCATCGTCCTTGTTGAACTTGAGCAGACGCTCAACTGCCTTAACTTTAAGTGCCATAATTTTTAAGTTTTAAAGGGTTTGTAAACTTATTTCCTTCTCCTTAAAACCTATTCCTTATTCCTTTTACTTGCGGCTTGGCGAGGCAGAAAATTCCGTTAGGCTTAAGAAAATTTTCTCTTTGGCTTAGCCGCAAGTTTTAATCATCTTTCGACACTGCAAAGATACAAAAAATATTCGAAACAACCAAATATTTATGCAATAATTTTTCAAAATCATGAATATTTTTTCACTTCGCCTTAGTTTTCCGCTTTTCCACTTTTCCACTTCGGACATTTGGGTTTCCAACTATCGAAGAAAAAGACATTTATATATTATTTATATTTTATATATATTATAATATATATAAAATCATTATATAATACTCCTGTCTTATTCCAAGCAAACTTACACCCCTTAATGTCCGAAGTGGAAAACTGGAAAACTGGAAAACCTCGGATTGTCTGTTTCTTAAATAATGTGTAATTTCTCATTATAGCGGCACGATTCTCGCAAATCTTTTGTAATTTTGCACACAAGTATTGTCGAGTCGCCGTAAACGGTGCCAGTCGCAGCCATGCGGCAGAGGAGTCCCTGAGTGCAGGGTGGCGGTACGATTTTTGAGG
>ODAJ011973773.1_pt1 | contig 10577 bp, 7 predicted proteins | sample 1539241 | NCBI WGS metagenome assembly ODAJ01 (sample SAMN02144231, study PRJEB22623) | gut metagenome | biome: sheep rumen | host: Ovis aries | place: New Zealand
GACTGGCACTTGGCTCTCAGAACAGATGGGACGAAACCTTGGTACTGTTTCACGATGGATGACCAATAAGGTTCAGCCATCTGTGGAACAATTGTATGATATAGCCAAGTATCTTGATGTGGATGTAAGGGAATTATTAGTTGCATCAAAATAAGGTAGAAATGGTTAATTCTTCATCATTATTTCATTTCACAAGTGATTTTGAGACCTTAAAGCAAATTCTTGCTGAAGGCTTAAGATTTAGTTATTGCTATGAGCCTTTTGGTGAAATAGTTGCTAAGCAAGGCTGGGATATTGTATTAAAAGTAGGAGCAACAATCATTAATTGCAAAGGTATTGCAATACCTATGATTTGTTTTTGTGACATTCCTCTTCTCAGGACACAAAAACATCGAGAAAAATATGGTAATTATATGATAGGTTTTAATCGTGAGGCATTGATTAAGGCTGTTAACACGACAGATTATATAATGAATCCGGTACAATATAGGTGTCACCCGATTTTTGATGAACAATTGATAAAACTATCTATTCAAAAAGATGTTTTTGTTAATCAAATAATAGGTGGAGAAATACCGAATAATGGAATGAAAGTACCTCTTAAAAACACTAAAGATGAGTTGAAGTTTAAAAACCTCATTATGAGGGCCGATATACGTGAGAAATATTCTGAGAAGATTAAGGATGTAAATGCAATAGATAGTATTATTGGCTTCTCCAAGCCATATAAAGAAACATGTGAATATGATTATATGGAAGAAAGAGAATGGCGAATTGTTATTCCTGATTGTAATAGACCTTCTCCAAATTTAGGGTGGCTGAAAGCTACGTCAAAAGAGCAGGTTGACAACTTTAAGTTGAAATTAAATGATAACTATCCACGTGAATTGTATCTCCATCTGGACGATATTGAAATAACTACACTAGTTAATCATATTGTTGTTTCAAGTGAGGTGGAGAGAAATGCTATTATCTATTTCCTTAACAAAGGAAACAAAATTTTCGGGTGCGACTTGTCTGTTAGCCAGCGAATGAATCTACTTAGTAAAATTACATCTTTTGAACAAGTTGAGAAAGACTTTTAGTTAGCGCATTATGAAATCAGACTGGGGATTATATGAATCTTGGCGCAAGTCCTTTCAGCACAAACATGCTGATATGTTAAAAGGCTATGTGTCTCAAAAAACACAATGTTGCCAATGGATTAGACCAGGAGAAGTGATAGAAGTCAATGGTTTCTTATTAAAGAAAGGCTATTTTTATGTAGGTGATTTTTTTGAAATTCCAAAATCATATAAAAAGAAACAATACATTCAAAATAATGGCAGTATCTACAATCGCGATTACAAATTAACACGATTATTAGGACCAGTTATTCAAATAGAGCTACCAATAGAAAGGAAAAAATTGGAAGAAAAACCGTTCAGTAGCTATTTTGACATGCATCCTACTCATAGATATGAATATCTTTCGTGGTTGGCTGAAGAAAAGAGTTTGTCAGAAATATCTTTATCTACACTGGCAATTTATCTTTTTGGAATTCAACTAAGAATGTTCTTGGATGACTCAACAGACGAGAAAGAGAGATTTGATATGATTAATTACTCTCTTGAATTATATATCAGCTGTTTAGAGAATAATATAGAAATGTTAGATCTCGAACTATTTATCAATGCAGCCATCGCCTTTTCCTTTAAGGGAAAAGAACTGGATATCCTTAATGGGAATAGTATTCATAATAAAAAGAGCATCTTAAACAGAATATGTTATAATATTATAAAGCACATAAATAAAAACCAGGAAATACCCATTGAACTCATATCGGAAGACTTTATTAATCAAGTAGGATCGTATGTCTCCTCAGATATTATGAAAATGGTTAATCCCACTGAAGGTGTTTCTCATTTTTGTAACTATTTAAGTTTAAACTATGACATAACACGCATATCTGGAACTCTTTCTGACACATTGCTGTGCTATGATTTGGCATTAAGCATTCGTTTACGTGAAGACTGCCAAATTTTTTATGCCATAAAAGATTGTGTCAAAGATTTTTGCAAAGATATGTCCAGACAACTAAAAGAGTACAAAACTGTACATAACATATCGCCAACATTATCCCTATTTGCATTGCCATCAACTTTCAAAATTCATGATAATGTAGATGCCAAATTATATTTGGAAAGACTTAAGAAAAAAACGGAGTCACAAGACTACACAGCTATTTCTATTAATAGTATTTTAGGAATTGATGAGGATGCAAAAGGAACTGGAAGAAAAATTGATAAAGCCCAAATAACTTCAATAATTAAGTGTATCTCTAAATTAGGATATGGCATTGTCCCTAATTATTTCGTTGATGAAACACGCTTCAATTATGGTGACAAATGTATCATCTTTAGAGAAATGAATAACGAAGAAATTGACTCAGTTGTATCATGTAAATTTGAGCAATTGCTCAAAATTTGCATATATATCATTAAGAATACCTATACTGACGTTGATATAACCTTGATTGAAGATTATATTAAAAAGGAAGTTGTTAATGTTCCTACTCAAAGATACCTTTTCGCATATCTCCGCTGGTTACATCTGACTTCTTCAAATAAACCGACAAGAAGTATTAAGGGTGTTATTGCCAAATTGTCGGAAGATATTAAAAGACGATTTGTTACTTTTGCCACATACTTAACAACATACAACAATCAATTATTTCCTAAACGATTGAATTATTTGGAAGATGTTTTACCTCTTTTTAACGTAGATCCGCAATTTATTCATACATTAGTTCATCGGATTGTTTCTAATGATGAAGAATTTGCAACTATTGAGAAAGAAAGTAGTGCCACTATATACACTATTGATAAAACCTTTAATCGTTCTATCTCTCTGAGTCCAGGACAACTTGCAAAAGTAGAAATGCAAACCAAGCAAGCACAAGATATTTTGGCGGACATTTTTGAAGACGTAGAAACTGTATCTAGCACAAGAGATAATAATGATATTATGAGTGTTCTTTCTGTTCTTCTTTCCAAAGAGTCTTGGCAAAGAAGCGAAGTTGAATCAATTTGTCAAAATTATCATCTTATGATTGGCTTTGTTTTGGAACAGATAAACGATTACTCTTATAGTAAGATTGAAGATGCCGTCATTGAAGATGATGGTGACACTATATATGTTATGACAGAATATAAGGATAAACTGATATGATTAAAGTAATAAAGCCAAAAGAACGAGAAACAATTATCCAAGCATTGAGAAGTGGAGTTGTTCCAAGAATCGGTTTACAACATATACAAGTTGGCAGAAGCGAAGAATTAAAATCTTTTGTAAAGGATGTCAACACTATTTCTGATGGTGGTTCATCTTTTAGACTTGTAATTGGTGAATATGGCTCAGGAAAGACGTTTTTCTTGTCATTAGTTCGAAGTATTGCATTAGAGAAAGGACTAGTTACTATGAATGCAGATTTGAGTCCATCAAAAAGACTGCATGGAACAGAGGGGCAAGCAAGACGATTATTGTCTGATTTGGTGACAAGTTTGTCTACTCGAACAAAACAAGATGGAAATGCGTTGACCAATATCTTAGAGAAATTCATCTTCTTAGCCCAAGAAATAGCACAACAAGAAGGTGTTGAAACGTCTATGAAAATAAAGGCTTTGCTATGCGAATTAAATGATTATCCAAGTGGAAATAGTTTCGCTTATGTTGTGAATAAGTACTGGGAAGCGTTTGATACAGGGAATGATGTTTTGAAGAATTCTGCCATAAAATGGTTGAAAGGAGAGTATTCCACAAAAACAGACACAATGAAAGACCTTGGTATCCGAGATTTCCTTAATGATGCGTCTTTCTATAATACACTAAAGCTATACTCTATATTTGTAAAGAAAGCTGGATATAAAGGCTTACTTGTTAATTTGGACGAGATGGTGAATTTATATAAGAATCCTAATAGTGTATCTCGCAAAATGAATTATGAGGAAATTCTCAGCATTCTTAATGATACACTCCAAGGTACAATTTCCAATATTGGTTTCATCATGTGTGGAACTCCAGAATTCTTAACTGATACGCGGCGTGGGTTATACAGTTATGAAGCCTTACGCTCAAGATTAGCAGAAAATAGTTTCTCAAAACAACTGGGATTAACTGACTACAATTCTACAGTTCTGCGTTTGGCAAATCTCTCAAAAGAGGAATTATATGTTTTGCTTAAAAATCTCAGAAATGTTTTTGCAAAAGGAAATGAAAAGGACTTTTTAGTTCCAGATGAAGCACTCATAGCGTATATGAACTATTGTGCAAACAAAATAGGAGATAGTTATTTTAGAACACCGAGAAATACTATCAAGGGATTTCTGGATTTGCTATCTATTCTTGAACAATATCCGTCACTTAAATGGGATGACATTATTCAAAAAATCGAAATAAAGAAAGACGTAGAACCGACAGAAATAGAGAACACTCTAACCTCTTATGGAGAATTAAATACGAATGAAGAAGATGAGTTCGCAACTTTTAAACTTTAAGGTTTAGTATGACGCAGCAACAATCATCATCATTCAACTTACTTGACACTAAAGTACAGCAGTGGGTATGGAAACAAGGATGGACTTCACTTAAAGACATCCAAGAGAATTCCATCCCACCAATTCTTGATAATAATTGTGATGTTATAATTAGTGCTGCTACTGCTGGAGGAAAAACAGAAGCCGTATTTCTTCCAGTATTGACAAATATTCTTCAAAACGAAGGCCACAGTGGTTATCAAGTTCTCTATATTAGTCCTCTGAAGTCACTAATCAATGATCAATATAGGAGATTGGTTGATATGACGAAGGGAATGTCTATAAACGTAACCCCATGGCATGGCGATATTTCTAGTAGTAAAAAACATAATTCATTAAAAGATCCGAATGGAATTCTGATAATTACACCCGAATCACTGGAGGCTCTTTTTGTACACCATCACTTTGAGTTGAAAAAAGCCTTTTATAGCTTAAAATATGTCGTGATTGACGAACTCCACTCTTTTATATCTACAGAGCGCGGCAAACAACTGCAGTCCTTGATGTTCCGAATTGAACATACAATAGGGAAACATATTCCTAGAATTGCAATGAGTGCCACTTTCTCGGACTTTGAAATCGTAAAGGATTTCTTAAGGCAAGATCATAAAATGCCATGTATTATACCAAATCAAGGAAAAAGTAATTACGAAATAAAGGTTCTTATTAAAGACTATGGATATGATGAAGAATCGAGTATAAACAAAAAAATTACTGATGAGCTATTTCTAAGATTAAGGGGTGAAAACAACTTGGTGTTTACAAACAATCGACATGAATGTGAATGTTTTAGCTTGCTGCTTTCTGAAAAATGCAAGGAAGAGAATGTTCCAAATGAATTCAGAATTCACCATGGAAGCATGTCTAAGGAAAACAGGACAAAAGTAGAGCATGAACTCCAATCAGGCTGTCTGCCCATAACAGCAATTTGTACAGCCACTTTGGAATTAGGTGTCGATATCGGAAAAGTTAAATCAATCGCTCAAATTGGAACGTCAAACTCCGTTTCAGGTTTGCGACAACGATTAGGACGATCAGGAAGAAGGGGTGAAGCCTCTATATTAAGAGTTTTTACTTTTGACTATAAAAGAAAGGCAGCAGAACTATTGGATTTGTTGCGGAATGATCTTTTTCAGAACATTGCAGTAATCGAATTGCTAAAAGCACATAAATACGAGACTCCCACAATTGGCGGTATTCATCTATCTACACTAATCCAACAGATTTTGTCACTTATAGCAGAATATGGAAGTTTCTACCCGAAAGATGGCTGGCAACTATTATGTCAGAATGGTGCTTTCTGCAATGTCTCGGTAAATCTATTCTTGAAATTATTAAGAGACTTAGGTAAGAACAATGTTATACGCCAGATGGAAAACGGGCAGATTATTATCGGTCCAACAGGAGATGAAATATTATCAGACAAAGAGTTCTATGCCGCGTTTACAACTTATCCGGAATTTGAAATTATCAATTCGCAGAATGGAGAACATATAGGTTCTTTACTGGCACAAATTGGAATAGGATTCTGTATCGTTTTTGGAGGGAAAAAGTGGGTTGTTACAGAAATAGATTATAAAACAAGTAGGGCATATGTTGAACCTTCGGATTATGGTGTTATACCTATATTTATTAATGAAGGTTATGAGATTGATGGCATAATAGTTCAAAAAATGAAATCTATATATATGTCAGACGAGATATATCCGTATCTTGACAAAAAAACAGAAGCTATAAAATCTTTACATAGCGCACGCTCTTTCTTCGCACATAAGCATTTAGAAAAATGTTATTCTTCTTTTGGAGAAGACAATATTCTTCTAACATGGGCTGGTTCTAAGATCAATAGAACAATTAGTCTAATTGCAAATTTGTATTTGGAGAGTTTTTTGGGATTTAACCATATATTCATAAATAGACTCTCTAAAGAAGATGTTTTAGAAATACTTAAGTATCCTAAACCCAAAGCTGAAGAATTATGTCCATTTTTAATGAGATTTGTGAAAGAAACCAAGAAATATGACTATTTGCTATCTGATGAATTGTTGGATATAGAATATGCATCTATGTATCTGGATGTGGATGCTGCTTGGGATAGATTAATAGCAATTAAGAATGAAATAGAAAACAATAAAATCTGAAATGAAATATGAGTTTGAAGAAAGATAATAAAAAGAATGAGACTGTTATAAATGCAAGCGTCTTATCTGAAACAAAGCGTAAGATGAATAGTATTAAGCAGTTATGGGATTTATTCACGAAGAATAAGATGTGGATTTGCAGTGCTTTGTTTATAGCTTCGGTTATTCACTCCATTATTCATTATGGAATGTATGGAATCAACATATTAGCATTTGCAACGATAACAGACACTTTTATTAACTTTACAATTATTTTTATCCCTTTTGTGGTATTACTTCCTTTCTGTATATTCCTATATTTATTACCTGATGGAAATACAAAGATAGAAGCTATTATATTTTTGATTATTAAAATTGTTCTATTAATCATTTCTTCTTTCATCCTTTCGTGCTTATTCAATAATCCATTAGGAGGCGGATTATGCATTTTATATGTTCTAGGAGTTCTTTGGCTGTTTTATTCTGAAAACAAGAAAGCATTTACATGGATTTGTTTATTAATGCTTTTTATGGTATCGTTTATTGCACCTTTTGAAAACCACACAACCGCATTAATAGATAGAATTTCTTTCAAATGCTTCAACAAAGAATACAATCTTGCTGATATAAAAAGGTTTTATTATATAGGGGGAAGTTCTGATTACTTCTTCGTTTTTGATAGACATGAGGATAGAGTAGAAATACTACCAAAGAGTGAATGCCAAAACATTACTCGACCTATAATGCACTGGAATGATTTATGGAAAAAAGATGAGATGAAAGATAATGGTATAAATTTTCGGGTAAAAAGAAAACGATAGAAATCAGATGTCCACATGAGTTAAAGAATGATTTCCATCGATTTATAAATACAAAGCGTAGAATTCCAAAATAATTGATTAACTTTGCAAACGGAATATGAAGATGGACGAAAATACAATAAAAGAGACATTGCTGAAAGGTGAGCGAGTAATACTTGAATGCAAGAAGGCGAAGGCTGAGGTGCCAAAATCTATATGGCAGACGTATTCGGCTTTTGCCAATACCATAGGCGGACTGATTCTGCTTGGAGTGGATGAAGACTTGCAGGAGAAGGATGTGAGTAAGCGATTCCAGATAATTGGCGTGGACGAACCAAGTAAGATTATCACAGATTTCTGGAATACTCTCAACAGCGACAAGGTGAATGAGAATATTCTCGTTGACAGCGATGTGGAGGTGGTGTTACCTGTGCCCAATACAAATTCGCTTGCAAAAAATGCAACTGTAAATGCAACTGCAAAGCTTAACAAAACGCAGATTGCTATTGTTAAAGCAATATAAATAATAATCATTAATAATCATGTTACATATAACTTGACAGGGGGGCTGTCCCTTGTCAGATTCTGTACCCTGACCATTACTAGCAACACTTTTTTTTGCTATGCGTTTGACGATTTGACGTTTGACGTTTTTGACGTTTTGAAGCAAAAATCCTCTATGCGGAGCGATATTTATAACGACGGGAGGATGGTGGTAATACTTCATTGTCGTCGACTCTGGTTTCACCTGCGAAATTACAAGTTTTTGGAAAAAAGCAAGGGAAAGGAGAAGATTTTTGAGAAAACGTATAAAATGTATAACGTATAACCGTATAACAACTTTTGATTTTTTAGTGCAGTGGATTATGCCTATATAATAATGTACGCGCGTATTAATTATAAGGTGGTTTTTTCCCAGGCACCTTTATTTCGCTATGTGTTATACGGTTATACGTTATACATTTTATACACTCCGTCTCGGAAAAGGAAAGAATATGTCTTTTTCATCAAAAAGCGGACTTTACGTTTCCAACGGAAAAGTGTAAAGATAGCGGAAAAAGGGTGCCCCAAGTAATCGACGGGCCAGGTGTTTGATCTATTTTCAAAGAAGTTATAAACATAATTGTAACAACAACGAATACGTTATATAAATACGTCACAAAATAATTACAGCGACGGAAGAACATCATTGAGCCAGTCGCAGAGGAAGATGGGGAAATTGATCAGATTTCCGTTTCGCTTGATGTTGAGAAGCGAGTAACGCAGACGGATACGCGGATCATACTTTTTGTTGTATTCCGCAAAGCTTTTGCCGTTGACGTTATCCTCGGCCTTGACCTCAATCGGTATGATTTCCAGTCCATTCTGAATCAGGAAGTCCACTTCGGCCTTATTACCTTGAAGCGTCCAGTAGTGGGGAGTCTTGAAACCTTGTGCAAGCAGCGAACCAAGCACGAAATTCTCTGCCATCGCGCCCTTAAACTCTTTCAAGATGTCCCCCTTGGTAAGAACAGCTTCAGGCGGCAGTTCAGCCATTGAGCGCAGCACAGCCTGGTCGAGCACATACACCTTGAAGGCCGTCAAGTCCTCGTAGTGCTTCATGGGCAGTTCAGGTTTCTCTGTGCAGTAGAGGCGGTATATCATACCCGAAAGCACCAGCCAGTCGAGTGCCGACTCATATTCCCTTGCCCTAGCACCTTCGCGTACGGCACGGAATATGAATTTCTTGTTCTCCCGTGACAGTTGAGACGGGATGCTACGCCATATCTCACGAATACGCGGAATATCTTTACTGTCCACATGTTTAGTGAAATCCAGTTCGTACGCATTACGCAGATCGTCCAACTCCTGTTCTATCACGGCCATTCCCGCATTGTCGAGCATATCGCTGCAAGGCTTTGGCAGTCCTCCGCACACTTGATAACGGCGATATTGCTCAGTCAACTGGTTAAATAGAATCTCAGGCAGCGGCTCCAGTCCTGTCAACCTTGCCTCCATCTGTTCCATCAGCTGTGGATTGGCCATGCGCAGATATTCTCGGAATGTTACAGGATACATGTCGAGAAACGACACTTTGCCCACCGGGAAGGAATTGTCAGCCTCGTCTTCAACATTATCGTCAGCCGCCTTCTTTTTCTTACGCTTGGTTGCAACTCCAAGCAGCGAACCAGCCGCAACGACATCATACTCGGGGGCATCCTCCCTGAAATACTTTAGCGTGTTCAGCGCTTCCTTGCAGTCCTGAATCTCGTCAAAAAACAGAAGCGTTTCTCCGGCTATGATGGGAACCGTCGTGTAAAGTTCCAGTTCGCCAAGCAGACGCTTGATGTCCTTTGTCTGCGAAAAAACTCCTTTCAGTTCCTTTTTCTTGTCGAAGTTAAACACAGCCACATGTTTGAATCGTCTGCGTCCAAACTCCTCCACGGCCCACGACTTACCAATCTGGCGTGCACCTTGAACGATGAGCGGCTTGCGGTCTTCAGTGCTCTTCCATTCGTCCAGTTTCTTCAAGATGTCTCTTTCTATAATCATAATCGTCTCCTTGTAAAATCGCTGCAAAGATAATTATAAAATCCGATATTTCACGCTCTATCGAAGAAAAATGTGTAAATAATCACACTTTTCGACGATAGAATGTGATTTCTTGACACTGGGGACTGGTTCCTGTAACGAAAGGATGATAACGGCATCGCTCGAGTCAGTGTGCGATTCGATGGCGAGGATGTGTGACTTAGTGTAGAGTAGATGATGGAGTTATTTGACGCTGCTTTTGTGTTGATTACTTCTTTCATGTTGTTTCAGTTTTTAGTATTTGTGCTCTCGAAGGAATTGACTTCGTCTTTCCCAAGCCCTGCCAAGGGCAGCTCTGACATCCCGTTGGAATTGACTTCGTCGATCCCTGTAGGCTGGCGCCAGCCATCCTACGAAATCTTAAAAGGAGTTCTGAAAATCTGAAAGCGAGCTTTCATTTCCATTACTCCTTTTAATCTTTTGTGATCCCGTTGGGATTCAAACCCAAGACCTTCAGAACCGGAATCTGACGCTCTATTCAGCTAAGCTACGGGACCAAACTGGGCGCAAAG
>ODAJ012082227.1_pt1 | contig 10577 bp, 3 predicted proteins | sample 1539241 | NCBI WGS metagenome assembly ODAJ01 (sample SAMN02144231, study PRJEB22623) | gut metagenome | biome: sheep rumen | host: Ovis aries | place: New Zealand
TCCTCGAAATCTTCCTCCATGCCATCAGTCTCATCTGTGGTCATGTCGTCAGAATACTCCTGCATTTCATATACGTCTTCAGGTTCGTCAGTCTCTTCCTGCTCATAGCACTCCGCACTGTGTATGTGCACCTCTTTTCCGCAGGTGAGAGTTTTTTGATAACATTCCGCGGTATGAGTGTGTCCCTCCGACTCCGGAATATCGCAAATCAGCTCTTTGTGCTCCTCAAAGCACTCATCTGTATGCTCGTGCTCCTCCAGGCCGCAAGTCAGATTTCCTTCATCATCGTAACAGGACTGGTCATGCTGATGTTCCTCCGCCCGGCACACCTGAATCTGAGATATTTCATAACAGCTCTCGTCATGCGTGTGTCCGGGCGATTCCTCAAGCCCGCAGATCAGCTCTTCGGAATAGCAGTCATCAGTATGTTCATGTGCTTCCATTCCGCATAAGGCATTTGTTTCCATTGTAATTGCAGGAAGCACCAGCGCATATGTGGTTACAAAAACCACAAGAGCCGCAGTAACACTGACCACTCTGGTTAGGAGCAGTCTGGTTCTGCGGTTCCTTAAAATTCTTCGGATTTTTTCCAGAAGCTTTCTCATAATCGTCTTTCCCTCCCCATGGTACTTGAACTAACAGGGGATCGCTCTTTGCTTTCAGATCACTGCCACCCACATCATTCTGTCAGTACCCCGGAATGATGAACCAGGCGGCATCCGTAATAATCCCGATATTGAAGATGTCACAAAAAGAATATAAATACGATATCAGCTTTGGAGGTTAGTCTTCGGGGTCAGGTAAACGCCGGCCCCGAATCAGGTATCCTTTCAAAATATGTAGTTTGAATCGGCAGATGTTAGAATCCGCCTCATAATTATTGTAGCAAATCGCAATACAAAAAAAGCGTCAAAACCACGTGGTTTTTCGGTCACATGTATGTCCTGCACGCAAGTTCTGCATTCTGGAGAAACATGGCAGCGGCTTCCCTGCTGCCCTCGCTCCCCGACCTCCCCATGTCCGCCGCAAGACACAATATATTTCACTGCTACTGTTTCGTTAATAGGGTAGAGGCGGCCACGCTGTCCTCTTCCCTCCCCTCCCGGCTGGCCTGTGTCCGCCGCAAAGCGGAAAATACATTATACTGGCCGCGTGATAAAAAAGACTCCCCCGGCCTGCAGATAACACATGATCTGGCGGTAATGCCTGATCACAGTATTCCTGCTCCTGCCGGGGGCGTCCTTTTTTTTACAGTTGCTGTAAGCTTACTTTCGCGCTTGCTTCCGCGTTTCTTAAAGCGTTTTCAGGCACGCTTTCGCGTTTCTAACAAGCTTTTTAAGACACGCTTCCGTGATTTCTTCCTTGCTTCTTACAAGTTTTTTCAGGTACGCTTTCGCGCTTCTTTCACGCTTTTTACAAGCTTTTTAAGACTTGTTCCACGCTTCTTCCGCGCTTTCTCATCCTTACTTTGTGATCTTCAGTTTCTTTGAAGCACTCCAGGTCGAGTAATAGCTGGTACTGCCTACAGTCTTGTAGGTGCGTATTCTCACATGGTAGGTCTTTGTCTTCGTCAGCTTTGCGATCACTGTGGAGACCGTCGCGGCCTTTGTGATCTTGACGGTCTTGACACCGGATTTGAATCCGCTGTCGGTCGTGTACTGAATCTGATATCCGGTCGCTTTGGCATTCTTTGCCCACTTGACTGTCATCTTCCCGGCGGCGCTGTTAGTGAGTGAGCTCACCGCAGGTCTCGCCAGGCGGTAGGTTGCCAGGGACTTGGAAAGAGTACTTGTGCCTGTGGAAGCCTTTGCGACGACCTTGTAGGTGTACTTGGTTCCGTTTGTATTTGCCTTGCTGTCCGTGTAAGTTACTTTTGCGTTTCCGCTCAGCGTGGCGATCTTGGCGTTGTTGCGGTAGAGGATGTAGCCGTTGGCTCCTGTGACTTTGTTCCAAGTGACCTTGATGCCTGTTGCCAGGTTTTCGGCCGTAATCTTAGTGGTTGCCGCAGGAAGGACTGTGGCAGTGACGGTCTTGCTGGCAGCTTTATAGTTTGACGTAGCCGCGGATGTCACAGTAATCTTGACAGTGCCCACCTTTTTGCCGGTGACCACACCCGTTTTGCTGTTCACTGCCGCGATCGTACTGTTGGCGGACTTAAAGGTCTTAGTGCCTTTGGCGCCTGTAACAGAGATCGTGGCTGTCTTGCCCACGGGGGTCTTCACTGCTGACGCAGTGAGTTTCTGAGCCGCTTTGGCGATGGAGAATTTCTTTGTGACCGAACCCTTGAAATTGTCCATGCCGGTGATGGTGACCTCCGCAGTATTGGTGCCGGCATTTGTGTTGTTCTTGTAAGAGACTTTGTAATCGGTGTTTTCTGCCAGGGTCTGGCTGCCGTATTTGACTGTGACGGCAGGCTTCTGGGCCTTTCCGTTGTAGGTGAGGCCATTCGCGGCGACTGTCACGTCTTCAGCCTTAAGTTCTGCGGCAGTGACCGTGACTGTGATCTCTTTCTCTGCGGGAAGGTAATTGTTATTTCCGGCAGCGGAAACCTTGATTCCGGCGGTTCCGATCTTTTTGCCGGTCACATTTCCGTCCGCATCCACAGCGGCTACTTCGGGTGCGTCGGAAGTGAATGTCACTTTGCCCTGTGCGCCCGTGACGCCGATTGCTGCCGTTCCGGAGAAGGGGACAGAGAGATCCTCTGCCTGGAGGGACTGGGAAGCCTTCGCAATGGAGAAGGTCTTTTCAACTGTTCCCTCATAATCTCCAAGGCCTGTGACAGTGACTTTGGCAGTATCGGTGCCTGCGTTTGTGTTGTTGCTATATGCAACTTCATAGTCTGTGCCTGCCGTAAGCGTATTGCCGCTATATTTGACAGTGACTGCGGGGGTTTTGGCTTTTCCGTCATAGGTGAGGCCGTCCGCGGCGACTGTAATCTCTGCATCCGAGAGATCGATCCCCGGTATTATTGTGATGTTGAAGTACACCTGGCTGGAATCATCGTAGTGCCTGTAAATATCTGTCAGGCAGCAGAAATACCTCTCATATTCCGACTCAGGAGTGACCTCAAAATGATTTTCACTGGTCTCCCCGAGGAATTCCGTGTCATAACTAAGGTCTCTAAACCAGAGGTAGCGGATGGAATCCTGCTTCAGGGCTTCCGCCGATGCAGTGAGCGTCACAGCCCGGCTTCCGCGGACTTCCAGATCAGTGTCTTCCATCCTGGTAAAGTGCAGGTCGTTGTCGATGATCACCCTGAAGGTGACTTCTCTTTCATTTCCGTATCTGTCAGTCACTGTGCAGAAATAGTAACCGTCATACCGCGGAATGCATGTCGGCCCGGTTTCCTCAAGGGTGATCGTAGACTGATCTCCTGATTTGCAGCCCCATCTGTAAGTGACGCCGTTGAGGTCAGCTGCTTCCGCCTTCACCTCGAGCTTTGGCTCATAAGACGGATCATCCGCAGAGAACTGAACTGTCAGGACATCGTCAATGACCTCCTCTTTGTCATCATTCTCATGCTGAACGTAAGCGGCAGAGAAATTGTTTTCGACACCCACTGTGAACGATTTATAGTTTTCGTTATTGTATCTGTCTGTAACGATGACCCGGTATTCAGTCCTCTCCGAGACCTCCGGTGTCGTATAGGTTCTGCCTGAAACTCCGCTCAGATCGACCCATTCTTCAGTGGCATTGTCATATTTCTGCCATCTGAACTGAAGTCCATCCTCATCCCGGGCTGTTGCATCTGCCTCCAGAAGGGCAGTCCCTCCAGGGTTGCAGCTGATCTCCTTTTCGTACTCTTCGAAACACAGGCTGTTATCCACATGAAGCTGGAATTCCACCTCTTTCGAACGGCCCTCATCGTCCCATACTTTACAGATATAGCAGCCGCTCTTAGGGCTGTCCGTTGTATAGGAAGCCTCTGTGGCGCCCGGAATCTCAGAAGGCTCGTTCTCTTCATTTTCGTCTTCCACCCGATAGAACCACTGATAGTGGAGAGGGGAAGCCGACCAGGCGGTCACCTCAAAGGATGCCTCTTCTTCCGGCCATATTGTAATATAATTGGAGTCATCAGAGTTATAGGCACACAGATCCGTGCTCTCCGTCAGACTGAGCGTATAAGAGCCCGTAATGACTGGATTTTCTGAAAGGATATAAATATAATAGGTCTCTCCCGCCCCGGCGACGAATGAGCTGAGGTATTCAGGATAGGCATCATATTTTTGATCATTCGGAATCTCAGTGTGATCATTGCCGTACACCATGACCTGGGGAGCATCATAAGTGTTTTCACCGAGGACAGCGCGGACGGTATAGGCGCCTTCCTTTTCCGGTACGAATTTGAAAGTCTTCGCGTAATGCTCCGGATCCACACCAACCTGTACAGTGTCTCCGGCTTCAATGTTCTCCGCTTCCTCAAAAGATTTTTCCGAAGGTCCGTAAGAAATGAAGACCGTGAAATAAACAGGGACGGTATTTCCGCTGTCATCCGAAACAATGCACTTTATGTTGCAATCCCTGTCAGCAGTAAATGTGTAGGAATCTTTGTCTGCTCCTTCAACCAGTGTGTATTCATCCGAATTCAGGGAGGTCTCTTCATACCACTGGTAATGCACCGCGGATTCAGAAGACCGGGCGCTCACACCGAAGGTCGCTTCCTCACCCTTGCGGACATTGACAATCGAGTCAGTAACAGCCTCTGCCTTCAAGGGGATATGGTCCACATGAAGGGTGCAGCTGCCCGGCCTGTAGTTGTTTTCCACGACCCTCAGATAGATCGTTTCTCCGGCATTGAGCTCATATTCGAAACGATCGCTGCTTATGACGTAGTTGTAGTAGGTATCTTCCGCATCCGTCTCTTTGGTATAGATCTGAACAAAGCCGTAAAAATCCTCGTCTTCGGAATTCACGTAAATATTCAGGCTTCCGCCCTTCTCCGCTGTGTATTTGTACACTTCCGCGAAGTGGTCTTCCGTGAGCGTGATGTCTCTTGATTCACCGGAGCCAATTTCCTCCGCGTTCTCAAAATCGCTGTCTACAGGATTCCGGTCGATTTGTGCCGTAATATAGAAGATGATGTCTTCGGTATGCCCGGCTGTATCCGAGACCCGGCACATAAAACTGCAGTCCTTCTCTATAACAGGACTATACTCCGTTCCGGTCGCGCCGCTGATTTCCACAAACGAGCCTTCCGTACCGTCCGCATCGCCCTCATACCACTGGCAGTCGATATCGGTTGCTGACCACCAGATGAAATCGAACCTTGTTTCTTCTCCAATATAGGCTGTTCTTTCCGCAGTCCCGTTCCGAAGAACGAAAAAGTCCGTTGCCTCCACGTGTACAGTGTAGGAGGCGGGTTCTTCACTGTAGTACTGTGCTTTCAGGTAATAGGTTTTTCCTGCGGTCAGATCTACGCTGATCAGGAAATCCGCATTCCCTCTGCTGTCATGATCTGAAGTGATCAAGGATCCTCTCGGGTCATAGAGTTCTCCATAAGGATCGCTTTGTTCCGTCTCTTCGTGGGAAGAGTAGAAGAGATAATGTCCGTCCGCCTCCGGGGTAAAGGCAAACAGAGTGCTTCCATCTCCGGCTTCTCCCTCGACAGATGCCGTTTCTCCCGCCCTGATCGCCCGGGCGGATGCCATCTGCTCATCTGTGAGACCATTCGGATCCCTCTCCACATGCAGTTCGAACCAGACGGTGGCCTCCTGCCCGTAACGGTCGGTCACCGTGCAGGAATATTTTTCGCCGTCAACGGGCTCATAAAGAGAATAAGATGGCTCGTTATTCAGGGAGCTTACTATCTCGCCCGACGCATTTTTCCAGGTATAAGAAAACCCGTCGGGTTCCCCGACGCTATTGACAGTGAGTACCGTATATGCGTCCTCCCAGCCAACGTTGATGACAGCGGTATCCTCGCCCTCTGAAGCACCTTCCGGATAAATATTCAGGGCAGGTGTTTCCGAAACAAGCTGAATCGAGAGGATCATCATGGCGTTATAATCGTCCTTAACGACGCATTCATATATTCTGCCTGCCTCAGGTGTACCCACCTGCAGGGAGATTTCTCCCCCTCCGGTGAGCTTGCCGGATGCCCCGTCCGCGTCTACCAGCACCTGATCGCCGAAGTCGTCTGACACTGACCAAAAGTAGGTCACCGGAGTTCCTTCGTCCGCCTCCACGACAGCGTTGAGGGTCAGAGTCTCTTTTCCCGTAACATCAATATAAAAGTAATTCTGTTTCGAGGGATCCTCAGCTGCATACACCCGGAGATGGTTGTTGACAATAAACCTGTACCTGGCTGTTCCACTGTTTCCGAAGGAATCCGTAACTGTACACGCGTAGGTTTCTCCGTTTGCAGGAGAGCTGACAGTCAGGGATGCCGATGTATCACCGGTCGGGGCAAGTTCTTCGTCATCGCTGTGGGACATTTTCCACTCGTAAGTGAGCCCGTCCATGTTATCTGCCGTCACGTAAGGAGACAATGTAAAGCTCTCCGCTGCGCGGGGGTCCAGTTCCACTGACCATTCCAATCTCTCAGCGTCCGCATAGACGCAGAAGCTGTTGCTGTGCCTGAAGAAATAAGTCAGTGAAAGCGGTTTATCTCCGTAGCCGTTGTCCACAACGCAGGTGTAGGCTGTACCGTTCACGGGATTATCGACGGAATAGGCGGGATTGTCCGCCCCCTCAATGAGTTCCTCACCGCTGCCGGCATCCTTGTACCACTGATAAGTGAGACGGTCACCGACTCCCGTATATGCTGTGACCCAGAGCGAGACCGGACCGTCTGAATCATCGGCATCAAGATAAATCTCTGTGGCGTATACCACCTCTCCATACAGGTCAGTTCCGGAAAGAGAGAATTCCTCGTCATTCCCCAGATACAGATGGAAAAAGGCAGACTCTGACCGGCCGTTCGAGTCAGTGACGGTGCACATGTAATCGCCTTTCATGGGCATGCTGACTTCGTATGTATCTCCCTCGATCCCGGGGATCTCAGTCCAGTCTTCTTCCAGATATTTTCTGTTTTCCCATTTATAGGTGATTCCTTCGACGTTTTCTCCGGCTTCGACCATCGTGCGGAGTGTAAGCGATTCCTTGCCTGTAATGTCTATGTATTTTTCATTCTCTTTTCTTTCATTTCCTTCCGGATAGACAAAGAGATCATTGGCAGGATTGATATTGATATAAAATGTGACAACCGCATAGTTGTCCGGATCATTGACATCGGACACGCGGCAGAAGATCGTACGGGATTCCTGAATATCAAACAGAGTATAATCATTCCACCCATTATCCTGGAGCACCTGTTCGTCTTCATCATACCAGACGATGGAAGGATCCAGGCCTTCACTGGTGAAGGAGACAGAAAGAGACGGCGAACTGCCGCGTTCAATAAATAACATGCTGGATCTCGAATCAGGCGCGCCTCCTTCCGGCCAGGCAGAGATAACACCGTTTACATAAAGATTAAAGAAAACGGTTTCCCCGGTCCCGTCCGGGTAACCGACATCACAGCAGATCTGTGTATAGGACTGCACATTCTGTACTGAGCAGATATTGGGGATACCGGTGTCATATGAAAGCCCGCTTCCGTCTGATTTGTGCCAGCGGAAGGTGACCTCTTCCCCTTCGGGCGCTCCGGCTTCTACCTTGAGAGTCTGGCCGCCGCCCCGTTCAAGATGAAAATCGGTGATTCCCTCCGCTGCCCTGGCATAATACGGCAGTTTTTCAAAATGCACCTGATATTCGGCCTGTTCATCAAAGCAGTAAGCCTGAATGTAATATCCGGCATCTCCCTCCAAAAATGTCGTATATTCGAAATCCATGCCGCTATCATCATCGGAGGCACCGATTTCATTATAGTCGTCATCATACAGGATCATGGCGGGGTTACATCCGGAGCTGGTGGAGTAGATCACATATTTTCCGTTATACTCAGGGCTTAAATAGAAAAACGCAGGGGCATCGCCGGTGATATTGACATCAACAGCACCTCCGACAGGAATCTCTATTGCGCCCTCAAAGTCCTGGGAAACGACCTCCACTGCATCGCCTGCAGCATTTTCACTGACTGCTTCGTCTTCCTGCAGGCCGCCTTCCTCTGTGACCGTCTCGAAACCGTCCTGAGCCTGGTCCTGTGCATCGTCCTGAGCCTGGTCTTCAGCCTGATCCTGTGCATCTTCCTGAGCGATGTCACCGCCATCGAAAAGAGTTTCCTCCTCCTCACCGGCAGGGACTTCCTCCTGAACAGCTGTCCCTTCATCAGGGGAGGCCTCCTCCTGACCGGCGGTCCCGCTGTCTGCAGGATCTGCGTCCCCGGCTTCACCTTCGGAAACCGCTTCCGCGTCTGCTGCGGCTTTATCGGCGGATTCTGTTTCCGCTTCTGCAGCCGTCTCTCCCCCATCGGCTTCCCCGACAGGATCTGTTTCGGACGGGATCTCCCCTGACAATGTATCAAAGGCTTCCTCCGAATTGTCCTGGGCTGACTCGCCGGCCTGCTCTGCATAATCTTCAGGCAGACCGTCAACAGTCTCTTCCGCGTTGTCCCGGGCAGATTCGCCCGCCTGCCCTGCAGCTTCTGTCATTTCATCGCTGCCGCCGGCTTCTACAGTCTCTTCAGCGGAAAAACCCGGACTTGTGTCATTTTCCGCGGCGTACACGCCAATTCCTGTTGCAGGGAAACAAGCAGAAAAAGACAGGATCGCTGACAGCGCAACAGCAGCCAATTGTCTTCGTTTCATTTCCGTCCTCCTATTTTTTTTTAAAACTATGCTGCAAGACAGAGCGTCGCGGAATGCTCTTTTCCCCTGTTCTCAAAGCTCCCGTGATCCTTCACCGTTTTCGCCTATGCGAAAACGCCTCAGGCTGCCGCTCTTACGAGCGGCATGGTCGGTAGAGTGAAAGATCATGCTGACGCATCGAATCCTTTCTCCGAAAAAAGACCAGAGGACAGGTATACTCTGTCACATGAAAGCACTTTTGCCGAATTCCTTTGGTTCTTCCGCATTTATTCGCAATCTGCTTTCATTGAACCGGGTTTATCCGGGAAAGCACAGGCTGATACGGAAGATCCATTCATTTCCCGGCAGCTGCGCTTTCAAAACGCGTGTCTGCAAAGCGTGTTTATCGCTTACATTATGCTTTGTAAACACACAGTTATTATAGCACTTTTCTTCCTCTCTTACCTCACTCTCTGATAAGAATACGGATATCAGAGAAAAAAATGGTTATCTGTTCACACTCCACTGAATTCGAGGCGTTTTTGCGCGGTTTTCAGCGCAAAAACCCGAGTTTTACGGCGAAAATCCCATCGCGAAGCGATTTGGAATGGGATTTTCGCAAGTTACTGCGCGCGGCGATAACACTGCTTCGCATTATCAATAGCCTTTGCTGTACGCAACACACTTGCCTGTTTACAATTATTTGTGGAAAACGAAAAATAGTCTTTATTTTGTCGTTTTCTCCGTGCCGGCCGCGTGCGGCATAAACCGCAGCATACCTTACGCGTCCTTGTGCATCCATTATAGTGAACGTCAATGGATATTTGTCGTTCACTATACAATCGATATTTGTCGTTCACTATAAAATCGGTTTCCCATTATTCCAACTGCGCCAGGATCTCATCCTCGCAGTCCTGCATCGCGGACAGGGTCTTCTGCAGCAGCTCATTCAGGTCCCATCCCAGCATCTCCGCACCCCTGGCGATGACCTCGCGGGAGCAGCCGGCCGCAAAGCCCTTGCTCTTGTATTTCTTCTTCAGGGACTTCAGCTCCATATCCTTTGTGCTCTTCGAGGGGCGCATCAGGGCCGCCGCCCAGATCAGGCCTGTCAGCTCATCACTGGCAAAGAGGATCTTTTCCATCTGGTGCTCAGGCTTGACGTCCACCGTGATCCCGTAGCCGTGGCTCACCACTCCGTGAATGATGTCCTCCGGCACACCGCCTGCCCGCAGAAGCTCCGGGGCCTTGATGCAGTGCTGGTCGGGATACAGCTCAAAATCAATGTCGTGAAGGAGCCCGACCAGCCCCCAGTGATCCGCCTCATCACCGAATCCCTGATCCTTTGCAAACCACTTCATCACCGCCTCCACTGTAATGGCATGGCGGATGTGAAAGGGATCACTGTTATATTTCTTCAAAAGTTCAAATGCTTCTTCTCTGGTCATGATAAAATAATTCCTCCTATCTCCTTCCATCCCCGCGAGATCACCTGCGATAGTCCCTGTAAAAAAACTACTGGAATGCCTGCAAAAATTCCTACAAAAAACTGCAGGAAGTCCTTCAGATTTCCTGCGGTAATCCCTGCAGAAATGCCTGCGGCAGTCCCTGCAAAAAGGCCTGCAATAATCCCTGCAGGAATGGATACATTGATGTTTACACGATTGATTGCAAATATTCGCAATCACGAACGCTTTTACATTTTCAAGCGCATCCGTAATATTATACTATAATAGGCGCGATAGTACATGTGCTAAATAAAGGCGCTGCATAAAGCTGCGTAAAGACAGTTCTAAATAAAGACACTGCATAAAGACAGTTCTAAATAAAGCCGTTGCATAAAGACAATCAGGA
>ODAJ012157540.1_pt1 | contig 10577 bp, 9 predicted proteins | sample 1539241 | NCBI WGS metagenome assembly ODAJ01 (sample SAMN02144231, study PRJEB22623) | gut metagenome | biome: sheep rumen | host: Ovis aries | place: New Zealand
GATGTTGCTTTCCTGTTTAATAATAATGCGCGATACTAGGCAATCGTCATAGATTGGGAGCGTGTAAAGTGTGCGAATGTACGGGGTGCTATACCCTGAGCACCTTTTTTGATTCAGAGCTACTGTTCAATTTTCTGATAAATTACTCAAGTATTCCTCAAAAAGACTCTGGCCAGGCATCTCCGATAATCATCAGGGAGAGGCTTTTTTTGCGTGTACATTTTCTAGGGCCCTGTACTAATGCTGAAATTTCAAGGCTTCCAGCGTTTCAGATTACAAAAGTACTCAAAGTACTCAACAGTACTCAAAATAAAAATCCTTGAAACCGTTGAAATTTCAAGGATTTGGTGGTGGATGATCAGGGGTTCGAACCCTGGACACCCTGCCGGTCTGGAAACCACTTTATATCTTCTGATAATTTACTATTTTTTGTAAAATCCTCAGATATCAGAGATCACCGCTTGTGATGATCTCTGACATCTTCGACCACTTCGTATTACATCTAACGCCGACCTATAACTTTTGTGATAAAAAAGTGATAAGCTCTATTTTCGGAGTGATAAGTCTTTTTCCGGTCATTCCGGGTCCATTGTTACCCGCACCCTATAATCACTTATTTCCGAGTGTATAGCCGGCTATCTTTTCGACAGCTTCCAGCTTCCTCTGTGCGTTGACATCGACATAGTATTTTGCCGTTGTTGTAACGTCCGCATGTCCCATAAGCTTTGAAGTTTCTTCAAGCTGGATCCCTGCTCTGCTGAGGTTTGTACCGAAAGTATGTCTGAAAGCATGAAACTTATGGTAATCGACACCTATCCTGTCACATGCTCTTTCTATAGCTCTGCGGATATTTCGCTGATAGTAGAAAGTGCCATTTGATGTTGTAAAAAGATAGTTTGTCTCATATCCATTCTCTTCCATTTCGGCGAGTTGAATTCTCTTGTGCTCCTCGATCTCTTCAAGAAGAGCCTTGGAAAGAGGGACGACCCTGTTGCTGCCGGTAGTCTTGGTCTCGGTAATATGGAGCGAATGAAATGCATCATCTTCTATAGGCGCTATTTCAGATAACTGCTTTGTAACATAAAGCATATTCCCCTGAATGTCGTCGTATGACAATGCCAGTATCTCTCCGAACCTGAGGCCGGTATTAACAGCGAGCAGGATGAGCAGGCGCATGGTGGTTCCGATGAACTCGTCAGCTACAGCCTGGATCTCTTCATCCTCCCATACTTCTATATCCTGCCCGGCGGCTGCTCTCTTACGCTTTTTCGGAATCTCGATACTTGCGGTGATGTTTCGACACCAGCCGTTCAGCTCGGCGTAACGATAAAAGTGCTTAAGAAAGTTATATGCCGCTCTCAGTGTGGTATAGCATGCATCTGATGAGTTGAACAGAATTTGCATATCCATTGCTGTGGTCTGCGAAGGCGGGAGCCCCATAAGCCTGGATGACTGAATTATGGATTCGTAGGCGGCCAGATATTTGACCTTAGTGGAATTCGCAAAATCAGACGATTTCTTGAATACCTCTTCCTTCCATTGATCGATCATCTCGCCAAGGCATCTTTTGTCTTCAGATATGCCTTTTGCGCGAAGATCAAGATAGTCCTTGTATTTCTGCTCAGCTTCGCTTTTGCAGCTGCCATAGAATGCTCTTCTGTCGTCTACCCATATGCCGTCTTTGTTCAACTTCATGCCGACTTTGCGGTAGATTCTGTAATACGATTTTCCATTGATCACACAATTTGTTTTCTTTGCCATAGTATCATCTCCTAACTGTAAATAAAAAACGCAGGTACATGTAATTCGTTAGATTCAGATGATACGTAGCGTAGATGTGTTTATGACCACCTCCTCGAAACCAAATTCTGTGAATGATTTTATCATCACGGCCGGATCGTTACAAACCCGGATCGTTATGAACTGTGATTATTTATCGAGCATCAACTTGCCTTCTGCTGCCTTTTCTTTTAGCTGATCAAGATAACTGCTATCTTCAAGCAGTGGTAGGCTTGACATATCCAGTGATGCCAATGTTCGCATCTGATTTACAGCCATTTTTCTAAGCAGAACGAGCCTTTCAGACTGACTTTTCCCTTGCTCAATGAGGATCGCGTTATAGCTTTCCATGTTGGACAGTACGAGCAGCTGGCTGATAGTGGCGTAATCGCGAATGTTTCCTTTGCTGCCCGGGTTCTCATTTCTCCACATACGTGCGGTTTTACCAAACAGAGCCATATTGAGCACATCGGCTTCACTTGCATATGTAAAAGCTATCTGCTCTGCGGTCAGATCCGCAGGGATGAGATTGTCTTTGATTGCATCTGTATGTATACGGTAATTCAGCTTGCTGATCTCGCGATTTAGGTTCCATGATAAAGACAATCGACTGCTCTCGTCGACTTTGAGTCTTCGATAGTCTTTCATAATAAGTAGCTGGAATTCTGGTGAGATCCATGTTGCAAAAGACATGGCGATATCTACATGCGCATAAGTACCGCCGTACCGTCCGGACTTTGAAACCATCCCAATTGCATTTGTTTCACGAATCCACTTCTGCGGACCGAGAGCAAAAGCGTTTGAGCCAGCCTCACTTCTAAACACCTCGAATTCGAGGTGTTTAAAATCCGGATTGTGCAGTGTTTCCCACAGCCCGAGATACTCTATTACATCACGATTTCTCATCCAGTTCTGCAGAACTGCAGTCGGATTATCACTCCTATATCTAGCAATGTCGGTCAATGAAATAAATTCATTTTCGAAATCCGTAGTGTAGATTCCTATATCGATCCCTTTGGCGTGGATCGTTTCTTTTACTGGCTTTTTAGGCATAAAACATCCTTTCATTACAGTAATGGCAGCAGCAACGATGAGCTGTTGACAAGATTATAGCATCTTCGTATAATAAATACAAACGTTTGTTCGGAAAATATTCCTTTGTTTTTCTTCTTTTATATCCGAACAAGCGCCTGTCTCTGCATATTATGGCACTTGGAAATGCCTGACACAAATATGCAGTTATGTTATTCTGCGGCACTTTCTTCGGGAAGTGTCAACAGAAGACTATCTTCAGATGACAATTAAATACCACCATTATCAGGTACTTTTTCTGGGATATCGGGAAACCGTGAGCATGCAGGACCGGTGCGCCACGACCCCTTGTTGCAAGGGCGAGCGATAACACTATGGGTCCAAAAGGAAGGTGGCACCTTCAATGTGCGATGACAGTCCCCGGAGATAATGATACTTCCGTCTTGACATGTTTAAAAATGGGGCGGCCCGAAGAGATCCTTCGGGAGGCTAGGGGCCTATGAGGGAGAGAGCTCACTCCTGCCTGATAATGTTCCCGGGAAGGAGCCCGGACACCCGGATAAGGGGAAGCAGCAATACTTATCACTTTTTCCGTTTACAAAAATTGTAGCCGGCTTACATGATCAATTTTGATCCATTATGAACAATCACAGATGGTTTGTCGTGGAATCAGAACCGGTCATGTAGGCCGGCTTTTTTCGTTTTCAAAATAGCCTGCCTTATCAGCTTTCACTGCGTAAGAGATAAGGAGGTAACCATATGACTTTACGCACTATTAACAAGGCCTACGAGGAACTCAGAGCGAGAGACCCTGAGACGGCAATCACGAGGAATCTGCTGAGGGAGATGGTCAAACAGGGGATCATCCCAAGCGCTAAGGCAGGGAACAAGTATCTGGTGGATGTCGATGTAGTCGAGAAGTACTTCATGGACACTACTACCGGTGTGATCCCTGCGGCAGAGATCAAATGCAGCAACAGAGGCAGATGGGACAGGGAGGTGAGATAGGCATGGATGAAAAGAAATTGACACCCATAAAAGCGATACGAGCCAAGTGCATCGACTGCAGCTGCGGTGAGAAGAAGGAAGTAAGGCTGTGCCCGATAGAATGGTGCCCGCTATGGCCGTACAGGATGGGAAAACGTCCGGCAAGGGATGCAAGCATCGATGAGAAAAACTAAGAACAGAAAAGCCTGGATAGCTCGCAGTTTTTTCGAAAACACGCCTCTGAAAAGGCACTTTCTGAAGGGGCACCCAAACAACGCAAATAACTATGGAGGTTAGAGAATGGAAGACAATAATTACAGACTTATAAACATGGAAGACGTCGTAGCCGAGGAAGTCGAATGGCTCTGGGAAGGGTATATCCCGATAGGCAAGCTTACGATCCTTCAGGGAGACCCGGGAAAGGGAAAGACCATGGCGATGCTCAACCTGATCGCAGCATTCACGACAGGAAGAGGCATGCTTGAACCGCCGGGGAGCTCGATGATCAGAGAGCCTATCAATGTCATCTACCAGACGGCGGAGGACGGTCTCGCGGATACTGTCAAGCCAAGACTCGAAGCTGCAGGTGCGGATTGCAGCAGAGTCTCGGTCATCGATGACCGAGATAAGATGCTGAGCATGACAGACGAGAGACTGGTCTGGGCGATCAGAGAAACAAAGGCTGGGCTCGTGGTCCTTGACCCACTCCAGGCATATCTCGGAGAAAAAGTGGATATGAACAGAGCCAATGAGGTCAGACCAAGACTGAAGCATCTTGGAGATATCGCTTATGAAAATAGATGCGGCATGGTACTGGTCGGCCATCTGAATAAGAAGGAGACAGCTAAGCCGGAGTACAAAGGACTTGGGTCAATGGATTTTACCGCTGCGGCACGCAGCGTGATCCTGTGCGCGGAGTCACCGAGGGACAAAGACCTTAGGGTGCTTGCATCAACAAAGTGTTCACTGACTTATCCGCCGGATCCGGTAGCATTCCGTCTGAGCAGGGAGAGAGGCTTCGAATGGGAAGGCACCTATAACATCACGGCCGAGGAACTCCTGCAGAGCACAAGCATCAAAGGACAGAAGACCATAGAGGCAAAAGAGTTCCTTGCGGCAGAGCTCCCTGCTCCCGGTGAGTATATACCGAGCACGGTGCTGATGGAGAAGGCAAAGGAGCAGAAGATCGCTGAGAAGACATTGCGCAATGCCATGAAGGATCTTGGGATCGAATCACACAAAGAGGCCGACAGATGGTTAACGGGCTATGCGATCTAGCGCCAGGAGGAAGATGGCAAGATGGCAAGGCGGCAACCTTGCAAAGGATGCTGTCTGCCGTCCATCTTTCCTGAACTATTACAGCATTGCCAAGTTGCCAAGTTGCCATCTTGCTGTCTTGTCGGAGGCATCGGCAGGAGAACACACATCATGACGCACATGAGCACACAGCAGGTGTCATGCAGGAGTACGCAGAGAGGAGCCATAGAGGAGCATATAGGGAGCATGCGGACAGGAGCAACAGTGACTCCTTCTTCGGGCAGTACAGGAAGTAAGTAAATAAATCACCTTATATAAGGCCTCGCCGATTGAGAGCGAAATACACCCATCGCACAAACCTGACGGTTCGTACTCTGTGTATTTCGCCTCGCAGGGGCGGTGCCGTCTGCAAGTGACGGCGCAATAACGGCCATGGATTTGTGGATAACCGGAGCAGAACCATGCATAAGTACATGGACAGCTCTAGGAAGGGATATGCTGCCCACGTACTTATACACAGCCCTGCGGCGAGTCCGGTTACCCACAAGCTCCACGGCCGCGACTGCTATCATCCCCGGATCGAATGTTGATAGCGATGAAAAAAACAGAATCTGAAAAACAAATGAACTACAAAGGAGAATATTTATGAAACGAGTTAGCTATATACGACATGAAAAACTGCATAACGTTATGGGAAGGATCAGTTATATCAGCAGCGAGGCAAAACAGGAGCACCTTTATGCGACATACGAGACCCAGCCGAGGGAATACTGGAGAGCGCTTGCGAAAGAAAACCGCGATGACTTTTTCAGATCCGGCACTGAAGGCACCTGCATCGAGGCGAGAGAATTCATCATCGCTCTGCCGGAAGTCTATTACAAAGAGGGAATTGATCCGAATGAACTGCTAAGATTTTTTGTTGAATCCTTCAAAAAGGAATACGGTGTTGAGTGCGTCGCGGCGCTCCATCACAACCATGATAGGACGAATTATCACATCCATCTGATCTATTCAGAGCGCGAAAAACTGGAAGAACCGATAAAAAAAATCGCATCGCGCAACATGTTTTTCGATCCTGATGGCAGACATCTTAGGACAAAAAAGGAGGCTACTATTGACGGAAAACTGATGCCCGGATACACGATGGTGCCGAAGGGCGAAATCTATGAGCAGCATCTTTTCGACAAAAAGAAGTCTATTTTCAAGCAGAAAAGTTTCACCGAGCAGGCGAAAAAGTTCTTCACAGACAAGATCAATGAGCCGCTGAGAGAGGACCAGCAACTGCAGATGTTTCCGAAGAACAGTCCATACCTGGCGACTAAAAAGATCGGCAAGAACAATCCGAAGGCAAAAGAGATCCGAGATACCAATGTGCTTCGTAAGAGGTGGAATGATCAGGTGGATATCGCAGTCAAGAGAGGAGCACCGAAAGAAAGTCTCATGACAGCTAAGCATGAACTGATTTCCAAGCCGGCTGCAGAGTCATTACAGGAGTCAGGAGGAAAGAGTGATCCTGAGAAGTATAACAGCATTCTTATAAGAGCAATCGCAGTTATTACAGAAATGTGCAGACTTCTCAGCGACAGAAATAGGGAGACCTGGGCGGAAGCCTGGGGCAAGGCTCTTGAAAAACTGACGCAGCTTGCTATTGAAAGGGTTGGTATCAGGATGCACGATCCCGTTAAAGATATCCGAAATAATAGAGATGCAAGATGATCCGCTGCCGGAATAGCATTTATATAACAACAACGGGGATAGCAATATCCCCGATATTTGTTAAGATAAAATGCCTTTTATATACTGTTATCGATAACGAAGCTGTCTATGATTCGGTGGATTTGATCCATAGAAAGCTGTCCATTTATAGCGATGAAGGTCCCATCTTTCTCCATGTATACTATAATGCGAGGACTGGTTTGATCCCGATATATAACGAGCTCATATTCTCCATAGGTCTCTTTATAATTGTCGTACGAGCATATCAATCAGTACTCAAAACCGCCCCTGTACACGCACTTCTATAAAGGAGACATCTCGCAGAGAAAGATTTTAGAGACTCGACAGAATGATGGCCGACCGCAAGATGTCCCTGAACGAGCTTGCAGAAAAAGTCGGCATCTCCAACGTCAATCTTTCAAAAATAAAGACCGGTAAGGTAAACGGAGTGCGATTTACCACTCTGGACAGCATTTGCAAAGCGCTGGACTGCCAGCCGGGAGACATTCTGGAATATAAAAAAGACGAAGAGTGATCCAAATCAAATAAAAGCAATCTGAGAACACAAAAAGACTCTGGGACTTGGCCCGGAGTCTTTTACATTTGATTCGATACGATATTCTCATCATAGAACTGCCTGATCGAATCTCTTGAGATCTCAATCATATCTGTTACACATTTCGGATAAGCCCGCTGTCCGGATGTGATCAGACATACAGTAACAGAATAATTGAGTCCGTCTATCTCCAATATCTGCAGTTTTTCTCCCAGACTTTTACGTGCCATCGAGCATGTAAAGGTCTTGGTGCAGAACATCGCTGCGTCAAGAACAACACATAGCTCAGCCTTTTCATTGTAATCGTTTGAGTTTATGATCGTATTGAGCGAAATGTTCTGTTTAGCCAGAAAACGGTCCAGCTCGTACCCTAAATTGCTTTCCTGCAGATCTCTTATAAAAGGAAGATCCTGATAAGAACGGATATCCACACACTCAGCGTTACCTGTCCGCTCTACGGCAATGTGCTTAGGAACTGCAATATACAGCTTATCATCAAATAATTGTTCAATATGAAGCCCCTTGATCTGCGGAGGATTTACTCCGATCACAAAATCCAGTTTCCCCTCGTACAGCATCTGCATCAGAGATGCTGTCATGCCGCTTACTATGTTAAGGTGGATCTTAGGATGCAACTCATAGAACCTGCTTATGATTTTTCCTGTGAATATTCCGGTCCTTGAAGATGAGATACCGATCCTGACATCACCTATATTCCCGTGATTGATGTCTGCGATCATGCGGTGAACATCAAGCTCCATTACTTTTTTTGTCAAAAGCATATTGTATACAACGGCGCCTGAATCAGTAAGAGTAACTTCCGGCCTTCTGGTGACAAGCTGCGTGTCGTATTCCGCTTCAAGCCGTTTGATATGATCGCTGAGACCTTGTTGCGACATGAAAATACGCTCTGCAGCACGCGTAAAATTCAGTTCCTCTGCCAATGCCATAAATGCGATTTCGCTATTTGTCATGCTGCAAACCTCCGTTTTCTTGGTACTGAATAGTATATTTGCATCATTATATAACAAGTAAATGCTTGTTGTAATACAAAGATTAACTGTTTCCAATTTGTTATTTGCAGAAGTAATATACTGGCGATCCGGAAAAGGAGTTGTACAAATCATAGGAGGAAACAACATGCGTACACTGTTTTATACTATCAAGACCCCGGTCATACATGCCAGATATGCAGGCTCTCTGACCAAAGAAGCTCAGCAATATAGATCCGAAATCACCTTATATAAGGGGGATCAGAATGCAAATGCCAAGGGACTTTTCTCAGTACTCAGACTGGGCATCAAACAGGGCGATCTGATCAAATTAACAATAGAGGGTGATGATGAAAACATTGCAGCAATGCATCTCTTGAACCATATTTGGGCGAATTATTAATAAGAGACAGGCACTCCTGAATACATTGATTATATTACGGACGTGTTGGTGTTTGAAGATGACAATAATCTGAAAAAACTGAATCAGTATGAAGAAATAAAAATATAAGCTAGTGAATATCTGAGTTCTATAGTTAATCCGGAGATGACTATTGAAACTGACGAAACGCAGTAAAAAAGGGAGGCGTGCTGAAAAAGTGGCATGTATGTGCCACTTTTTAAATTCAACGAAAAAACGGCTTCAGCCTTTTTTCAATTTACCTTATTCAGCTGTACTCTCACGGCGAATCCGCCGCGATAGAAGTAAAAGTTCGAATAGGTCAGTTCTGGTGTATCATATACGATTCGAACTGCTACGTATCATCGAACCCAAATCGTCAATAGTGATAAATAAGTGATAATTGCTTGCCTACGGCAGGCGTTGAGGAAAGTAAAAAGCCTTGGAGTCCAGTGATTCCAAGGCTTTTGGTGGATGATCAGGGGTTCGAACCCTGGACACCCTGATTAAGAGTCAGGTGCTCTGCCAGCTGAGCTAATCATCCATATTTTGCTTTCTGCGCTTGCAAATTGTTTTCGCAAGCCGCTTGATGATATTACCACCCTATCCCATACAAGTCAATACCCAAAAACAGAAAATTTCTTATAATCCGTTCATATCCTAATCAAATCATTGAAAAGTAAACTAATATATAGTAGTATTTCACTGAATAATTATGAACAGGCACTAATTTTTAATGTGCAAAAAAGCTAATACTGCCATAATAAGGCAATAGACTATACGGAGGAAAAACATGTTCTGTACAAATTGTGGAAGCAAGCTCGTGGATGGCGCTAAGTTCTGCAGCGAATGCGGAGCCAGGGTCGTCAGACAGGATGAGCCGGTTTTCAGAACAAACCCGGATATTCAATTCGAAGAGCCAAAGTTAGGAGCATCGGTAATCGAGGCACCTGTGTACGATGAGACTCCTGAAAGACCGGTAAGAGAAAAAGTGTCTTTCGACTGGAGCAACGTGGTAGATGAACCGCGCAGAAAAGATCTCAGCGATATCAAGTCGCCTTGGTCTTCTACCGGAGAAGTCGATGAGAAGGCTATCTATGAAGAGATGACACCATCAACTGAAAAAAGCCGCACAATGAGCTTCATCGATATTCTCAAGGCGGAGAAAGAAGAAAAGGAGAAAGCTGCTGCAGACAAGGCTATCGAGTACACTGAGGTTCTTCAGTTCGATCCTGATCTCACAGCATTCGAAGAGCCACCTCAGCTTCATTACGCACCACTGTACGAGGACGTAGACGAGCATGTAATAACTCCTTTTGATATTCCTGAAGAAGAAGAGACTGAGCCGGCTTTCGTAGATGAACCTCAGTTTGAGGAGCCAGAAACCGAAGAGCTTCCGTTTGATGAGCCAAAGTTCGAAGAACCGAAATTTGAAGAGCCGAAGTTCGAGGCGCCTGAATTTGACGAAGCTGAGCCTGAGTTTGAGGAACAGGAGCCTGCAGAGGCTGACGCTGAGGAACCGGAAGCTGAAGAACCTGCTCCTGCGGAATTCGAGTTTGGAGAGCCTCAGAGAATGGCGGAAACTGTTGAGGAGCCTGAGCTCGAAGTCTCCAGAGAGACTATTGCCCAGTTTGATGAGTATGTAAAGAGCTTCGAGAAAGAGGCTGGCATAGTCAGCGAGCCCGAGATCGAAGAGCCTAAATATGAGGAACCGTTCGGCGGATTCCCTAAATTCGAACTTCCTGACTTCCTGAAGAAAGTGACAGAGTTCGCATCCAGAAAAGATGAGGAGCCAAAGTTCGAGGAGCCTGAACCTGAAGAGGCTGAGGCTGCCAAACCAGAACCTGCAGAGGCAGAA
>ODAJ012061413.1_pt1 | contig 10575 bp, 5 predicted proteins | sample 1539241 | NCBI WGS metagenome assembly ODAJ01 (sample SAMN02144231, study PRJEB22623) | gut metagenome | biome: sheep rumen | host: Ovis aries | place: New Zealand
TCGCCCTTCATGATCGCGAGGAACTCCTCCTCGTTGACCTTTTCGTATTCCAGCAGGAAATTCGCGAGCGCATCAAGCTGACCGCGGTTCTCTGCCAGAATCTTCAGCGCCTGCTCATAGGCCTCCTCAACAATGCGGCGGACCTCGGCATCAATCCGTGCCGCGACCTCCTCGGAGTAATCGCGCACATGGCCGTAATCGCGGCCGATGAACACCTCATCGCTGTCCGAGCCGTAGGCCACCGGGCCGAGCTCGTCGGAGAGACCCCAGCGCGTGACCATGTTCTTTGCGAGCTTCGTTGCGCGCTCGATGTCGTTGGAGGCGCCGGTGCAGATATCCTCCAGTGCGGTTGCCTCACCGGCTCTGCCGCCCATCATCATGACGATGGTCTCACGGAGCTTTGTGCGGGTCATGTGATTGTCCTCGGTATCCGGCCGCGTCCAGGTCATACCGGCCGCCATGCCGCGGGAGATGACGCTGACCTGCTGCACGCGGTCCTGCGTCTTGAGATGATAGGCCGTCACGGCGTGACCTGCCTCATGGAATGCGGTGATGCGCTTATCGCGCGCCGTCGGAATATGCGACTTCTTCTCCGGGCCGGCGAGCACCTTCATGGTCGCCTCCTCGATATCCGCGGAGACAATCGCCTTGCGGTTTGCACGCGCCGCGAGAATTGCCGCTTCATTCAGCAGATTCTCCAGATCGGCACCGGTAAAGCCCTGCGTATCCTTCGCGATTTCGTGAAAATCAACATCCGGACCGATCGGCTTCTTCCCCTTGTGAACCTTGAGGATTTCCTCTCTGCCCTTGATGTCGGGGTAATTGACCGTGATCTGACGGTCGAATCTGCCCGGACGCAGCAGCGCCGGGTCGAGGATATCGCGGCGGTTTGTCGCAGCGATGACGATCACGCTCTCATTTTCCGTGAAGCCGTCCATCTCGACGAGGAGCTGGTTCAGCGTCTGCTCGCGCTCATCGTGGCCGCCGCCGAGGCCGGAGCCTCTGTGACGTCCGACCGCGTCGATCTCGTCAATGAAAATAATCGAAGGTGCATGCTTTTTCGCCTGCTCAAAGAGGTCGCGGACACGGCTGGCGCCGACGCCGACAAACATCTCTACGAAGTCCGAACCCGAGATCGGGAAGAACGGCACGCCCGCTTCGCCCGCAACAGCTCTGGCCAGCAGCGTCTTACCGGTACCCGGAGGGCCCAGCAGCAGCACGCCGCGCGGAATGCGCGCACCGATCTCCTCGAATTTCTTCGGATTCTTGAGGAAATCGACGAGCTCGGCCATCTCGGCCTTTTCCTCGTCTGCACCCGCGACGTCGGCAAACGTCGCCTTTTTCGCGTTGCCGGTCATGGCCTTGATATTGGCCTTGCCGAAGGAATTGATCTTGCCGCCGCCGTTCGCCTGACGGAACATCACGACAAACAGCACGATTGCCATAATCATCAGCACCGCAGTCGGCACGACCGTCAGCAGCCACGAATTATCCGTGACCTTGAAATAGTCCTGATTCAGCGGGCTGTCCTTGTGCTTCTCATTGTATTCCTCGCGGTAGTTTTCGGTATCCTGCAAAAACAGGGAGACATTCGGCACCTCATAGGTATGCGGCTTCTCCTCGCCCTCCAGAATATACTTCAGCTCACCGCTGCCGAGATCCAGTGTATATCCCGTCACCTTGTAGTCATCGAAATACGCCATGATCTCCGAATACTGCTTGACATGCTGGCGGTTGGTCAGCGAAGGCAGCAGCACCCAGATGGCGACAATGAACAGCAGTGCGACAATGATATAGGTCATCACGCCACGATTCTTGCCCAATCCGTTCACTCCTTTGTTATGTTGTTATCTGCACAGCCGGCCGCCTCTTTGCAGGAAAGCAGGAGCAGCCTGCGGCTGTTTGCATCCGGTTTCACCCGCGCTGCAATTCCAACGCCCTCGCAGAAAATGCAGCCGATGTCGTCATAGAGCACGCAGAGCCGTCCGCGCATCGGCGGCGGAACCTCTGCCTGCACGCATTTGTGCAGCAGGCTTGCAAAGCCGCGTCCCGGCAGGGTAATCCGGTCGGAGCGGCGGCGCTGCTGAAAGCGCGCTGTACCGAGTATTTTATCAAAGTCCAGCGTAGACCTTGTGTCTGCTGTGTGAAGATTCCGTGATAACTGCGCAGGATCTGCACAAACCGCCTCACAGCAGCGGTTTCCGGGGAGGATATTGCACCCGGGCCGCAGCGGCTGCGGCGCTTGCAGCAGCATCTGCGCCGGCTGCGCGGTCATATACAGAATGCCCCGCCAGACCTCAGCATAAACATCCTTTGTCAGCGCAATCTTGCCGCGCCCTGCAAGCACCGCGCCGTCGATCGCCTCCAGCAGTGTCCGGCTCGGGTCAGTTCCGCAGCAGTCCCGCAGTTTTTGTGCGTAAATCCGCATGCGCAGCGGCCTTTGCAGCGCATCCAGTCCGCGCAGTCCGCCGTCGGGCACAGCGCAGGCATCTGCCGCCTGCTGTGCAAGCGCATGCAGCAGCGCCGCATCCTCTGAAAGCGACTGTGCCGCGGCTGCGATATGCCGCACCGCGCCGCTGTTTTCGCGTTCGAGCAGCGGGATGATCTCGCTGCGGATGCGGTTGCGGCTGCTGTGGGGCAGAAAATTCGTGCTGTCAGAGATAAAGTCCTGTCCGCATGCAGCGAGAAAGCGCAGAATATCGTCCTTCTGTGCATGCAGCAGCGGACGGATGATCCGGCCGTTTCGCGGCGGAATGCCGCAGAGTCCCTTGAGTCCGCTCCCGCGGATCAGGTGAAAAAGCACTGTTTCCGCATTGTCGGAGGCATGGTGTGCCGTGGCGATGAAGCCCTCCGGCGCATGCTCCTCCAATGCACGGTAGCGCAGGATGCGTGCCGCGGTTTCCAGCGAAAGATGCTGTGCCGCCGCATAGGCAGGCGCATCGACATAGACCGTCTGAAACGGAATATGCAGCCGCTTACAGAGCGCTGCACAGAACGCCGCATCGCGGTCTGCTTCCGCCCCGCGGATCCCGTGGTGGACATGCACCGCACGCAGCGTCAGACGGTACGCCGCCGAAACCGCATGCAGCGCAAGCAGCAGCGCCGTCGAATCCGCACCGCCGGAAAAGGCCGCCGTCACGGTACTGCCCGCAGGAGGCATTGCGCCGCCTGAGAGCAGGGCTTCCGCTGTCATGCCGGAGGCGCTTCTTCGCGCTCGGGCGTCGAGAAGCGGGTATACTGTGCATCCCAGACAAGGTCGATCTTGGAGGTTTCGCCGTGACGGTTTTTCGCGATGATACACTCGGTGATATTCGGCGTCTGCGATTTTTCCCGGTTATAGTAAAAGTCGTTGTAGAGGAACATGATGATATCCGCGTCCTGCTCGATCGAGCCGGATTCACGCAGATCGGACATCATGGGGCGCTTGTCTGTGCGGGACTCGACGCCGCGGTTGAGCTGCGAGAGCAGCAGCACCGGGACATTGAGCTCCTTGGCCATCAGCTTCAGGTTTCGCGTGATATCGGAGATCACGAGCACGCGGTTCTCCGATTTCAGCGGCGCATCCATGAGCTGGAGGTAGTCGATCACGACCATGCCGAGATTCTTCACGCGCCGCAGCTCTGCCTTCATCTGCGAAACCGTGATGCCGGTCGCCTCCGAAAGCAGAATGTCCATCGAGGAGAGCGCATCGGCACTCTCGGCGAGGCGTCCCCACTCCTTGGTATCGAGCAGACCCGTGCGGAGCTTGTGGGAATCCACGAGCGCATGGGTCGAGAGCATGCGGGAGACAAGCTGCTCCTTGCTCATTTCCAGCGAATAGATCGCAACGGTTTTCTGCGCATTCTTCGAGACATTCGTCGCGAGGTTCAGCGCAAAGGAGGTCTTGCCCATACCGGGACGCGCCGCGAGAATCACAAGGTCGGAATTGTTCATGCCGCCCGTGACGGAGTCAAGCTTCGTAAAGCCCGTGCGCGCACCGATGAACTTCTCGCGGTCCGGACCGGAGAGATCGCCCAGGTGCTTATAGGTATCGACCATGACATCCTTGATCGGCACCAGTCCGCGGATATCGCGTCCCTGCCGGATGTCGTAGATGCGCTGCTCTGCGGAATCAAGGAGCGTCTGGGCGCTTTCGGTTCCCGCAGAAATCTCGCGCAGCAGGTCTCTGGCAACCTGTGCCAGCGAACGCGCGCAGTATTTTTCCTGAATGATCTTGCAGTAGCTCGCGATATTCTCCGCCGACGGCACACTCTCCGCCAGCGCCGTGAGATAGCGCTTGCCCTCTGCGGCATTCTCAAAGATGCCCTCGCGCACAGCCTCGTTCAGTACGACAATAATGTCCATCTGGCCGCCCTGCGCCGAGGAAAAGAGCGTATACATCAGGCGGAAGAGCGCTCTGTGCTGCTCGACAAAGAATGCCTCCGGCCGCAGCATTTCCAGCGCGACCGCCAGCGATTCGGGCTGAAGCAGCACCGCACCGAGTACAGACTGCTCCGCCTCAACGCTGTGGGGGAGCGACTGCTCTCCGAGCGGGACGGTTGTGAATGCCGCGCCCGTCTGCTCAGGCATTTTCCGCCACCACGGAGACTGTGAACTTCGCCGTCACGCCCGCATAGAGCTTGGCCTCAGCCTGATAGTCTCCGGCGTTCTTCATCTCGCTGCCGACCGACAGCTTGCGCTTTTCGACCGCAAAGCCGAACTGCGCCTCGATTGCCTCCGCGACATGACCGAGCGTCACGGCGCCGAACAGTCTGCCGCCGCTGCCGCTCTTGGCCCTGACTGTAACCGTCTTGCCCGCGAGCTTTGCGGCCTGTGCCTCGGCATCGGCCTTGGCCACATCAATCTTATGCTGCGCAGAGGCTTTCTGCCCCGCCAGCTTATTCAGACTGGCAGGCGTTGCCTCGACAGCGAGCCCCTTGCCGATCAGAAAATTGCGGGCATAGCCGTCCGAGACGTTCTTGATTTCACCCTGCTTGCCCGTACCCTTGACATCTGCCAGTAAAATGACCTTCATCGCAGTATTCCTTTCTTATCAGTTTGCTTCCTCCTGCGGGGTTTCCGCAGGTGCCTCGGCTTCCTCGCCGAGCTGATCGAGCACCGCGATCAAACGCGCACGCAGCTCGGTCACGGTGCAGTCCCGGAGCTGTGTTGCCGCCATCGTCTGATGGCCGCCGCCGCCAAGCCGCTCCATCACGACCTGGACATTCATTGCGCCGAGCGAGCGGGCCGAAATACAGCTCAGCTCCCCGCGCGGGAAAATCACAAACGATGCATCCACATGCTCAATGCCCAGCAGCTCGTCAGCGGTCTGCGAGGCGATGATCTGGATATCCGGCACCTGCTCCTCCTCGACGGTGATCGCAAAGCGGTCGTGCAGCTCCGCCTCCGCGACGAGCTTGGAGCGCTGCCGGTAGGCCTCCATCGAGCCGGCAAAGAGCGTCTTGACCGCGGTCGGATCCGCGCCGCGCTCACGCAGATACGCCGCCACCTCGAAGGTGTGGACGCCGGTCTGCATCACAAAATTCTTCGTATCCAGCATAATGCCCGCGAGCAGCGCCTCCGCGCAGAACTGCGGCATCTGGTCACGCCAGTCGAAATACTGGATCATGCCCGCGACGAGCTCCGCGGCCGAGGAAGCGTGCGGATCATGCAGCTTCAGGGTCGTATTGTCGAGATAATTGACCATCTGCCGGTGGTGGTCGATGACGACGACATGCTTTGCCATCCGGTAGAGCTCGACGTCCTCGACGATATCCTTGCTGAACGTATCGACGATGACAACAAGATCCTCCGCCGTGATGACGGCTCTTGCATATTCCGGGTCGATCATCACATCGGGCATCTCGGTCTGAATCCGGTCAACCAGAATCTTCGCAAGGGAGGTTTCCTGCCGGATGACGATGTTATAGGGAATGCCGGTCTGCTCGGCGATGAAGCACACACCGACCGCCGCGCCGACCGCATCGAGGTCGCTGGCGCGGTGCCCCATGATATAGACGTGCCGGCAGCGCATCATCAGCGCACGCAGATCACGCGCAACTGCACGGTTTCTGGCCTTGCTGCGGTGCTCAATGCCCTTGGAGACGCCGCCGTAGAAGGTGAAGCCCTCCTCGGTCTTGATTGCGACCTGATCGCCGCCGCGTCCGAGCGCCATATCGAGCGACTGCTGCGCGAAATGCTCATTCTGCGCGAGATTGTCGCCGCTCCGGCCGACGCCGACAGAGAGCGTCAGGTTGCTGCCGTTGACCGCGATTTTGCGCGCCTCGTCGAGCAGCGGGAAATGCGCGCGCTCCATCTCGAGCACATGCACCGCGGCCGTGAGCACCATGAAGCGGTCCTCGTCAAGATGACAGAACACGCTGTCCGTCCCATCGAGGAAGCGGTCAAAGAGCACCTCGAGCGACGCCATAACCGATGCGCGTTCGCTCTGGCGGGCGCCGTTGAAAAGATCCTCGTAGTTATCGACGACGATCATCAGCACGCACGGGCGGGTGTCCATATACTGCTTGCGCAGGCGGACATAGCTGGTGATATCCTGGAAGCAAAGCAGCTCCGCAGTGGTGCCGTGGCGCTCATAGCGCGTCCGGGAGACGCGGAAATTCCGGCCGAGGCGCTCGATCTCACTGAACGAGCCCTCCTCGATGGCCTCCACCCGCAGCGGAACGACCTCCTGCAGTGACTGGCCGTACATTTCCTCGCCGTCGGCGACATTGACAAAGAAGCTCTCGTTATACCAGATGATCTCATGCCGCGCATCGAGGATGGCGACCGAGACCGGCATATGCTCCGGTGCGTTGTAGAGCGTCTCCTTGAGCGCGCGGTTCATCCGGGAGAAATACCGAAGGGTATTGTGCCGGATGCGCAGCATCTCGAAGGTGACCCAGAGCACAGAGAGTATGAAGATTACGGTGATGAACCAGAACAGCACTTTGCCGGGCTCCGCGGTCATTCCGATGATTGCGGCAAGACCGGAAAGCGCCATCAGGACCACCGCAGCGATCAGCCGACGCGGCTGCTTGCGCTGCATAATCCGTCACCTGCCTTCCTTTGCAGTTCTGACCCGGATGCCGGGTTATACTTCCATAATGATCGGCAGAATCATCGGGGAGCGCTTGGTCGTCTCGAAGATATAGTCCGAGAGCGCGTCGCGCAGTCTGCCCTTGAGGGCATTCCAGTCCCGCAGATCCGCCGCCGAACAGCCGTCGAGCACATCGCTGAGGCGGCTTCTGGCCTCCTCCATCAGTGCCTCCGACTCGCGGACATAGACAAAGCCCCGCGAAATCAGCTCCGGGCCGGAGACCAGCCGGTTCTCCGCACGGTCGATGCCGATCACCACAATGATGAGGCCGTCCTGCGCCAGATGCTTTCTGTCGCGCAGCACAACCGAGCCGACATCGCCGACGCCGAGGCCGTCCACGAGCACTCTGCCCGACGGGGCCTCGCCCGTGATCTTCATGTCGATGCCGTTTGTCTCGATGATGCTGCCGATCTGGCCGATGATGACATGCTCTCTGTCCAGCCCGATCTCATACGCAAGCTCGGCATTCTTCTTCAGGTGCTTATACTCGCCGTGAACCGGGATGAAATACTTCGGCTTGGTCAGCGCGAGCATCAGCTTGAGCTCCTCCTGACAGGCGTGGCCGGAGACATGGACGTCATACATCCGCTCATAGACGACGTGGGCGCCGGATTTCATCAGCTCATTGACAACGCGCGTGACGAATTTCTCGTTGCCCGGAATCGGCGTCGCAGAGATGATGATGAAATCCTGCGGCGTGATATTGACCTTCTTGTGATCGCCCATCGCCATGCGGGTCAGCGCGGACATCGGTTCGCCCTGGCTGCCGGTCGTGATGAGGACAATCTGATCGGCGCGGTAGCGGCTCATCAGGTCGATGTCGATGATCGTGCCGTCCTTGACCTCGAGATAGCCGAGCTCTCTGGCAATCGTGATGACATTGACCATGCTCCTGCCGAAGACGGCGACCTTTCTGCCGCTCGCCTCCGCGTGGTCGATGATCTGCTGCACGCGGTGGATATTGGAGGAGAAGGTCGCGATGATGATGCGCTTGCCCTCGGCGGCTGCAAAGAGCTTGTCGAAGGATTCGCCGACCTTGCGTTCGGTGGGCGTATAGCCCGGACGCTCTGCATTGGTGGAATCGGCCATCAGCGCAAGCACGCCGCGCGAGCCGAGCTCGCCGAAGCGGCCCAGATCAATGATGCCGCCGTTGATCGGCGAATAATCGACCTTGAAGTCGCCCGTATGCACGAGTACGCCTGCCGGGGTGTGGATTGCCATGCCGACGGCATCGGGGATCGAGTGGTTGACATGGATGAGCTCGACGGCCATGCAGCCCATGCGGATTGTTCTGCGCGGCTCGACGACATTGAGCTGCACCTTGCCGCTGAGCTGATGCTCCTTGAGCTTTGCGTCAACGAGCGCAAGCGTCAGACGGGTACCGTAGACGGGTGTATTGACCTTTTTCAGCAGATACGCAAGTCCGCCGATATGATCCTCGTGGCCGTGCGTCAGCACGATGCCGCGGAGCCTGTCGGCGTTCTGCTCCACATAGGTGAAGTCCGGGATCACCAGATCGACGCCGAGCATTTCGGCATCCGGGAAGGCGAGTCCGCAGTCGATGATGAACATATCGTTTGCGCACTCGATCACGGTCATGTTCTTGCCGATCTCGCCGAGGCCGCCGAGCGGAATGATCCGCACAGCCGTTTTTGCCCGCTGCTGGGGCTGCCTGTGAGAACGGTTCTGCTTCTGCGGTGCAGGCCGGTGCTGTGCCGGCTGCTGCACCTCTGCGGGGAGCTTCTTTGCTGGGACGGGAGCGCTCTCACGGGATCTGCGCTCCAGCTTTTCACTGACAAGCTCTGAGGGCAGGATCTTCCTGCCGACCGCGGAGATCGGGACAGCACTTCTCTGGTGCTGACGGCTTCCGCTGCGGAGGCCGTTTTGTGCAGGGCTGCTTTTCGGAGCAGCGCCGCGCTTGGGGTTTCTGTTCAAATGAAATACCTCTCTTTCCGCACAGCGCACGCACGCTGCGCAACAGATTGCGGGAATACCCATACAGATTCAGTATACGTCAAATACCAAAAAAAGTCAAGTTCTTTTTCTTTCCGGGTCGTTTTTTTCGGTATTCCATGCAAAAAAACGGTCGAAATCTGCCGGGATTTGTCAGCGCTCCCCACGCATGCTGCGTCTGCCGGAAAATGACAAGACGGCAAACAGAATCACCCCCGACTCTGTATCGCCGTCTTGCCCGGATATGCTGTTTCAGTCAGCCGCTGCTGCGGCTTCTGGGATTATGCGCCCATGATGACCTCAACGGTGTGCTCGCCGCCGCTGCAGGCCGGGATCACGTTGCCCGCGATCTCCTTGCCGTCAACCGTGAGCTTCTTCACGCCCTTGCAGATGTGCTCAGGATTCTTCACCGTGATATTGTAGGTCGCGCCGCGGAACTTTCTGACTGCGGTAAAGCCGTCCCATGCCTTCGGAATGGACGGATCCACGCGCAGGCCGTCAAAGTCAGCCGCGATGCCGAGGATGTACTGGGAAATGGCCACAAAGTTCCATGCAGCCGTACCGGTCAGCCAGGAGTTCTTGCCCTCGCCAAAGCGGGATGCATCCTTGCCCGCGACCATCTGGCCGTAGACATACGGCTCGGTCTTGTGCAGGTCGGAAATCTCCTCATTGAAGGCCGGCGCAATTTCACTGTAGTACTTGAATGCCTGATCGCCCTCGCCTGCATATGCTGCCGCGCAGATGATCCACGCATTGTTGTGCGTGAAGATGCCAGCGTTCTCCTTGTAGCCGCCCGGATAGGTCGAGATCTCACCGTACTGGATGTAGTATTTGGAGAATGCCGGGTTGTTCAGCACGAGGCCGTACTTGGTGTTCAGGCGCTCGTCGATGGCAGCGAGGGTCTTCTTGTCCGCGCCCTGCTCCTTGCCGATCTCGGACATGATTGCGAAGCCCTGCGGCTCAATGAAGATCTGGCCTTCCTCGCACTCCTTGGAGCCCATCTTCTGACCGTTGGAGTCGTATGCGCGGAGGAACCAGTCGCCGTCAAACGCGGACTCCATGACGTTCTTCTTCATCTTGTCGATCTCAGCCTGTGCCTTTGCAGCCTCGTCGTCCCTGCCAAGGTGCTTGAGGATGCCGACATAGGTCGGGCCTGCGTAGGTAAAGAGCGTTGCGACCATCACGGACTCGGCGATCTTGGAATAGCCGCCCTCTGCCGCGAACTTCGGGTTGGTGTAGGTCTGGAAGGACTCACCCGGCGTATCGGAGAAGCAGGAGAGGTTGATGCAGTCGTTCCAGTCTGCGCGCATTGCAAGCGGCAGGCCGTGCGGACCGAGGTTATTGACAACGTGATAGAAGGAAACATCCAGATGGTTGAGCATCGGCTTTGCCTTGGAAGCGTCGTTGTCATAGGGAACCATCTCATCGAGGATGCCCCAGTCGCCGGTCTCCTTGATATAGGCGCCGACCGAGAGGATCATCCACAGCGGATCGTCCGAGAAGTCGCCGCCGATATCGGAATTGCCCTTCTTGGTGAGCGGCTG
>ODAJ012138296.1_pt1 | contig 10575 bp, 9 predicted proteins | sample 1539241 | NCBI WGS metagenome assembly ODAJ01 (sample SAMN02144231, study PRJEB22623) | gut metagenome | biome: sheep rumen | host: Ovis aries | place: New Zealand
CTGCTCCCTCCTTCGAACCAGGCACATCTCCCGCCCTTCCGCTTTGCCGGCTTCAATGCTAGAAGACTGTCCCGCAGGCGCCATCCTTGCGACCGGATAGCCCGCGCCATCCCCCTGTTTTTCAACGAATAATTTACGGAGGAGGGCCTTCTGGCCTCCCTGGCCGCGCGCTGGGAGGCTGGCCCGCACGCATATGCAGGACATTCTTTCTTTCTTCGATGCAGCCGCTCTGGACCGCAAGCTGGTCATGCCCTACGTCATCGCCGAAGCCGGCGTCAACCACGAGGGCAGCATGGAGCTCGCCAAGCGCCTCGTCCGCGAGGCTGCGGAAGGCGGCGCCGATGCCATCAAGTTCCAGTCCTACAAGGCAGGAACGCTCGCGTCCAAGGACTCTCCCGCCTACTGGGACACCACCAAGGAGCCCACGAAGAGCCAGTACGAGCTCTTCAAGAAGCACGATTCCTTCTGGAAAAAGGAGTTCGAAGAGCTGAAGCGCTGCTGCGACGACGAGGGCATCGCCTTCATGTCCACGCCGTTCGACGTGGAGAGCGCCCGCTTCCTCGACCCGCTGATGGACGTCTTCAAGATTTCCTCCTCCGACATCACCAACAAGCCCTTCATCGAGTTCCTCTGCGACTTCGGCAAGCCCATCATCCTCTCCACCGGCGCCTCCTCCCTGCACGAGGTGGCCGAGGCCGTGGAATGGATCGAGGCCAAGGGCAACAAGCTCTCGCTCCTGCACTGCGTCCTCAACTACCCCACCATGGACGAAAACGCAGGCCTCGGCATGATTCCGGCCCTGAAGCGCCACTACCCCGGCCTGACAATCGGCTACTCGGACCACACCCTGCCGGACGACATGCACACGCTCACCTACGCGACCCTGCTCGGCGCCAAGATACTCGAAAAGCACTTCACCTTCGACAAGAGCCTGCCCGGCAACGACCACTACCACGCCATGGACAAAGACGATCTGGCCTTCTTCAAGAAGAAGATGGAGGCCGTCATCGCCTCCGTGGGCGAGTTCGCCGTCCGCTCCTACCCCTCGGAGGAACCCGCGCGCCGCAATGCCCGCCGCTCGCTCGTGGCTGCCAGGGACATCAAGGCAGGCGCGCAGATCACCAGGGACGACCTCACCTGGAAGCGTCCGGCCCACGGCATCTCGCCCCGCTGCTACGACGAAGTGCTTGCGATGCATGCCCGCAGGGACATTCCCGAGGACACGGTGCTTACCTGGTCCGATCTGTGCCAGTAGGACGGCATCGCGCCTCGCCTCTGCCGCGGCATGTACAGGTGGAAAGTATGACTGAAGGCCCAGCCATGGCTCACAGCAGCAAGCTCACCCTCGTCCTCGGACCCATGCCCGCGCATGCCAGGCCGGGCGCCGTTCTTGCGGCCGGCCCCTGGTGCTTTGCCGGACTCGAGGACTTCTTTCCCCGCTGGGAGGAGGAATTCACCTTCGCCCCGGACATCCTGGCCGACAGGGCCGAAGAGGACCAGTGCATACGCGAGGCCGAAGCCCTGGCTGCGGACGCCATCCCCGCCCTCGCCCAGCGCCTTGCGCCAGGCACGGCGCTGCCCCCGGCCTACTGGGAGATGCTGCTGGCGCCGCACGCCGTCACGGTCGCCAAGCTCCTTGTCCAGCACTGGCACCTCGCCAAGGCCATGGTCCGGGACTGGGCAGACCTGCCCCTGCAGGTGGAGCTGCTCCCCGCAGACTGCGCCTTCCGCTTCGGCGAAGACGCCGACGTGGTGCTCCACGGCTCCCTCAACCCCAGGGTCAGCCACTGGGTGCTCTCGCTTCTGCTGCGGCCCATCCTGCCGCAGGCCTGGACGGCCGTGGAAGGAGCAAGAGTCGAGGAGCGCTGGCAGTCGCCGAAGCCGGCAGGGCTCAAGGCCAGGCTCAAGGACTTTCTCCGCTCCCGCATGCTGGCGCTGCCCTTCCCGGTCATGAAGGGCATGACGGCTCGGCAGGCGCTCGCCTTTTCCTCCGCCCTCAGGCACCCCTCCCGCACGCCTGACCAGAGCCGCTCCCTTGCCGGCCGCTTCTCGAGCCAGGCCCAGGGCCTCGTGCTGGACATCCCCAAGGAGGCGCTTGCCGTCTTCGACGCCTTCCTGCCGGCTTCCATCCGCGGCCTGCGCCACCCGAGAAAGCTCTCTCCCATGGCCAGGCCCAGGGTCAGGGCAGCCAGCATCCTCCTCTACGAGGACGCCCGCTACCGCCAGGAGCTGGCGCGCTGGCGCGGCAGGGGCGGACGCCTGCTCTGCGTCCAGCACGGCGGCAACTACGGCCAGATGCGGCGCATCTGCGCCATGGAAATGGTGGAATACACCCAGCACGCCTTCGCCACCTGGGGCTGGACGGCCTACGACAGCGCCCTCGGCGCGGCTTCCGGGCAGGGGAACTTCCTCCCCCTGCCCCACCCCCAGCTCGCCAGGCAGAGGGACAGCTGGCGCCGGACCAGCGACGACATGATCTTCGTGGGCACGGAGATGCCGACTGTCGCCTACCAGCTGGACTCCCACCCGACGCCGGCCCAGTTCATCCAGTACCGGGAGGACAAGCAGTGGTTCCTGGAGGCGCTGGGACCGGAGGTGCGCAGACACACCCTCTACCGGCCCTATTTCAAGGTGCCGGGCACCCTCGAGGACGCAGAGTGGATCATCCCCCGCTTCCCTCAGGTGCGCCTGTGCCAGGGGCCGCTGGGGCCGCAGATTCTCGGCTGCCGGCTCCTCTGCCTCGACCACCACGGCACGACCCTGCTCGAGGCCATGGCAGCCGGCATCCCCACCCTCTGCTACTGGAACCCAAGCTTCTGGCCGGTCTCCTCCGGCTTCGGCGATCTGCTCGGCGACATGGCGGCCCTTGGCATGTGGCACGCCTCTGCCGAGTTCTGCGCCGAAAAGGTGCGCGAGGTCTGGGACGACCCGGCGGCCTGGTGGAATTCGGCCCCTGTACAGGCAGTGCGCAGGCGCTTCCTTGCGCACTTTGCCCTCCTTCCCGAGGGTCCAAGCGAAGACAAGGCCTGGCTGGACTGCCTCCGCGGCCTCTAGCCAGCGCCCTGAAATACGGTTAGAAGGCTTTGCACGCGCACGCTCTTTCCGCGCGGGCGAAGCCGAGGAAAAAAAACATGTCTCTGAAAAGCCTTCTCCATCCCGTCTCTCTTGCGGCCGCGCTGGCGCTGGCCGCCTCCCTTGCTCCCCTGAACGCCGTCGCGGACAATCCCGCACCGTCGCAGGTCCAGCTGCCCAATGATCCTTCCGTGCCGGCCGGCCCTGCCGCCCAGGCGCCGGCGCCGGAAGCGCCCAAGCCAGCGCCCGCCCCCGAACCCGCGCCTTCCGAAGCGGAAATTCTCAAGAAGGCCCAGACTGCCCTCGATGCCCGCAACTACACCAAGGCCGTCGAGCTTTTGACTCCGCTGGCCGCCAAGAAGAACGCCGAAGCCTGCTACGTGCTCGGTTCCCTCACGGCCGCCGGCCAGGGCACCACCCAGAGCCGCTCCCGTGCGGCCAAGCTCTTCCAGACGGCGGCCGAGCAGGGCGATCCCCGCGGCCAGAACGAGTACGGCCAGGCCCTCGCCATGGGCCAGGGCGTGCGCCGCAACTTCATGCTGGCAGGACAGTGGTTTGCCAAGGCGGCAGAGCAGGGCCTCGCCACGGCCCAGTACAACCTCGCCTACCTCTATGCCAACGGCAGGGGCGTGACGAAGAGCGAAGACAAGGCCATCGACTGGTACACCCGCGCGGCGAACCAGGGCCTTGCCGCGGCCCAGTACTCGCTCGGCTGGATCTACATGAACACCAAGAGCTCCAATCAAAACGACACCAAGGCCGTGCACTGGCTGGAGAAGGCTGCCGAGCAGGACCACGTCAAGGCCCAGAACAACCTCGGCTTCATGTATGCCGAAGGCCGCGGCTACGCCCTCGACTACGGCAAGGCCATGCAGTGGTATCAGAAGGCCGCCGACCAGGGCTATCCTGAAGCCCAGTACAACCTCGGCTTCATGTACGAGCAGGGCAAGGGCTGCGAGAAGAGCTACGAGAAGGCCGCCGAGTGGTACCGCAAGGCTGCCGACCAGAACGAAGCCTCCGCGCAGTACAGCCTCGGCCTCATGTACGAGCAGGGCACAGGCGTTCCGCGCAACCTGACCGAAGCCTTGCGCTGGTACCAGCTGGCAGCCGCCAACGGCGACCCCGACGCCAGGCAGGCCGTGCGCCAGCTTAGCCGCAAGACCCCCGCTTCGGCAGGAACGCCTCAGGCCAAGCCCCGCCGCCAGGGCAAGGCACAGCCTGCCCAGGCCTCCCAGGCAAGGCCCCAGGCAAAGGGCCAGCCTGCCCAAGCAAGGCCCCAGGCAAAGGGCCAGCCTGCCCAGGCAAGGCCCCAGAGCAAGCCTCAGCGGCCCAAGCCCCAGAAGCCCCAGCAGAAGGGGCAGAAGAACTAGCTCCGGCTTCCGCGATTCTTTCCCAGTTTGCGCAAGAGGACCCGCCAACGGGTCCTCTTTCCGTTGGAGCGCACCTCAACGTAGACAGCGCCGCTGGACCATGCCAGAGGCCTGCAAGCCCCTCAGAGGTTTGCCGACGCAGCCATCTGCCCGAGGTCGCGTCTGCGCCGTCACGGGCATCGGAATCTGCCTGGCAATGGCCAAGGACGGCGTTTCCGGCTTCGCGGCCGGCTTCTCCGCAGAGGAGCTGCTGACGGCATCGCCGCGATTCCCAGGCTGAGCCAGGAGGGCGGACTCTTCATCCGCAGGCGCTATCCGCGCGTCGTCAAGGAGGAGGGCAATCCGACAGCCATGGCGCTCGTGCGCGAGCGCATGGAGCCCTGTCCCAGCAAATGGCGGGGCTTGGCGTCATTCCCGGTTCGGGCCTGCGCATCCGGGAGCGCCGCGCCTCCTTCGACGCACTGCGGCGCTTCGGCATCAAGCCCTCCACCGGCAGTCCGGCCACGGCCTGCCGATGCGGCGGCGTGCTGCACGGACGCATCCTGCCCCGCGAATGTCCCCTCTTCGGCAAGGCCTGCACGCCGGAGCACCCCGGCGGCGCCTGCATGGTGACGCACGAGGGAGCCTGCTTGGCCTGGCATCTCTACGGCATGCAGTCGCCCGCTCACCCGGAAGCATTTCGAAACGGGCCTGTTCCGGCAGGCCCTCCGCTTCTCCGGACAGAAGGCGGCGCGTCCCCGCCTTGCCACGCTGGGACATGCAGCCGGCCGCTACTGGAGCACGGGGCTCTCGACGTCGTCGAGGCGCAGATCCTTTCCGCCGCAGTCAGCGCACAGCCAGACGGTGCAGCCAATCAGCACGCCGGGCTCAGGCACCTCGTGGCACTCTTGGGCCGGCACATAAATCCATGCCAGCAGCTCCCGGCCCTCCTCGGTGTGGTTCACGGGCACGAGCATCCGGAAAAAGCGCCGCCCGCACAGGAAAACCCGGGCAACTTCCCTGGCCGGGGCCATGAGACCGCGCCAGGCCATGGCGCCTCTTGGCAGATCGAGAACCACCTTGTCCCAGTCCAAGATCGGAGGCTCGAAGTCTGCCTCCGAAGCTTCCGGATGCGCTTTCTGAAAGTCGGCGAGCGCGGCCTCGTAGCGGGGCCCCTCGGTAATGACCGAAGGCCCGCGCTGGACAACATAGAGGTTGGAGGCAAGGCCCGAGAGCGTCATGCCAACGGTCGCGCCGGGGACGAGCAACCTGTGCACCGCGCCGTAGGACGGCACGAAGAATTCGAGCGGATGCCGGCATCCGGGCAGCCCGGCCACGATGCATCCGCACAGGCCGCTGGCCGCATCGAAGGCCGCGCGCACCTCGACGACGCCCGGACGGCCCTGCAGCACGGGAAAGACGTCCAAAGGCCTGAAGCCATCTTCGCCTTCAAAGCCGGCAATGCGCATGGTGCAGGCGTCGTCCAGCGCACGGTCCCGGTAGGCGGCCGGCTTACCGGAGCCAAGGGCGGAGAAGCGCGCAGCCTCGCTGGCCTGATCCAGACAGTCGGGAAGCATGTTCTGGATGTCCAGATCCAGGGCGCGCCACTGCCTGCCAAAGTCGAAATAGGGCGGCCCCGTTCGGGAATGTCCTCGGCGGCCAGCGCCTCCTCTTCGCTGGCAAACGAAACAGCAGACTCCGTATAGATGCCGACGTCGCAGCCCCGGCAGAAGCGCCTGGCAGGTCCAGTGGCGGTCCTGTCCTCCTCCCGCGCGGGAAAGCTGAACTCGACCCCTCCTGTCCGCAGGCGCATCTCGTCGATGCAGTAGCCCTTGACGAGGAGGCCGCTCTCCAGAGCCCGCTTTTCCAGTGCCTTTCAGCCTTCTTCGTCGAGGCGGATGCCGAGCGCCGCAGATGCGCTTCCATGCGTCCTCCGTCAGCGGAACATGAAGTAGACCGCCCCCAGCAGGCACAGGCCGGCCCAGAGGAAGTCGAGCTTCACGGGCATGCCCATGTAGAAAACGGAGAAGGGAATGAAGACGCCGAGGCTCACGACCTCCTGGATGATCTTCAGCTGCGGCAGGGTGAAGACGCCGTAGCCGAGGCGGTTGGCCGGCACCTGGATGAGGTACTCGCACAGGGCAATGCCCCAGCTGGCGATGGCCGCCACCACCCAAGGGGCGCTCGCCATGTTCTTCAGGTGGGCGTACCAGGCAAAGGTCATGAAAACGTTGGAGCAGACGAGCATGAAGACGAAGATGCTCCCCTGCACGGCAGGCGTCATGGGAAAGGGCATGGGCTTTTCTCCTATCTGGCTGCAAGGGCCTCGCGCACGAGGGCATAGGCCCCTTCCTTGGGCATTTCCAGGCCTGTCCAGAGCGCAAAGGCGGCTCTGGCCTGCTCGACGAACATGGCTGCGCCGCTCTGGGTCTCCCAGCCTGCCGATGCGGCATCGGCAAGGAACCTCGTCCGCTCAGGCGTGTAGACGATGTCGTAGGCAAGCCCTGCGCCCTTGAAGAAGGATGCCGGCACGGGCGACTCCGCCTCGCGGGCGCCCTTCATGCCGAGGCTTGTGGCATTGACGGCAAGATCGCAGGCGAAGCCTTCGCGCTCCTCCCAGGCAAGGGCTTCGCAGCCGAGCTCGGCGGCCAGCCTCTCCGCCTTGGCAAAGGTCCGGTTGGCAAGCGCAACGCGGGGAACGCCCATCTCCTGCAGGCCGACAACGGCCGCCCTGGCGGCACCGCCTGCGCCGAGCACGAGGGCGCTGGCAAAGCGCCGGCCCTGCAGGGGAGCCATGAAGCCGATCACGTCGGTATTCTCGCCAAGGAGCCGCCCGTCCCGCCAGTAGAGCGTGTTGACAGCGCCGATGCGCTTGGCGACGGCGCTGGCGCCGTCCACCTGGCGCAGGGCCTCAACCTTGAAGGGAATGGTGACGTTGGCGCCGGCAATGGGCAGCGCCCGCATGGCCGCAAAGAAGCCAGCAACCTTTTCCGGCTCCTGGGGGAAGGCCATGTAGACGCCGGGATGTCCCGTCTCGCCAAAGGCCCAGTTGTGCAGTGCCGGACTCAGGCTGTGTCCCAGCGGATGTCCAATGATGGCGTAGAGCTTTTCCGCAGGCATGGTCGACCTCGCTTGAAGATGGCTTGCCGGCCCCGGCGGGGCCTGAACGAGGACGAAGCAAAGCACCGTTGGGCGCAAAGTGCAAGCCAAAGAACGCCAGGACACCTTCAAGCGCTGCTTGAAGTGACGTCCAGTTCAGCTGCGTGCCGCCTTGCCGACAAGGCTTGGCCGGCAAGGCCTGGCCGGCTGCGGACACGGCCCAGGCCAGCCTCGGGACAGGTTCAGCACAGGCGTCCGCCCTTTGCCTTGACATAAATCAATTATTCTTGATACATTGATGTTTGTATATCAACATTTAGTGATTAATCAAAGTTTCAAGGAGTTGCCCCCCCTTCCCTGTCCCCCGACGGCATGCCTGCGCTGCAAGCGCCGTCAGACTGCTCAACCTGTCTCCCTGCATCGCCAGGCCTCTCCCCCTGAACCGCCATGCCTGTCCCCTGCGTCCCAAGCCTGTTCACTGCGTCGCCAACATTGATATTAGGATATCAACATGTAGTGATAAATAAAAAATTCAATGAGTTGCCGTCCCAACCCACCCCTGACGGCATGCCAGCGCTACGAACGCCACCAGGCCGCTCAGCCTGTCTCCCTGAACCGCCACGACTCTCCCCCTGGACTGCAGGAACGGCGATCCCGCTTGACGCCCTTGCCGACCCCTGCTTTTCCTCCTATAAAACCTGCTTCTCGCCAAGGAGCTCTTCGTTTCATGCCACAGCCATCCTCTGCCGATCCCCAGTTCCAGGCCGTTGAAGGCACAGCCGCCAACTTCCGCCTGGGCTTCTTCCGCGGCCTGCCCATCGCGCTCGGCTACGCGCCCGTGGCCTTCGCCTTCGGCGTGCTGTGCGTCCAGAACCACATTCCGCCAGCGCTCGCCATCGCCATGTCCGTCTTCATGCTGGCCGGATCCGGACAGTTCATCACCCTCTCCATGTGGTGCTCCGGCGCAGGGATTCTCTCCACCACGGTGGCGGTGTTCGTCACCAACCTGCGCTACATTCTCATGGCCGTGGCGCTCTTCCCCTACGTTGGGAAGCTGAAGGGCTTCAGCCGGCTGCTCTACGGCTGGCAGATCACGGACGAGCTCTTCGCGCTCCACGTCACGGCCTTCCAGAAGGGCTGGCCCCTCAACAAGACGGCCGTCTTCACGGCGACGTGCTCTGCCCACATCGGCTGGGTCGGCGGAACCGTAGCCGGCGTCTTCTGCGGCGGGCTGGTCACGGACGTGAAGCCCCTCGGCCTCGACTACGCTCTGGCGGCCATGTTCCTCGCCCTGCTCGTGCCCCAGTGCACGGACAGGCTCCACGTGCTGACGGCTGTCATGGGCGCCTTCTTCTCGGTGGCCCTCAAGTCCGCGGGCTTTGGCCAATGGAACGTGGTGCTGGCCACCATCATCGCGGCCACCATCGCCACCGTCATCTACCGGCACGGAAAGAAGCGCGACGGCGGCCTGCAGGCCGGCGGAGACGGCAAAGACGGCGAAGCCGCCGCCTCGAGTCCGGCGCCCAAGTCCAGGGAGGTGCAGGCATGACCGCCTTTCTCGAACAGCACGGCCCCCTCGCGGCCTGCCTGCTGGCATGCACGGTCTGCACCGTAGGTCCGCGCCTCCTGCCCCTCTACGCCCTGCGCAGGAGCCTGCCCGGCTGGCTGAAGGACTGGCTCGAGTTCGTGCCGGCGGCCGTCATGGCTGCCCTCGTCATCCCCGACGTCTTCTTCTATGAGGGGGTCTTCAATCCCAACCCCCTGGACAACCTCTTCCTGCTGGCGGGTCTTCTCGCCATCGGCGTGAGCGCCCTAACCCGGAACTTCTTCGCCACCATCGTCTTTGCCATGGCCTTCGTGGCCGGCATGCGCTGGCTTGGCTGGATGGCGTAGGCATGCACCGGGAAGGCTCCGCGCAGCGCAGGGAAAGCGCCTCCCTGCTCCTGCGGCTCCTTGATCCCGCTTCGTCCGGCCTGCTGCACGCCCTGCTGGAAAGCCACGGGCACCTCTGCCTCTTCACGGTGCTCGACGCCCGCAAGGGCCTGCTGCGGCTCCGCTACTCAAAGGACCAGGAGGCAGAGGTGCGCCGGGTCCTTGCGCTCTGCGCGCTGGACGTTGCGCTGCTGGTCCGCCCCTGGCCCTTCAGCGACTGAAGGCCATGCCTGTCCCCGCCGGCCTAGCGGCGGCCCTGGGAGTAGGGTATGCGCTCCACAAGCTTGCGCCGGGGCGTGGCCTCGATATGGTAGTAGTGGTCCTGCGGCACGAACATGTAGGGAATGTCCTCGGTGCGCTGGCGCAGGAACATGGAAAGCAGGATGCGGTTGATGGCCTGGTGGCCCACGATGACCGTGGAGGCGCCGCCCGAGAGGAAGAGCGCCCGGCGCAGGCCGCGCTGCACGCGCTGCAGGAGCATGGCGTAGCTCTCGCCGCCGGGATAGCAGTAGTTGAACTTGTCGGCGTTCCTGCCCCGGGTCACCTCGGGCATTTTCTCGCGCACTTCGGCGTAGCGCATGCCCTCGCAGAGGCCGGCGTTGATCTCGTCGAACTCGGGAATGGCCATGACCTGGGTGAGGGGCCTGTTCTTGAGCAGGTAGGAGGCTGTCTCGTGGGAGCGGCGCCGGGTGGAGGTGAAGATCCAGTCAACGACCTTGCCCTCCATGTGCCTGGCCAGGGCATCCGCCTGGGACCGGCCCTTTTCCGAGAGCAGAGGATCCCCGCCGATGCGCCCCTCCACGTTGAAGTCGGTTTGGCCATGACGGATGAGGTAGAGGTTCTTGACCCAGGAGTTGGCCAGCAGCTCGCGTATGGCGGGATAGAACTGGGAGCCCTCCAGAGGGCTCTCGCTCATGATGCGGTTGGCCATGGAGTCCACCTGCATCCAGTACTTCTCCTCGCCCACGTGCGTGTAGATGGACTCGTAATATTTGATGCGGGCCTTGAAGCTCGTGACCGCGTCGTCCACGGCGTAGGTGGCGTACTCGGGCAGGTTGGCCTTGCGGCGTATGCAGGCCTCCTGCAGCACGGGATCCTCGTTGAGACACTCCACAAAGAGCAC
>ODAJ012095440.1_pt1 | contig 10572 bp, 6 predicted proteins | sample 1539241 | NCBI WGS metagenome assembly ODAJ01 (sample SAMN02144231, study PRJEB22623) | gut metagenome | biome: sheep rumen | host: Ovis aries | place: New Zealand
ATTAACAGTGAGAATTTTGAAATAGGAAATATAAATAAGAAGATCAATCTTTTCAACCAGGATAAGTGTCCTACTTGTGGTACATCTTTTGCATCAGATGAATTTAAGAATATAAAAGAGGATCTTTTAAGACAACTTAAGGAAAGACAGGACACATTAGCATCTTATACGCAAAAGCATAATGAATTACTCGAACAGTTCAACACGATTAATTCTCAGATGCAAGAAGTTCAGGTTAATATCCATAAAATAAATCTTAAAAAGAACGAACTCACAAAAGAGTATACAAGAATAGAAGCATCAAGTTCAATTTCACAAGAATCTGTTGCAATACAAAACATTATAAATCAGACAAATAAAACTAAGTCTGATCTTGAGAAGAGTATAGTTGAGGCAAACGAAAAAATGAAGATGCTTGAGATTATTGAGACAATGTATTCTGCTGATGGAATTAAACAGACAATGATGAACAATTACATTCCGACTCTTAATGAAGAAATAGCAGATACTTTGAATTTTTTAGGTTTTCCTTATTCATTGGAGTTTGATAACAATTTTGATCCTCATATGCAATATCTTGGAAGAAGTATCAAACCAAAGAGTTTAAGCATAGGAGAACACAAGAAAGTAGATTTGACTGTATTGTGTAGTCTGTTGAAAATGATCAAAAGAAAATATCCTCAGATAAACCTTGTCTGTCTTGATGAAACCGTAAGTTCTTTGGATTATGAAAGTTCAACAGAGATTATAAAGTATCTAAAGGAGATATCAAAGGAAATGAATCTTAATATATTCATAGTTTCACATACTATGCTTGATGAAAATTTATTCGATGAGCATATATTGGTTGAAAAAAATGCAGAATATTCTGTTTTAACTAGGATTTAATTTTTCAATATCAAATATTAGTTGTATATTTGCAACAGTAAATAATGTAATAGATGATAAAAGAATTTAAGAATATTACGGACAAAGACCTTGCTTATATGCAAACACACAGGGTTACTGTAACTGAAAAACTTGACATGATTTATTTCAAGGTTGTCATTACGGATTCTGATGTTTATCCTTTAAATTCAAAAAATAAGAAAATAAGTAAGGTTGATTGTATTGTTAATTCCATATATAAAGATATTGTAGATTTTGTAGATAATAATATAAAATCAAGATATGATGAATTGTATAAGGAATTTGGTAATTGTGATTGTGGATTCTTTTATAAACCAGTACCTAAAACTTGCACAATAACATACTATAATTGCATAGATAGATTTATATTAGGTAATTTATATACATCAGCAAAAAAATTAAATAATGCTGATAAGTTTGCATCAATTATAAACGTATCAGTATTAAAACCAATATGTGTTAAAGAATGTATATGTAAGTTTGATGATATTAATAATGGACTTGATATCGCAAGTAGAATGACAGACGGTAAAACCTGGTCTGGTAACGATATTGATAAAATTGAAGGTATTATATTATCTTGTGGTAAGATGAATTATAAGATCACAATTACAGATACAACACCAAATATCGAAAAGACAACAAAGAAACTATATCGAGATACGATACTAGAAAATTTTTGTCATGTTATTGATATCAATAATAAGGAAACAGAAGATATTCTAAATTCAGATAAAGATTATGTTGATAAGATTTATGATCTTTTTATGGAGTATATAAACAAGACAAATATCTTCACAAAGATGTATATTGAGGATGAGGATCTTTTACCACCAAATTCTGGATATATTGGTGATATAGATTATGATTCACTACCTCCTACAGTAAGATTGGTTTGTAAAGGAAATAGTACATATAAGAATATACTTAGAATTCTTCTAATTACATTTAATCGAAGCGTCTTTGATAACAAATTTAATAGCTTTAATCCAGAAACTAGAGCAAAGCTAACTTATGTTTTATCAAAGATAAATAGAGAGAAGTAATCAAAGAATTATAAAGAATATTAACAAAATTAAACAAAATTAAAAGAATTAAAAAATTATGACATCTAAAGATTTATTTAGCCCTGTTGGAGCTAAGAAAGAAGAGAAACAGAACACAGAACAGTACAAAGTATCTTTTAAAGACGGAAAGAATGGTGTGTATCGCTCAGTGATCAGATTTATTCCTAACTATGCTAATCCTAGCAAATGTACAATGATTAAGTCAGTTTCTTGGGTAAAGAATCCTATTACTCAGAGGGGAATGTATGTTGACGATCCTCATTCAATCGGTAAACCTTCTCCTGTAACCGACATGTATTTCAACCTTTACAACACTAATATTGCAACTTATGTTGAATGGGCTAAGCAGTATCTTGGTTCTAAGAAGCAATATGCATCTTTGGTTCAGATTGTTGCTGATGAACAGCACCCTGAGCTTGTAGGTCAGATTCGTGTATTCGTTTACGGTAAGAAAGTTTACGAGAAGTTGAACAATGAGGAATTCCCACAGGGTGCTGGACAACAAGGTATTAATCCTTTCCATCCAATTTATGGTAGAAAGTTCTCTATTGTTTGTACAAACCAGTCTGGTTTCAACAATTTTGACCAGTCAAGCTTCTATGATGAGCGTAACGGTAATCAGATTCTACCTTCTGGTATGTGGTACATTGATCCAGCTAATCCTAATCAGTATTCTGTAGTCGATGAGAATACAGATCCTGATGTTCTTATGGATTATCTTAGAAATAATTCACCTGATCTTTCAAAGTATGATTATCATGATTGGACAGAAGAGCAGACTAAGCATGTTGAGGAAGTACTTGCAATTGCACGTAACTTTATGAGTACAGGATCTATGGTTGGAACACAGACTCAGACTATGCAGGCTGGTTTACAAGCAGTAAATACACCTCATATGCCAGGAGCAGCACCTGCACCAGCAGCACCTGTATATAATCCTGCACCTCAGTTCCCTGGAGCTAACATGCCAGGATCAATACCAACAGCAACTCCTATGCCTACACCACCAGTGTTCAATCCTGCACCTGCACCAGTAAACACTATACCACCTACTGTACCAGTTAATTCAGCAGCACCTGTAGCTCAAGTATCAACACCTTCACCAGAAATAGCTGGAGTAATGCCTCCTGTTGTTACACCAAAAAATGTTGATACACCAGCAGCACCTGCGCCTGGGCAAGGAATGAACATGGATGATATTCTAAAGCAACTTTAAAAGAGAGACTATCATATATCAAAAAAGCAATCGAGTTATTCACTTGATTGCTTTTTCTTTGTATTTGTTGTATGATTGTCTTTTCTTTTTTTCTTAAGATTTCTAAGTGTTTCCTTATCTGTTTTTACACCAGTCTGAAGATTTTGTATATTCCTTTTTATTTCATTTTTCTTTTCTCTAAGATCATTTATTTTGTTATCCTGGGTTGTAATCATACCTTTTATTGTTTCTTTTATTGGTTGAATACTAAGAGAAGGAATCATCGATACTAAACCTTTAAGTGTATCTATCGCTATGTTTATTGCTGGAATGAGTGAACCAGGAATGTCACCAAAATTAACAAACAATAACATTGGTAACGGACATATTCCACATATACCTAATCCTATTACAACAGTAACCCTGCCTTTAATTACAGCAAATGGAATGTATATTATAGGCATAGGTATAGGAACACCAGTAATAACCAATCCTGTTGGCCAGTACATAGGAAGCATACAATTAACTATTGTTGCAATTCCACAATACTTAACCCAATATTCATAATCCGTTATTCCAAATTGAGTCCTCAACGAATTCTCATCAAACTTATATTCATCATTCTTACCTCCATTCATATAAGGAGAATTCATTTTCTCTTGTGTTGTGGTTGGTTCTACAAGATAATAGAAATCATGTGGTTCATTGTCTTTAAAAACTGTACTTTTTCCACCCCAATCAACTTCCTGGAACTGATCAAATATCTCACCAGAATTTATCTTATTATCGTTTGATATATAGAAATTTATTGCTCTGTCAGCAAGATTCCTAAGTATTCTTGATTCTGTTTGAACCATTTTCTTAAAAGGTTCAAGATATTTGCTTTCAAACGCAGTAAATTCAGCTTGTTTTGATTGAAATTCTTGGCTTGTTCCACCAAGAGCAGCCATGTTGTTGTATGATATGATATATTCCTTAATGTTTTGTGTACCTAATTGATCTTTAAGTGTGAATATGTCGTTATAATCTTGTTCAGATGCAAATTGCTTGAAGTACTTTGGATCAATCTCAGATTCAATCTTTCTCAGTTGTACAAAAAATATAGCTATCTTTTTAAGATTAGAATATAATTGCTTTGCTGCCTTTTCTGAAGCAGTATCTTGTATCTGTGCATTATTGATAATACTGTTAACATCCATGTCCTTGTATTTTTCCTCAACAGACATAGGCGGTGTATAATTACATAATGTTGTAAGGTACTTTAAAACTTTTGAATAAAGTGTAACTCTTTTTTTATCATATATGTTGGCCTGAATCAAATCATCATCATTATCAGCATAAAAATCAAAAGAGAATATCTGCTTGATTCTACCATAATAATCATACATTTTGTCATCCCAATATTTCCTTATATTGTCATTACATAACGTATTGAATTTTGATATAAGACCAGCTATATTAGTGCTATTAAGTTCAAGTCTGCTTCTTACTTGCATGAATGTTGTAATGTGATATAACAATTCAACAACGTAAGGATTCTCATCATCATATACAAATTCATCACTTGTGATATAGTTAAGATACTCATCATAAAGCATCATATCGCTTATTCTTCCAGAGTTGTATCCAAATGATTGGACATTATTATATTGCCATAATATCTGATCGAAATATTTTTTCTTTGTTCTGTCAATCTCTCTTTTCAGTCCCATCAGATTTTCGTTTTCACAATATGTCCTTACACTTTCAGCACAACATAGATTTCTCATTTCGTCGTTGTATCTGCCAATTATTCCATCAGCTGCCTCATCATATATCTCACATATACGTGATGTATTATTATAGGCTTGAGATACACCAACAGCAGAATAGTTTACAAAATTGTTTGCTATATCTGCGAATCTGAATCTTAGAATATAATCCTTTATGAAATTGTTAGTATATGAACTTTCTTTAAGAAGATCATTCATTTTGTCGAAATCACTTTCATTGTTGTTTGTCAAAAGTTGTTTAATCGATTTCTCAGATAAATCTGTAAGACCTAATTGTCGTAAAATGTGATCAGAATCATGTTCATATATTCCTATGAAATATCTGTCTGTTACATCAGTTATTATCCCGTTTATCTTAGATCTAACCTTGATACCTCTCATGTATCCTATTATTTGATCTATAGATATTCTTTGTCCTGGTGTTAATAATATTGTAGGTTTCTCTGTCCCGAATTCGACAACGAATTTTTCTGGACATGATATATTATTGCCAAGACCAGAATTGATTACATAATCAAGATCCGTTGATGAATCAGGTTCACATATTGATATACAACAAGGGAATAATGTAGATGTATCTGCCATTAATTAAGTGAGAAACCTTTTTCTTTTAGTTCGCATAGTTGCATCACTACGCTTCTTTGTATATTCTTTGCTTTTTCTTCAGCACATTTCTTAGCAGCCGACTCCGAATTTACTGTATCTGGAAAATTTGGATCTAAATCTGGTTCTGCTGCATTCTGTTCTCCTTTTTCTGCCTGTCTTAATGCAAGAAATAATCCAGCAAGCATACCGATAAGAGGAAGAAGCGTCGATATAATCTGGCTAAAGTCTATTCCAGATTTATCTTTACCAACTTTCAAATCCTTTATAGCATACATTTTACCTATGACACTTTTCCAAACTCTTTCTGGTGTGTTTTTCCCATTGTTCACTGCATTCAGTGTTTCAGATAATATGTTGAACTGCATCATTTTAAGAAAAACCATTCGCTTAAACGGGTTCATCTTATCAAGTTTCTGATACAGTTTAGTTTTTGCGTCAAGTTCTTGACCGTCATGAATCTGATCATTCGGTATATTTTCATTAGGTGTCGGTTGTTTTATACCGTTTCCTAATCGTGTTTGTGTTTTTGGATCAATTACCCCCATAAATCTTATAATGTTTCGAATTGATTTCCGTGCTTAACATTAGCGTTGAATGCTTGAGAAAATTGTCTTCTCGTTGATCCATATTGGTTTTTATATCCAATATGAACCCAGCTTGTAGATGAAGTTGATAGCGAATTTCCATCAAATTCTATCAGAATTTGATCGAATTGTATATGTTTATTTTGTTTTAGAAAAGCTTTTATAAATCCAGAAAGATATCTTGCTGCTGTTCTCTTTTGTTCTCCACCTCCAAGGAATCGAAGTAATTGCACATCTATTGCATATCCATACATATGTGCTGATGTTGATGATGATCTTTTTAATTTTTTATTATAATTTTTTGGTCTATACCCAGAAGTTATATGCCATGTAGGATCAATATGTAATGTCTTCGTTGCATATTCTTGCCATCCTTTTCTTAAAGGAACCCATAAATTTTTCATAGCCTCACCAACATGATTTTTAGCAATATAATTTTCTTGTGCTGTTCCATAACTCACATGTGGATTGTATATATTAAGATATGTAACTTCTTTATACTCAATAGCTTTATCACTTTCTGATATTTCAACTGTTGGGACATTTCCTGTTGGGAGATACATTTCGCCATCATTATCTGCTGGTTCTGCTCCATCATATATAAATTCAATAGGTTCGTATTTAATAGGAGGTTCAAGAACAGCTTCAAATATAGCTACGCTTTCTCCTTCTTCTTTTGCGATCTGATTATAATATGCATTTATTTCTCTCCAATAATCTGTATTATCTGTAAACATTTTTTCACCGTTGGTTATAGGCGTTTCTACAATTTTTGTCTGTGCATCATAAGTCCTTGATGTTGCTGTATATATGTTTTCCTTTACGATTTTAATATTATGGTTTATTATATCCTTAGGTGTAGGTATGCCACCTATTGTTGCAACAACATTCTCAGATGCTTCTTTTACTTTTGATACAAATTCACAAGGATCAGTATTAAGGCTTGGTAAAGCAACAGAAATCGTAGGCATTTCAAATCCTTGATCTTCTGGTAGTTCATTATCAAGCGACTTTATTGATTCTTTCAGCTTATCGAGCTTTTCCCTTATCTTGTCACTTGGCATTTTGATACCGTTAGCCTTGTTGTATTCTATTACTGCGTCCATCCATGCATCTGTTTCAACCTGAGTATCAAAATCAATTCCCCAACCTACACCAGATTTAACAACTTCTCCGTTTACTGTTTCTTCATACGCATATGCACCTCTTGAGTCAACAGATGTTATGTTGAATTTAACATTAAATCCTTCTCCAGCATCAACTTTATCGTTATGATCATATATGAATGATTCAACAGCATCTCTCCATTTACCAACTTCAAATGAAGGAATACCGTCAATACCATTTCTAACCATATATTCATTAACGTCACCGTTGAATGTTTCTTTTCCGTCTTCATCTATTCTTACGGTATGGTAAAGATCAAGCTTTGAATATATGAACATTTTTGGTGTATTCTCTATATCTGTCCTTGATATTTTATACTTAACTTCAGCCATTTAGATCATTAATGCATGTTTTCAGATTCCAGAAAGAATCAGCTATATCGTCCATACACAGAACATAGTTTGATTTCTTTTTAAGATAATCTGGATCATCGTGAAGGATTTTTATAAGATGATGATCTATATCCTGCTTTGACATTGCTTCAATCATTGCATCTTTTCCAAGTCCTTTCTTTGAACATTCTGCTGTTTTCTTGATAGTTATTGGGGAATATGTCTTAAGATTAGTATATCCGTGTTTAATTAAAGCTTCCATAAGAACATACTTGTATCCAGATAATTGTAATGCAGCATCACCTTTTGCTGAAAATGCGAATCCTTCATTTGCAATTACGACATTATCTTTTGACATATTATTTTTAGAAACAAGATCATCTATAGTTTTTAAAATAATCTCACTGAGATTAATTGCTCTATCAACGTGTTCAAGAATAAGTTCATGTTGATTAAGCGATTTCTCTTTTATATGACCTAATTTCCTGTTAAAAATATTAACATCACAGCTTGTGAGTCTATCGTATGATTTGTCATCTATGTCTGATGGCCACACATAAAAGTCAATAACACCATTTATATATGATGTCATAGCTGGTTTATTACATGAGAAATCAAATGCAAAAATAGCTTTATGCATGGACTATATCGCTTTTTCGCTATTTATTCGTAATTTTAAAGTAAGCGATTTTCTTTTAGATAAATAATGAAAGATAATTTTCTTGATAAGAAAATGAGAAATTTAAGATCGATTAATAAAGTTAATGAGGACAACGCATCAGGCTTTCACTCAAATACAGTGTATACTGGTGCAGATCGTGCTGTTACTGGAGGAAATGATGCACCTATACCAGTAACAATGCCACAATTCGAAGAATCAATTAAAAAAGCAAAGGATACACTTATGGGTAAATCTTCATCTGGATCTAATGGAGGAGTAAATATAGATAATCATAGTATAACGAACATAGATAACAGTGTTTATATTGATAAGAGTGTACACCATTCAAGTTTGGGAGATGGTCTTGCTTGGTTTGGAACACACTGGAAAGAAATTGCAATAGTAACTGGTGCTGCCGCTTTTATTCTTGCAATTTCAAAATTAATCAAAGGACTTAACAAGAGTATTAAGATCCGCTATAACAGAGTTGTTAAAACTTTACAGAGAGCACAGAAAGACTTCACTCTTGCAGAAGGTGGACTTAACATGAAATCAGTAATGCCAGGTGTAGGCCGTGGTATCTATGACTGGATTGCAAGAATGTGGACTGGAAACTGGAAATCAAAGGATCACAAGGATGGAAATATAGGATTACGTCCATTCTGTTGGAAATATATTGTAGAAATTGAAAGGGATTTCAGTATGGCACAGGCAGCTTTCAGTAAAATTAAGTTGGGTGCCGATGAATCAAAGGTTGATGCTGACAGAAACACAGATCTGAGTGTAGGTGGATCACAGCACAATGTAAGTACATCTGCTTATAGTGGTAAGGTATATTCTAGCTTCCATGAAGCATATTCTGAAGAATTCCTTAACGAAGGTGTTTCTCCAGATAAAGTTGATGAGTCTGTACTTGCTATGATTTCTGCTGGTGTTGCTCTTACATCACTTGCTGTACGTGCAGGACAGTTCCTGTATCAGAGATATAAAGATGGTAAACCAGTCGGTGAGCCAAAACAGATCCAAGTTACAAAAGAATCTACAAGAGAAATCTGCTATGCTATCATCAACAACTATGCAGACAAATATGTAAACATGCAGCAAGTATTCCGTGAGATAGGAATCAATTCTGAATCACTTGCTGACATTGATGCATCCGCATGTGATAAGCTTACAGAAATTCTGAAAAAATATCAGAAGCCTGAGAAGAATTCGTATACAAAACAATATGAAAGAATAGAGAAAGCATACCGTAAGATGCTAAAGCATTACTATGCTATAGGTGAAGGTATCATTTCTAATTTTGTTAAATATTCCGAGGCTAAGGATGAAAAACATTCTAATCTTATTGTTGCTTCTAGGGAGAAGCTTGAGAATATGTGGGATTCACAGAAGGAATTCTATGATAACAACTTCTCACACGTTCTTATTGAAATTGTTTCGAGTGAACCGTATATTGCTTATCTTGATTTCATTATAGAGAAGGTTATTCCTGTATTCAAGTCTGGTCTTGCAAGCGACGCTGACTATGTACTTGATGTGCTTCCAAGAAAGGGTGAATACTATTTGCTTAGACAGACTGGTAATGGACAAGCTGCTCTTGCAAATAATGAAGGTGAAAAAGGTAATATTGCAATTGCCGAAGTAATCAACTTTGACAGAGAATCAAAGAAGATGAAGTTTAAATTAATTGGACTCGTTAAAAAACATAATAAAGATTATTATAACATTGGAGATGATGGTGTAGCTACGCTTTCAACCAATGATATAGATTATAATGCATATAAGGATCATGATGAGTTTGATGAGGAATATAGTAAGTGGCTTTCACTCGATCCAGTTCCGCTTGACTGGACACCTAAGAATCCAGATGTTAATGTAAAGGCAGAATCTCCACTATATGTAAGAGTTGCACACACATCAAGGGGAAGAGAGATTTATGAGTATATGTTTGCTATGATTGAAGCAGACGATGAATCTCTTGGAATTCCTATGAAGGATAAACTAAACGAGGAAGGTGAAGGTAATTCTTCTGCTTCTACTAATTCAGAAGGAACTCCAGTAATTGAGCCAGGAACAGATAATGCGAAGAAGGATCTTGTAAAGACGGTGTTTATCTGTAATATTGATGTAAGTTCTGGAAAGACTATAGCTGATCCAGTAACCGAAAACAAGTTCGATGGATCAAGTATTGAAATTGATCCAGCATGTAGCATTGATGAATTTGATGAGAAAGCTACAAGCCTCGAATTCAAGAAAGTCGATAAGAATGCAGCAAA
>ODAJ011719917.1_pt1 | contig 10571 bp, 9 predicted proteins | sample 1539241 | NCBI WGS metagenome assembly ODAJ01 (sample SAMN02144231, study PRJEB22623) | gut metagenome | biome: sheep rumen | host: Ovis aries | place: New Zealand
GGCATGAAGAAGACGTCGTCGAAGCCGCGGAAGATGGGGAGCGACGCGTCAAGGGTGTATTGACGGAAGATGCCGAACATCTTCTTGGGGAGGATGTATTTGGGGATGCCGTAGTGGTGGTACAGTCCTGCCTGTGCCGCCCAACAGATGTAGAGGGTGGACATGACGTGGGTCTGTGCCCAGTTGAATATCTGTGTTATCTCGTCCCAATATTCTACTTTCTCGAAGTCGAGCATCTCCACAGGGGCACCGGTGATTATCATGCCGTCGAAACGCTCGTCGCGCAGTGTGGCGAAGTCTTTGTAGAACATCATCATGTGTTCTATGGGGGTGTTCTTCGGCGTATGACTCTTCAGTTTCATAAACGTCACCTCTATCTGCAACGGGGTGTTCGAGAGAAGACGTATGAGGTCAGTCTCGGTGGTGATCTTCAGCGGCATGAGGTTAAGGATGACGATGCGCAGAGGACGGATGTCCTGGGTGTGCGCACGGGTGTCGTCCATAACGAAGATGTTCTCCTGCTTGAGAAGATCTATTGCGGGTAGTTTATCGGGAAGTCTTAACGGCATTCTGTTGTTACTTTTTTTATTTGTTTGTCTCTTCGAAGACTACCTTGCTGCGGCACACTTCGTGGTCGGTATCCTTGCAGATGCGTACGCAGTACTCGTCGGGGGCGGTCTGCTCGCAGTAGAACGACAGCTTGTCGCCAGCATGACTCTCGGCAACGTAGGCTATCTCGAAACGCTTGATACGGTGCGACTTATACCAGTTGAGGTCCCAGAGGTCGAGGACGTGTTCGATGTACTTCACGGAGTTGATGTGTCCGTTGATATCTACATCGTTATAATAGGTGTCGATGGTGCGTACCAGCTGTGCGTTGTCGTCCATCTTGACACGTCCGCCCTTGTCGATGGGACAGGGTTTGTCTTTGTCTATCCACTGATTTATGGCACCGTCGTTGATGGCGAGGATGTCGGTAGGCTGACGACTCTCGGTGTCTATCATTGCCCACACGCTGCGTCCGTAGCCATAGACGTGTCCGTCGTCGCCGACAACGGAGAAGTTACGCTGTGTGAAGTAGCGCATAGCATTCTCCACCCACGTCTCTATGGAGAAACGGGTGTATTGAAGGGGCATCTCGTCCATCTCGATGGCTAAGCGCGACAGCACCCACGAGCGGTTGATGCTCATGAGGTAACGCATTCCGAAACCGCGGTCGGTACTGTGGAAGTCGGCAGCGTTGAGCATGTGGTTGCCTAAGTGTCCCATGAAGAGCCTTCCGGAGAAGTCGCAGTGGAAGGGCTCCGCCATAAACTGATACTTTCCTACCTTATCCATTGCTGCGCTCCTCCAAATATTCACTTACTTCTTCCTGCGTGCCTCGGGTGACGGCAATACGTCCTGAACGGGTGTATTGAAGCACACAACCGAAGCTCTCCAACTGGCGGTAGAGTTCTATAATCTGCTCTGTAACACCGTGTTTCATAACGATGACATAGGTAGGATTGACCTCGGTGATGCTGGCATCGTGGCGGCGCACCACGCGCGAGATTTCGGGGTTCTCCAAAACCTTCTCGGTGGAGAGCTTATAGAGTGCCGTCTCGCGGATAAAGAGCTGGTCGTCAGTGAAATAGTTCGCCTTAATGACGTCTATCTTCTTCTCTATCTGACGGGTAATCTTCTCTATCTGGTCGGGATTGCTCCACGCGGTAATGGTGTATTTGTGGACACCCTCGATACTCGACGCGGAGACGTTAAGGCTCTCGATGTTAACCTGACGGCGCGTAAAGACTGCCGTTATCTGGTTCAGAATACCTGCGATATTCTCAGAATATACCAACAGGGTATATAATGTTTTCTTCTCTTTATGCATTTCTACTTATAATTAAATCTCGAGCATCATATCGTTGACATTCATTCCGGGAGGGGTCATAGGCAGGACGTCGTCGTCCTCCTTGATAGCACATTCAAGAATGAACGGACCGGGAGTGGAGAGCATCTTCTGAACAGCGGCAGTAAGATTCTCACGGGAGGTAACCGCCTCATAGCCAATGCCGTAGCCGCGGGCGATATGTTCGTACTGCGGATTCATCATCTTGGTAAACGACTTACGGCGCATCCAGAACATATCCTGCCACTGACGCACGTTACCGAGGTAGTTGTTGTTGAGAAGTATCATCTTCACCGGTGCCTGCTGCTCCATGATGGTACCGAGTTCCTCGATACACATCTGGAAACCGCCGTCGCCCATGAAGCACACTACGGTACGGTCGGTAGCGAAGGTGGCACCGATAGCTGCCGGCATACCGTAACCCATAGTGCCGAGACCGCCGCTGGTACATATACTGCGGTTCTCGGGATATTTGAAATAGCGGGTTGCAAAGAGCTGGTTCTGACCAACATCGGTGACGAGGACGGTACCGCGCGGTGCCTGCTCGGCAACGGTATTCACTACCTCGCCCATAAGCAGAGGACCGTCCTTAGGATGAATAGCGGGCTCTATGACCTTTGTGCGCTCCTTATCGTCGAGTTCCTTGAAAGAATCGCGCCACTCCTTGTGGTCAGCCTTGTTGAGAAGGGCGGTGATGGCGGGCAGCGACTCCTTACAGTCGGCAACGACGGCAACATCGGTCTTCACACACTTGTCTATCTCGCTGCGGTCAATATCGAGATGGATTATCTTTGCCTGTTTTGCGTAGGTCTTGGTATTTCCCGTCACACGGTCGCTGAAGCGCATGCCGATGGCGATAAGGACATCGCACTCCTGCTCCTTGAGGTTAACGGCATAGTTGCCGTGCATGCCGAGCATTCCTACGTTAAGGGGGTGTTCTGACGACAGTGCCGAGAGTCCAAGCATAGTACGACCGGCGGGGATGTCGGCCTTCTCAAGGAACTCTACGAGCTCCTTCTGTGCACCACCAAGTTCTACGCCCTGTCCTACAAGTGCTAAGGGACGCTTGGCATTGTTGATGAGGTCGGCAGCCTGGCGGACAAGACTCTCGTCGAGTTTCGGATAGGGAACATAAGAACGTACAAAATCGACCTTCACTGGCTCCCACTCCACCTCTTCTACCTGTGCGTTGCGGGCGAAGTCGAGGACCACAGGACCAGGACGTCCGCTGCGCGCAATGTAGAAAGCACGACTGACAGCCCACGCTACATCCTCGGCGCGACGTATCTGGTAGCTCCACTTGGAGATAGGCTGGGCAACGCCTACGAGGTCAACCTCCTGAAAGGCATCTGTTCCGAGGGCGCTGATAGCTACCTGACCGGCAATGACAACCATAGGTGTGGAGTCAAGCATAGCGTCGGCAACACCGGTAAGGGTGTTGGTAGCTCCAGGACCGCTGGTGACAAGGGCTACACCGACCTCGCCGGAAACACGTGCATAACCTTCGGCAGCGTGGGTTGCTGCCTGCTCGTGGCGCACAAGGATGTGGTCGAAACACTTCTTCTCGCCTCGTGTGTAGTCGAAAAGGGCATCATAAACTGGCATTATGGAGCCGCCAGGATAACCGAAGATGGTCTTTACACCTTCTGCCTGCAGCGCTCTCATAAGTGCTTTTGCACCTGTTATTTTTTCTTTCATTTTTTTCTTTTTTTTCTAGGGTTTCCTAGGTTTTCCTAGGGTTTCCTAGGGTTTCCTAGGCTATCCTAGGCTATTATTCTAATTCCTCCTTTATCCGCTGACGACACGCTCTGTGCGTAAGCGCGTAAAGCCTTGCTAACCTGACGGTTACGCTTCAGCGGCTGCTGAGGACGTGCTGCCAGCTCTTCGTCAGAGAGCTTAACGTTAATACTGCGATTGGGGATATCTATAACAATAATGTCACCGTCCTTTATCTTTCCGATATTTCCGCCTGATGCCGCCTCGGGTGAGATATGTCCTATGCTGAGACCACTCGTGCCGCCAGAGAAACGACCGTCGGTGATGAGGGCGCACTCCTTACCGAGATGCATAGACTTGATATAGCTCGTAGGATAGAGCATCTCCTGCATTCCGGGACCGCCCTTAGGACCTTCGTGGGTGATGACAACACAGTCGCCACTCTTTACCTTACCGCCAAGGATGCCCTCGCAGGCGTCCTCCTGAGAGTCGAAGACAACAGCGGGGCCTTCGAAGAGCCACAGCTGCTCATCGACGCCGGCGGTCTTTACGACACAGCCGTCCTGGGCGATGTTGCCAAAGAGGACTGCCAGACCGCCATCCTTTGTGTAGGCGTGCTCAATGTCGCGGATACAACCGTTGGTACGGTCTTTGTCGAGTTCACCCCACTGAGCACTCTGACTGCCCATCTTCGTAGAGAAGCGGTTACCTGGTGCCGACTGATATATGCGATTTGCTTCTGCGTCAATATCTGTCTTTGTAATATCGTATTTCTTGAGTTGCTCACCAATTGTCTTGCCGTCAACACGCTTACAACTGCAGTCGATAAGACCTCCCTTGTTGAGTTCGTTCATGATACCAAGGATTCCACCAGCGCGGTTACATTCCTGCACGCTGTATTTCTGGGTGTTCGGAGCGAGTTTACAGAGACAAGGTGTCTTACGACTAAGCTTGTCGATGTCACTCATTGTGAAGTCAACACCTGCCTCCTGAGCTACTGCCAACAGGTGGAGTACGGTATTTGTGGAACCGCCCATAGCGATGTCGAGAGTCATAGCGTTGAGGAATGCCTCGCGGGTAGCTATAGAGCGCGGCAGAACACTCTCGTCGCCATCCTCGTAGTAGGCAAAGGCGTTCTTTACAACTTGACGTGCAGCCTGTTTGAAGAGCTCTACACGATTGGTGTGGGTAGCAAGAATTGTTCCGTTGCCGGGAAGCGACAAACCGATAGCCTCAGTAAGTGAGTTCATTGAGTTGGCGGTGAACATTCCCGAGCAGGAGCCGCAACCGGGACAAGAGCACTGCTCTATCTCGCGCATCTCGTCGTCGGTAACTGTAGGGTCAGCACCTTTCACCATAGCTGTGATGAGGTCGGCATTCTCTCCACGCCAACGTCCTGCCTCCATAGGTCCTCCCGAGCAGAACACCGTAGGGATGTTGAGACGCATTGACGCCATAAGCATTCCCGGCGTAACCTTGTCGCAGTTGGAGATGCAAATCATAGCATCTGCCTTATGCGCATTAACCATATACTCTACGGAGTCGGCGATGATGTCGCGTGAGGGCAGAGAGTAAAGCATACCGTCGTGACCCATAGCGATACCGTCGTCGATAGCTATAGTGTTAAACTCGGCAGCGTAACAGCCCATCTTCTCTATCTCTTCGCGGACAATCTGTCCTATCTCGTGAAGATGGGTATGTCCCGGAACAAACTGAGTAAAGGAATTTACTACTGCGATTATAGGCTTTCCGAACTGTTCGGGTTTCATACCTGTGGCCACCCAAAGAGCTCTTGCTCCAGCCATTCTCCTACCTTCCGTACAAACAGAACTTCTCAACTGATGTTTCATCTTGTTACCTTATTTATATAATACGTTGCAAAGTTACTAAGTTTTCACAAGAACACCAACTATTTATCGCTAAATTTGCATAAATGCAAAAAAAGAGGATGTACCCCAAGGCACATCCCCTCTTATTGTTTTAAAATTAGTCTTGCTAATTATTTAGCGTTGTCGTTGAATGTAGCAACGCGGTTGAACTCAACCTGCTCGAAGAGCTTGTTTGTTGCACCCATACCCTTTGTAGAAAGGCGGTCAGCAGCAATCTTGTACTTCTTAACGAGAGCGTTCTTTACAGCCTCTGCACGAGCCTGAGAAAGCTTCTGGTTGAACTCTGCCTTACCCTCTGGAGAAGCGTAACCCTTGATCTCGATCTTAGCATCTGGGTGGTTCTTCATGTAGTGAGCGATGAGCTCGATTGGAGCGTACTGAGCTGCGTCGATAGTGCTCTTACCCTGACGGAAGAGAACTGTTGGCTGCAGGTTAGTAGCTGTCTCTGGCTTAACGTACTTTGGCTTAGCGTTGCACTCGTCGAGAGCCTTCTGGAGGTCAGCAATCTGACGATCCTTAGCTGCGAGAGCTGCGTCCTTACCATCGAGTTCACCACGGAGACCGTTGATGCGTGCGTTCAGACCGTCGATTTCAGCCTGGTCACGGAGCTGCTCAACTGCGAAGTTGTGTGTGCCGTTGCTGCAAGCGAACTTGTAGTTAACACCAGCCTTCAGACCGAACATACCGTTGAGCTTCTTCTCGTTCTCAAATGCAGGCTGTGCCTTTCTGAATGGGTTAGCCCAACCGTTAGCCAGCATTGCGTATGGCTCGAGGTAAACCTGCCACTCCTTGTCTGCGCCGAGGTTCATAGCGAAGTCGATAGCAGCCTTAGCATTGATACCACCTTCTTTTCTAGCCCAGTCACGTGTGTAACCACCACCAACGAGAGCGATAACCTCGAATGTACGTGGCTGACCCTGGTAACCAGCGAATGCGTTCATCAGGTTCCAAGTTGTCATAAGGTCAAATGCTGTACCGTTGATGAAAGTCTTGCTACCTACCATAGACTTGCCTTTGCCATACATACCCTTCTGCTTGTTAGCGAAGTATGCGTCAACGTCCAAAGCAAGACCGAATACTGTAGTAAGGTTCTTACCTACGCGGATACCGAACTCAGGAGTGATACCCTTGAAGAAACCTGCCTTCTTGTCACCAGCAGCGTCGAAGCTGTACTTTGACATAGGAGTAGCAACACCAGCGTTGATACCTACGTACCAGTTGTCCTGTGCCTTATTGGCAGTAACTGTTGTTCTCTGTGCAGAAACAGAGGCTGTCAGCATAGCTGCAGCAAAAACTAAGAATAATTTTTTCATTGTTTCTCTAAATTTAATTAATTAAATTGAATAAATACTCTCTTATTTTTTTAATTTGGGTGCAAAATAAGGAAAAAATCTTGAAACTTCCAAATATTTTTGAAAAAAAAACATGTTTTAAGACTAAATTTCTGTGTTGTCGTGCACACAAACACAATAAACAATAATTTTTTGGACATTTTTACAACTCATATAAAAAATGATAAAATATGTGTTATTTCATGTTCCCACTATATTAAAAGATGTAACTTTGTGCCCATGAAAAGAATTATCCTTATTACTGGGGGGCAGCGCTCGGGAAAGAGTGAGTATGCAGAGCAGATGGCGCTAAAGCTGAGTGAGCACCCCGTATATATGGCTACAGCCCACATCTGGGACGAGGACTTCAAACAGCGAGTGAAGAGACACCAGGAGAGGAGGGGCGACAACTGGACTACCATAGAGGAAGAACAGCACCTTAGTCGTCACGACGTCAGCGGACAGGTGGTCGTCATAGACTGTATCACCCTTTGGCTTACGAATTTCTTTTATATATATAATAAGGTGGAAACGACACTTGAGAAGATAAAGGAAGAATTTGATAAGTTTACAGAACAGGATGCCACCTTCATATTCGTGACAAACGAGATAGGACTTGGTGGAATAGCCAGCGACCAGCTACAGCGACAGTTTACTGATTTGCAGGGCTGGATGAACCAATATGTTGCAGAGAAGGCTGACGAGGTGGTGCTGATGGTTAGTGGGATTCCTTTTAGAGTGAAGAGTGATGGAATATAAAATAAGGAAGCCCGACGAGAAGCTGTTGGGCGAGATAAGGAAAAAGATAGACAACCTTAACAAACCCAAGGGTTCGTTAGGACGTTTGGAGACGCTGGCGGAGCAGATTTGTCTTATACAACAGACGCTCGCACCAAAACTCTGTAATCCGTGTCACCTGCTCTTTGGAAGCGATCACGGAATAGAGCGCGAAGGGGTAAGTGTATCGCCTCGCGAGGTTACGTGGCAGCAGATGAAGAACTTCACACGTGGCGGAGGAGGCGTAAATATGTTTTGCAGACAACACGGCTTTCACCTATACATAATAGATGTGGGAGTTGACTACGACCTCACCGACGTGGAGGGTATCATTAACAGAAAGATAGCACGAGGCACGAAGAACTTCCTCTACGAGGCGGCGATGAACGAGGAGGAGTACGAAAGGGCTTTCGCCGTAGGCAAGGAGATGGTGGACAACTGTCACAAGAAGGGATGTAACATAATCTGCATGGGAGAGATGGGTATTGGCAACACGTCGCCAAGCAGTATATGGATGCATCTGCTGGGGAATATTCCGTTGAAGGACTGCATCAGTGCTGGTGCAGGACTCAACGACGAGGGAGTGCGCCATAAATACGAGGTGCTGAAGAAGGCGGTAGAGAACTTCACGAAGTCGCCGTATAACACACACGACATGATACGCTACTTCGGTGGTTTCGAGATGGTGGCAGCGATAGGTGCTATGCTTCGTGCCGCAGAGTTGAAGATGGTGGTGATGATTGACGGATTTATCATGAGTGCCTGCGCTCTGGCTGCCTCATCGTTATATCCCGAGATGCTGGAATACTGCATCTTCGGACATTGTGGCGACGAGAACTACCACAAGCATATGTTGCAGCTTATGAATGCGGAGCCGCTGCTCAGTCTGGGTTTCAGACTCGGTGAGGGAACGGGGGCGCTCTGCTCCTACCCCATCATTCAGAGTGCGGTAAATATGATTAACGAAATGAATAATTTTGACAATGCAAATATCACTCGATACTTCTAAATGGTGGCAGCGCATCTGGGCAGCACTGATATTCTTCACACGTCTGCCCTTCTGGCGAATATACCAACCGCCTCAGCAGTGCTACTCCACAGTAGTGGAACACTGGCCGCTGACAGGCTGGCTGACAGGTGGTGTTATGGCGCTGATAATATGGTTCGGAAGTAGCATACTGCCCCACTCGCTGGTAATCCTTTGTGCTATACTGTCGCGAGTGCTCATCACGGGGGCCCTCCACGAAGACGGTCTTGCCGACTTCTTCGACGGATTCGGTGGCGGAGGCAACGACAAGCAGCGTATCCTCGACATAATGAAGGACTCACGCATAGGAACCTATGGTGTCATAGCATTGATATTCTACTTCGCCCTGTTGTATGCTACACTATTTACGTTATCGTCACCAGGCCTTGCGGCTATAATCGTTCTGGGTGGCGACGCATACAGCAAGATGGTAGCCGGACAGATAATATCGTTCCTGCCCTATGCACGTACTGAAGAGACGAGCAAGGCACACACCATATACAGGAAATTCAGTGTCAAGACAGGCATCAGCTACTTCCTTCAGGGAGTTATTCCCCTATTACCTTTATTGTATATAAGCATAGTGGAGTACGATATTCAGTGGACCTACATCATCTTCGTACCTTGTCTGGTAATGTATCTCTTCTATCTGTTCCTCAACAGACGTATTCAGGGATATACTGGCGACTGCTGCGGAGCGCTGTTCCTGCTTGTGGAACTGAGTTTTTACCTTACCGTTAGTTGTATGTTACGATAAAGAGGAGTAAGGGCGATGATAAGATATACGAAAAAAGAAGAGATAATAAACACGCTGTCGCACAGCGCAGGAATACTGTTAGGCATCGTTGTCGGAATAATCTTTCTGGTGTGGTGTTTCAAAAGCGACAGCGACTGGGCACGTGTGGGTGTTATACTATATCTCTTCGGTATGCTTGCCAGCTATATCACCTCGACGGTCTATCACGCTCTGCCGCTAAGGACGAAGGCTAAGGAAGTATTGCGACGTTTCGACCACGCAGCAATATACTGGCACATAGCGGGCAGCTACTCGCCTATCACTCTCATTGCACTTCGCGAACAAGGTTACTGGGGCTGGTTACTATTCTCCTTCGTGTGGCTCTGTGCCATCGCCGGCACCATAATAAGTTTCAAGCATCTTGAGGAGCACAGTAACGTAGAGACATTCTGTTTCATCGGTATGGGACTATCCATACTCATTGCCTTCAAGCCACTTGTTGACAGCGTCAGCACAGCAGCCTTTATATGGATTATTGCTGAGGGTGTGAGCTACATCACTGGTGCAGCCTTCTACACTATGAACAAGCGACGCTATATGCACTCCGTATTCCACTTCTTCGTGCTTGCTGGCTCCATATGCCACATCATCGCCGTGTGGGACATTCTTATGGAGTACATATAGACGACCTGTTTACTGCTTCTGGATAATCTTCTTTCCTTCAGCTATAGCCTGCATGTTCAGCGGGATGAGTGCATGATGGCGCTCAGGAAGAGTCTTGAACAACGCCTTCTCCACACCGTTCTCGCTTACCACAGGAGCCACTTGGAGCAGTCCGCCGAGAATAATCATATTGAACACCTTAGCATTCTTCATTGCTGCCGCCTTGTCCATAGCGTCGATACGATAAATCTCTATGTCGGTACGCTTAGGAGGATTGATAATGCCGAAGCCGTCATATATCAATATTCCGCCAGGCTTTATCTTCGACTCGAACTTATCCAGTGAAGGCTGGTTAAGCACAACAGCGATGTCGTACTTACTAAGTATTGGCGACGAGATACGAGTGTCGCTGACGATGACTGTTACGTTGGCTGTTCCACCACGCTGTTCCGGACCATATGCAGGCATCCACGTCACCTCTTTGTCTTCCATAAGACCGCTATAGGCGAGAATCTTTCCCATAGAGAGGACTCCTTGTCCG
>ODAJ012074707.1_pt1 | contig 10567 bp, 13 predicted proteins | sample 1539241 | NCBI WGS metagenome assembly ODAJ01 (sample SAMN02144231, study PRJEB22623) | gut metagenome | biome: sheep rumen | host: Ovis aries | place: New Zealand
GAAATCTTTTGTTAAATGAACATCAAAATTTAATACTTGTACAACCTGTTCTTCAGCTGTTTTTTCATTTTTAAATACTCCTGCTCTTAACATTGAGTTTCTTAAAGCAGTAACTAAATCCGGAAAAGTTTTAGCATGGTGAGTAAATAATGTAAATTTAGATGCAACTTGAGCTGATTGAATCATCCAAGATGCAACTGGGTCTGTTGCAACCTCACCTATAATATTAACAGAACCATCAGTTTTTTTCTGAACATCCAAACACTCTTGTCCAGCTATTGTGTCTGTTTCACGCATTGATAAAATATTTCTAGTAGGATAAACTTTTCTTAAGTGTAACTCAAATGCAGTTTCTGTAATACGAAGATTCATTGTTTCATATATATTTTCAATCATTCCCATAAGTAATGTTGTTTTACCACAACCTTGCTCACCAGTAATTGAAGTTATTCTAGCTCCTTTTACAAGGTATTTTAATAATTCAATTGCATCTTCTTTTCCATCTGTTTTTCCAGTCCATTGTTCTAATGTTGCACGTTTAACGTCAAACTTTCTAACAAAGAATGCCCATGTTTCAGACATTGATGGTCTAACAACAACAACACGAGATCCATCCTTCATTTCATTAATTTTATAACCATTTGTATCTGATAATTGTCCTGGATTATTATATTTATATATGTTTTGGCATACTCTTTTAAGTTCTGCTTCTGTACCAAATGATAAAAATGCTAATCTAATTGATTTTCCTCGAAACATTATCCAAATACTATCACATGCTCGTTGAACTTTATGTTCTTCTATTTGTGCTAAATAATCTGCTGAATCAGTTTGCGCAACTTGGCTTATAAAACTTTCTGGTAATCCAGATACACCACCTGATACACCATCTATATTCATATCTCTAACTTCATCTATACTTGAATAACCTTTGTATTGTTGATATATTCTTTGTACAACTATACTAAGCTTATCAGCAAATGAAAGTGTAATATTTTCTTTTTCAAAAATATCATTTATTTCATCTTCAGTTATAACATAACAAGGTTTTGTCTCTCCTTGAATATATTTAAATTCATCAAGTTTATATTTTTTAATTATTTCTCCTAAAGCTTCATAACCAAATTCTTTTTTATAAATGTGTATTAAAATATCAAACTTGTCTTGAGGTGTAAGCATTGATGGTACATCAAATGAAATCGCTTTAGATATATTCATTTCAGTAACACCATATTCTTTAGCCAACAAATCATAAATAAGTTCTTTTACATATTTTTTATCATTAACATCACCATATGTACAGCCTTTTAAAGCTTTTTTTAGTTCGTATTTTTTGCTTTTTCTTCTTTTTAATTCTTCCTCTGATAAACCAATATCATATAAATTAATTTTTGTAATTTCATCAAGTCTTCTTTTAATAAATTCAATCATTTTTGCTAAAGTATATGTTTGATCGTCAACATCTATCTCTGTAACCACTTCAGCATTTTTTTGAGATTTTATATGATAATATATTATTCCAATTGATATACCAACAATTAATAAAATAAGTAATATATTTGATATTGTCATGTTTTTCTCCTCCTAAAAAGAAGCTTTATAAAGCTATTTTATTGTTTCTCTCATACTAAGCTTTAATTGTATTGTATCATAAAGTCTTTTTAATTCCTGCACAAAAAAATAGTTTACATCTCTCTCTTTTAATTTTGTGAAATTTAGAAACAAGTCAATCACCATTGCTTCTTGAGTTGCTTCAAAAAATAAATCATTATATGGGATTGTATTTACCATATCTCTTGTTTTTAATAGGTTTCTTGATATATTTTTTATATTGTATTTTGTATTTGGCATATATCTTCCCAGTGTAACAATTGTTTTTTCCTTTTTTAATAACTCCCTTTTATTTATCATTTCTAGGATTTTCTCAATCTGTTTTGCTCTTTGTGAGACCATTGAAATAATAATATCTGAATCGTTTAAAATATCTATAACCGTTTGTTGACCAACATTATTGTCTAAATCAACAATTACTAAATCATAATATTTTCCAGCTAAACTAATTATTTGAGAATATCTCTCTTTTAATAAATCGTACTGTCCTCTGCTTTCTTCAAGTCCTAAAAGGATTTCAAATCTATCAGTTAAAACTACTTGGGTATAATCTTTTATAATTTCTGGTGAAACTTTATTACTTCTGATAACTCTGTCTAATCCTTCAATACCATTATTATCTAAAGCAGAATTATTATTTGTGAATAATCCAAATGTTGATTTTTTTCTTTCTTTCCAAAAACTATCTTTTATTAGTCTATCATTAAATGATGTTGAAACAAGTAATACTTTTATGTTATGATCAATTGCAACTTGTGTTGCAAGTGCTACAGCTCCAGAAGTTGTACCACATTGTTCCTCTGAGCCATTCCAAAAAGTTACTATTGCCATATTCTGCCTCCCTTATTCTTTCATAAGTTTTTTTATACTTCCCATATTATGCTTTTTTTCCATATCTTGAACTACATATGCTAATGATTCTTTATAATTAGCGCTTAATCTTTTATATCTAATTTTTTCTAGTCGTTGATTTTCTTCGAACACTTTATTATCATCTCCAAGAATATGAAAATATATTGTATATTCATCCCAAGAGATGTTGTACTCCATAGTTAAAAGATTTAAATATTCCTCATCACCTTTATAGTTTTCATATGAAAACAATATCTTTGTTAGTTTTGCGTTATTAACAAAACTAATTAATGAATTTACTCCCTTTCTTAAAGAGTACATATCAAATGATGTAACAAAATAGTTCTTTTCAGCATTGTTTAAATTAAAACTTTCTATTCTTTCTGGTTCATCCACATCAATAATTACAAAATCATATGCTTCGCTTCTTGAAGTTTGTTCTTTTGCTTCTTCATTATCATCTTCATCATTTGTATCAAATTTAAGTCCTAAATACTTTTCAATCTCATTCCAAGATTCAAAACCTACTGCAAAATCCATATTTTCAAAGTTTGTAATATAAGCCTTAGTAGGATTTATAGATGGAACTATATATTTTAATTTTTGATTACTTGTTGCATCTACAATTAATACTCTATAATTTAGTTGTTCTAATAATTTAGAGGCATAAATAATGAAATTAGATTTATCAAAAGCTCCTATAAATCCTATTTTTTTCATAGAAAAATCCTTTCTGTTTATACTTTTATTATTTTGTTGTTGGTACAGTTCCACTCAAAGATTGTAAATATTTTTGTCTTGTTTCTTTTGTTGAAGTAATACTTTCTTCTGCCTTTGTTTTATAGTTTTCCTCATCACCTTTTTGTGTTAATGTGCTATTTATATATTGTTCTCTCATTGATTTTAAATTATTACTATTATATCTTGCACCTAAGGCTAATTTTGCTTTTTCAACAATATTAGGATCAGAATCCATCAAACTTGCAACCTCATTATTTACAACATATGTAGGACTAGATGCTTGTTGAAGCCCAGCATCTGCGTATTTTGTTGCATATAATTTAGCTCCTTCTATCTTATATGCTTCAACGATTGCACAAGACAATGATAAAATCTCTTCTTCTGACATTTTCATTTGAACAGTATCTGTTAAAAGTTCTCCAGATACATCTGGTATTGTAGCACGTTTTTTAGATACAACAATAAAATCCTGTCCACTTGGCAATTGTAATCTAACATCTATATAATCACCAGTAACTAAATCTATAGGAAGAACTATTGTATTATATTCTTGTTTTCTCACATCATCTGTATCAATTTCGTTAGATCTTGCTACTAATGATTGCGAAATAACAGTATTTGCTTTAGCATCAATCTTTGCAATTACAGGTGCAGTAGTTGTTTCAATAAATTCTTTATTATTATTCTTTAAAATATAATAATTTCCTGTTGCTTCATCTTTAAATACTTCTGAGTTTTTATCCCCATTCAAATATAGGTGTTGTACAGCTTTATTAGTAGCATTGTCTGTATTGTATTCTGTAGTAATTTTTACACCGTCTTTAGTATATAAAGAATATGCAGATAGTAATGCTGAAACATTAGCATAATCGTCAGGTACAGATGATTTTAATGCATTTGTTATAGTAAACATATTTTCAGTTAAAACATCTCCTGAATTTACATTTTGAGTTAGTACATATACTGGTTGCATTGAACTTTTATAATTTTGATTTTCTTCCTTCACTTTTTTCATCTGCATAAATAACAAAAAAACTATAGCTCCAGCTATTAGTATAGTAATAGCCATTCCTAATAGAAAAAAATTTCTTGCTTGTCTTTGCATTGGATTTGATGCCATAATTAAATTCCTCCTCTATAATCATATAATTACACACATTCTTTTTTCATTTTACATCATTTCTTTTTCTTATTCAACATTTTTTTTGTTTTGTAATACAAACTTAATATTTTTGTAATATTTTTGTAATATTTGTACATTGGCAAATTGGGGCAAATTGGGACCGGGTATTTTTTGCACATTGGTAAATTGGGACCGGGTACTTTTTGCACATTTAATAAAAAAATAACTAATCCGCGTCAGCATTTCATTTTTTAAAATCCGTATGGTGGGTATCCCTTAAGGGGGTATCATAGGGTTTTAAAAAATGATATGCGGTTAAACAGGATTAGTTATTTTCATTGCTGTGCAAAAAATACCCGGTCCCAATTTACCAATGTGCAAAAAATACCCGGTCCCAATTTGCCACTATTTTTCACTTATATGTATATTTTCAATTTCTGTTGATAATTCTCTTGATATTATGTTTTGAATTTGGCTCACTCTTTCTGTATCTAAACCACCTTCTACATGTACTATAATATTTACACTTTGATCATTAACAAGTATAACGCATTCTTCAAAATCTTTTGATAGAATCAAATTCTCACAAATCATAATAGCATTTTTGCTATTATTTATTCTTTTTATCTCTTCTGTTGCAATAGATTTTTGAACTTCAGATAAATTTGTATTATCTACTAATTCTTCATATTTTTTTATCATTTCTGCATACATTTGATTTCTTTGAAGTTTTGTAGCTGCAAAATAATCTTTTATATCTGCCATATTGTCTACTGTATCATCACTACTAACCAAAACAGCATCTCCTATGTTTGTTTTATTTTCTTCTTTTTCCTTAGTTTCATTTGTAGAAACTTCAACTAAATTTTCAGTATGACTTTCACTTTCTAATACACTCTCATTTATTTCATTATTCTGTTGCTCGGTTTTATCTTCATTTATAGTGTTTTCATTAATTTCATTTTCTTTTACTATCTGCTCATTATCTGAAATTATGTTTATATCATTATGTTCTGCACTAGCAGATGTTTTTATAGATTTCATATCTAAATTCAAATAATTAAAATATCCAGCTGCAACAAGCATTAAAGCAATTGCATATATTAAAAACTCTTTTCTTTTTAAATTTACCATCAATACATCCTCCTTGTCGTACTTTTTGTATGTCTCAGGATTTTCGAATGCAGTTTAACAACGAAATTTGCTAATTATTTTTCAAACTCACTGCATCTCAAATACCTGTACCCTATCAATATCAAGCCCCGTTACTGCCTGTACAGCTGAAATGATATCTGTCTTAACAGTTGAATTACTTGCTCCTTCTGCCGTAATAATTGCTCCTTCAATAACTGGCATCAAAGTTTTTTGTATAACAGGATCCTTAATTCCAGATTTTTCTGTAAACACAACTTCTTTTTGGTTTTCCGTTTCTACCGTATTTCTTGTTCCTCCAGAAGAATCATCTTCTGTGGTTGTACTTGTTGTTGTACTTTCATCATATAGCGGGATACTACTGGTACTTTCAGAATAATTTATGAAAACATTTACTTTTCCAACATTCTTTATAGTAGATAAAATATTTTCTAGTTTTTCTTCTAGTTCCAACTTTGCCAAGCTATTACTATTTACTGCTAAAACCTCGCTAGAATCTTTATTTTCTTCTTTCTCTATTTCTGGTTCATCAACCTGTCCTTTCCAAATACTTTTCATAAAAACTAATGTAATTATCAAAATTATAATAAAAAAAACTAGATTTTCAATTTTTCTTTTGCTTTGTGATTTTGGATTTTTTTCACTTAATTTATTAAAAATTTTTTCCATAAAAATATCTCCTTTTTTCATTGGGGACTGTCCCGAATACAAAATTTTTCATTTGGGACAGTCCCCAATGCGAAATATGACCATCTTATTTTATTTTTATGCTTATAATTTCTTTTTCAATTTCTAAATAATTAGCTATTACTTGCTTCAATTCTTCTCCTTTAGTAGCTGTGCTTACTTTATCTGCTGACATCTCACAAATATTTCCAATTTCTACGTCATCAATTTGTATTTGATTTTTTTTCTTTTCTTTTATAATCAAATCTATTTTATGTATTCCTGGGTTTTCATTGTTACTATTTAAATTAGCATCAATTTTACATTTATATATTTCATATCCATGTTCATTTAACTTAATGTTAATACTTTTTTCTAATTCATCTATGTATAATGTTTCTAATCTTTCATCAATACTCTCTTGATTAAGATTACTTTGTGTAATATTACTTGTAGTATATTTTTCTATATTTATATTATCTAAATCAAACAATTTGTTTTTATTTACAAAGGGAGAGATTAAACAATATATTATGTAAATGCCAAGAACAACCTTAATATATTTTTTTAAATTTCCTTTTGGAAGTATCATTTCAAAAATACTTACTATAATTATAGCAATTGCAATTTGACCTATCCAATTACTTATAAACTTTATCATCTATACATCATCCCACTATTTGATATTTTTATAACTAATGTTATACCAATAATAAGTAATGCACTTACACTACAAATAATTGCAAGTAAAAGCTTAAAAACATCGCTCATTTCATCTAAAAGTTTGACAATTTTGCTATCTGCTAAAGGTTCTACCACAGCCGATGCTAAGGAATACATTATAGTAAATGCTGTCAGTTTTACTATAGGTAATAAACATATTCCAATAATAATTATTACACCTACAATACCTACTGCATTTTTGAGTATTACTCCACAGCCCAAAATACTATCAACACCATCTCCTAAAACCTTGCCGTACAACTGGTATAAGGGAACTGACTGCTGCTTTTGCCGTTTTGGCTGTTACCCCATCTATAGCAGAAGTTAAGCTACCCTCAAGTGAAACAACCCCTATAAAAACTGTAAGAACTGTCCCTAATGTCCAAACAATACTAGATTTCATAAATTTTGATATTTTTTGAATTTGTACTCTTTCACTTATTTTTGACACAATTATTAATGCTGTAATCAATGATATTATTGGAATAATAACCAGTTTAATTAAATTTGCAATCAATTCAATTATAAAGAGCAAAATTGGCTCAAGAACACTACTTGTTGTAATATTACCTGTATATATCATTAGTGTTATTAATAAAGGTACTAAACTTTTTGTAAATCCAACCATACTATTAATTGCTGTAGTTATACTATTTAAAATATCTGAAAAACTTGCCATTATAATTGTAACTATCAAAATATATTGAGCATAATATACAATTTGTGAAACATTATTATTTTCTAACCCATCTGTCAAAGATTTGAGTAAACTATGTAATAATACAATTATAAGTATGTTTATAAAAATTTTAAAAACATCTGTAAACCCGTTTTTTAAAGGGTTTATTAACTTTTTAAGAATGCCTTTATTATCAATTTTTCCAGAAACAGAGCTATTAAAAAGATTTTTAATATTCAAATCCTTTATATAATCTGGTGAATACTTTTCACAATCTTTTATAAAATCTTTAATTCCAAAAGTCTCTTCCTGTTTTTCAATAATAGAAGCTGTATCTGTTGTATTTGTTATATTTTCAGCATATGAACTGCTAGGTATTAAAATTAAAACTATCAAAAAAACTACTATTTTTTTCATTTGGGGACGGTCCTTTTTTGTAAATTTTTTCATTTGGGGACGGTCCTTTTTTGGGGTAAATTTGGACCGGGTATTTTTTGCACATTTTATCCCATCAAGAAATATATCCCACACATTTATTTAAAAAGTACTTACATCTTTTGGTTATTATTTACTTAACAAAAGGCAATTATTTTAAAATTAATCTGGCATTAAATTAAGTATAATCTCTAGTAAATTATGTATTATGGGAATAGACATTGAAATAACAATTGCCTTGCTTCCTAGCTCAACTTTATTAGCTAAGGACATTTCCCCTGCATCTTTACAAATACTTATTGCAAATTCTGCAAGAAATGCAATTCCTGTCATTTTAAGTAATATTCCTAAAAATTTACTATTTATTCCAGATTCATTACATATTTGTTTTAATAGTTCTATAATATTTGCAAGTTTGTCCAATGCCATAACCAAAATTAATATCCCAGCAATTAAGGAAATATATAATGCAAATTCTGGTCTATATTGCTTAATAACAATAATTAAAATTAATGCTAGTAATCCTATTCCAATTATTTTTATTATATCATCCATATAATTTTCTACCTCAACACATTATATTCTTAATTTTTAACATGATTTACTGCATAATAAATATACTAATTCATTTTTATTAACATTTATACTTATGCATTTATTCTCATAAACTAAATAAGGTTCTTACTGTATCAAATAATGAACTTATTTCCTTTATTACTAAAGTAAGTACTATTACAAGTCCTGCTAAAGTAGTCATCATTGCTTGTTCTTCTCTTCCTGCTCTACATAAAACTTGATGTAAAACTGCAACCAAAATTCCAACTGCAGCTATCTTAAATAGTAAGTCTACATTCATAGTTTTTTCTCTCCTTTGTACAAAAAGTACCTGGTCTCAATTTACTATGTGCAAAAAGTACCCGGTCCCAATTTGCCAATTAAAATAGTATTATCACTAGTACCAGTCCGGCAATTGTTCCTAAGCTTTTGAACATTTTTGAATTTTTTCTTTTTTCTTCTTCAGCTTGTTTTATTTGTATATTTAATCTTTCTTTAAATTGATTTAATTCATTCATTTGCCCATCAATATCTGTTTTTCCTAGAGTGTTTCCTAATATTTCTATAACATCAAAATCTTCATTTTTCATATTTAAATAATCCATTTCTTCATCTATAGCTTGTTTCCATGCATTTTCTAAAGTTGTATCTTTTAACTTCTGACTACAGTTTATAAATATATTTTTAACTCTTGTTTTTATTGTGATATTCCCAATTTGCTCAAATATGTCTTTTAATGGTAATTTAGTAAATTTTATTGTATTTTGAAGTATATTTATTAAAGTATTAAATGCATTTAGTTCATCTAATCTTTCAGAATACCCTTTAGATATTATAAATCCTATGCTTGTACTACCAGCTACAATACCAAATAGAAAAAAATATCTTAATATTTCCATATAATCATCCCCTAAGATAATATATGTTTCGTATTGAAATTTTAGAACTAAAATTTTAATATTCACATATTCTTACAATTCTTTAATCCATTATCTCAACTTGTTTTATCTTTCCTTTATTTTGTGAATCTAAAATTACGATTCTTTGAATTATCTTTTTTTCTATCAATTTGTATAAATTAGCATTTTGTTTTATTTCTTCAATATTTGAAGCATGAGCAGTAAAAACACCTTTTACTCCACTTAATACTGCTTTTTCTATAGCTTCAATATCTTCTTTAGATCCTATTTCATCACAAATTATAATTTGTGGACCCATTGACCTTATTAGCATATTTATTCCAATTGATTTTGGAACATTACTTACAACATCTGAATTTATTCCAATATCATTTTGAGGAACACCTTTGTACATTGCTGCAATTTCTCCTCTTTCATCCACAATTCCACATATCATTGGTGAAAATTTTATTTCAGGCATTCCGATTTGATATTTTTCGCACCAAATCTCTTAATATCGTAGTTTTACCAGCACCTGGAGGTGAAGCTATTATAGTACTATAAATTGAGTTTTCTTCTATCTTAATTACATATTTCAAAATCGAATTTGATACATCTTTTATTTGCTTAGCAATTCTAAAATTTAGACTTGATATATAATTTAAATTTATTACTTTAGCATTTTCTATTACTGCACTTCCTGTAATGCCAACTCTATTTCCACCTTTTATTGTTATAAAACCTTCTGATATTTGCTTTGTATATGAATAAACAGATTTTTCGCAAATATTTTCAAATGTTTCTTGTATTTCTTCTTTTGTTATATTTGAATATAAACTAATTACTTCCTGTCCAATTTTTAAAGATAAATTCCCATTACTTCTAATCCTTATTTCTTCTATATCATTTGCTATATCTTTATTATTTTCTAAATATGTATTAATAATTGATTTTATATGTATTGGCATATACTCAATAACTTCTTTTAACATACAACCCCCTTGGTAAATTGGGACCGGGTACTTTTTGCACAACAATGTTAATAACTAATCCTGTTTAACCGCACATCATTTTTTAAAATCCTATGGTACCCCCTTTAGGGATACCCACCATACGGATTTTAAAAAACGA
>ODAJ012155159.1_pt1 | contig 10566 bp, 10 predicted proteins | sample 1539241 | NCBI WGS metagenome assembly ODAJ01 (sample SAMN02144231, study PRJEB22623) | gut metagenome | biome: sheep rumen | host: Ovis aries | place: New Zealand
TATCTCCATTATTCCCTGCGGAGCCCGCCTTGTCTGGCACAATTCTGCCTCGCAAATCTTTGTCTACTTTCTATCAGATATTAGTATCAGCCGATGCGGGCGGCCATCTCGTCGTGGGCGGCCAGCTCCGCCGCGTCGTCCAGGGGGGCCAGCTCGGCCTTGCCGTACTTGCGCTCCAGCGCGGTCTGCAGCAGAAAATCGCAGAAGGCGGGGTTCTTGGGCAGCAGAGGCCCGTGGCTGTAGGTGCCGAAGACGTTCAAATAGCGGGCGCCCTCGGTGTGATCCTCCCCGTTGTTGCCGAAGCCGGCAAGCACCCTGCCCAGGGGCTGCACGCCGGAGCCCAGCCGGGTCTGGCCGCTGTGGTTCTCAAAGCCCACCACCAGGCTGCCGCCGGATTCCTGGCCGCACTGGAACTTGTAGTTGCCGATCATGCGCTTCTTGCTGCCCACGGTGTAGAGATCCAGCGCGCCGATGAAGTCGCAGCGCTTGCCGTCGTAAGTCTCGTAGTAGTGGCCCAGCATCTGGTAGCCGCCGCAGATGGTGAGGAAGGGGATGCCGTCGGCAATGGCGGCGCGGATCTCCCGGTCCTTGCCCCGGTGCAGATCCTCCAGCAGCACCTGCTGCTCGAAGTCCTGGCCGCCGCCGATGAACACCAGGTCGAAGTCCGAAAGCGGGGCGTCCGACCCGATGGGCAGGCGGGTGACCTTGCCCTCGATGCCCCGCCAGCTCAGCCGGCGCAGCAGGCAGGTCACGTTCCCCCGGTCGCCGTAGAGATTCAGCACGTCCGGATACATATGACAGATCTTCAGTTCCATGGCGCTCCCCTCACTTTTCCCAGAATTCCCGGCCGCCCACCTTGTGGACCACGGCCTGCCGCAGCTCCAGCATGGCGGTGTAGGTGGGCATCAGAAAGACCGGCAGCTCCTGCTCTGCCGCCCAGTCCACCAGCTTTGCGTAGTCCCGCTCCACCCGGATGGCGGCGTCGGGGATGCCGGCGTATTTGATGCGCACCCGCATGTCCTGGGCCCGGTCGCCGGAGACGATCACCTGCTTGAGCCGGCCGGACAGGGCCGAGAGACCCTCAAAGTCCGCGTCCCAGATCCAGGAGATATCCGTGCCGTCGGCTCCCCGGTCGTTCAGGCAGACCGCCAGCACAAAGTTTTCCTTCACGTTTTGCAGAAACTCGATCACCTGGTTGCAGCCGGCGGGGTTTTTCACCAGCATCATCTTGGTCCCGGCCTTGCCCAGGTCGAACTGCTCCATCCGGCCGAAGCCGCACTGGAAGCTGCCCAGGGCCCGGATGGCCGCGTCCAGGGGCAGGCCCATGGCCGTGATCCCGGCCACGGCGCCGACGGCGTTGTAGAGATTGTACACCGCGGGGAGGTTCACCTCCACCAGATGCTTCTCCCCCTGGAGCTCCAGCACGATGCTGCTGCCGTCCAGCCGCTGCTCGGGCACGGCGGTGACGGCCACATCCGCCTTATGCCGCCGGTAGCCGCAGTGGGGGCAGCGGAAGCCGCCCAGGTGGCCGTAGCTCACGTAGTCGTACTCGTAGGCGGTTTTGCAGCGGATGCAGTGGGTGGCGTCGGAGATCTCCGGCAGAGGCCGGGAGGGCAGCGCCCCCGGCTCCATCCCGAACCAGACCACCGGGTTCGGCAGGTCCAGGGCCAGGGAGGCGGTGAGGGAGCAGTCCGCGTTGAGGCAGAGGACGGCCTCGGGCACGTCCCGAATGCCGGTGCGGATGTTCTCCAGGGTATGGGTCACCTCGCCGTAGCGGTCCAGCTGGTCCCGGAACAGATTGGTCACCACGATCACCCGGGGCTTGATGCGGCCGAACACGGTCCGCGCCGCGGCCTCGTCGCACTCCAGGATGGCGTAGTCCTTTTTCACATGGCCGCGCAGGTCGGCGTTCATCACCAGCTCTGTGGTGAGGCCGCTGGCCAGGTTGGCCCCGGAGCGGTTTGCCAGATAGGACAGCCCCTGCCGGGAGAAAGCCTCCTCGATCATGCGGGCGCTGGTGGTTTTGCCGTTGGTGCCGGTGACAGCCAGGATCTTCAGATCCCTTGCCAGCAGCTCCAGCAGATTGGGGCAGATGCGCAGGGCCCAGCGGCCCGGCATAGCGGTGCCGCCCCGATGCAGCAGCCGGGACAGGCCCCGCAGCAGCTTGCACAGGAGGATGGCGAGAGTGGCGCGGATGTTCATAAGGCGTTTTCCTTTCCAAACACAGCTGGTAGAGTATACGAAAAAACAAGTTATTATACCACAGCCGCAGGCGGATGGCAATTCTTGAAAAAAGGGAAAACAGCGGCAAACGAGAAATCGGCGGAAGCGGAGCAAAAAAGAAGAGCGGAGCGTTTTCGGCCGCTCCGCTTTCTTATTGAAATGAGGACAAAATGAAAAAGATTGATTGCTCTGCCTGCGATTGTTATGATACGCGACAGATGTTTCGGAAGTAACCAAGATTCTGTTACAAGAATGTAAAATCAAAAAACATTTTTCCGACGGGGGAGAAGCCAGGGCGCTCCGGACTGCGGCCCGGCGGACTTTGCCGGATCGGGAGAAGGAAGGCGCCCGCCCGGGACGAAAAAAGCGGAAAATTGTATCCCCCCCGGGGGCTTGTGCGCCGGGAAAGGCCCGGCTATAATAGGCGCAGATGCATCGAGATTGAGCATGATGAGGTGATCCAATGCATATGGCAGACGCGCTGCTGGCTCCGGCCGTGGCGGCGAGCATGTACCTGGCCTCCGGCACGGCGGCCGGCGTTTCCATCCATAAGCTGAAAAAAGAGGACGATCCGGCCAAGCTCCCCACCATGGCGGTCACCGCCGCCCTGGTTTTTGCCGGACAGATGATCAACTATACCATTCCCGGCACCGGCTCCTCGGGCCACATGTGCGGCGGCATGCTGCTCTCGGCCCTGCTGGGACCCCAGGCGGGCTTCCTGTCCATGGTGGTGATCCTGGCGATTCAATGTCTGCTCTTTGGCGACGGGGGCTTGATGGCCCTGGGCGCCAATATCTGGAACATGGCCTTCTACGGCTGCTTTGTGGGCTACTACCTGATCTGGCGGCCCATCCTGCGCGGCAGGCTCTTCTCCGGCATGGGCGCCAAGGGCGGCCAGCGGGCAAAGATCATTCTCGCCTCCGTGCTGGGCTGTGTGCTGACGCTGCAGCTGGGCGCCTTCTCCGTGGTGCTGGAGACCAGCCTCTCCGGCATTACCGAGCTGCCCTTCGGCGCTTTCGTGGCTCTGATGCAGCCCATCCACCTGGCCATCGGCCTCATCGAGGGTCTGGTGACGGCGGCGGTGCTCTGCTTCGTGTATGAGTCCCGGCCGGAGCTGCTGCGGGACGTGGACACCTCGGACGACAAGGTCTCCGCCAAGCGCAGCCTCAAGGCCACCATCGCCATTCTGGCGGCGGTCACCCTGCTGGTGGGCGGCGGGCTGAGCCTGCTGGCCTCCTCCAATCCGGACGGCCTGGAGTGGGCCCTCTTCGGCAACGCCGAGGAAGGCTATGCGGAGAACATGGGCCTGGATGAGGACGACTTCGGCGTCTCCAGCGCCGCGGCGGATACCGCCGGGGCCATCCAGGAGAAGACCTCCGTTCTGCCGGACTACGCCTTCCCCGAGAGCGACAGCCCCGTGGGCACCAGCGTCTCCGGCGTGGTGGGCTCCGCCGTGGTGGCGGGGGCTGCCGTGCTCATCTGCCTGGCGGGCGGCTTCTTCCGCAAGAAGAAAAAAGCGTAAAACGGACTTCGGTATTCTGATACGTGCGGAAACGGACAGGGAAAAACTCCCTGTCCGCGTCCGCGTCTTTGTGCGTGTATGAATAAAATGCAAAAAGCGCTGCGGGAGCTTGCCGAGATGGACGAGCTGGCAGCGGGCAGCTCTCCCATCCACGGCCTCTGCGCCCCGGCGAAGCTGCTGACCACAATTGCATACATCGCGGTGGTGCTGTCCTTCCACAAGTATGAGCTCAGCGGCCTTGTGGTCATGCTGCTCTACCCGGTGCTCCTGTTCCAGCTCAGCGGCGTGTCCGTGGGCAGCTTCTTCTACAAGCTGCGCATCGTGCTGCCCCTGGTGATGGCGGTGGGCCTCTTCAACCCCTTCTACGACCGGGAGATCCTGCTGCGGGTGGGAAGCGTCGCCGTCTCCGGCGGGGTGATCTCCATGGTGACGCTGATGCTCAAGGGCGTGCTGTGCCTGATGGCCTCCTATCTGATGATGGCCACCACGCCCATCGACGTGCTCTGTGCCGCGCTGCGGAAATTCCACGTGCCGGCTACCCTGGTGACCATGCTGCTGCTGACCTACCGCTACATCGGCGTGATGACGGAGGAGCTGGCCGTGATGACCGAGGCCTATCACCTGCGGGCACCGGGGCAAAAGGGCATCCACGTTTCCGCCTGGGGCTCCTTTCTGGGCCAGCTGCTGCTGCGCAGCATGGATCGGGCGGAGGAGCTCTATAACAGTATGCTGCTGCGGGGCTACCACCAGCACTTCCACTACGCCCCGGTGAAGGCGTGCCGGGCGGGGGACCTGCTCTATGCCCTGGGCTGCATCGCGGCCTTTCTGGCGCTGCGTTTTGTGAATCTGGCCGAGCTGCTGGGCGGCCTGCTTGTGAGGTGAGAAGGATGATCGAATTTCAGCATGTGAGTTTTGCCTATGAAAAGGACCGCCCGGTGCTGCGGGATCTGTCCTTCCGCGTGGAGGACGGAGAGTCTGTGGGGCTCATCGGCGCAAACGGCGCCGGCAAGAGCACGGTGATGAAGCTGCTGCTGGGCCTGCTGCCGCCAGGAGAGGGCAAGATCCTGGTGGACGCTATCCCGGTGGAGAAAAAGACCCTGCCGGAGATCCGGCGGAAGCTGGGCTTCGTGCTGCAAAACTCCGATAACCAGATGTTCATGCCCACGGTCTATGAGGACATGATCTTTGCCCCGCTGAACTACGGCTGCAGCCGCGAGGAGGCGGAGCGCCGGGTGGACGCTGCCCTGGACCGGCTGAACCTGCAGGCCCTGAAGCACCGGCACAACCACCGCATCTCCGGGGGTGAGAAGCGCATGGCCGCCATCGCCACCATCCTGGCCATGGAGCCGGAGGCCATCCTGATGGACGAGCCCAGCTCCGCCCTGGACCCCTGCAACCGGCGCCTGGTGATCAACACCATCCGGGAGCTGAAGCAGACCAAGCTCATCACCTCCCACGACCTGGACATGATCCTGGACACCTGCAGCAGGGTGATCCTGCTGGACGGCGGGCGTATCGCGGCGGACGGCCCGGCGGAGGAGCTGCTGCGGGACAGGGCGCTGCTGGAGGCGCACCGCATGGAGCTGCCCTTCTGCCTGGCAGGTCGAAATAAAATAGAATAAAAAACTAAGGGGCTGTGAAAAAACTGCGTTTTTTCACAGCCCCTTTGCTGTATCGTTTCAGTCCTGGGCCACCAGATGCTCGCCCACCTTGTAGACATCTCCCGCGCCCACGGTGAGGATGATGTCCCCGGGGCGGGCCAGAGCCCGCAGGGCGCCCTCCAGCTCCGGGAAGCTGGGGAAGAAGACGGCGTTGGGCACCTGCTGGGCCAGAGAGGCCGAGGAGATGCCGATGGTGTTCTTCTCCCGGGCGGCAAAGATCTCCGCCAGCAGCAGCACGTCCGGACGCCGCAGCTGGGCCACGAAGTCCTCGAAGAGGGCGGCGGTGCGGGAATAGGTGTGGGGCTGGAAGACCAGCACCGTGCGCTTGTAGTTCAGGCTCTCCACCGTGTCCAGCAGGGCCTTCAGCTCGCCGGGGTGGTGGGCGTAATCGTCATAGACGTCGGCGCCGTTATACTTGCCCTTGAACTCGAAGCGCCGGCCGGCGCCGTTGAAGCCCGCGAGGCCGTATTTCACCGCGGTGGGCCGGATGCCCAGGCAGATGGCGGCGGCGGTGGCGGCCAGGGCGTTTTTCACGTTGTGGATACCGGGCACATGCAGCGTCACGTCGGTGAAGCGGCGGCCCCGGTAGATGATGTCGAACTGGGTGTTGGCGCCCAGGAAGCGGATGTTGCGGGCGTGCACGTCCGCCGCGGCGCTGAGCCCGAAGGTGATGCGCTTGCGGTCCAGCCCCTCCAGGGTCTGCATGGTGTTCTCATCGTCGTAATTGGCGACCACGAAGCCGTCCGCCGGGACCCGCTCGGCAAAGGCCCGGAAGGAGCGCTCCACGTCCTCCAGGTCCTTGAAGAAGTCCAGGTGGTCCGCCTCGATGTTCAGGATCACCGCCACCGTGGGGTGGAAGGAGAGGAAGGAGTTATAGTACTCGCAGGCCTCCATGACGATGGTGTTGCCGTGGCCCACCCGGTGCCCGGCATTCAGCAGGGGCAGGGTGCCGCCGATCATCACGGTGGGGTCCCGGTCCGCCGCCATAAGGATATGGGTGCACATGGAAGTGGTGGTGGTCTTCCCGTGGGTGCCCGCGATGCAGAGGGCGTTGCGGTAATCCCGGGAGATGGCGCCCCAGGCCTCGGTCCGCTCAAAAATGGGGATGTCGTTGGCGCGGGCATGGATGATCTCCGGGTTGTCGTCGTGCACGGCGGCGGTGCGCACCAGAAAGTCCACGTCAGGGGCGATATTCTCCGCCCGGTGGCCGATGTGCACGGGGATGCCCTTGCTCCGCAGCTGCAGCACGTTCTGGCTCTCGTTCATGTCCGAGCCGGTGACCAGGATGCCCATGCCCTTCAGCACCTCCGCCAGGGAGGACATGGAAACCCCGCCGATGCCCACCAGGTGGCCCTTGCGGCCGGGGGAGAGATAATTGGAGAAGTCGATCATAAAAACTCCGTTCATGCGGTGCGCGATTCTACTTGAAGCTTGGCCCGCGGAATGGTAAAATAAACATGGTAAACCTTTGACATTATAACCCCGCGGCGGGGTCATTGCAAGAGAATCTTATGCGCCGGGGGCATTTCCCATCCCAATGCAGCGCGCAGGAGGCGTCTATGGCTACGATCAGCCCACCCAAATATGTCCGCCAGGTGCTGGTGACCCTGCAGAGCAGGGGCTATCCGGCCTTCCTGGTGGGAGGCTGTGTGCGGGATATGCTGCTGGGCGTGCAGCCCCATGACTGGGACATCACCACCGCCGCCCTGCCCGAGCAGATCCTGGGCCTCTTCCCCGGGGCCAGGCAGACCGGCGGGCAGCACGGCACCGTCACGGTGCGCGTCAACTCCCATGAGGTGGAGGTCACCCCCTTCCGGGTGGAGAGCCGCTACAGCGACCACCGGCACCCGGACCTGATCCGCTTTGTCACGGATCTGACGGCGGATCTGAGCCGGCGGGACTTCACCGTCAACGCCATGGCCCTGTCCCCGGACGGGGTCATCAGCGACCCCTTCGGCGGCGTGATGGACCTGCGCCGGGGGGTGATCCGCTGCGTGGGGGAGCCGGAGCGCCGCTTTGAGGAGGACGCCCTGCGGATGCTGCGGGCGCTGCGCTTCTCCGCCCGCCTGGGCTTTTCTATCGAACTGTTTACCATGGAGGCCATCCGGGAAAAGGCGGCTCTCTGCGCGGGCCTGGCCCCGGAACGGGTGCGGGAGGAGCTGGAGAAGATCCTGCTCACCGAGAACCCGGATCTGGCCCTGGAGGCGGTGAAGCTGGGCCTGCTGGACAGCTATCTGCACCGACGCCTGCCGGAGGAGCTGCCGCAGCGGCTCAGCGCCCTGCCCCGCCGGGCGCTGGAGCGCTGGATCGGCTTCGCCTGGCTGCTGGAGAACTGGGGCTGCGTTTCCGCCGCGCCTGTTTTCCTGCAGGCGCTGCGGCTGGACAGGCGCAGCATCCACCTCTGCGCCCAGGCGGCTTCCGTGCTGAACGGACCGCTGCCGGAGACGGAAGCGGACTGGAAGCGCTGCCTCCGCCGCTGCGGCATCGAGGCCAGCGCTGCGGCCGCCCGCATTGCCGATGCTTTTCAGATCGGCTGCGGCTGCCACCGGGCGGTGAAGGCGGTGCTGCGCAGCGGGGAGTGCTTCTCCCTGCGGCAGCTGGCCGTCACCGGGGACGATCTCATGGCCCTGGGGCTGAAGGGCCGGGCCGTGGGGGAGATGCTGACCTTCCTGCTGGATTATGTGATCGATTATCCGGACAAAAACCGCCGGGACTGGCTGTTGAGCCTGGCGGCCGGAACGGAGGAATAGAATGGATAGCTGGGAAGCCTTGAAATCGGAGTGCGCCGGCTGCCGGGGCTGCGAGCTCTGCCAGACCCGGACGAATCTGGTCTTCGGCGTGGGGAAGGAGGACGCGGAGGTCCTCTTCATCGGCGAGGGGCCCGGGGAGCAGGAGGACCTGCAGGGCGAGCCCTTTGTGGGCCCGGCGGGAAAGCTGCTGGACAATATGCTGCAGATGATCGGCCTGGACCGGAGCACGGTGTACATCGCCAACATGGTCAAGTGCCGCCCGCCGAAGAACCGGGACCCCCTGCCTCAGGAGCAGGAGGCCTGCAGCCACTGGCTCCGGCGGCAGATCGCCCTGGTGAACCCCAAAATCATCGTGTGCCTGGGCCGCATCGCCGCCATGGGTCTCATCGATCCGGAATTCCGCATCACCCGCCAGCACGGCCAATGGTTCGACAGGGACGGCCGCCGCTGGATGGCCACCTACCACCCCTCGGCCCTGCTGCGGGACCCGGGCAAGCGGCCCGAGGCCTTCATGGACCTGAGAGCTTTACGAAAGGAGATCCGGGAGCGCTGCTCCCGTACCGCGACCATATGACACAGGCCCCCATTTGCTTCAAAACCGTCACCCTCTGCGATAAAGCCTGGGTGGATGAGATCGTCCGTGCGGAGAACAGCCCCAGCGCGGACTATAATTTCGGCAACATTTATATCTGGGACAAGTATTACCGCCAGCTCGTCGCCCGCCTGGGCGACCGGATGCTGACCAAGCTGCGCTACGAGGGACACCCGGCCTTCGTGTTTCCCATCGGCAGCGGCCCCCTGCGTCCGGCCGTCGAGGCCCTGCGGGCCTTTGCCGCCTGGCGGGGCTACCCCCTGGTGATCCGGGGCATTACCGACAGACACCGGGAGCTGCTGGAGGCGGAGTACCCCGGCTGCTTCTCCTACTGCCTGGAGGAGAAGAACCTGGACTACCTCTACCGGGCGGAAAAGCTGGCCACCTACGCGGGCAAGTCCCTGCACGGGAAGAAGAACCACTGCAACCGCTTCGAGGCCGAGCACGACTGGGACTTCGTCCCCCTGACCCGGGAGCTGATCCCCGGCTGCCTGGACATGCTGGACGTCTGGACCGAGGACAACCTCCAGCGCCTGGACAAGAGCGTGAGCCACGAGCACGACGCCATCATCCGCGCCTTCGCCGCCTTCGAGCGCCTGGGCCTGGAGGGGGGCGTGCTGCGCGCCGAGGGGAAGATCGTGGGCTTCTCCCTGGGAGAGATGTGCGCCGCCGATACCTTTGACGTGCATTTTGAAAAGGCCCAGATCGACATGAACGGGGCCTATCCCATGGTCTGCCGGGAGCTGACGCGGATGCTGCTGGCCCGGCACCCGGAGCTGCAGTACATCAACCGGGAGGACGACATGGGACTGGACAGCCTGCGCCAGTCCAAGCTGAGCTACAAGCCGGAGTACCTGCTGAACAAGTACATTGCGAGGTGGATCGATGGCTGATCGGATCATCCGCCCCGTCCGCCCATCGGACGCGGGCGCCCTCGCGGCCCTGTGGCACCGGGTTTTCGGCGATCCGGAGGAGCTGGCCCTTGCTTTCCTGGAGCTGCTGCCGGAGCTGGGCGGCGGCGTCACCGCCGAGGAGAGGGGAAAGCTGCTGGGCGCGGCCTACGCGGTGACGGACCTGAGCCTGGGGGAGCGGCGGGCCGCCTATCTCTACGCGGTGGCAGTGCTGCCCGAGGCCCGGGGCTTGGGCCTGGGGAAGGAGCTGACCCGGGCCGCCGCGGCCCTGGGACGGGAGCGGGGGGCCGACTTTGTCTGCACCCTGCCCGCCAACGCCGGTCTCTACCCCTGGTATGAGCGGCTGATCGGCACCCGCTGGGCCCTCTGCCGCCGGGAGGAGCGTTTTTCCGCCGCGGCCGGTCCCGCGGTCCGGCCCCTGTCTCCGGAGGACTACGGCAGAGTGCGGGAGGAGCTGCTTGCCGGGCGCTGCCATATGCGCCCGGGGCTTTCGGTGCTGCGCTATGAAAAGGCCAACTGCCGCGCCTTCGGCGGCGATCTGCTGGCGGTGGGAGCGGGCATTGCCGCGGCATACCGGGAGGGGGAGGAGACCCTGATCCGGGAGCTGCTGGCCCCGGCGGGGGCGGACCGGGGGACCCTGGCTTCCGCAGTGGCGGCCCATCTCGGCACCGGGCAGGCGCTGCTGCTCTCGCCGGCCCCCTCGGGGACGCCCTACATCGCCGCCGACCGGCCCCTGCCCGCCGACTGCGTCTGGGGTCTGGCCCTGGACTGAAAGAAACCGAGATCAAAAAGGCGCCCCGGCGAAAGCCGGGGCGCCTCAATGTGTAGACAAAGCCCAAAATGTCATTGCGAGACCAGTTCGCAAACTGGTCGTGGCAATCCGTTCCTCTTCAAAACAGCTGTGTTA
>ODAJ012164831.1_pt1 | contig 10566 bp, 9 predicted proteins | sample 1539241 | NCBI WGS metagenome assembly ODAJ01 (sample SAMN02144231, study PRJEB22623) | gut metagenome | biome: sheep rumen | host: Ovis aries | place: New Zealand
CTGCCGATCCCGGGCACGGCAAAGATCTGCTCGACGACCAGGGAGCCGGTGACGATATAGGCCAGCATGGGACCGAAATAGGTGATGACCGGGATCAGGGAATTCTTGAGCGCGTGGCCGAAGATGATCTTGTTGGCGGGCACGCCCTTGGCTTTTGCTGTCCGGATGTAGTCCTGCCCCAGGACATCCAGCATGGACGACCGCGTCAGCCTGGTGATGTAGGCCATGGGATAGAGCATGAGCGTGATGACCGGCAGGATCAGGCCTCCGGCCTCCGCGCCGTTGGCCGGCAGCACATGGAGCCTGATGGCGAAAATGACCAGGAGCAGGGACCCCATGATAAAGGACGGCATGGAGACAAAGGCCGTCGTGATGACCATAATGATCCTGTCGGGGATGGTATTTCTGTTCAGGGCAGCGCAGGCTCCCAGGACAACTCCGCAGACCAGGGCCAGCACAGCCGCGATGACACCCAGCTTGGCGCTGGTCTTGAGGCCGTCTCCCATGATGTCGATGACCATGCGCCCCCTCTGCTTGAGCGAAGGGCCGAAGCGCAGGTGGACCACATCATTCAAATAGGTGAAATACTGAGTGCTCAGCGGCTTGTCCAGTCCGTACTTGGCTTCCAGAGCCTGCTGGGCAGCCTTGGAAATGGCCTTTTCACCGACAAAGGGACCGCCCGGCACCGCGTGCATGATAAAAAAGGTCAGCGTAAAAACGACCCACACCGTGAAAACAGCAAGGATCAGGCGCTTGATTATGTAACTGATCGTTTTGGGATTCATAAGATAAAATCTCCGTTCCGGAGCGTTTCCTGCGCGATGCAGCAGACAGAATGTGCCGGGAGGAACACCCTGTGCAATAAAGCAAAAGGCACATTGTATTCCACGGCGATTTCCATAGAGAAGGGATTGAGAATTTCAACAAGGGTCTCAGCTGAGCGCCCGGCTTCCCGACTGAGGTCAGGAATCCCGCGCGACAGAAAATAAACAGGAACAATACCGCTGTAATGCAAACGTACTTTTCGCCGGGGCCGGTGCGACGCTCCGCACATCAGCCACCCTGCGCTTTTGTGGATGTAACTGTGTTGTGTTAATTAATGTGTGTAATTTTGTATTTACGCACACATAGTTTTTATATTATATACCAACTGTATATCTTCTTCAACCATATACAATATGTTGTTCATCTATATATGTCATATCATTTGCGCATTCACAAAAGCCGCAATCTCCGGAAGTATCAGCAGGCAGCCATGCCCGGGGAAATTCCTCAAAAAGCACAGACAGCGCACAGAAAAGAAGTGCAGACAGCACACAAAAAAGAAGCGCAGACAGCGCACAGAAAAAAGACCGGAAAGCACATGGCTTTCCGGTCCCTTCGAAGACCTGTATTCTATGTCATCACTGGCCGTGCCCTGCCGGGGGCACGCCGCCAGCCTCCTGTCCCGTTCGGGGCAATTGACAACCGTCAGTCCTTAAAAAGAGCTGTGGAACAACAGCGACCGCCGCCGTCGGGCAATTGAGACCCGTCAGTCCGTAAAAAGGGCTGTGGAATAGTAGCGATCGCCGCTGTCGGGCAGGAGGGCGACGATGACCTTGCCCTTGTTCTCCGGCCGCTTCGCGAGTTCGATCGCCCCGTGCAGGGCCGCGCCGGAGGAAATACCGACGGAGATGCCTTCTTTTTTGGCCAGGAGTTTGGCCGCCGCAAAGGAGTCGTCTCCGGAGGCCTTGAAGATCTCATCATAAACTTCCGTGTTGAGAACGTCCGGCACGAAGCCCGCGCCGATGCCCTGGATCTTGTGGGCTCCCGCGCGTCCCTCGGACAGGACCGGGGAATCCTCCGGCTCCAGGGCGACGATCTTCACGTCGGGATTCTGCGACTTGAGATATTCGCCCGTACCGGTCAGGGTACCGCCCGTGCCGACACCCGCGATAAAGATGTCCACCTTTCCGTCCGTGTCATTCCAGATCTCGGGGCCTGTGGTCGCCCTGTGGACAGCGGGGTTGGCGGGGTTGACGAACTGGCCGGGGATAAAGCCGCCCGGAATCTCCTTCGCCAGCTCCTCTGCCTTCGCGATCGCGCCCTTCATGCCCTTGGCGCCCTCGGTCAGGACGATCTCCGCGCCATAGGCCTTGAGGATGTTCCTGCGCTCGACGCTCATGGTCTCCGGCATGGTCAGGATGATCCGGTAGCCCTTGGCCGCCGCGATCGAGGCCAGGCCGATCCCCGTGTTGCCCGATGTGGGCTCAATGATCACAGAGCCCTCCCTGAGCAGGCCCTTTTCCTCGGCGTCCTCGATCATGGCTTTGGCGATCCTGTCCTTGACGCTGCCCGCGGGATTAAAATACTCCAGCTTTACAAGGACTGTGGCCTCCAGCCCCAGTTCCTTTTCGATATTGACGACCTCGACCAGAGGTGTGTTGCCGATCAGTCCCAGTGTTCCCTTATAAATCTTAGACATGCTATCTCCCTTTCTGTCATAAGCCCTCTGCAGCAGGCCTGCAGGCTTGGAATCTATGCGGCAGGCCCTGTGTCACCGGCCTCCTGCAACAGGTTTTTTCATAAATTCCATTATACTCATTCTGCCGGAATTAAAAAGTCTTTATTCGTTCAGACCAGGGCTGCGAATCCCTTTTCCAGGTCCGCGATGATATCGTCGATGTGCTCCGTTCCGATGGAAAGCCGGATCGTGCCGGGGTAGATGCCCTGGTCCGCCAGCTCCTCTTCGGACAGCTGGGAGTGGGTGGTGGAGGCCGGATGGATCACCAGGCTCTTGACGTCCGCCACATTGGCCAGCAGGGAGAAGATCTCCAGATTGTCGATAAATTTCCAGGCCGCCTCTTTTCCGCCCCTGATCTCGAAGGTAAAGATAGAGGCGCCGCCATTCGGGAAATATTTTTCATAGAGGGCGTGGTCCGGATGGTCTGCCAGGGAGGGGTGATTCACCTTTTCCACCAGGGGATGGCCGGCAAGGTATTCCACCACCTTCTTTGTGTTCTCCGCGTGCCGTTCCAGACGCAGGGACAGGGTCTCCACGCCCTGCAGGAGCAGGAAGGCGTTGAAGGGGGAGATGGCCGCCCCGGTGTCGCGCAGGAGGATGGCCCTTATATAGGTCACAAAGGCCGCGGGGCCGACCGCGTCGTAGAAGGAGATCCCGTGATAGCTTGGATTGGCCTCGGCGATCTGGGGATATCTGCCGCCGGCCTTCCAGTCAAATTTTCCGGATTCCACGATGATGCCGCCCAGGGTCGTGCCGTGGCCTCCGATAAACTTTGTGGCCGAGTGGACCACGATGTCCGCGCCGTGCTCAATGGGCCGGATCAGGTAGGGAGTGCCGAAGGTATTGTCGATGACCAGGGGCAGGCCGTGCCTGTGGGCGATCTGCGCGACCGCGTCGATGTCCGGAATATCGCTGTTGGGATTGCCCAGGGTCTCCAGATAGACAGCCCTGGTATTGTCCTGAATGGCCGCCTCGACCTCCTCCAGGTTATGGGCATCGACAAAGGTCGTCGTGATCCCGTACTGGGGAAGTGTATGGGACAGGAGGTTGAAGCTCCCGCCGTAAATGGTCTTCTGGGCCACGATATGGCCGCCGTTTGCCGCCAGGGCCTGGATCGTGTAGGTGATCGCCGCCGCGCCCGATGCCACGGCCAGGCCAGCGCTCCCGCCCTCCAGGGCCGCCAGGCGCTTTTCCAGGACATCCTGGGTGGAGTTGGTCAGGCGCCCGTAGATATTGCCGGGATCCGCCAGACCGAAGCGGTCCGCCGCGTGCTGTGAGTTGTGGAAGACATAGGAAGTTGTCTGATAGATCGGTACGGCTCTGGAATCGGTCGCCGGATCCGCCTGCTCCTGTCCCACATGAAGCTGCAGGGTCTCAAATTTATAATTGCTCATGGATACAGATCTCCTTTTCGTATTTCTTTTAATTTCCTGACCAGGCCTTTCGCCGGCTCGGCACAAGGCTGCAGATCGAACTGCCCCGGCAGGGGCTGCAAGGCGGAAGAAGGGCACTGTATTTCTACTTCACCGCGCAATTCCCGTGACTTCCGTCGTGGGCTGCGCGCGCGAAACCCGCAAGCGAGTCATGAATGCCATCCATCCGCCGTCATACAGATGCATCGATAACCTGTGCATCGCATTCGAAAATACGATTTTGGATTTCTGATCTTTGTCCTGTCTGTTTTCATAATATAATTCTTTTCTCCGGTCCTTGGGACCTGCGTCCCATAGGCCGGCAATCTGTCCGCTTCCGAAACAGCCTGATCAGCAGCCCTGTCACTCTTCGATCTCGTGCGGATCCTTTCGCTCCTTTTTGACAAAATCCGCCGGCCTCTTCTCGGGATACTTTGTGTAATAATCCTCCAGTGCCGACTGAATGGCCTCCTCGGCGAGGACCGAACAGTGGAGCTTGTAGGCCGGAAGCCCGTCGAGGGCCTCGGTCACTGCCTTGTTGGTCAGGTTCATGGCCTCACTCAGGGGCTTGCCCTTGATCAGCTCTGTCGCCATCGAGCTCGACGCGATCGCGCTGCCACAGCCGAAGGTCTCAAACTTGACATCCTCCACGATGTCGTCCTCGATCTTGAGATACATCTTCATGATATCGCCGCATTTGGCGTTGCCGACCTCCCCGATGGCATTGGCGTCCTCGATGACGCCGACATTGCGGGGATTGCGGAAGTGGTCCATTACCTTTTCACTGTAGAGTGCCATGATTTTTCTCCTTCTATCTATGCATCAGCGCACGCGCTGAAAATATTCCATCAGCGATGTTTTTCTTTTATCGCAGAGCCTTTCTTCAGATTTAACAAAGTCTGTTTTCAGGATCTTTTTTAAAGGATAAAAGGTGTCTTGCCTGCCATCAGGTCTCTCCACACAGGGGAGAAGCTCCGCAGGTACTCGACGACTTCCTTCACGGACCTGATCAGATAATCCACCTCTTCCTCCGTGATCTCCTCGCCCAGGCTCAGGCGCAGGGACCCGTGGGCCACATCGTGGACGCGGCCGATGGCCAGGAGCACGTGGCTGGGATCCAGGGACCCGGAGGTGCAGGCGCTGCCGGAGGAGGCGCTGATGCCCTTGTCGTCCAGCAGGAGCAGGAGGGACTCACCCTCAATGCCTTCGAAGCAGAAGTTGGCGTTGCCGGGCAGCCTCTTTTCGGCATCTCCGTTCAGGGCCGAGTGGGGGATCTCCAGGAGGCCTTTGATCAGGCGGTCCCTGAGGACTTTCTGGTGATCAGCATTTTTCTCCAGGTTTGCCGCCGCCTCTTTGAGCGCGGCTGCCATAGCCATGATCCCGGGGACATTCTCGGTGCCTGCCCTTTTGCCCTTCTCCTGGGCTCCGCCCTCGATCAGGTTGGTCAGGGCAATCCCCTTCCTCGCATAGAGGAAGCCGACGCCCTTGGGGCCGTGGAATTTATGGGCCGATGCGGACAGCATATCGATGTTCATGGCCTTTACGTCGATGGGCAGATGGCCGACGGCCTGGACCGCATCCGTGTGGAAGAGGACTCCGCGCTTCTTACAGACCGCCCCGATCTCCGCGACCGGCTGGATGGTCCCGATCTCATTGTTGGCGGTCATGATCGTGACCAGGCAGGTGTCCTCCCGGATCGCCGCCTCCAGCTCCCCGACATCGACGATGCCGTTCTCATGGACCGGAAGAAGAGTCACCTCGAATCCTTCCTTCTCCAGCCGCTGCAGGGTGTGGAGGATGGCATGGTGCTCAAACGCGGAGGAAATGATGTGCTTTTTGCCCTTTCTCTTTCCGATCTCCGCAGCAGACCGCAGGGCCTGGTTGTCGGCTTCGCTCCCGCCGGAGGTAAAGAGGATCTCCTTCGGGTCCGCGTGGATCACAGCCGCGACCTCCTCGCGCGCCTGCTCCAGGGCCTCCTTTGCCTCCTGCCCGATTGAATAAAGGCTGGAGGGATTTCCGTACACATTCTCCATATAGGGGATCATGGCCTCGATGGCTGTCCTGCTCATTCTGGTTGTCGCGGCATTGTCTGCGTAAATCTTCATCTTTCCTGTCTCCGTATTTTTTCAGATCATGTCAATGTTCAGAAAAATAACCTCTGCATTATCTGCGTGCTTCGTTCCGGATCTTCATCCGGCTTTCACCGCACCGGCTGAAACTGTCGTGATTATATTCCTATTCGCCTACCGTGTCAATAGGTTTTAAACAAATAATATTTACCCGCCTCCGGATGTGGACAGAAAATGCAAGACGGCCTTTTGGGTCTTGAATCGCCCATTCGCCTAGGTTATAATAGGTTAATTACTTTGACAGCTTCACATTCTTTCCGACAATGCCGCTCGCCAGAGCGGCAACGCAACGCGATCACATGTGCCTGGGCCCGCGGCACAGGCACTGTAGTGAAAAATCTTGTATCGACAAGATTTTTCACTCTTTTCAGAGGAGGTGACACTTTGATCTCGACAAAAGGACGCTACGCTCTGCGTGTCATGATCGACCTGGCGGAACATGATGACGGAAAATATATTCCCCTCAAGGACGTGGCCGACCGCCAGGGAATCTCCAAAAAATATCTGGAGATCATTGTAAAGGACCTGGTGAAGGGAAAGATGGTCAGCGGGGCCAGCGGCAAGGGCGGCGGATACCGGCTCTGCCGCAGGCCGGAAGAATATACGGTCGGGGAGATCCTGGACCTGACGGAGAGCGCCTCCATGACCACGGTCGCCTGCCTGGCGGCTGACGCCGCGGAGTGCCCCCGGGCCGCTGCCTGCCAGACCCTGCCCATGTGGGAGGAATTTGACAAGCTGGTTCATGATTTTTTCTACGGGAAAAAGCTGAGCGACCTGCTGTGAGCACATTCAGGGCTCCCCCGCGGAACCTTCGCGATGAAGAATAAAGCGCAGGGAAAGAGGCATACGGCGCATCTGGCGCTGCGGAAAAACCGGTCAGGGCCGGTTCAAAACCGCTTCAAAACCGGATCGCAAAAAATAAGGGCACCCGGCCGGAAAAGCCGGATGCCCTTATTATTTGTAATGAATGAGCTCTGTTTAATGATTTTTGCGCGGCGGAGTCAGAGAAGCCTCCCTTCCGCATTTATATTTTTCAGATCAATCCCAGAGAGCCTTGTACAGCTCGACGAGATCTTCCTTGGTCGGCTGATGCCATGTGTTCTGAGGGCTGCCGCTGGTAAGGGCATCGTCCGCCATCTTGTCGATTACCGCGAAGAAGGCATCCCTGTCAATGCCAAACTCTGCGGGAGTGGGGATACCCATCTCGTCGACCATGGACATGACCTTGGCCTGGAACTTCTCGGCTGCAGTCTTGTCATCATCCGTGTCTGCCGCGACGCCGATGGCCTTGCCGAGATCGCCGAAACGATCGTAGCAGCCGCTCAGCATGAAGGGCAGGCAGACCTTGATCAGCATGGCATTGGATGTGCCGTGCGGTACATGGAAGAGCGCGCCGATCGGACGGCTCATGCCGTGGATGATGGTGACGGAAGCATTTGTGAAGGCAATGCCTGCCTCCAGAGCTGCGATGGACATCTGGGCTCTGGCTTCGACATTCTGGCCGTCATGATAGCAGGTGGAGAGGTTGGCCACGATGCGCTTGACAGCGGAAAGCGCGAAGGTATCGGTCAGAGGCTGCGCCTGGCGGGAAGTATAGGCTTCCATGCAGTGGCACAGAGCGTCAAGACCGGTGTTGGCGGTCACGCTGGGAGGAGCAGTCATGGTAAACTGAGGATCAATGACTGCCACGGGAGGAACGATGCTGGGTCCGATCAGCATCATCTTGACCTGGTTCACTGTGTCGGCGATGATGGTGACGCGGGTTGCCTCGGAGCCTGTGCCTGCGGTTGTGGGGATGGCGACCATGGGAGCCACATCCTCTTCGATCATGCGGCCCATATAGTCCGTGATGGCCCCGCCGCCTGCCGCGACGACCGCGATTGCCTTCATGGTGTCGATGCAGCTGCCGCCGCCGAGGGCGATGAGGTAATCACAGCCTTCGTCTGCATATGTCTTCAGACCGGCCTCGACCATCTTGTCGGTGGGCTCACCGGTGATATCGGAGAAGATCGCATAGGGAGCATTGTTGGCCTTGAGCATTTCCTCGACCTTGGCAACGTTGCCGAACTTGATCATGAAGGGATCAGTCACGATCAGGGCCTTTTTTCCAAGTGTGACGATGGAAGGACCTGCCTGGGTCAGTGCTCCTGCGCCGGTAAAAATCTGATGAGGGACCAGTAATACGTTTGCCATTATAAATTCCTTTCTGAAGTCCTGATAGTCTGCCGCGCCGGAGAAATCACTTCAGTGATTTCTCCGGCCGGTTTTCATTATCATTGTCTCTGTCAAGCTGATCCGGTCTGTCATGATTCATTCGTCAAAACAGACGGATCCCATAGCAGACCAATCAAAGGCCTGTGTGCTCAGCGATGTACTTTCTGGCCTTGAGGGCATACTCGAAGGGATTGGCCAGGGCGGGATCCTGCTCGGCCTCGACGACTACCCAGCCTTCATAACCAGCATCCTGGATGATCTTGAAGATGGGCTCGAAGTCGACATCGCCGTCGCCGGGAACGGTGAAGGTACCCTTGCGGACGCCTTCCAGGAAGCTCCACTTGTTGGCGCGGGCCTCAGCTACGACGCTGCGGCGAAGGTCCTTGAGGTGGATGTGGCGGGTGCGGTTGATGTACTTGCCCAGGACCTTGACGGGGTCGATGTCGGCATAGCTGCAGTGGCCGCTGTCGAAAAGAAGGTATACATAGTTGGGATCAACCATGTCCATGAAGCGGTCGATCTCTTCCTCGGTCTGGACGACTGTGCCCATGTGGTGATGGAAGGTCAGGGTCATGTCCATGTCCTTGGCGACCTTGCCGAGCTTGCTCAGGCCCTTGGTCAGGGTCTCCCACTCGTCGTCGTTCATGACATACTTGCCCTCCAGGATGGGCTGGGGCTTGCCCTGGATGCTGTAGCTCTGCTCGGAAGCGCCGATGACGCGGGCGCCGACATAGTGCAGGAACTCGCACTGTTTGACGAACTCTTTCTCGACTTCCTCATAGGGCTTTGTCAGCAGGAAGGAGGAGAACCACTGGTTGCAGATGACCATGTCGCGGAGGTCCAGAGCCTTCTTGAGCTCTTCCTTGTCGGTGGGATAGTGGCTGCCGACTTCGCTGCCCTTGAAGCCTGCCAGAGCCATCTCGCTGATGGTCTGCTGGAAGGTGTTTTCCTTGCCCAGCTCAGGCATATCATCGTTGGTCCAGCCGATGGGAGCGATACCGAGTTTTACTTTGTTCTTGTCCAGAATAGCCATGCTAGATCCTTTCTGAGGGCGGGGCCCTCAATGGAAAAAGTATTTAAAAAGATATCAGATCAAAATCCAGTTACAGCTTACCAGGGCTGGTTGACGATCTTGGCATCGTGCAGCCATACATAGGCGTCGTCCTCGCAGCGGTCGGTCTGCAGCCAGGGATTGCCGGGCAGATGACGGATCATCCAGCAGGTGTACATCAGGTAGCCGGGAGCTGCGGACTGGGGATGGAGCCTGCCGCCGGGGATGGCGGAGAAGCTGTTGTCCACGCTCTTGAAGACATCGTCGCCGACGAAGCTGGCGCCGAAGCCTTCCGGACGGTCAAACTTGAAGTAGTAGAGCTCGGGCTGGGGATGTCTGTGAGGCAGATATCCGGACCAGTTGCCGCGGTCGTTCATGACCTCGCCCAGGACCATGTTGGACTCGGGGCAGATGTCATGGTCAAAGATGGTGTTGACCTGGCGGTTGGCGGTGTCGCCGAACTTGCCCTTGGCGCCCGAATATGCCCAGGGAGCGTCCTCGGGAGAATACAGGCGGGAAGCGAAGGACTTCTCGTTCTGTGTGCACTGGACAAGGATCTCAGTGTCCTTGACAGCGGTCACGGTGATCTTGTTGCCGCCGGATACATGCAGAGCCCAGGGGCCCTCGGTAAAGACGTCTTTTCTGGAGACGGTCTTCTCGCCTTCCGCCCACTTGAAGGTCACTTCGCCGGAGAGCAGGAGAACGGCGATCTCCTCGCCCTCTCTGCAGAACTCTCTGGTGGTTCCGGCTGCCATGCGGTAGACGCGGACGTCCATGAGCATGTCGCGGTACTCGTTGTCATATGTGGAAAGGATCTCCTCACCGTTCTCGTCGAAGGTGGGATATCCGAATAATTTCTTTTCTACCATTTTCAATCATTCCTTTCCCTCAGGCATCGCCGGCCCGGATCCGGTCCCGCCGGGATCTCCGGGCGCCCTGCAGCCTGATTCTGCCGTATGCAGTCTGCGGGATAACGCTCCTGCCCCGCCGGATCCAGAGGACCCGGCGGGAACAGGGAACTGACATATCGTTTTTATGGTCTGCCGTCCAGGGTCAGGTCCTGTCTGAACAGGGACCCGTCATCAATACTTCCTGGCCTCAGCTCTGCGGTCAAGGACCTCCTGAGCTGCCTCGCGGACAGTCTCACTGTCGGAGACCATAGCCATACCGACATTCCACCAGGAGCCATAGCCGTCTGTCATGGTCTTGGGAACGATCTTGAGATCGAACAGGCAGGCGACGGTCTGCTTCTTGGAG
>ODAJ012122142.1_pt1 | contig 10565 bp, 5 predicted proteins | sample 1539241 | NCBI WGS metagenome assembly ODAJ01 (sample SAMN02144231, study PRJEB22623) | gut metagenome | biome: sheep rumen | host: Ovis aries | place: New Zealand
CAAGGGTGTTGTGATGTCGGGAAATTCTCCAGAGAATTTTCCGACAAACCTATTCTTTAATCCAACAAAACCTACGCTTTCACAACAAATCCTCTAGAGAATTTTCCTCGAAACCATAGGTATAGGATGATCATCCCCTCCCTTTGGAGGGGGCAGGGGGAGGCTTTACCACACCCTCACCACACCCTCACACCCTGGGGTGTGGTGCTTTAGCCCCGATAAACAGAGGGGTTTAACACCCTTACACCCTTAAACGTCAAAATTACAAGTACAGTAAAATCACTATAATTGTTTTTTAAATAATTGGAAATAGTAGCACCTGACATTTGTCACAACGGTATCTTCGATGCAGATGTCCTGTAACACCAGCATGAGCGAGTCGTTGCGATAGGTGAGTAGCTGGTCTGGATGATGCAGGAGCATGGTGTCCTCCCTGACGATGGAATTAATCGGATATTCAAGAACCACCACGTCATTGCTCTTGACTATGACTTTCTTATTTTCAAAATTACAAGTATACTGATTGTCCGGAAGCATGATACAGTATTCACCCAGATAAACGGGTTTCCGTCTTTCATACCAGTTACCATTATCATACAGGTCCTTAGTCTTGTTGTAATTGAAACCATATTCAGGGTGAGACCATTCACCAAATTGCTTCTTGAACTCGTCGTTTCCGATTTCTTTGCGGACATAGTTGACTACGCTTGTGAAATCCTTGTACTGTTCGCACAACAGACTGTCTTGCTTGATGCGCCTTATGTCAATATCATCGCTTAACTTTCCAGTTTTTGCATCTGATAGTTTAAGATCACTGATGAGTCGGGTGAGTCGCTGCTTCTGGCAACTCAGTCCGATGCTCTTGGCAGAAATGCCAGGGATGTATGTAAAGAGGATGATGGCTGCGCCAAAAATGAGTGCCATAAGTTGGTACTTACGTGTACGTTTCTTCCATAACATCAGCACGAAGACCGTCATCAGCACACCAGCCACCATCAAATAGAAACGGCTCTCGGTAAAGCTATAAAGACGGATGCGATAAATGGAGCCTATCCAATACAAGATAAGCGGAGGAATGGCTATCAGCGTGAAGCGATTGTAGAACAAATCATAGTATCGCTGGCTGAGAATAGACTGTGCCACACGTCCTATCAATGCTACCGTGACGAATCCCATCACCATCCATGCTACACCGCCCTTGGGCAAGTCCCACTCGAAGACTATCTTTATAAAATAGGTATAGAGGATAACAGTGTAGATGATAACGGCTGGTGAGAGGATGAAGTTGAGGATAAGTCTGAGCACCTTGAAGGGTTCGGCTACCTCGTCCTCGTTCTGGTGTATCAGTGTACAGCAGACCTGCGGAGCCAGTACGAACCATATGAATTGGATAATATGCTCATAGAGATGTTTGGGTTCCTCGATGCCGAAGATGTAGAAGAACGAGGCCACAATGGCCATCACTGCCATATTGAGGATACCCGTAATAAGCAGACCGAAGAACATCTGAGTGACCACATGGAGGGCATGAGCTGCAAATGGGCGGTTCTCCATCTTCCTATTACCTACTACCAGCAGAATACCCGCAAGAACGTAGGTGAACGCATAGCCGTATGTCCATAGGAACGGTTTTAGATCAATTGCTATCAGTGGCAGGAAGAGGAAGAACGAGGCGAAGTAAGCCCAGCGATTAACACGATGGAGCCAGAACGTCAGTACCATCAACGGAACGAACAACCAAAGTATATCACTGTTGACTGCGCTCTCCATCCGTGCCGATGACTCACTGTCCCACACTGCTATGACAAAGAACACTATTCCTAGGGCAAACTCAACAGGAAAGCACCGTGGGCTTTGCAATAACTGCTGTAGCAATGATTTTAGTTTCGTTTTCATCCTAAATTCCGAAGCACTTTAGTTTAACATTCTTTATAAGTGCCTGAGCAACAAAAAGTTGCCCAGGATTTTGCCATGTCAGATTTTTCACTTACCTTAGTGTCGCGTTAAAGACAAGCAAAATCATCAATGACATGGCAAAGGTAATCATAAAATCTGAGAAAATCACTCCTTTTGGAGGAATATTTCATGTGAGAGAGCTTTTTTCCCGTTACGTTGGCCCCGTTATCGACAAAGTACTCATAAAAAGGGGAGTAACAATTCGTTACTCCCCTTTTTATTATAGTTTCTGTTCAACTTCTATCTCGGTGAACGTCTCGATGATGTCACCCACCTGTATGTCGTTGAAGTTGACGAGACTGATACCGCACTCCAGACCCGTTGCCACTTCCTTGGCGTCGTCTTTGTAACGCTTCAGGGCGTCGATGGCTGCTGTGTGTATCACGATACCGTCGCGTACGACGCGTGCCTTGTCTTTCGAGTGTACCTTGCCGTCGATGACAAGACCGCCGGCAACGGTGCCGACCTTCGAAATCTTGAATACCTGCTTTACCTCTATCTCGCCGGTGACAACTTCTTTCTTCACCTTGTCGAGCATACCCTGCATGGTGGACTTGATGTCGTCAATGGCGTCGTAGATGATAGAGTAGGTGTTGATCTCGACTCCCTCGCGCTCAGCAAGCTTGCGGGCGTCTGACGAAGGACGTACCTGGAAGCCTACGATGATAGCCTCAGAAGCGGAAGCCAGCATGACGTCGTTCTCTGAGATTTGTCCTACTGCCTTAGAGATAACATTCACCTGAACCTTCTCTGTAGAAAGTTTGATGAACGAATCGGACAATGCCTCGATACTACCGTCGGTGTCACCCTTAACGATGATGTTAAGCTCGTGGAACTCACCAAGAGCGAAGCGGTGTGACAGCTCGTCAAGACCGAGTGTCTTGGTGGTACGCAGCGACTGCTCGCGTTGCAACTGTACACGTTTGTTGGTGATGTCGCGTGCCTCCTGTTCGGTGTCCATGATGTGGAAGGAGTCTCCTGCCGTAGGAGCACCATTAAGACCGAGTATTATTGCGGGGTCTGCAGGTCCTGCACTCTCTATGCGCTGGTTACGTTCGTTGAACATAGCCTTGATACGTCCGTAGCTTGTTCCTGCTACTACGACGTCGCCCTGTTTCAGTGTTCCGTTCGACACGAGGACCGTAGAGACATATCCGCGACCCTTGTCGAGAGAGCTCTCGATGATGCTACCAGTTGCCTTGCGGTTAGGATTAGCCTTCAGGTCGAGCATCTCTGCCTCGAGGAGCACCTTCTCGAGGAGCTCATCGACGCCGATACCCTTCTTCGCTGAAATCTCCTGACACTGGTATTTACCGCCCCATTCCTCGACGAGGAGGTTCATCTGTGCGAGGTCCTCACGAATCTTGTCGGGGTTAGCACCGGGTTTATCAATCTTGTTGATGGCGAATACCATAGGAACGTTAGCTGCCTGGGCGTGAGCTATGGCCTCCTTTGTGGTAGGCATCACGGAGTCGTCGGCAGCGATGATGATGATAGCGATATCGGTTACCTGAGCACCACGGGCACGCATAGCGGTGAACGCCTCGTGACCTGGGGTGTCGAGGAATGTTATGCGACGACCGTCCTTCAGTTTCACGTTGTAAGCACCGATGTGCTGTGTGATACCTCCTGCCTCACCAGCTATGACGTTGGTGTTGCGGATGTGGTCCAGCAGCGACGTCTTACCGTGGTCAACGTGTCCCATCACCGTTACTATAGGAGCGCGTGGTATGAGGTCAGTCTCGTCGTCTTCCTCTTCGGTGATGGCGTTCTGCACCTCAGCGCTGACATATTCCGTCTTAAAGCCGAACTCCTCGGCAACGATGTTTATAGTCTCTGCGTCGAGTCGCTGGTTGATACTTACCATGATGCCTATTGCCATGCAGGTACCTATGACCTGGTTTACGCCGACGTTCATCATCGTGGCAAGCTCGGAAACGGTAACGAACTCAGTAAGCTTAAGGGTCTTGCTCTCTGCGCGCTCCTCAGCCAACTGTGCCTCGAGTTGTTCCTGAATAGCTTCGCGCTTCTCCTTACGATACTTAGCGCCCTTCTTGTTCTGTGAGGTCTTGCTGGTAAGACGTGCCAGCGTCTCCTTTACCTGACGTGCTACGTCCTCTTCGTTAACCTCGAGCGACTTCTGACGTTTCTTGTTCTTCTTCTTGTTAGAACCGCCCTGCTGCTGGTTGTTGTTATTATTGCTATTGTGGTTCTTGCCCTGCTGAGGTTGTTTTCCTGCAGCCTCAATGTCCACGCGTTCGTTGCGAATGCGCTGACGTTTCTTCTTTTCTGCACCCTGCTGTGCAGACTTCTCCTCGCGCTCCTTGCGACGCTCTTCCTTAGTCTTCTTCTTCGGACGCGTGCTCTGGTTCAGTGAGTCGAGGTCTATCTTGCCAAGAACGTGGAGTCCTCCGTCGTTCGAAGGAGCAGCCTGTTCTTTCTCTTCCTCTTCTTCCTGAGGCTCTTCGACAGGCTCTTGGCTTTCAGCGCTCTCTACTACCTCTTCTACTACTTCTTCTTCTGCCGTCTCTTCAACAACAGGAGCAGTTTCTTCACTCTCCTCAGTGTTTTGAGCGGGTTCTGGAGACGGAGTAGGTGCGGGTGTAGGCTCTTCAGGTTTCGGGTCGAGGTCTATTTTTCCAAGCGGCTTATACTGCTGGCGTACTTCGACGTGAATGACCTGTTCCTCTTTAGGAGTATGCTCTTCGCGTTTCTTCTCCTTCTCCTTGGGTTTCTTCAAGAACAGGTTGGCAGCTTGGTTGTGCACCTCCTGGTCCTTGCTGAACTGACTCTTCAGGGCTTCGTACTGCTCGTCGCTGAGTTTGAAACTCAGGTCAGCACGAATCTCGCCAAGCTTCGTCTTCTTCTCCAGATACTCCACTGCTGTCTGGAGACCGATGTTCAGTTCTCGGATTGCTTTACTTAACCTTATACTCATCTATTTGATTTACTATTTTACTATTTACTATTTACTATTTATTCGAATTCTGCCTTGAGGACATCCAAAAGGTGATCTACGGTTTCTTCCTCGAGGTCTGCCTTCTCTACCAACATCTCGCGTGGAGCGTTGAGAACCTGCTTAGCGGTGTCAAGACCGATAGACTTGATGGCGTCGATAACCCACTGGTCTATCTCGTCAGAGAACTCGTCCAGGTAGATATCCTCGTCAGCCTCGTTGTCGTCAACCTCACGGAATACGTCGATAGTATATTCTGTCAGCATACTTGCCAGTTTGATGTTCAGACCACCACGACCTATGGCGAGACTAACCTCCTCGGGACGCAGATAAACCTCTGCCTTCTTGTTTTCCTCGTCGATGGTAAGACTTGAAATCTTTGCAGGGCTCAGTGCGCGCTGAATGAACAGTTTGGTGTTGTTGGTGTAGTTGATGACGTCGATGTTCTCGCCGTTCAGCTCGCGTACTATTCCGTGTACACGACTACCCTTGACACCCACGCAGGCTCCTACTGGGTCGATGCGCTCGTCGTAGCTCTCTACGGCAATTTTTGCGCGCTCGCCAGGCATACGTGCTATCTTCTTGATGGTGATAAGACCGTCGGCAATTTCGGGCACCTCAGCCTCGAGCAGACGTTCCATGAATACTGGTGATGTACGACTCAGGTAAATCTTCGGATTGTTATTGTCGTTTGTTACCTGGTGAATCACGGCGCGTACTGTCTCGCCCTTGCGATACTTGTCGTTAGGAATCTGCTCTGCCTTTGGCAGTATGAGTTCGTTGTTCTCGTCGTCAACGAGCAGCACCTCGCGCTTCCATACCTGATAAACCTCACCGCTGATAACCTGTCCTACGCGCTCCTTGTACTTGTTGTACAGGCTGTCGTGAACCAGTTCCAGCACCTTTGAAGCCAGCGTCTGACGCAGGTTAAGTATGGCGCGACGACCAAACTTGGCAAAGTCAACGTGTTCGCTGACTTCCTCGCCAACCTCGTAGTCGTCCTCAATCTTACGTGCATCAGAGAGTGATATCTCCTTGTTCTCGTCCTTAACCTCTCCGTCGGCTACCACCTCACGGTTACGGTATATCTCGAAGTCGCCCTTGTCGGGATTCACGATGACGTCAAAGTTATCGTCGCTGCCGAACATCTTGGCGAGCACGTTACGAAAACTCTCTTCGAGCACACTGACAAGTGTTGTGCGGTCTATGTTCTTTGTCTCTGTAAATTCTTTAAAGGTGTCTATCATGCTTATAGCATTCACCTCGTTCTTTGCTGTTGCCATTTTACTTGAAAGATATTAGATATTTTGTATATTTCACTTTATCCATTTCGAAGGCGTGGTCCACCTGCTGCAGCTCGGGACGTTTCTTGCCCTCTACCTTCACCTTCTCTTCTGCTGTTACGGTGAAGTTGTTACCATTTACCTCCTTAAGTATTCCACGGTATTTCTTTCCGTCAGCGTCGAGAACCTCCACTTCTTTTCCTACGAAGTTCTTGTATTGACGTGCCACTTTGAAGGGCTGTCCCAGTCCTGCCGAGCCAACCTCCAGTTCGTAGTCTTCTTCGTCGCGACTGAGATGGTCCTCAATGTATCTGCTCAACTCAACACAGTCTTCAATCCACACACCATCGGCGTGGTCAATCTCAACGACAATCCTGTCGTCGGTGCTAATTTCAATGTCCACAAGGAAGTACTCCTTGCCTTCTAACCACTGGTCAACCAGTTCTTTTACAACGTTTTTACTAATCATTTTTTATTATTGAAAAATTTCAATGCTTCTTCGTATTGACGGTCATTGCGCAGCGCTACCTGTACAATACCCCTTTGATAGTAGTATGCAGCCACGATGTCTGCAACTATAGCCTGTTTTATTATCTTCTTGTGTCGGTCGAGGTCGCGTGCCAGGTTGTGCTGCAGTTTCTTCTCCAGCTGTTCAAACTCTGTCTTCGCGTCGTCATAGTAGCCCTCGAACTCCATAATCTTCTTCAGCTCCTTCATTACCTTAGCACTCTGCGGGTCGTATGTGAATCCGCTTGTGAGCACCCGCTGTTTGAACTCGTCGTACTCCTCGTCGGTGAGGTCGAAGTCCTTTGCTGGTGCTATTGTGGGGTGCTTCTGCAGGTAGTCCTTGACGTATTCGAACATTACCTCCGTAGAATCTACTCCCGAGGCGCTCAGGTAGAACACTATGTTGGGCAGCGAGTCTGCCTTTACCTCTAAGTCGGGCACCACACCTGTTCCCTGTACACAGCGTCCGCTGGGCAGGTAGTACTTACTTGTAGTAAGCTTAAGCTGTCCGTTGTAGGGCATGTCTATAGGTACCTGTACCAGTCCTTTTCCGAAGGTCTTTGTACCCAGTATGGTAGCACGCTTATAGTCCTGCAGTGCACCACTTGTTATCTCGCTTGCCGACGCTGTCTCTCCGTTTACCAGCACCACCATAGGTGTTATGGTGTCTATGGGTTCCACCGTCGTCTTGTATTCGCTCTTTGCCCTTGCTATCTTACCCTTTGTCGTCACCACCGTCTTTCCCTTTGGTACGAACATATTGACAATCTTTACTGCCTCGCTCAACGAACCACCGCCGTTACCTCTGAGGTCGAGTACCAGGTTTTTTATTCCCTGTTTCTTCAGGTCTATCAGGGCGTAGCGGAACTCCTTGGCGCAGTCCTCTGTAAAGCTGTTCAGGTTTATGTATCCCACGCTGTCGTTCTCCACACCGTAGTATGGCATTGCAGGCAACTGTATAGGACGTCGTGTAATTTTCTTCTCAAGAGTCTTTCCTGTCTCCGGACGGCGTATCTTCAGCACGAAGGTGGTGCCGGCATCGCCGCGCAGGTGGTTACTGACGTAAGCCACATCCTTGTCGGTCATCACCGAGTCGTCAATGCTGAGTATCTCGTCGCCCTTCTTCAGTCCTGCCTCCTGTGCCGGAGTGCCCTCGTAGGGTTCGTCGATGACTACTCTCTTATCCTTCAGGTTGTAGCGTATCAGTGCTCCGATGCCCGCATACTTGCCGGTAATCATTGTGCGCAGCTCCTTTGTCTTATCCTCAGGATAATATACTGTGTAAGGGTCCAGACTGCGCAACATAGCGCTGATACCTGTGCCTACGGTCTTCTCTGCATCCAACGTATCTACGTACATCATGTCCAAGCCACGATATATGGAGTTGAAAATCTCAAGACTCTTCGACATCTTGAAATTCGCATCTTCCTGTGCTGTCACAGCAGTAGTACATAGCAACATCAACGCTGCTGCTATCACTCTGCACACATTGTATCTCTTATCTTGCATATTTCTTGTTTATAATAAAAAAACCAGAAAGTCACTATGTGACTCCCTAGTCCATCGTACACTATAATATTATAATGTGGGTGCAAAGGTAAGCATTATTGAGTAAAACACCAAAAAAAACTTCAATTTTCTTCTATTTTTGCTGCTTTTGCTGCTTTGGCTGCTTCCTTTTCTGCTTTTTTAGCTGCTTTGGCTGCTTCCTTTTCTGCTTTTTTAGCTGCTTTGGCTGCTTCCTTTTCTGCTTTTTTAGCTGCTTTGGCTGCAGCTTTCTCTGCCTTACGCTTTTCCTTCTCAGCCTTCTTGGCGTCTTTCTCGGCTTGTTTTGCTTGTTTCTTCGCCTCCTTCTCTGCCTTTATCTTGTCGCGTTCTTCCTTGCTCTTGCTGCTGTGTAGACTCATTCTGGGCTTTATCTTCATCTTCTGCATGGCGTCGGTATTGGTGAATGTGAAGTCGCATCCCAAGTCCACGTACTTGCCCGGCGAGAAGAGATGTCCTGTGGCGAGAGCCCCGTCGCTGTCGATGGTTACCTGCATGTTTTTCACCTTTATGAACTTGTAACTTGCCTGCATGATGTCGGCGTTGATATGTCCTATAGGCAGTTTTCCGCCCTTTATGCGACGCATCTTGGCAGTTCGCGGCTTGGAGATGTCGAAGCGGAAATCGGCTGAGGCGCCCACGTTGCCGACGTCGGGCATATCCATAATCTTACCCAGTGCCAGCGAGTTGCTCTTCACGCTGCCGGAGAGGTACTTGTTGAGGTCGTCAACCTGGAACGTGAAACTCATGTTGCCGTGCGGCGAGGTGAGCAGTCCGCGGAATATCTCGCGTTTCCACAGCACGTCGAAAGACCCTATGTAGCCTATGGTTCCTAAGCGGTCAACCTGTTTCATCATGAACTTCTTAACGACGAACTGATTGATTATCTTTGCCTTGATGCCTCCGCGGGCAGTCATCTTGTTGACGTCAAAGTGGACGTTCAGCTTATATTTGTCCTTCAGGTTTTTTATGAATCCCGAGGCATTGATGGTGAGCTGCTTGTCGTCGGTCCACACGAAGACGTCGCTGAAACGCATGCCGTTGGCGTCGCCGCTCATACGTGTATGGAAATTCAGCGGCAGCACGAAGCGCGAGAGCACGGGGGCGAAGGGTCGCGAGATGTCACGCAGTTGCGTGCGTCCCTTTATCAGCGACGTGCGGTAGAAGAATATGGAGTCGCCCTTCTTCTTCTGTGGCATCTTTATGTAGGCGGTGTCTATGTTCACCGTCGTCCCTATCTGTTGCACCACGATGTCGCGAAGATGAACCTGCTTGCCTACAATCTTTGCCTTTGCCTGCAGCTTGCGTACGTCGAAGCCGGCAGTAGTGTCGCGAGCCACGCCGCGGTCGAGTGAGAGCACTATGGAGTCCTTGCCTAAGTGTTTCATGGTAATGTTGAGGTCGGCAACAATATCCAGATGTCCTGCGTCGAACCATCCGCGCTTGGGACGTCCGGTATTGCGGCGAGGCTTGCTGTTGTCGGTCTTGAAGTGAAGACCCTCCACCTTCATGTCGGGGAACTTCGTCTTCACGTGGTCTATCTTCAGGGTGTTCTTGACGGGTCCCTTCTTGGTTTTGCCCATCCACGAGGTCTCGAAATCCTTGATGACGAGTTTCAGTTTCTCACGCGGAATTTCCTCCAACTTCTCACCGGAGTATTCCGCCCCGCTGAGACTAAGCTGTCCCAGTGTGTAGTGGCTGCTGTTATAGCGTATGTTTATGTCGCTGAGTTCCAGGTGGTCCAGCTGGAGGGAAATCTTCTTCTTGGACTTCTTCTCTTTCTCGTCTTTCGTCCCCGCTTTCTTCTCCTTCTTAAAGGCGTCGAGCACGAACTGGTAGTTGGCGGCGGTGTCGGGACGCTCCTTGAAGAGGTTAGCCTTTAGTCCGCGAATCTCGATAGACGAAATGTTCACGCGGCTGTCGAGCAGCGGCAGCACGTCGGCATGCACCTCAAGGGCGTCCATGTCGAACATACGGCGCTTCTGGCGGTCGTCTATTTCAAGACCGAAGAGGCGTATGTCACCCCCGAAGATGTCGAAACCTACGCTGTCTATCTCTATGTGGGTGCGGAGTGTCTCTTTAAGATAGTCGTTGGCTCTTGTCTTCATCCACGACTGGAACCAACCCGTGTGAATAACGATTGTAGCGGCAATAACGACCACGACAAGGACTGCGGCAAGTATTCCGAGAACCTTTAAGGAAATGATAAGAAAACGTTTCATGGGGACAAAGTTACGAAAAGTCGAGCGAAAAGCAAAATTTATTTGAACTTTTCCGAGGCGGAGTAACTTCTCCAAGGGAAAAGTTACGAAAAGTCG
>ODAJ012164178.1_pt1 | contig 10564 bp, 12 predicted proteins | sample 1539241 | NCBI WGS metagenome assembly ODAJ01 (sample SAMN02144231, study PRJEB22623) | gut metagenome | biome: sheep rumen | host: Ovis aries | place: New Zealand
ATTTTAAAAATTCTTAAAAAAAATCAAAAAAAGTGCTTGCATTTCAAAAACTATTCGCATATAATAACACTTGCGTCACGGAGATACAGCTTCTGACGAAAGTAAATATGCGCTGTTAGCTCAGTTGGTAGAGCACCTGACTCTTAATCAGGGTGTCCAGGGTTCGAGTCCCTGACGGCGCACTTGAGGGCATCAGTTCTGAGGTTAATAACCCGGTACCGGTGCTTTTTTTTGTTCTCCATTGGATCAAGCTCGTTCCGGGTATACTTTTTCCTGATCAGGGTTTTCCTGATCAGGCTTGTTTCTTACAGTTGTTTCTTACGGTTGTTTCTTACGGTTGTTTCTGACCGGGCATATTTCTCCGGCTCCCTCAGATTTTTTCATAATAATCTTGTTTTTTTCCGTATTTTTATTGTTTTTGCTCTTTTTTCGTCTTCTCCTCTGCTTTTTTTCAGTTCTTTTCCCGAATTTGAATCTTTTATTGGACATCAGGGAATCTATCCTTTATACTTTCAAGATGGTTTTGTAATAAAATTGTAATATGTAACTGATTCGCAGGTATTCTTTGGAGGGTGTATGAAAAAACAGTCCGTCAGGCTGATTGCCTGCCTTCTGCTCGCCGCTTTTCTGATGGGAGTATTCGGCATGCCGGCATCTGCCGCTGTGCAGGCCGACTCACAGAATATTCCGGAAGTGAAGGCGGTCACTGCAGAAGACATTACGGTCAGGCCCGACTCATTCATTACCACCAGGACGGAAAACACAGCAACTGTCAACGTCTCTTCCCTGACCTGGAAAAATGTGAGTGGTCACCTTCAGCTCCGTGATTCCAAGGGGAAACCAAAAAAAGGTTTTGTAAAATTCAGAAACAAACTATATTACTTTGACAGTAAGGGAAATCTGAAGACAGGTTTTTTCAAAGTCGGCAGTAAGACCTTTTATGCCAGCAAAAGAATGGGCTACAAGGGTAAGGGGCAGATTCTCACCGGTCTGGTCTGGATCGGAAAATGGATCTTTTATCTGAATCCCGCGTCGAAGCCCCACGCCGGCGCCGTTGCAACCGGTTTTAAAAAGATAAAGGGCTACAGATACTATTTTAATTCCAAGGGTCGTATGGTCACCGGCTGGTTTACTGTCGGCGGAAACAAATACTATGCCAGCCGCAACAAAAAGACACGCGGAAGGCTCCTGACCGGAGTCAGAACAATCGGAGGAAAGGTTTACCGGTTCAGTTCCACGACCGGAAGGCTTCTCACTTCTCTGCCCACCTCCGCCAGGTACGCTCATCTGATCGACGTGTCAGAGCACCAGGGCAGTATTGACTTCAGGAAGGTAAAAGCCTCCGGCGTCAGAACTGTCATCATCCGGGCGGGATACGGCCAGGACAACATTGACAAGTGGTTCTACGACCACATCAAGAAGGCCAAGGCCGCCGGTCTCAAAATCGGTATTTACTGGTTCAGTTACGCTTATAAGACAAGTCAGGCCGTGAACGAAGCAAAGTTCTGCCTGAGGGTCATCAGAAAATACGGCATCAACCTGCCGGTCTACTTCGACTGGGAATATGACTCCATGGCTAAGGCCAATGCGCGGGGACACTATCCCGGACGGACTGAGATCACAGAGATGACCAGGGCTTTCTGCAGCACCATTGTCAAGGGCGGGCGCCGCGCCGGATATTATTTCAACCTTCACTACCTCAACAGTTATTACACCCCTTCCAGGCTGAAAGGATACTCCACGTGGTATGCCATCTGGGGTTCCAACAGTTACGCCGATAATATCTGGAGCAGGACGGATTCGATGTCCGTACCCGTCCAGTATGATATCTGGCAGTTCTCTTCCAGAGGACGGATTCCCGGAATCTCAGGTGATGTGGACTGCGATCTGCTGCTCCACCCTTCGATTCTGAAATGATTTAACTGACGATTCTGAAATGATTCAACTGACATAAGCCCGCCGGGGATTTCCTATCGGAAAGACCCTGCGGGTCTTGTTTCTGAAAAGGACTATGAACAATGTTTTTTAAAGATTTCAAGCCGGAGGGCAGTTACGCCAGAACATCGTTCCTGGTCTGGTCCGCAGCCATTGCAGCGATCTATATTGTGCTGACAACCATTGCTGCCGGTTTCGGCATTGCGAGCGGTGCCATTCAGGTGCGCTTCTCTGAGGCGCTGACAGTTCTTCCCTTCATCACTCCCGCCGCCGTTCCCGGACTTACGATCGGCTGTCTGGTCAGCAATATCCTCACAGGATGCGTGCTTCCGGATATCATCTTCGGAACACTGGCAACTTTCCTGGGCGCCGTCGGCAGTTACGCCCTGCGGAAAAACCGCTGGCTGGTATCGATTCCTCCGATCGTATCCAACACCCTCATTATCCCCTTTGTTCTCACCTACGCCTATCACATTCCGGGCGGCATTCCCTTTTTCATGCTGACTGTGGGAGCAGGGGAAGTGATCTCCTGTCTGATTCTGGGACAGATTCTGCTCACAGCGATCCTTCCCATCAAAAATGTCATTCTCAAGGGACCGGATACAATGTAAAAAAACATGACTAAACAGCCGGCGCAGCAGCTTCTTACATACATGTGGCCATGACCTGCTGTTCACAGACATGGCCGCAGGCAATACTAAATCATGACCATAAGCATATCAATGTAAAAAAGGGTGTGCAGCCAAGGATTCATCATCCGTTCATGGCTGCACACCCTTCCTTTTTCAGTATACCTTCATTATGCTTTCGGCATGCCCTTTCTCTCTGCCTTCGCTCCGCCGTTTTACCCGTCTTCTTACTCGAATCTGTCGGGGATAGAAATAGTCGTGATCGCTATAGCGGCAATCGCGGCAATGGCGGAGACAACGATGATCATTCTCTTCATATCTGATATTCCTCCCTGGATTATTATATGGTGGTCAAAAAGATGGTGCAAAAAGCGGTTGCTAACCCTGCCAGATTATCTTATCAGGGAGAGGCCCTTTTCTCAATATCGTTTTCGCTTTTCACAGTGCCGGTTTCGTTTCGCTTTTCACAGTGCCGGTTTCGTTTCGCTTTTCACGGCTCCGGTTTCGTTTCCGCTTTTCTTGGTGCCGGTTTCGTTTTGTTTTTACGGCTCCGGTTTCGTTTCGCTCTCCGCGGCTCCGGATGTGATCGTGCTGCCGTAGAGGATCCTGGCCAGTTCGGAGTCCTTGTCCAGAATGACCGTTTTGTTTTCTCCGGACATGGACGTCTTCAACGCATCCAGGGAGCGGAGGAAGTTGTAGAAGTCGGCCTTCTCGGGGGTGTTGTAGGCGTCCTGAAGGATCTTCATGTATTCCGCTTCGCCCTCGGCGGTCAGGATCTCGGCCTTCTTTTTGGCATCCGCGACCATAACCTTGACAGTTTTGTCCGTCTCGTTGCGGATCTTCTGGGCCTCTGCCTCGCCCTGTGCGGTGTAGGAAGCTGCTATGTTCTGCCGCTCGGAAATCATTCTGTCGTAGACAGCGGATTTGTTGTCGTCCGGCAGGTCGAGAGCCTTGATCTCTGCCGTTATTATCAGAAGCCCATAGTCCCCGATATCTGAATTCGCCTCCTTTGTCAGCAGCTGTGTGAGTTTCTCGCCCCTGGCCTCGATCACTTCGTCCTGGGTCATGGAGGAAATCACACTCTTGAGGGCGTTATAGACCGCGGCCTCGATTCTCTCCTCAGCCCTGGCATCGATCGCGTCCAGGGTCCTGATATACTTTGTGGGATCGGTCACCTTCCAGAGCACATAGTTATCGGCGATCATGCTCTTTTTGTCACGGGTAATAACATCCGAGAGGGGGACATCATACAGGGTGGTCGCAGAAGAAATCCTCTGAATATTCTGGATGACCGGAATCTTGACCTTGAGTCCCGTCTCGGATTCGATTTTCACGATCTTTCCGAACTGGCGGACTGCCACGTACTGATTGGGCTGCACGGTATAAAAACACCCGGTGACGGCAGCCAGCACGACGATGATCACGATTCCGACAAAGGTCTTGCCTATTTTTTTCTTCATAGTCAATTGCCCTCCGCTTCAGCACTGCTGCCTGTAATCGTTGAAAAGCTCTCGATCGGATACATGGTCTGTGTGTCTCCGTCGCTGATGATCACCTTGAGTCCGGGCAGGACCTCTTCCATCGTCTCATAAAACAGACGCTGTTTGGTGATCAGGGGATTGACCGCGTACTGCTCATACATCTCGTTGAAGCGGGCAACCTGTCCCTCCGCCTCAGCGATTCGTGCGGCCTTTCCGGCCTCGGCGCTCTGGACGATCTTGTCCGCGTTGGCTTCAGCTGCGGGAATCTGCTGGTTGCGGTATTTGTTGGCGTTGTTGATCGCAGTGTCCTTGCCCTGTTTCGCGGTCTCGACCGCCTTGAATTCGCGGACGATCTCATCGGTCGGGGGCTCCGCGTCCTGAACAGTGATATTGACCACCTGAAGTCCTATATTCTGCTCAGTCAGCTGCTCCTGCATCTTCTGTTTGACAAGGGACTGGATCTGGGCTTTGCCGGTTGTCATCGCGTCATCGACGGTGAAGTCTATGACGGTCGAACGAATGGCGGCCAGAGCAATATTTTTGAGTATGTACTCCGGCGACTTGGAATTAAACAGGTAGGCGACCGGATCCGAAACCCTGTATTCCATATAGAAGTCAATATCGATCAGGTTGAAATCAGACGTGATCATGATGCCTTCTGTGTCCACCGTAAAGGACTGGCCGTCTTCATTGACAGCATATCCGATTCCGGTACCGTGAATGGTCGTATCGACTTTCGTCACCTGCTGAATCCATGGAATTTTAAAATACAGGCCCGCCGTGTCCGTTCTGATCACATTTCCGAACATAGTGACAACGGCGCTCTCCTGCTCATCCACTCTGTAAAAACCTCCGGAAACGGTTGCGAAAATGATCACTGCAGCTAATGCGATCAGAGCCGATTTTCCGAAGCCTCTGATCGCAGAGCCGTTCCTGATCCCGTCTCCAATCCCGGAAAGCCTGCCTTTTTTCTTATTCTGATTGTTCCCCGGACCATTGCCCTGAGGATTGCTGTTCCGGGTATTATTGTTTTGGGTATTATTGTTCTGGGTGTTATTGTTCTGGGTGTTATTAATCTGCGTATTATTATTCTGGGTATCATTGCCATTGCCCATTTTGTGATCACCTCCTTTCAAATCATTGTGCCACAAACCGTCGAAATATGCCACCCTCGCCGCGGCAGCCGCCGGCTTTCCCCGCATTTGTCAGCCCGGCGTCAGCGGTGCACGCTTCGAAACCGGACCACAGGGCAAAATAATTTAAAAAATTTCCATTTCCTGCGTTTTTATTTATTTTCTAAGAATTCTTTAATAATTCCAAGGTATCTTAAATACACAAGAAAACAAGAGACGGAAAGACATCCATCATTAACGTGCAGGACACTGACAGGATACTGATATTCAGAATCGGTAAACTGAATCAGAAGAAGTCCGGAACTGATTTCCATATCAGCAGACTGAGTCAGAGAAAGGAGTATGATATGACAAAAGCCAACAGAAAGAATAAATTCAGAACAATGATCTGCATGATCATGATCATGATGTGGGTCATGGCGACAGCACTTCCCGCTATGGCCGCCGCCAAGGTACAGGAAGCCCAGTATCAGGGCTACGGCAAGGTTGAAGTGGATTTCACCTCGAATGTCAAATATCAGAATGCCAAGGTTACCGTAAAGGACAGCAAGGGCGTCAAGTACGCGGCCGTCATCAACAGAAAAGACAGCGATGACCTGACCTTCACAATCAAGAAGTTCAAAAAGGGCATGACCTACTACTTCACGATCCATGGCATCAAGAGATCCTACGAGAAGAATTTCGGCACTGCTTCCGGCAAGATCTGGGTACCCGGCGCACTTCAGGCCCCGAGGTTCAAGAAGGCGGAATATGACAGTGAAGACCTTGAGGTGGAATTCGATTTCTATCCTTACATCGAGTACAAGAACCCCAAGATCACCATCACATACGGCGGCAAGAACTATGCTGTGCGCATCATCGACAGGGACAATGACAACTTTACCGTCAAGGTCAGAAAGCTGACCCGCGGCAGAAAGTACAATTTCAAGATCAGCGGCATCCGCGTCAAGGGCAACACCACCTATACAACCGAGAAGGGTGTCTTCACAGCAAGATAATTCACTGCACAATAAAAGTGCCCGTCTTGTGCGGGATGAAGAAAAGCGGAAACGCCTGCGGGCAGCCGTCAGATCAAAAATCTGCAGACTTTGCAGCATGTATAAATAAAATTCAGAACGTATAAATAAAATTCAGAATATATAACTAAAGCTCAGCCGGAGGCAGCATGGATGATTGATATCAATGCTTCTCCGGCTTTTTTTGTATGGTTGCTGCCGGTGCAGGAGGCCGATCACAGTCCGATTGCAGCCCGGCCACGGGCAGGAAGCAGTCCTTGCGGTTTTTCCGGGTTTATGGCACGATGAGAACTACCTGGACATATATTTTCAGGAAGTCTTCTACAGGATAAAAATGGCAGGAATCGCGGGTATGTTCAGAACAGACAGGAATCACGGGAATTTAGAACAGAGAAAATAGCCCCGGAATGTCAGAACAGGCAGGAAATCCAGGAGCACAGAGAAAAAAGATGAAAAAGGAAGAGCACACCTATATCGCAATCGATCTGAAATCCTTCTATGCCTCCGCGGAATGTGTGGACCGCGGTCTCGATCCGCTGACGACAAATCTTGTGGTGGCGGATGCTTCGCGCACGCAGAAAACAATCTGTCTGGCCGTTTCTCCTTCGCTCAAGGCTTATGGAATCCCGGGGCGGCCGCGTCTCTTTGAAGTCGTGCAAAAGGTGAAGGAAGTGAACAGAATGAGGGCCCGCCGGATTCCGGATCGCCGAAGCCCGGATCTTCCAAAAAAGGCTTCAGAGCTTCCTGATAAGAACCGTCCGCAGAATACTGCCGCGCAAAACAGCGAGAGCAACGCTTTCGATAAGAGCAACGCTTTCGCAGAGAACAAAGCTTTCGAAGAGAACGAAGGACCTGCTCACAGCAGCAGAAAAAGCGCTTCCCCGCACAGGGAAGGGGCTGGCACAGAGGCCGGAGGGATTCCCCGCACAGGCAGAGAACTCCTCCTTTTGATGGAAAATGAACGTTCCGAAGCCGGAAATCTTCCGTCCCCGGGTTCTTTTTCCGGCACTTCTTCGGGAAGCACTTTTTCAGGAAAGTCTTTTTCCAACAGCCCTGTTTCAGGAGTTCCTTTTTCCGGAAGTTCTTTTTCCGCGCCGGAGCTGGCCGCGGATCCCTCTCTCGAGGCGGACTATATCATAGCGGTTCCCCGCATGGCCCACTACATCGAATACAGCACGAGAATCTACCAGATTTATCTCCGCTACATCGCGCCGGAGGATATCCACGTCTACTCCATCGACGAAGTTATGATGGACGTGACCAGGTATCTCCCTCTCTACAAAAAGACTGCTCATGAACTGGCGATGGAGATGATCCGCGCGGTTCTGAAAGAAACGGGAATCACAGCCACCGCGGGCATCGGTCCCAACCTCTACCTGTGTAAGATCGCAATGGATATCGAGGCCAAGCACACCGCCCCGGACGCGGACGGCGTGCGCATCGCGGAGCTGGACGAGATGAGCTACCGCAGAAAGCTCTGGGGCCACCGTCCCGTCACGGATTTCTGGCGCGTCGGAAAGGGAACCGCAAAGAAGCTCGCCCGCTACGGCATGTTCACCATGGGGGACGTCGCCCGATGCTCCCTGGAGGACGAGGATCTGCTCTACAAGCTGTTCGGCGTCAATGCTGAACTTCTCATCGATCACGCCTGGGGCTGGGAACCCTGCACGATCGACCTCATCAAAGCTTATAAACCGCAGAACCGCTCCTTCAGCGCCGGCCAGGTGCTGCAGTGCGCCTACAGCGCGGAAAAAGCCCGCATAGTTGTTCGTGAAATGGCGGACAGTACCGCCCTGGACCTTGTGGAAAAACGCCTTCTGACAGACCAGCTTGTCCTGACTGTCGTCTATGACAACGAGAATCTGTCCGATCCGGAGATCCGCCGGAAATACAAGGGGCCTGTCAAAAAAGACTGGTACGGCCGCAGCGCCCCCAAACCCGCCCACGGCACTGTGAATCTGGGCCGGCACACATCCTCTTCCAGGCGGATTACAGATGCCGTGCTGGACCTCTATGACCGCATCGTCGACCCCGCCCTGCTGGTCCGCAGAATCTACCTCGCGACCAATCATATCATCGACGAGACAGCTCCCGGGAAAGCGTCCCCGGCTGCCGGTGCGGCAGACTTGCTGTCCGTCCTGCCCGCCGATGGACCGGATGATACTTCCATTGCTTCCTCCAATGAGCACAGCGGACACAGTGGACACAGTGGGCACGGTGAGTGGCAGCAGCTCGATCTGTTCACCGATTATGAGGCACTCGAACGGGAAAAAGAGCGCGAACAGGCCGCCCTTGAAAAAGAGCGCAGGCTCCAGGAAGCCATGCTCTCGATACGCAGAAAGTATGGAAAAAACGCCATTTTAAAAGGCACCAGCCTGCAGGAGGGAGCCACCATGCGGGAGCGCAACCAGAGCATAGGCGGCCACAAGGCCTAATCCCGCAGCAAAGCCCGCGCACAGGCGGCTGGCTGTAGCTTCAAGGCAGGCGGCTGCAGCTTCAAAGCTTGAAGCGGCTGCACAGCCGGAGCATAGGCGGCGACAAAGCCTGATACTGCAGCAAAATCCGCGCACAGGCGGCTGCAGCTTCAAAGCCTGAAGCGGAAATGTCAAGAATCACACGAGGAAAAAAATGTCCGACCAGTACGAAGATATCATCAATCTCCCCCATCCGGTCTCCAGAAAGCATCCCCAAATGTCCATGGAAGACCGGGCTGCCCAGTTTGCCCCCTTCGCTGCCCTGACGGGACACGGGGATGCGATTCGTGAGACTGCCAGATCAGTGGCGGAAAGTTATGAAAAAGAGGAGGATTCAGAATATGAATCCTCCCCGCAGGAATACGATCAGATATAACATATGAATCCTTCCCCGCAGGAATACAATCAGTTATAAACTGAATCCTCCCCGCAGAAACACGATCAGATATAAACTCAGGCAGATCAATCTTTATGCCAGCGGTTCTTCTCCATACTTATAGAGAAGAAGATTTGCGTCGTCTACCCCCGCCTTTTGATTGATGGCGACGGTGAGGATGATGTCGCGCCTTTTCCGGGAATAGAGGACAGCGTTCCCGCTCAGCTCCAGTGCCCGGGTCGTCTCCCTCAATGTCAGACCCGCACCAAGACACAGGCGCAGCACCTTATCACGGCCGGGGCTGCGCGTTCCTTTCATCACCTGATAAAAGTATGACCGTTCCAGCCCGCTTTTCCGGATCAGCTCCCCGCTGTCGACCTTGTAGACTGAGGGCAGAGACCGGAAATACTCAGAAAAACTGTGACAGGCATCCGCAACCTTGGGGGCCTTCATATACTGTTCCATTTCCCCCATGGAATCTATATTGGAAAGAATATCAGAAAGCTTATCAGTCGTGGATTCATCCATGTCTCTCTCATCTCCGTTTTTTCTTCTTCATCGCGCAAAACCCGGACTTCTGACCCGGGATAAGCACACCAATAGGGCAGAGGCGGCCGCGCCGCCCTCTGCCCCCGACCGGCCCGTGTCCGCCGCAAGGCAGATAAATTCATTACACGGGCCGTGTCATAATAGGGCAGCCCGCTTCTATCGCGGGCACACTCCCATCATTTATTAACTCTGCGATCAAAAACAGGACATCTTCGAACAGTTCCTGTCACAGAATCTCTCAGAAAAGGGGTCTGCTGAATCGGACTGTTTCGAAAGATGTCCCTTTTATTGTACCGCGATTATCTCATTTTGACCATGCCGGAGCACATCTGAAGCCTTAATTCAGAAGCCGTGTCCGGGCCGCGTCAGCAGTTCATCGATATAAGGTCAGCATAAGGGGATCGCCGCCTGGTTACACGCCCCGTTTTACCCCAGAGGCCTTTCCCCGTATTTGAACAATAAGAGATTGGTGTCATCCACATCAGCCATCTGGTTGACGGCCACGGTGAGAATAATGTCGCGCCGTTTCCGGGGATAGAGCACCGCGTTCCCGCTCAGTTCCAAAGCCCGGGTCGTCTCTCTCAGGTTCAGTCCTGCGGCAAGGCACAGACGCAGCACCTTATCACGGCCGGGACTGCGGGTTCCCTTCATGACCTGATAATAATATGACCTCTCCAGTCCGCTGCTGCGAATCAGCTCTCCTGTATCCATTTCCCGGACAGCCGCAAGCGAACGAAAATACTCCGGGAAAGTCTGACAGCTGTTCACGACTTCGGGGAGTTCCAGATATTGCTCCATCTCCTGGGCAGAGTCTATGTTTGTAAGCACTTTTGCAAGATTGGATGTAGTAGATTCCTCCATGATGCACGAACCCCTTTCTTTTAAGATCCAGTCATGAATCTCCACCCCATGCGGTGCCCGTCCCCTGTGGATGTGATAGTCTGCTGCTTCGCTTTATTGAGCATCCGGTA
>ODAJ012169924.1_pt1 | contig 10563 bp, 9 predicted proteins | sample 1539241 | NCBI WGS metagenome assembly ODAJ01 (sample SAMN02144231, study PRJEB22623) | gut metagenome | biome: sheep rumen | host: Ovis aries | place: New Zealand
ATTCGCAGATTGTACGAATTCGCCGAACATTTCTTTGCTATACGAGCTCTGGCTCGCCGGGAGGGCACAAGGCCCTCCCCTACGATACAAACAGGGTTTTCGCATCTGTTTCGCATTTTGCAACGCGCCATTTTTCTTGCGCCGGATGGGGCGAAGTGCTATAGTGAGGGCAGAAAGGATCAAGGAGGTACAGCACATGAAAACAGCAGTGATTACCGGCAGCACCCGGGGCCTGGGCATGGAGATGGCCAAGCGCTTCCGCGCCGCCGGCTGGAATCTGGTGCTCAACGGCGTGAACCCGGAGCGCCTGGAGCAGGCGGTGCAGAAGCTGCGGGCCGAGCCCGGCGCCGGAGCGGTGGAGGGCTGCCGGGGCAGCGTCGCCTCTGCGGAGGATCTGCAGGAGCTGGCGCGCTTTGCATCGGAGCGCTTCGGAACGGTGGAGATCTGGATCAACAACGCCGGCGTAAACCAGCCCATGAAGCCCATCTGGGAACTGAGCGAAGGGGAGATCGACGCGATCCTGAACATCGACCTGCGGGGTGCCATTCTGGGCAGCAGGCTTGCGGTGCGGCTGATGGAGCAGCAGCCGGAGGGAGGCTTTGTCTACAATCTGGAGGGCTACGGCAGCAACGACGCCATGATGCTGGGCCTCAATCTCTACGGCACCAGCAAGCGGGCGGTGACCCACTTCACCCAGGCACTGGCCAAGGAGCTGGAGGAGCGGGGCAGCAAGGTCAAGGCCGGCCGGCTCTCGCCGGGCATCATGATCACCGATTTCACCGTGAAGGCCCTGGGCGGGGCGGAGAATATCGCCCTGCCGGAGAAGACCAAGAAGGTCTATAACATCCTGGGGGATTACCCGGACGTGGTGGCAGAGCATCTGGTAAAGGGCATGCTCACCAACACCAAAAACAACGCCCATATCGAATGGCTCACCTCGGGGAAAGCGGCCTGGCGCTTCATGACCGCCGGGTTCAACAAGCGGGATTTCTTCGCGGAAAAGCAGAGCTGACACCGATTCCACCCTTTTCTCATGGCAAGCTGACGCCCGGTCGAACGACCGGGCGTCAGCTTGTCCTATGCCTTGATCGATCAGCTCAGCAGCTTCAGGCCGATGATGCCAACGCCGATCAAGCCCACGCAGATCCCCTGCGGCAGGCTGATGCTCTCATGAAACAGGGCGGCACCCAGCAGGGTAGTGCCCAGGATGCCGAAGCCGGTCCACATGGCGTAGGCCGTGCCCAGAGGCAGCTTCTTCAGCGCCAGGGCCAGAAACAGGGCGCTGGCCAGATAGCCCACCGCCGTGACGACGCTGGGAAGCAGCTTCGTGAAGCCCTCCGCCGCCTTCATCGCCACAGCCCAGGTGACCTCCAGCAGCCCCGCCAGCAGCAGATACAACCATTCCATCTCATGTCCCTCCCCGAAAAAAATACGCCGGCGCCCCTGTCTGCGATGGCCTGACGACAGGGGTCCGACGTTCCGCGCCACCCGGCGGCGACACGGTGTAGAGATATAGTACCATTGGACACTTGAGGCTGTCAATCCCCCAAAAGTCTGCGGAGCTGCTTGTCCTCCGCGCCGGGGATCTGCTTTCGCAGATGAGCGTACACCCGCGCCCGGGACAGCTCCGGCTCCTCCCGGTAAGCCTCTGCCAGCCAGTCCTCTCCAAAACGCCCTTCGGGCGTACCGTAGCGGGCGATGCCCCAGCCGTATTCCCGGCCGTTGCGGTCCAGCGCGTACTCAAAATTGGTGATGAGGACATAGCTTTGCATCTGCAGGCGGGTGATGAGCCCGTCAAAGCCCTTCTCGCCGCCCTTGCCGTAGCCGGCCAGACGCTTCAGATCCTTGGACAGCAGCGTGCCATGCCGGGCCAGGGTGTCGTACAGGGCCTTCTCCCGGCAGGAAGCCAGCCCGTCGTCAAAGCGGGCGTCAAAATCGTAGCCGTCCCGGCGGTAATTGGCGAAGGCGGGAAACCAGTCCCGGCTGATGAAGCCGGCGCAGCCGTTGAAGAACTTGCCGTACACGCAGCTTTCGTCCCTTGCCAGCTCTCCCTTCCATTCCCAGGGGCCGGGCTGCTCGGTGAACCAGAGGGTCGGCGGGCAATGCTCCTCCAGGGAGAAGCCCGGGATCTTATTGCGGAAGAAGGGCAGGAAGCCCAGGGTCTGCACCGTCTCCAGCACGGCCCGGGGGCTTTTCAGTTCGGGAATGTTCACAGCGCCGCCTCCTCTGTTTCAGTACTGCCAGCATACGCCATTTTTCTTCCCTTGGCAAGAGCCCGCTTGCCCTTACAGTACCCCCGTCAGGGCCAGGATCGCCAGCGCGCCCAGGAGCAGCGCCGCCGCCGGCCAGAAGGGAAAGCGGGGCCAGGGCGGGAGCTGCTTTCCCGTTTCCAGCCGGGCGGCCTCCTCCGCCTGGCGCAGCAGCTCCTCCCGGTCGCAGTCGCCGGCGCGCAGCGCCTCGTCCCGAAGCACGTAAATCACCTCCTTGAATCTGGGGTCCCGGGGCTTGACCACGATCACGCTGCGGGCCAGCCCCCGGGGGATCTCCGCCCGCCCCGCCTCGGCCCGGGGACGGCGCAGCCGGGCGAGCAGATTCGTCAGCAGCACCCGGCCACTCATGTCCGCTCCTCCAGGCGCAGGGCCAGCACCGTCATGTCGTCCCCCGGGCCGAAGCGCTGCTCCGCCTCCCGCAGCACCGCCCGGGCCAGGCCCTTCATGTCCGTGCTGTCCTGGCGCAGCAGCTCCTTGACCCAGCTGTCGTCCGTGTCGGCGATGACGCCGTCGCTGGCGATTACGGCGGTGGAGCCGGGGCGCAGGCGCATCCGCACCAGGTCCGGGGCGGCCCCGTCCCCCAGGCACAGGCCTGCGGCCAGGGTCTCCCCCCGGATGCGGCGGATGCTGCCGCCGCTTTTCACATAGGACGGCGCAGCGCCGTATTTATAAAAGCAGGTCTCCCCGGTGAACAGGTCCACGCACATCAGGTCCACCGTGGCAAAGCCCCAGTTCTCCCCGCCCCGCAGCAGCAGCGCGGAGTTCAGGATCTTCATGGCCACGGCGGGGTCGGCCCCCGCCCGCAGAAACTTTTCCAGGATGGAGACCACCCGGGCGCTGTCCCGGGCCGCCTCGTCTCCGGCGCCCATGCCGTCGGCCAGGATGACGCAGAGGACGCCCGCGTCGGTCTTGAAATAGCTGCCCCGGTCGCCGCTGACTCGCTCGCCCTTCTTCTTGAGGGCCGTGATGCCCACGGATACGGCCAGAGGCTCCGCCTCCAGCAGGGTCAGGCGGGAGCTCCCCTCCGCGCCGCCCTCCGGAAGGCAGAGGCGGGCGCCCACCACCTCGGACAGACGCGCCAGATAGTCCTCCTGCCGGGTCAGCGGACTGAGGCGGCCGCTCTCGATGACCACCCGAAGGCGGCCCCGGCCGTCCCGATAGACGGCAGTCTCCGCGTCGATATCCATGCCCCGCAGATAGCGCAGCAGCCGGCGCTCCGCCAGGGGGTCCGCCCCGTTGAGACTGCCCAGCTCCGCCGCCATCCGGCCCAGCACCTGGGACATGTCCGTGTACTGATCCCAGGCCACGCTGCGGTTTTCCGCCAGCCTGGCGCGGAGCTGCCGCCGATAGTTCAGGCCCCGCAGCTCTCCGTTCACCGCGGTCACGAAGGCTTCCAGCGAGCTGCAGCGGGCGCGGAAATGCTCCGGCAGATCCTCGGCGGAGAGGCTGCCCTTGGCCGTCATGGCCTGGGTGGCGTCGTTCATGGCGGAGAGGGTGTCCATGTACTCGGCGTTCCAGCAGCGGTTCTTGTGCTTGCAGGCGATACACACCGCGTCCGCCGCCCGGTCGAAGACCTTGGCCACGTTCTCCTCGTTGTAAGGCTCCTGCAGACCCTCCTGCACCGTGCGGAACAGCTCCCCGTAGGCTTCGCTGAGCTGGCGCATCTGGCCGGCCACAAAGCGCCGCAGGCCGGATTCTCCGCTGCCTCGCTCCGTCACCTGCAGGAAGGTGCCCACCTGCTCCAGCAGCGCGTTCGGCAGCAGCATGAACAGCACCGAGGCGCAGAAGCATTCGATCAGCGCGCCGGTATACACCGCCGCGGTCCAGGCACAGACCACCGCCAGGGCGTCGGCCAGCAGGAAGGAGAGCACGAACAGAAAGCGTCCGTGCCGGCCGAACACGCCGGACAGCAGCCCGCAGAAGGCATAGGCCATGGTGTAGAAGGGCGGCCCTGCCTGGGCCACGTCCGCCGCCAGGCCCAGCACCGTTCCCACCGCGGCCCCGGTGAGCATCCCGCCCTTCATGGCGCAGGCCATCACCAGCAGCAGCGCCGCCAGGCGGCCCACGGAGATCCCGCCCGGCAGCACCAGCCGGGAGAGCGCCATCAGCAGGCAAGCGGTGAGGATCATCAGGGCAACGCTGTGGCGCAGCTCCTCCGTCTCGGTGTTCCGACCGGTCCCGGACAGGGCCTCCCGAAAGAACCAGGTCCCGCCGAAGGCCAGTGCCGTCTCCAGAAAGAGCTCCGCCCACAGGGGGCGGGGCGCGGGAACGTAGGCGAAGCTGCCCAGGTAGCCCGTCAGCGCCATCACCAATCCCGCCGCGGCGGGCATGAAAAAATCCCGGCGGTACACGGGCAGCTCGTGACAGATATACGATACGGTATAGACCAGCACCGAGGCCGCGATGTAGCGCAGCCCCCAGTCCAGACCGCCTCCCGCCAGGTAGCCCAGGCTCGCCCCCAGCAGCGCGCACACGCCGCCCACACCCGGTCCGGCGCAGGCCACCATGGCCATGCCGAAGGGGCCGCCGGTCTCCAGCACCCTGGCGCAGGCCAGGGTAAAACCCAGCAGAAAATGGATGCCCCAGCGGCTCAGCCGCAGCAGCCGCCGTTTGGTCCCCGCGTCCGTCCCTTGCAGCAGCACCAGCCGCTTTTGTCCCTCAAATGCCATCGTCTCCGCCTCCATAGTTTACATAAGGTAATATCATTATAGTTATGTAAGTTGCGGAAGTCGGTCAAAGGCCGCTGTTGAATCCAAAAACATTGCCGGGAGAAATGGGCGGAAATGTGCAGCCACAAGCGGGCGGCAAAAAAAGGCGCTGTCTCAAACCGGTGAACCCGGTGTTTGAGACAACGCCTTTTTTGATGGGGAAGGGTCAGGGCTCGTTTTCGTCCGTTTTGCCCTGCTTCCGTTTTTTGACGACGTAGTACGCGCCGCCGCCGGCCAAAGCCAGCGCGGAGACCGACAGCAGCACGACCCAGACGGTGGTGCTGGTATCGCCGGTTCTGGGGGAGCCGGCGCCGGCCCGGATGGTCAGGTTGGTGCCGGTCTGCCCGTCGTTAAAGACGAAGGTGACGGTGTGCTTCCCGGCGGGGAGCTTCTGGAGCGCGGCGGCCTTGAGGGTCACCACCGTGCTGCCGGACTCCGCGGTGTAGTCGGTGCCGTTCTTCATGGTCTTGCCATCGATGACCAGGTCCTGGAAATGGGAGAAGCACTCTTCATTCTTCGGCGTGCGGTGGACGACGAACTTCTTGTCCACCTTGGCGCCCTTGGTCCAGGTGGTGTTGGCCCCCTCCACGACCTCGTACTTGGGGACCTCCTTCCACTTGGCATAGAGCGTGATGTTGCCGGTGATGGGGGTTTCAAAATCGAAAGCGGTTTTGCCTTCCTTGTCCGTGAACCAGCCCTCGAATTTGTAGCCCTCCTGGGTGGGGTCCACGGGCTTGGTGGCCTTCTGCCCGTGCTGGATCACCTGGGTCGGCACCAGGGAACCGCCGTTGACCTCAAAGGTCACGGTGTAATTCACCCATTTCCATACCGCCTTGACGGTCATATCCCCGCCGACCTCGATCTCCTCTCCGGGGGCGCCCACGTCCCACTTGTCAAAGGTCTTGCCCACAGGGGGCGTGAAGCTGCACTCCGGCAGCTGGAGCTTGGCGCCCTTCTTGACGGTTCTGGGATTCATGCTGCCGCTGCCCTCGCCGGGGTCGAAGGTGACGGTGTAGACGGTGGGGGCCTTGCCCTTCCAGATGGCCTTGACGGTCATATCCCCGGTCACCTCGACCTTCTCTCCGGGGGCGCCCAGGTCCCACTTGTCGAATTCCATGTTCGTGGGGGGTGTGAAGGAGCATTCCGGCAGGGTCAGCTCCTCGCCCTTCTTGACCGTCACATCCTCCATGCTGCCGCTGCCGCCGTTGGGATCAAAGTGCACCGTGCAGGACGCGGCGGCAAAGAGGAAGCGGAAGGCGTATGGCTGGTCCTCGCTCTGCAGCAGATACTCGCCGGAGACGGAGCCGCCTTCCAGCGCTTCAAACACCGCGGCGTACTCCCGGGTGACCTTGTCCGGATTTTCCGGCTCCTCCGGGTCTGGCGTCTCGGTGATCTGGAAGCGCACCGTGATATCGTCCGCGCCGTCCTCGTCCAGGTCATAGCTGCGCTTCTCGCCGTCCTCGAAGCTCTCCTCGTCCATGCACAGGGCGAGGAAGCCGACGATGGCGTCCAGATCCGTGAGCGTCTGGCTGCTCTCGGTCAGATCCAGGGTCAAGGTCTGCAGATCGGCAAAATCGGCAGAGGCGGTCACATCCGCCGCGGGCATGGTGAAGGACCCGTCCTTCCCCACCGTCACGCTATCGGGAGACACGGTCCAGCCGGCCAGGTACTTCCCCTCGGGGACCTGGGCCTCCAGGAACACCGTGGTGTCCGGCGCGGCAGACTCGATGGGATTGCCCTCCAGATCGGTGGCTCTGCCGCCCTGGACGCGGATCGCATAGGCGGTCTGGGGCGGTTCCTCGGCTCGGGCCGCGGGTCCTGGCAGCAGCGCGCACAGCAGCACCAGCGCCAGCAGAACGCTCATGAGCTTTTTGCTTCGATTCATCGTTGTTCCTCCTGTATGTGCGGGGCAAAGCGCCCGCGGAAACGCAGCCGGCCTCGCCGGGCAGCTCAGTTCTTCACGTTTACATATTATTATATCAGAAGCCCGCGGCAGAAACAAGGGGCGGGGCGCAATCTTTCGCGCCTCCTTGTGACGCAATCTTTGGCGCGTCCTCCTGGGGCGACAGCGCGGGGCGCAGGCCGCCGCCCGATCCTTCCCGCGGCCGCCCCCGGAGCAGCCGATCCCGCCGCTGCGGTAAGGCCGGGCCGTGCTAAAGAATCAATTGTTCCGAGTCCCCACATAAGCGGTTCCGGCTCTGCTGATGTTCTGTGTCTGCGCATCGATCACCCAAAGAAAACGGGAGCGCTTTCGCGCCCCCCGTTCTTTGTTAGATGTTTCGTTTTGAAATGTCGGCTGTGCTCACGCAAAAGAACCCCCTTGTCTTTTTCCCAAGGCGAAAGAACCGTCACCAGATCGCAGCGATTGTTCTCACCTGTAGAACCCATACAAGAGCTCCCCATCTGGGCCGTCGCGATGGACAAAATTGACAGAGAAGGATTTGACCGAAAAACCCGAAAGCCAGTATTCCGTTCCGTCGGACAAGGTCAGGATCCAATACTCCAAGTTCGGCATCAGGCTCTCCTGGCCCGTAGAGACTATTTCATGTCTGGCATCCACAATATCTGACGAAGGCTTCGGTATATCCAGGCGATGACAACGGACGAAGTATTCCGCAAGCACGTCAGCGGTTTCCTTCGTCATATCCTCAATTCCGGCATCCTGCAGAAATTGACTTTGCCTTGCGATCTCCTCTATCTCAGAATCTGCCAGCGGATAGCGAACGAGGAGGTTTTTTTGCAGCAGGATCCCGCCGCTCGACGTCTCTTCAGCCGTGGCCTCAAGGTCGCCTGGACTCTGCGTCTGGCTTTGAGCCGAATGGGAACACGCAGACAGAATCAGCAGCGACAACATGCAGCATATGGCAAGTATGATGGATCGTCTTTTCATCTTTTCCACTCCTTCTTAACCCGTGAGGGCTTCCCAAGCATAAGCGTCTTCCTCAAGAGGCTGTCTGTAGAATTCCGACCCGCCGCGAGGAAAGCTCTCCTGTTTTCGGTTTTTATCCCAGAGTTTTATGGTCTTCGTTGCGATATCCGAATGGTTTTCGGGCAAATCATCACAGAGGACGTTCTGGTAATAGTGCCGCAGTTCGTGACGCACGGCAGACAAAGCGATGTCCCGATCAAGCAACAGAAATGTACTTAAGTATACCGTTCGCTCCGTGTGAGAATAAAACCCGACTATAACACCCTCGTCGAGAAAGGGTACGATCTCAACTGGATCAAGGCCCATCGCCTTTTCAACTTCGCGCTCATACGCAACCAGAAGATCCCATCTGTCACGAATACTTAAGTCATCCCAAACTTCGGCCGAGTACTTGGGGTCATGTGTTATGGCACGAATATCTTGCACCATAGATGCCGTCTGGCTTTGAGCCGAATGGGAACACGCAGACAGAATCAGCAGCGGCAACATGCAGCATATAGCAAGTATGATGGATCGTCTTTTCATCTTCTCTCCTTTTAGCCTGTGAGTTCTGCCCAAGCATTAGCATCTCTCTCGAGCGGCTGGGTTTCGTAGCCCGCGCCATCTGTTACATGGGACAGGGGACGGTTCTCTGTCCCGTTGTGGGCGGGAGTGAGCCCATGGGGTGCCGCGTGATGGATTCAATTGTGCTGATTCAGGTGGGACGGGGAGGCGGCCTCTGTCCCGCTCTTTTCATAGATTATTCTCCTCTGCGAGACAGAGCCTGGTTTTTGCGGCCTTATTCAGAAGCTTACCCTTCATTTTTCGCATGATCCATCCCCGGTGACATTTCTCCTGTCAGTGAATGACCTCCATCAGGGTTTCGATCACTTTTCCATCAAAATCTAGTTTATAAAGGTCACAGTAGCAGTCACAGGCATAGATGCCGGTATCATCAAAAATATACAGCCCGTCATAGATCTCGTCGCTGAGCTTTTCGATGGAATAATCTGTCAGGCTAATGCGCCAGGTGCCAATCAGATCGTCATTTTCAAAGCCAAGCATCCCAATGTTTCCATATTTCTCCGAACGCATAAAGGAAAAATACAGCATGTCATGATAGACCGTTACTGCGCTCACTGAGCTCAGCTGAGGAGCATCAAACAGCTCGATCAAGTCTCCAGCCTCGGTCAAGTAGTAGAGCATTACGCCGCGACCCGCGCTTCTCAAGTTGTGGATGAGAATCCCGTGATCCGTTCGAATGATACAGCGTTCAAGAGCGGGCTCAAGGGGCAGCTTCTCAGCATGTCCTTCCGCATCCTTACGGTAAACAAAGTCCTCGTTGTATTCTTCTCTTATGTAATACGTCATGTCTCCAAGCACATAAGTCTCGGCAGCATCTTCACAGGAAATCACGTTATCCTCTGCTACACGAACGTGCAAGCGTTCCGGCTCAGAGAAGTGAATAACCGAAAAGAACAGAGAATCATCCTCTCGAAAAAACATGTTATGTGTAAAGATTCTGGATTGCGGATCAGGAAGACTCTTCAAGGAATAGAGCTCCTTCAATGTTTCCTCCGCAAGCGAATAACTGTACAGGCTGCTTGGCGATTGATCAGAAGTGAAAAATGCAGTATCTCCGCAGATATATTTGGCAGAAAGTCCTGTTTTCCGGAGATTAAAGCAAGTCGATAATTCGCCGTTCTCAAATACACACAGACGATCTTGATACTTTGTCCCGACAATGCCGTCGCCTTTGCTCGGTACGATATACAGCTTCCCGTTCCAAGCACCCATGACTACGGAGCTCCTAATCTGCTTAATATTGGCCGGACTGATATAGGTTTCGTGAATGACAATGGGCTTTTTCGTAATGATGGCCTTATTGGGACTGAAAAATGTAATATATAGCATGCCTGAGGCAAAAAGGGCAAGAAGGACAGGCAGAAGAAATACATATCGCTTCATGGTTAATCCTCCGTGAGTGTCATTATAGCCATGGGACAGGGGACGGTTCTCTGTCCCGTTGTGGGCGGGAGTGAGCCCATGGGGTGTTGCGGGATGGATTCAATTGTGCCGGGTCAGATGGGACGGAGAGGCGGCCTCTGTCCCTTGCCCCATAATCAATCCTCTATGTCTGCGCTTCGTTTTCGATTTTTTTGCTGCCTAGAAATGCAGTAACACCCTCCAATTACATCAAGGAAAAGGCACCAAATTGTAAGGCCGTGAGGGCTTGGATCATGCATTGCAAAAGCGGAACCAAGGACAAATATCCCTGCACAACTAGCAACACTGTATACAGCAAAGCACGTCATATGGATCCATCTTGCTTTAGAGTATCGATGAATTGCGGTGATGACCAAAAACTGACAAAACAATAGGACGCCAGCAATAACATAATAAAACCACAAGTTATCTCCGAACAAATCAAAACAAGATAGATGCATTGCAAGAAAGAAGATAGCCCATAGACATAGGAGCATAATACTAAAGGCTTTTTTCATTAGTGAACCCCCTAAAACAAATCGCAAAGGCGTTCCCAAAGAGATCGCCTATCAAAGAGATCTTTACTCGTGGGACAGGGGACGGTTCTCTGTCCCGTTGTGGGCGGGAGTGAGCCCATGGGGTGACGCTTGATGGATTCAATTGTGCGGATCATCTGGGACGGAGAACCGTC
>ODAJ014766177.1_pt1 | contig 10559 bp, 7 predicted proteins | sample 1539241 | NCBI WGS metagenome assembly ODAJ01 (sample SAMN02144231, study PRJEB22623) | gut metagenome | biome: sheep rumen | host: Ovis aries | place: New Zealand
AACTGGCTGATACACCGCGCCAAGGATGCCATGTCGCTTTTGTTCTGTCACTTCAGACACTTTAATCTTTTCCTTCTATTCGCCTTTTTTTCCACTATCATTTGACTATTATTTATGGGGAAATTGGATAGTAAAGCGAGTGAGATGGTCTTCGGGGTCTGTAAGCAGATTGAAGGTGCAGTGATGAGAAGTAAGGATGTCGCGAATGAGCAGAAGACCGAGGCCTTGGCCTTGGGGCTTGGTAGAGACAAACGGAGTGAAGAGATTCTTTGCTATAGCCATCCGCATTCCCGACGTTCGTCGCCTACCCATAGCCTTTCCACAAGATACAGAATCTAGCAGAATGGGAGGAAGTCGGGTATTAACATCTTATTGCCAAAGAAACTTCAGTATCGTTTCTTTATGATTCACAACTGCATCTTTGAATCCATTTATACACATCATCAGTTTACCATTTCCTGAAACCACAGGAATACTATAGTCTTCAAAAATAAGCGGGTGCTCATCCTGCCCAATTTCAAAAAATAGTCTATCCTTAGCGAGCCTTGAAACAAAAATAAACTCTTCCGGATTGCATCCATGAGTCAGATGCTGAAACCATGAAATATACGAGTTTATATATGAGGGAAATTTATCGATAATCACTACCTTAAAATCATCCCCGTGTGCGGCCATACCCAATCCCATAATCTCATTCAGATACAAGTCCCCAAATGAATACCCAATAATCATCAATCGATTGTTCTCAATCACCTTTCTCGCCAAATCCGACAGATAGACGTTATTGGGAGCGAACGTCATCTTTTCTGTCTTCCTTAAACCAGACACGATTTCAGGTTGTAAATACTCTTCCTTCGCCTGATTAGATGGGGGGAACTGCCCACCACCCCTATTTTTACACGCGGTTTTATAATCTCTGTTCTTTACCATGTCCCGCATACTATAATCAAACGGATATTCCCTTGCTTCGCTGAACAATATCTGACCATGCAAATGTGCTATAGTTGAAACACCTCTTGAGTTTTCATAATATCGTCTCGCTGAAAAGCGACTATAATCCTCTCCATCTTTGATTGGAGGAAATCCATCCTCATATTCACCAAGGCTATTCTCTATCGTATTGTCATAATTCAGATTGAAGATATTCGATCTCCCAGACAAGGATTTCCAGAAATCTCGATACCATTGTTCCGCTGACTTATCCTCACAAAAAGAAGCATCGTATTGATTCACGATGTCCATTACTGTCTTTTGCAGCCCATATGCAGCCCTGATATAATCATACGTATGAATATCTTTCAAGAACTTGACTGGTTGAATCAAGGTTCCGAACTCTGGAAATGGAATCCAGGACACATATTCCTTATGCCAGCCGCCGCTATAAGCAATGCACATTTCGATGACATGCAACAAGTTCTCAAAATTTAATTGTGGAGGCTTAATGTGGTTCGTCTTTAACACTCTGTTCAATTTCTTAACGACATGGTCGTATATCTCATGCAAGAGCGGCCTTTCACCTCCATCCACTTTCTGGATGCTCAATTTAAGCACCTCATCTGTAATATTCTTCACAGATGGAAATATACCCTTATGGTCAAAGTCCATTACGGCACCTGCACCAACTATAATCGTTACAGCATCCTTCATAGTACCTTTCATTCTATTTCCCTATGTCATAGCCTCAACCGTTTTAATCAACGCAATATGCCCTACCCAGAAAATCTGGGAATAAGTCAGTCTCGTAATACTTATGAGCCAGTACACGCATAAACTCAAATCCAGCGGTATCAGTTCTATATGCTATAGAGCTGTATTTCTTAGAATAATTCTCATGAAAACCATTTATTGTCTCCGGAAGCTTTATATCTGTTTGAACAGCCATTTCATCATACAATCGGTGCTCAAAAAGAAGTTGCTCAATATCAAATTCATCCGTAATGGGAAATGCAATCTGCAAATTAACACCAGATTCCTCAACAGTCTTTTTAAATGGGGTATAAAGCTGTGGCATATTTAAATAAGCTATAAGTTCAGATATTACGGTCAGCAGAAGTGATGACTCGCTGCAATAGTCGTCATCCTTTGCGTAAAGGCTCCTCGCTAAAGCCAATCGATTCCCCGTCATTTCTGGCCACATTTTCTTTTCCTGATATCTTTTGGTCAGGTTTATCACCATGTCCATCAGATATTTTCCAAGAAAATGCACATCCTCCTTATTACCTTTAGAACGGTCATAAATATACAAGAACACCAATTGAATAGGAATAGAATGCGTATCCAATAATGGCATGGAACAAGCGGTGTTCTTTTCTATGACTAATTTCAACGTATCGAGTCTATTCCTTATTTCTTTCTGTATTGGACGGCCTATTGACTCTGTCAAGAAAAAGAAATAGGTTAAATCCTCCAAAAAATCAAAGCATCTGAGCGGATAGAATATATATTCTGTGTCAGAAGACTCAAATCCATACATACTCTTGTTGAGTCTTGCTACAGACAATATCTTATTTACATACTCTTCATAAATCTGCACTTGTAGTAATACTAAACTATAAAAGTGCTTGATAATTGCAGCTTTTTTCTCTTTCTTTCCTTTAAGAATCCATGCCCATGTTTTCACCAAGATGGTATCTATACAGAATTTTGCAGGTAGAAGGTTATTACAGTCTTTTGAATAGAAATAAACCATAGAGGCTATTAAACGCAGTGTTGCAAACAGATTGATTATTGCTCTCCTCCCCTCTTTCTTTTTACCAGCTATTTTCTGGATTTGCAAGTCTATCAATGAAACAATATCCTTGAAATTATTTCCTTCACTATCCAACAATACTAACACTTTCTTAAACAAGTGATAGCTTTTTTCATCTGCCAGCAGAGTCTCGTCAAAAAGATACTTAGAAAACAATGCTGTCAACTTCTCCAAATCCCATCTTTCCAAATCACCATCAGGAAACACCTTCTGCACAAAGTCATTCCACGTAGGCATAACGTTAGAATCAATTCCTCCATTATGGACGAATACCCATCTGCGAGAAAATTCTTCCAATCCTGGAATAGAAGAATCTCTGTACTCGGTGTATTTTGAAGTTTTTAAAGAGTCAATAATTCCATCTTCCGCAGTCAAAGTCTGCGAAGTTATGTCACGAGCACCAAACCCTTTAAGTTCAAAAAAGAAGAGAGTATTAACACCATCAATATTCATAGTTGCGACCACATCCCTTCCAAATTGGGGTTTCCCTTTCGACTGTTTGGGCGTTGACAACACTCTATACCCCATCCGTTCTAGAAGCAAAGGAAAAATGTAGTCCAGTTCCGCGTCCTCTTTCAAGGAAGCCACATATTGTTTAATTACTTCTTGTCTTACCATCCCAGTCCTTTAATAATTCGTTCAACCATTCATCTTGCTCCATCGGTGTCATGGATTGTACAAGCTGCCTCGAAGGCATTGAGAACTTAATGTGCGCTAAATGATGTACCACTCCATTCTCATCACGCCAACCACCGCCTCTGGCAAGAACAACATTCTTTGCAATATCTTTCAAAATGTTTTTGTGTCCCTTTTCCGCTTCTCTCATCTGTTCCTGCATGTGCACCTTCTGCAATCGCATCGTTTCTTGAAATTCAGACATGTGGCTATATCTGGGTGACAATTCTTTCATGCTTCGTCTCTTTTCCAGTGCATCCGCTCTTCGTTCATAGTATTGCTTAATGACATCTACATACTTACTCTCCAGTTTCAGCTTATTTAAGGCATTAATAACATGCCCCATATAGTCATCCAAATATGGCCCCAATTGCCCCATAAGTATATTTCTCACACGCTCATATTTACTATCAATGAGTGGAAGTAATTTGGGCAAACGAGTCTCTGGATTCCCATAGTCCTGAAGCATACTAATAACAAACAGACATTGATATTCTTCAGGCAAATCTTTTTGCGCATCAAAACTCGAGGACTCCAAATGAAAATCGTCCCAAAGTCTTCGTCCCACAATACGGTACATGCCCTTTGGGTGTATCACAAATGACAATACCATGTTCAGAAAATAATCATTGTGTTCATGCAAACTTCTAAGACATCCTTCCATTCTTAATATATCGGTAGGTTGAAGGTTCTCAGCTATACAGACAAAGATTTTAGTTAGCAACTCAGGGTCTTTCGCATGAATCCCAATAGAACTATCTATTGCATCAAGTGATGCCTCTTTCTTCTCGCCCCTTAGACCTTTTATCAACGACAAAACGCACTCCTCTTCAAATGCAGTTACCTCCTGCTCCATGAACATCCAATTGCACAAAGGAGTCACATAGGGTGTTGTATCGCCATTTATTAAATCAAGGATAACCTCTTCACATTTACCCTTTCTTTTTTCATTTAACTTACCGTGTATAAAGAGGAAGAATGCCATTGCTGAGGTCGAAGTGAACGAAGGAAGATTTATCGCTGTATCGAATGCCTTGTTCACCTCATGCTGCTTCAATGAATTCGCTTTTACAAAGGCCAGCGCGAAAAACTCTTTATTATCCTCGGGCGGATATTCAGCATAATAGCGTTCGAAATTGTTCTCCGTCAGACCTGCCATAATGCTCACTCGATATTGCGGTAATAAAGACATTAAAGTAACGGCTTCATCGTAATATGTGTTACCATATATTTGTGTGGCCCAGCTCATTAGCCCGTCAATGCCATCTTCCTTTCCTTCAAAGGATTGTATCACCCGTACCATAAAATCAGGATCCCATCCTGCTATGCTGGCAATAAGATGGAACGACCACGCCCATCTCCAAACATGATCTTTTTCAGTAAAGACAATATTTCCATCTTTCTTTACCGCGATAAAAGCCAAAGACACGGCAAAATAATAGCCAGCACCATCATGCCCCAAACCTAATGGTTTGATGATCCCCTCATGCTTGGCCCAGTATGATGGTTTCTCGCTGAACTCAAACTCACCAACATCTGCTTTTTCATTCAAGAAATAGACGACCTTGGTAAGCTCCTCTGGAGCGTTCGGTATTATATTACGTCCATTAAATATCATACTCCCACACCTTCAATAATCTTCTTCAATCTTTTAGCCAGCAACTTTTTCCTCTCCTCAACAAATATCCGAAAGTCTTTCACATCTAAAGATACATTATCAGGTATTAACTGGTTTCTTAGATTGATATTATTTTCTTTTACCCATTTATCAAGTGGCGTTGCCAGCTTTGATTCGTTTAAAAGAGAATTTAGTAACTGCAAGTTTACTATAGAATTCCAGTTTTCCGGATTTGTATAGAAAACATACTCATCTTCATCCGCGAAATCACTCTTCTTCAATCCCTGGAAGTAACTTGCTGGATGCAGATGGTCCTTATGGAACTTTTCCTGACTGTCAAAATTTAAATGAGAATAGAGCAATGCCAGTACAGTATAACACATCGGAGCATCTTTCTGAATAGATAGCCATCCTTCTATCAGTTCATCAGTAACAGCCAAGTTCTTTGATGCATCTGCAGCAAACTTGTTCTTAATCTCCTCTAATGGGAATTTATTTGTTCCAACTTGGTCTTTCAGTATTCCTCTTATTCTAGTCAACACAGAGTCTGGCTGGCCGCCAAATACGCCTTTCAGCAACGATATACACAGCCACTTCCTGATTGCTTGCTTCTCATCCAAAAGAACTGTCTTCTTGCAAATGCTGTCTTCTAAGTTATTGTAGAATATATAATAGATGAGCGGTATCACAGCATTTTTTGCACGAACAGAAGCATCATTAAAACCCCAACTTTCCAGCAGCTTAAAGGCTGCTATGATTGATTTTTCAACCCTATCCCAATTATCATCAAATACCAGTGCAACATTCTTGTTGAAGTTTTTTACTTGGAACTTGATGTTGTCATTGAACAGCACGAGGCAAGTCTTCAGAATAAAATCCTCACTTATCACAAAGTTGGGATTTCCAATGGCAAAGACCTTCTTTACTGTATCAGGTAACACCTTCCTAGCATCTCTTTTCTTCCAGTTAGCCGTGGTTATAGACATAAGCAGATTAGAGAAGCTCAATGGTTCACCACCACTATTCGTCCTAATAAAGATATCAAGCACGGTATCTATATCTTGGCTTTCTTCCAGATAGAAATTAATCAATTTATCCTTGAATACTCGATTATACAATGTTTTAACTGTCCTCTTTGCGAATTTGTTGTCTTTCCAAGGTTGTGCATCAATATAGTCATCTAAATCCAATTCATCAGGATAGTTCAGTATATCGTTTACCTTATACCAGATGTTGTTTGGATTATTTTTCATATCTTCCACTTCCCATTCCGTAAGAAATTCGAAGTCATATTTCATCATTCTCTCATTTTCATCTGGCAACGGTGCTGCAATATTTACGTACAGTCTTCGCGTGGGTAGGCACTCTTCATCATCTTTCCACCACTTTCTCGGCATCTTGTAGGCATACGTTCCTTTAAGTCCAACATATAAGGCCGTTAATCGCTGCTGCCCGTCTATCACAGCAATAAAGTCCTCAAATCCTTTTGTGTCAATATCCTTGTTGTCTTCCGAGAAGAAAGCACGATAACTGGTAAGGAACTCATAGAACTTGAAACTATTCTTCACTTCCTTACTGGTTATCTGCCAAAACATGAAAGAATTAATGGGGTAGCCTTGCATAATGCTATCAAACAAAGCCTCTACTTTTGAAGCCGACCACACAAACTTTCTCTGTATAGCAGGCAACAAATATTTTCTCTCAACGATTTTATTAATCGCTTCTTTTATACTTATTGGAGTTTGGAATCCACTCATAATTATCTAAGTTTAATTCTATTATTCATCAATACAATGGCATTGTAGATCTGGCAAACTTCAATTCATTCCTATTCGGATCATTTAAGAGTTTTACAATCTCCTCCTCCATCTTGTTCGTTACCAACCTGATTAATCCTATGCCGTCCCTATACTCATCTACATTACCATAAGTAAAATGCAATTCAGTTGCTTTATTATGTACAATGCTATTGCGAAGCTTATAAAGTATTCGACCTACTTTTCTCACGCAATGTGGATCCCCCACCTTAATACCATAGTTTTTGTCAAGGAAATTATTATAAGGAGTAATTGATGAATCATCAAGTTTGCCAACACTAGTCACCCCTGGGAAGAGTTGTACAAACATCTTCAGGAACTCATCCTCTTCATTATTTACTGATCTGTGAGCTTCTTTAATGGTAGTTCTTACAAATGCAGAATTCCTAATTGAGACATTGGCAATTGTTACCAGATGTATTCTGAAAGCAAAATACTCTAATATTTGATACATTCGAAGATAACGCCCCAACACATCTTGCGTATGCTTTGATTCGTTCATCACATTAAACACATCAAAATATTGTATATAAGGAACATCCGAATCATATACAATCGCGGAATTATGGAATTTAGTATTTGCAGGATATGTCAACTCTACTGGTATCTCAAATTTCTCTTCATTGATATGACACAGACAGGCATAACCATATAAATTCCAGGCATCATTTGCGTTGTTATTTGTCAGAACTATATAACCATAGTCATTTTTATTCTCAATATTGGAAAGAAATGAGTTTAAAGATACAGGGTCATCTTTTACAGACAAATAAATATTTTCTATTGCAATGAACACATTGTCTTCAATACCAGCAGTTGTATTACATTTTTCAAACAACAAACTTGTTGTCATTACCAAGCATTCATTCTTCTTAAAATATATCAACGGTTTAACAAGCGTTTCATGTGCAGGGTCTGCCATTCCTTCTAAATAGATTAAGGCATTATCCAACTCATACTTATTTTCATCCTCTGTCAGATTATGTATTCTTGTTAGAAGCGTTGTGTAGTTTGTCGCTGCTTTCTCACTAAATATATTATCAATAGCATCCTTCGTCTTATCTGCATCCAAGCTTTCATTTATTAAAGTGAGACAAGTTGCAGAGAAGGGTGCAATAGCATTCAGCCTGTCAGAAATACTCCTGACCATGCTAACCATCAAGTCCTTACGTTCCATATCTTACTTCTCCATATTAAAAGCCTGATACCAATCTATCCGATTTCCAGTAAGCAGTCCTTTTGTATATTCAAATACAGCCTCTCTCAACACTTTTCCCACATTAACTCTTACGCTTGAAAGGTTACTATAAGCCTCATCGAATTCGCCCAACAAGAAAGGATCGTGTATATCAGTAATCACTTGGATTGCGTCATCAAGCATAGCCAAATTTAGCGTATTATCCCTTAAAAATGCTCCCAATGCTGCAAACACGCCACTTAAAGTCGTATCCTTCCCGTACCACATTTCGTAACTTGCGCCTTTTACTTTAAGCTGAAGGTCTATATTATAAACCCTTTGAATAAAGCAATTAAGGAAATCTGCATTAAAATAGCGCGTCAGTTCATCGCCCTCAACATGGGTATCATCTTCAAACTTCACTTTATTCGAAGGGTCTACTCTCAGCGGTTTTCCTTCAACATAGGATTGTAATGCTATAATGATTGAAGCTAATGCATACTCACCAGCATTTCTAGGACCTCGTTTAATACGGAAATACTCTTTCTGCTTTTCTCTGTATAAATGTATATTTCTATCTAAGGTCAGTTTATTATCATCAAAAAAATGCAGGAAAAGTAGTTCAAATTGGTGTACCGAAGAGACTGAACGTTGCCCGGCATTGAGTATCAGCATCTTCTTTATTATATCATCATCACTCAAACCATCCCAAATGGCAAAATAGATGTCATATTGGGCATATAAAGAATGAAGTTTGTCTTTATAAATTACCTCATCGTTATCTTTCTCAAAAAGCCGTTTCAATAATTTCACGCTCACGAAATCTAAATCAAGAAGCATTTTTCCTTCTTCATCAGATTTCAACTGAGTTAATAGTTCTTTATAATTCTTACAATTAGAGCTGTTGACAATCTCAATTAATCGCCAAACAACCCAGAGTCGGTATGTACGCTGAAGACCATCAAGGATATCAAACTTTGAAATATTGATATGGCGGTCATCTCGTGTTTTAACTTCCCCATCAACAGTAAGTGTAATAACAGGCATAGGATCTCCCAACTCAATGGTATGGAGGATACCGTCAAGATAGACATTTTTGACTATTCGACGTTGTATCTCAAAATCAAAGAAGTCTTTACGCAGATTCTCCATATATAATGCCAAGTTGCATTTTGCCAAAAACCAAGATCTGTTTTCTATAGTCTTGCGCTCATATAAATATAATTCCATACTATATAATCTTATACTATTACACTTTCTATCTTATCTTAAACATACTGATACACTCTTCTATAAGCCATCCCTCATCAACCACTTCCACACCGGTACCACAGGTATTCCCTCCTCTGTGCCCTCCTCATCATACGTAATCAGCAGGCACTTCCAGTCCTCGTGTGCCTTGGCATATTTCGCCAGTGGCGGCACCTCTCTGTTGTAGGTTGACTCCTCCTTGATGCTGTAGGATACCTGTATGGCTAGCTTCTCATCAGGCACTATAAAGTCTATCTCTTTATCAGCATTCAGATAATACACATTCTCCTTGCCGTATCGTCTGAATAGTTCCACCGCCGCCATATTCTCCAGCAGCGAAGTTTCCGAGTTCATCAAGAACAGGTTCAGCAGTCCATTGTCAATGAAGTAGTATTTCTTCTGTGTTTCCTTCTCCGTCAGCTTGCCTACCTCGTTCTTCATGGGCAGTATCAGCCAACTGTCAGCTGCATATCCCGCGTAGTCAATCGTGGTAGGCACACTGATGGGCGACCCCGTTGACACAATCACATTCTTCAGTCTGTTATACGACAGCGGTTGCTTCACGCTCTCTGCCATCTTCTTGATAAGGATGTTCAGCACCCTGTCGTTCTTAATGTTGTTTCGGGCACAGATGTCACCAAGGTAAATCTTTTGGTACAAGCTTGAAAGCATAGCCCGTTTGTTCTTAAACGACAGGATCTCTGGCAGACCACCGTAATAGAAGTACTCATTCAGATGTCGTTTCACTTCGCTTCTTTGGATAGTGTCATACTCCCAATGCTCCTTCAGTTCTACCTGCTGCGCCGCCAGATACTCTTTGAATGAATATGGGTACGCATCATAGATAAAGAACCGTCCGCCCAACGTGGTTGCCACCTCCTTGCTCAGCATCTTCGCATTGCTACCCGTCACATACACCCTGTATTTCGCGTCTGCCAACCTCCGCACGAACTTATCCCAATGCGGAATGTTCTGCACTTCGTCCAAAAACACCACAGGCTTCTTACCATACAGTTCCAGATGAGCTTCCAGCAGACTGTTGAAGTCCTCCGTCTGGAATTCCGCTAGACGCTCATCTTCAAAGTCCACAAACAGAATCTCGTCCCATCCCTTTCCTGCAGCCTGTAGCTGACGTACGCGCTGATACAACAGGTACGATTTACCTGCATGTCTCACGCCAACTATCACATAATTGCCATTCTCTTCAAAGTCTATGGGGCGGTTCACAATCACCGCCTCATCTACCTCGCGCTGCTTACTAATCAGGCACTG